>MWWH01000082.1_pt1 | contig 23261 bp, 24 predicted proteins | sample 1047231 | NCBI WGS metagenome assembly MWWH01 (sample SAMN06349967, study PRJNA376086) | soil metagenome | isolation source: MG3-2 sample Antarctic (ecotone) soil | place: Antarctica | collected 2015-01-13 | reverse complement strand
GCGGGGAGTTGGTAGGTCAGGTAGAAGTCGAACTGGAGGCCGAGCTTTTTGAGCTTCTGCCACTGGCTCTCTGGATACCCCGCCCTCTGCATGTAGAACCCGATCACTTGGTGGTACGGGTAGACGTAGTTCAACTTCTTCAGAGTCGCGACGAGGGTGTTGATTGAGACCGTCGGCTTAGCCCTCTCAAAAGCCTCAAGCACTTGGACCGCCCCGCCCGCGTAGTTAGGCCTCACGGCAATGTCGATCAGGGTTCGCTCTAGCTTCGTTACGTCGAGAAGTTCTCCTTCAACACTCCCCGGAAGTTGAGTCACTTCCAGCCTGCCCGTGTGCTTCCCGTTAATCACTACGATCTGGAAGTCCTCATACTTGTACGTCAACTTCGACTGCCTCTGGCGATTCGCGAACGCCCGGTCAATGCCCTCCTGCGTCAGCCCCCCGCCCGGCGGCTTCGGGCTCTGCTCGTAGTTCACGTAAACGGTCTTAGGTATCTGATCGGTGAGGCCGTGAAGGACGACCGCGCTGCCGTGCGTAAGGTACGATTTAGGTTTAAGCGAGAGGGCTACGGAATAAGCCGAAGCGTCGCCCGCGACATATCGCTTTTCGTCGGAATAGTGCTCCGACGGGATGCCGACCTCGCGAAGCATCCTCCGGTCGAGTAGAAACTCCAGAAAGCTCGTAAAAGTCATGCCAGCGGGCAACCTCCACTCGCTACGGTGGGTCGAGAGGACATCCGCGAGCTGCATCTTCCTAAATACTTTTTGGGGAGATTCCCGAAAGAAATCCCTGACTTTAGGCTCCGCCAATTCGAGTTTAGTCCGACGCATATTTGGTATATATACCAAATATGCGTCCTATGTAAAGAGTCCAACGGTTTAGGTATATATACCTAAACCGTTGGATATATACTTGACTCCCCTCTTGAGGTATATATACCTCAAGAGGGGAGTCAAGATGTGCATTTAAACGTATTGACTTCTGAGCAAAATAAATTTAGATTCTCTCGCAGTCGTAAATCCTTAAAATCGGGAAACCGTAAATGATTATTTCCCTGCTCAACCAGAAAGGCGGCGTCGGCAAAACGACTCTCGCCGTCCACCTCGCGACCGCCTTCGCGCAGCGTGGACGACGGGTGCTGATGGTTGACGCCGACCCGCAGGGGAGCGCCCTCGACTGGGCGGCGAGCCGAGAGGGCGAGAGCGCCTTCCCCGTCATTGGTCTCCCGAAGGCGACGCTCCACAAGGAGCTGCCGAAGCTGGCGGCTGACTATGACGTGCTCGTGATAGACGGCGCTCCGCGCGTGTACGACGTGGCACGTTCCGCGATCATGGCGAGCGATCTCGTGCTCATACCCGTCCAGCCGTCGCCCTACGACGTGTGGGCTGCCAAAGAAATCGTGGACCTGATTACGGACGTGCAGCCTTTTAAGGAAAACCTTAAAAGCGTATTTGTGATCAACCGTAAGATCGTGAACACGGCTATCGGCCGCGACGTGAACGAAGCCCTTTCCGAGTACGACCTGCCGGTACTCAAATCGCAGGTGTGCCAGCGGGTGAGTTTCGCCGAGAGCGCGGGGCGGGGGCAGACCGTCATCGAGACCGAGCCGGGGAGCCTCGCCAGCCAAGAGATCGAGGCGCTGACTAACGAGATAACGGAGCTGCTCGAACAATGACCAAGAAGGTTTCTTTCGGAGCCAAGCCCCGCAGCCAAAAGGCTGTGACGGCTGACGACTGGGTGGCGGGCAAGGGAGTAGGGAAAGATGAGAAAGAGATGGTCGAGACAACCAGATTCACGATAGACATCCCGACCGATCTCCACGCCCGGATCAAGAGCCAGTGTGCGCTAAGGAAGATCAAGATGCGCGACGAGATTCAGGCACTGCTGGAGAAGCATTTCCCCGCTCAGTAAGTAAATCCCAAGGTTTTAATTGTTTCCTTAAAACCTTAAAACCAACCTCACTCAATCCGAACATCAGAAGGATAGCGTCACGTACTTTGGGGAGACGCCTTGACGTACTTTGGGGAGACGAATCACGTACTTTGGGGAGACGAATCACGTACTTTGGGGAGACCGAACCCGTACTTTGGGGAGACCAGATAAAAAATATTTAGCCGCTAACCGTTTAGATAGAGTATCTTATCGGACGTTGTTTTTCCATAGACTCTTTAAGACTTTACTAACATAACAACAACAGACTGTTGTTGCCCACAAGCCCATGAACCAAGAGCAAGAGAGCACGGAGCTACTCCCTCTTAACGCCATCCGCACCGAGACGGTGCTCTCCCGCTTCCCCATCCACCGGCTGGCGAGGCGCGGCAACATTGACATCGAGATCAGGGAACTCACCGAGGCGGGCGAGCTGAAGACCAAGTGGGAAGTGGACTACCCGAAAAAATTGGGGCAGGCGGGTCCGCTCGCTTACAAGGTTGACACCCTCGTCGTCAACCGCAGGATCGAGGAGTCGCCGCGACCGCTCCCCAAGATTATCAGGCTCGGAAGCCTGAGTGACATCTGCCGCGAGCTGGGGATGCCCCCAAGCGGCAAGAACACGAACGACGTGAAGAGGGCGCTGCGCCAGAACGCCGGCGCGTTCATCACGGCGAGGCGGAGTTTCAGGGGTGGCGACGGCAGGGAACTGACTGCCGAAATCTCCGACACGCGCTACGGCGTCGTCTTCACCGGCGAGAAGTTCCCCGAAGGAGGCCGCGCCGATGCCGTTTACGCCCTGCTCCACGACTCCTACCGCGAGGTTCTCAACGCCGCCCCGACGCGCCCGCTCGACTACGACTATCTGAAAGACCTCTCGCCGGGCGCGCAACGGTTCTACGAGCTGCTCGGCTTCCAAATCTTCGCCGCGCTGCGGAACCAGCGCCCGCGCGCGAAGATGCTCTACTCCTACTACTGCACCCGCGCCCCGCAGACCCGCTACGCCGACTACAACCACGTGAAGAAGCAGATGTACAAACTGCACGCCCCGCATAAGGGCTCGGGGTACATCTCGGCTGTGGAGTTTCGGGAGACGAGGGACAACGAGGGCCAGCCGGACTGGGAGATGCTCTACACGCCGGGGCGAAGGGCGAAAGCTGAATTCCGCACCTTCGCGGAGCCGAAGAAGAGTCTCGCCGTGAAGCCGAAGAGAGAGCTTCCGCCCGCGCCGGCGGCGGAGGCAGAGGTGCAACTGGTGGAACGCGATCCTCTGGTGGAGGAGCTTCGGAAGTTTGGCGTCGTCGAGGTGAAGGCTGCGGAGTTAGTTAAAACTCGCCGCGGGGCTGTAGAAGAGCAAATTGCAGCCCTCCCATACCGGGAGCAGGGTCAGGGCAAAAAGAACGTCGCAGGCTGGCTTATCGCCGCGATAGAAGGGAACTACACGCTGCCCGTCGCCTACCTTGAGGAGCGGGAGCGAAAGCAGCAGGCGGCGAAGGCGGGCGAACAGAGATCGGTGAGCGAGAACTGCCAACTCTGCGACACCAACGGCTGGCGCAGGATACGCACGCCAGAGCACCCCAACGGCGCGATGAAGCGATGCACCCACGATCCGAAGAGCGAGAGTAAATATCTCGATGTCTAGATGAGTCGTGTTGATATTCCCCATGGGGCCGAATCAGCGCAAACTCGTTTCAGTGTGATCATGAGGCAATATTCATACTGAGGAAGAGTACAGATAATTACCCTAAGGAGTTTCACTGATGGAGTGAATGAACAAGAAATTCAGATATAAATTTAGTAACTTTTAGTATATTTAGCCCGCCTACCATTTCCCACTCGTTCAGACAGAAACTTGTAGGTGTTAGTAAAAGCGATACTTACGAATTTTAAGTTTAGGGAAATGGTTTATACATTACAATCGTTATTGAGTAAACAAAATGTAACACCATACCTAATAGAATCAATAGGTTAGCGGAAAGTGTAGGGTGGCGTGTCTATACACATCTACTAAAGTAAATCAGCGTGGAGAGAATAAGAATGAGAGAGTCAGGGAGTATATGTTTCAAGTGTCGGTAAGAGTATTTTCGCTTGCGAGTGGTTGAAGTATTCGACTGGCGCACCGGACTTGAGTTGTCCGCTAAAAATGGCCCTTCCGAATCCTCATCGAGTCCTCCAATATCCTATCCACGTCGCCCGTCCTGACGAGTTTAGAACGTCCGTCTAACACATCGTCGGCGACTTCAATTTTATACTTACGGATCAGACGCCATAAGGTGGTCCGGGATATCCCGAGCCGCTTCTGTGCCTGCCTTAGTGTTTCCGTCTCCGGCGTCTCGTTCTTCTTAACCAAATTACCGCTCCAATAAGTTTGAGGTCGTAAAGATTATTTCAACGTCTGTCCCATCACGCACAGTAGTCCGCCAAGCAGTGAGGAAGCATCCGACATATGAAGCTCTTGGAAAATGGATGCGAATATGTTGTAATGCCCACGCACATTCATCTCGGCTAACAAATCAACGGCAGCACTCCTCGCTTTAAATTGGTGCTCCGAATATTTGTTAGTGTGTGTGCCTCCGATAATCAGTCCGCGTTAGCGTCCGCGTACATGATAGGAGGCCCCCTTGACGCTTCAGGAAGTTCTCGACTCGCTCGTAAGAAAGAAGAAGCTGCTACCGTCACGCATTCCGGGTATCAAATCTTCCCTCAAACAGTATGCCCATTGTCTCGGGCACTCCGACCTCACATCATGCCCGGAGAAGAATTTTAACCTGCCGGTCCGAGAGAGAAACCAATTAATTGAAGAACGCGCTCGCCGCCTGACGAAAACCCGTCGGAAAGATAACGGGCTGAGTACTCGCTCGATCATTAACATTAAGGACAACGTCAGCTTCGTCTTAAAAGAGGCGTTAGATTTAGGCCTTATCCCTCAACGCAGTGTAAAAGGCGGAGCCAGGGCGGACGCAGGTTCCAAGATTTACAAATATTCGCCGGGCTTTAAAGAGCTGAAGTGTGGTGACTCCACAAATATCCCCTTCTATGGCTTGTGGGAGAAAGACCTGCCCTTCCGCCTGCGCTCAGAGTTGGACGCATACTTCGAGTGGACAACTGTTGAATTCAACCCGGACCGTCCGCGCACCCGAAAGAGGCGTCCGATCACCGCCCTCCATGACAGATCAATACTGCGGCGCATTGCCGGGTTTATCGTCAACCAGCGCGGTGTCGAGCCGAAGACGTTGAACCTAAAGAGTCTGATTGACCCAAATGTCGCGCGGGCTTACGCCTCTTGGTTCATTGTCCATCACAAACGTGTGACACGCTCACTCGTCTTCGTTCTCGTCGCGCTCAAGAGTCTTGCGGATTATCTGGAGATCATCGCACGGACTGCCAAACGCAAAGAGCAAATGCGCGTCGTGTCAGTGGCGCTGAAACAGATTAGGGGACAATTACCGGACTACGTTGCTGTCCGCGACAAGAAGAAGGCATGGCTCCCGCTCAAACAGATTGAGCAGTGTGGCATCAACCGATATCCCCGTAACGAGGCACGTCTCGTTAAAGCCAGTTCATACGTCCGCAGGAGTCTCAGGACTTTAGACAGAAGAATTGGTCATGCCACCTTCAAGTACACGGCTGTCCATGCCTTCGAATCTTTAGTTCTGCGGCTCTTAGTCCGCATCCCCCTACGCGTGCGGAATCTGGTCGAAATGTGCTGGAACCCGCACAAGCCCGAGCACGGTAAAAACCTCTACCGCGAGGACGGAGCGTGGTACATCCGTTTCTCCGGGGCCGAATTGAAGGTGCAAAGTCGCAGAGGTAAAACACACTCGATACTTCACAAAATACCCGCGGAGCTAACTTGGCTCGTTGAAGAGGTCTTAACGGTCTGGCGTCCGCTGATTACCGAAGTGCCCTATCACTTTCCTGTCGGGGAGGAAGGCGAGACTTGGAATTACCGGGAGCCCGAACGAAACAGTGCGCCGGCATTCAAGAACGCTCCCGAAGATGTCGTACTGTTCCTCACTGCGTCCGGGGCACCCGCAGACAGGCAGGACATCAGAATTTGGGTCAAGACGACCACCTACGCTTACACTAAAGTCGCCGTCTATCCCCACCTCATCCGTGACATTTGGGTCACCACGTATATTAAGAAAACCGGGGATGTGATCGGAGCCGCCAAACACGTGGGTAACACCGTCGGGACATTGTTAGATCATTACGCGCACCTGCTCGACGCGGAAGCAGAGGAGAGGGCCGACGCATTTAATGATTCAATATTCAACTCGGGCAAGTAGATAATCGAGCGCACCGATGTAGCTTGATGACTGTTCCAATCAATTCTGGCAGGCGGCCGGCCCCTTAGCCGTTGGACGTATCTTGAAAAAATAGTTCACACCTCATAAAAGGTACGGTGTAGGTCCAAAGAGGGGGACTGATGATTGTCCTGTACCAACTCAAAGGTTAGTCCTGCTCCGAGCACGCATGGTCATTTATTTTGCCTGTCATACCAAACAGTACAAGCTCCTGCCCCAGCTCAGTGACACTCGTCAGCGGTTTACTCGGCATCTGGTGACCGCAGTGTGGACAAGGCTCGACCCACACTACATTGATGCCGCCCTCCGGTTTTTTTATCCCGAGAAAACTAAATTCCTCGATCACTGCCCCTAACACAAACTCGCCAGCCTCTTCTTCGATCTCAATCACGTGCTCAGTACCGAACAGATTCTCCAGTTTCAATCGTAACGCCTCTTGAATTCGGAGTGGCTTGTACAACTGATACTCCTCGCGTTTCTCAACGAGTACGCGGCGGTAAGCGAATAATGCCTTTTCGCGCAGAGTTGTAGAGGCACGGCTCATAATATCCACTTGGTTATTTATCCAGTTACCGCGATTGTTCACCCCTGCCGTGTGAGAAACAGCACGAGCGCAGCTATGACAATGCCGCTGAGCACGATGGCGAGTAGGATAACCAGTTGCTCGTGCCGTCGCTCTGCGGCAGCCGCTTCAAAGGTGTAGCCGCTCTCTTCCAAGTACCCATCTGATGTGAGGCGCACACAGATGTTTCTGTCTCTCCGATTGTTATGCAGACTGAGATAGATGACGGCGGCGGGCCAGAACAGCAATAGGGCGACGATGAAGCCGAGATACGACAACCGTTTCGGTCTGCCCGTCAGCGTGATCGCCCGGTCAGACTGTGCCGTGACCACGTAGCCTGCTCGCAGGTAAGGCTCGATGGCGTCCTCTAGGGCTGCTAAAGTGCGAGTATTCATCAGCACGCCTTTTTGGTATCTTAATGGCTGTTTTATCTTTGATAATCGGGCGCAACCGAACATGCTTAAATCAAGGCAGCAGTACGAGTGATGCATGTCACCGGGAAGTTCAGAGAAGAGCTTCCGGTGATACAGGGTCACAATCGAATTTTATGCCTATTTAGGCAATCAAGCAAGAGGGCTCGGTTTAAATATGTCTCGTCAGGGAGGTATCTCTGATGGGACGCTCATACCGCCCGCGCCCCGCGCGTCTCGGCGAAAAACTCCGCCAGATTCGCATCTCACTTGACCTTACTCTGGAAGGGATGATTGAACGGCTCGGATATAAAGATTCACCAATACATCCGACTAACATTTCGGAAATGGAGAGAGGCAAGCGTGAGCCATCATTAAGGCTCTTACTTACTTATGCGCGACTTGCAAAAATTTCTACTGATGTGCTTATCGACGATGAGCTTGATCTGCCATTGAAGTTGAAGCAAATCAGAAGGGGATGAGCGTCTTGTTCATGACACGTCAATCATAATGCTGCTGGATGTAAATGCGAATCGGACAGGACGAGGCGATCACAGGACGCGCAACAGCCACCCTCTGGTGAGGCTTGCAAAGACTTACTACGATGAGACGCCGAGAATGGCGACCGTTGGCGCATTAGGAGCGGCACAGGCTATCGATATAAAAACTTTGGCAAATCAGTATGACTCTTTATTAAGCAGTCAATATTAATTGAGAGGAGAGAACAAGTGTGAACTTGAACAATAAAGAGCTTGAAGCTTCCACCTCTTTAGCGAAAGAACTTGCCGCTTTAAGACAACAGTGGATCGTCATTAATAGGCAAGATACAGAAGTATTGGTTCTAAGCGAAGAGTACAAGATACATTGGCAACAGGTATTAGAGTTGGATGGTGAGATAAATAGATGGACAGCGTCTTACGTTATCGCCCTGGTTGTTGGAATAAGCTGGATTATGGGAACTGATCGCATAGGTGATCTACAACAAATCTACTCAGGAAGGAAATATGATAACTGTTACTTTGTACTTTCCTTAGCCCTAATAAATGCTGCGTATATTCTATCCCTTACTTTTAAGGGCTATCAAATCCAACAACTTCGTCTTTACCTCTACAGAGAAATTTGTAGGCCACTAAATCGACTAGCTTATACTAAGTGTAAGTTATGGGAGATTTGGCATCGAACGGAATTTTCTAAAGGGCGTGAGGGGAAACCAGAATGGAGACGCTCTCTCTATTATCCAATCATTACATTGTTACCCTTTGCTGTTTCGGTTTCTATTTTAGGAACCTATTTCTATTACGCTGGCAGGGAATTAAAGGCGTGCGATCCTCGCAATATCTTTTTCTACATCGTAATAATTATAAATATAGCTGCATTATTACTCTCAATCTCAACTCTCCACTTCAATAAATTGTGGAAAGAGGAAGTTAAGAACGCCGAAAAAGATAGTAGGGAAAAGACGAATAAGCGGCATGAAGCTAGACAAGAAAATCCCGTTGAATCGATATCAAAGGTAAAAATGCTTCAGGGAAATGCAATCCGTCCAGTAGTTATACGGATAGATGAGACAAGAGCACAAAACCGAAATAGTTCTTGGGTCGTTTCGATAGTAGGGCTATCAATGATCACAGGCAATCTGATTCGAGCTTTTAGAAATAAGGCGAATAAGCAGTAGAGAGAGGCATTCTCTAGCATATATCTCATGTACGGCACGAAGGCTAGAGCTTGTCTCTACATAATAGGCATCCGTAACGCATTAACATATGCAGTAGTAGGTTAGTGATCAATCATGAACCAAAAGATTCTCATTCTTTATGCTAAATCTGGCTTTTTAGGTCACAAAGTCATTGCCGATAACTACGCCAGCCTTCTTAAGAAACTCGGATGCGAAGTGCAGATCAGTGACGTATTTGAGATAGACCATAATAACCAAATCGAAATTGGAAACAGAGCCTATTTCTTGCTTCTGCAAAAAATTTCATGGCTATGGCGATTCTTATATTTTTATTGGGCTCATATCCCAGGGCTTAACTGGGCCAGAACATCGTTATTTCCACGTCGCCTCAAGAAAACACAACAATTAATAATTAACCAGCATGCTGACATTATTATAACCACCCATCCCGTAGCTACGGCTGTTGTTAACTATCTTAAGTCCAGAGGGCGAATTACAGCCGACCTATTCACAACTTTCTCAGATTGGCATACTCAAAGTTTTTGGATTTTCCCCCATGTGAATAAGTTTTTAGTGGCTACGCTTCAGCATAAAGCAGACCTAATTAATTTAGGTTTCAATGCCGATCAGGTAGAGGTCACAGGTATGTTGCTCGCCGAGAATTTTTATAACGCGCCTAGCAAACAAGAGGCACGGCATTGCTTGAATCTTCCGCAAGACGTAAAAGTGATTCTAGTAATGGGTGGTGGGAAGGGCTGGGGCATTGAAGAATTAATTAAATCCTTAGATCATCTGCACACCGACGCACATATCATAGTTATTGGTGGAAGCAATGAAAGGAAAGTACAGATCGAAAAGTGTATATGGCGTCACACCTCACAACCCAGCAAGTTTGTAGTCACGGGTTTTATTGATCCCGCTCCTTATTTTTCCGCCGCAGATCTACTTATAAGTAAACCAGGAGGGTTAACGACTTCGCAGGCATTTTTATTAAGATTACCTATGCTTCCTGTTTTACCTCTACCCGGACAAGAAGACGAGAATGTGCGTATCCTCAACAACAATAATTCAGTATTAGTGGCTGATAAAGGCGTGGATTTGGCGAGTAATGTTGATCGGTTCTTGTCTAATCAGAAGAAATTAGAGGAAGTTACCTCATCCGCCTTCCAGTTAATATCAGCACAGACGCCGCAGGCTGTTTCACAGATTATCATGTCGATAAAGCAACCCTGACAAACTCTCACAGTGAGTGATTATCTCTGTCTTGAAACTTAAACTCGTCTGTCTTACTTATTTTTGCCCGGTCCTTTAGTACGGTTCGATTTTCCTTCATTAACTTTACCTGGGGGCTTCTCTTCATCCTTGCTGTTAGGCACATCTGCTTTATTTTCTGATAGTGTCTCTGTTTTCGCTTCAGGAGAAGCTGAGTCTAAATCATTGAATAGTAGATTCCAGCCACGCGATTCTTCAAGAAGTTTCCATCTTTTAGGCACAACACGAGCATTAAAATAGGCAAGCCATAAAGGTATAAGGTGTAAAACGACAATAATCCAAAACAAAACTTTTGCCCAAGGAAATATTCGGCCAATACCTTCTGCGTATGCCTTTCGCTCCTCTTCTAGTTTACTATCCGCAACAATCTTACGTTCAGGCTCTATAAATTGCGTTGTGAGCGTTGAGTCTATAGATGTCGGCGGAACTTGATAATTTTTAATCCGCTCTATTAGCTCCTGGGGTTTGCCGTAAAGGATTCTGCCTGTCGGAATCAGGATAAGACATGATAATCCCATTGGCACAATGAACAATAGTGGAGAGTAAAAAGGACGCGAGAACCTTGCATAGTTATAGGGGCTTCTACGCCAGGCTTCCCAATAACTAGCGGCGCTATCGGATTTGCTGAAGTAGACCGCAAACTGTGTTACTTCATGAATGGAGATACTTTTATAGATAAGAGAAATGATGGATACGGCGTTTAGAAGTGCAATGCCCATTGGCGCATAAATGTTGTAGCCGCCATTTCCGAGAGCTAGCTCAAGCAAAGGCTTTGACTGAGGCCCTGTCAGCCAAGCTGCCACAAGTATTAGCCCGGAAATGTAATAAGCACGAAAGAAACTTTGAATCTCTTTTTCTAATTCGCGGTAGTCTTCGCGGAATGTATTCAACTCCCCTTCTGTTAGCCAACGAAAATGTGGGGGCTTATTATCCATCTCCGCACTCATTTGATATTTATTCCACTTAGACTCGAGGTTTTCCTGCCGACACTTGCTTTGTTGCTTACAGGATTCTTCATAGCTTAACCTTTGAGATAGAGCCAGTAAATACCTGATCGCACAGGGCAAGGCTGCGAAGTCGCTTACGCTTCCGCCGAACAAATCCGGGTTTCTTAAGGGAGAGGGAGGTCGTACCGCAATCCTGCGGAGGCGTTTCTTACACACCACTCCGCAGCAACATCGTGCGAAACCTGCAACACCCTACGCATGGCTTCGGAGTCGTGCCCTCTCAGAGACCTGAGCAACGCACCGTGGAGGCGCAGGAATGAATGGATCAATACCTCATCCCGTCTTTGCCAGCCAGATCGGATTGTTATGTCGGCGGCTTTGCTCAGGGCATCACTGGCGAGTTGTTGCCATTCACCGACTGGCTTTAGTGCTGAAAGGAAGTTTAGAAACTTCGCCCTGACGTTCGTGGCGCCAAGATGCGTTTCAAGCCACGCTGCCGTCTGCCGGGCGGCATCTACGCGTAAGTCCGCGCACTCGTCCGGCAATTGAAGCAGAAACAAGAGGTACATTGTCCGCACGTTCAAGTCTTCGCCGTGCTCCGCCAGCCACTTTGCCGTCTGCCGAGCTGTATCCAAGCGCAGGTCCGAAAATTCCGCTGGGAGCTGAAGCAGGAATGAGAGGTATTTCGCCCTGACATCCGTAACATCATGATGCGTTTCAAGCCATTTCGCCGTTTGCAGAGCGGCGTCCGCGCGTAGGTTCGAGCGTTCAGTCGGGAGTTGAAGCAAGAATGAGAGGTACCTCGTCCGCACATTCGTGTCTTCATCATGCTCTGCCAGCCATCTTACCGTCTGCTGGGCAGCCTCCGCGCGCAAGTCCGCGAACTCGGCTGGGAGTTGAAGCAGGAACGAGAGAAACTGCGCCCTGACATCAGTCACGTTGGAATGTGTCTCAAGCCACGTTGCTGTCTGCCGAACGGCGTCTGCGCGCAGGTTTGAGAACTCGGGCGGGAGCCGAAGCAGAAATGAAAGGTACTTGGTCCGAGCATCAGTCACGTTAGGATGTGTCTCTAACCACACACTAATCTTCGAAACACGAGGTAACAGTTGCGCGGGACTCGCGACATTTAGCAGGTAAGTCAGTAAGAAGCCGTTCAAATTCCACGCCAATTTCCCATCGAGTGCATCTAGCAGCCGGGCTATGAATGCGGCAAATAATGGCTTATTACGTTCGAGCTTTCGTCCAAACTCTGTCGCTCGACGCGGAGAACCCGAGAAGTCAGCAGACTGAATCAGTGAAAGGAGGTTAATCTCAGGAGGAAATCCCTGTGGCTTCTCAGAGGCGTTGTGAATGAACCATAGTTGCAGTGCTGCCATCCACCCCTGTGCGTCCGGTATCGCTCGACGAAGCCAGACCTCTCGAACGGGGTGAACCAATTCGGCATGGCCAAGCGTCGCGAACGTGGATACCAGGTCACACAAGCTTCGTGTCTCAACGCTCGATTCGTCCTGCCATCGCTCAATAAGTTGTATAGCGAAATCTTTATCGTCCTTATCAGATATTGAACCCGTGAATGATGATGACCCTAGCCGGACTGCCAAACGCGACACATCGCGGATCGTCTCTGGAATGCTGACGGACGCTTTAATGATCGCATCGCCCACATTGCACCAATATAGGGGTCGCTGTCCCCACGCCTGCCGGGCAATCACAGTATGGGCGGCGGTGATTGGTACTCCCTGAAAGTCCAGACTGGCCCAAGGTCTCAGACCAATCCTGAAGATGCGCCAGCCTGTGAAGTGTTTCATGCGCTGCAATTCGGTATGCACGTCGGATGCGCCGGACACGCCACCAGTCATCTCCAGTAGCTTCAGCAGCAACGGTTCCGGGCAGGCTTCGTAGGCGCGAGAGAAGAAACACACGAAGAGGTAGGCGCGAGTTGGCCACGGTAGATCAGACAGGTTGCGGGCGGACGATAGGTCGCGACCGTCGGCGAGTGTCAGCCACAGTCGGTCGATGAGTTCGCGGAAGGGAACGCCGGCAGCAGCCTCCATAGCCACGACCAAGAAGTCATCTTCCGCCCGCGACGATACCGAACGTCCATAGAGCGCGGCGAGCGACTCGCGCTCGTGCTGCGAAGGGCGGGCCATCTCGAACGTCGTGAGATCGCACGCCCGCAATTGTGCTTTGTGCTCGTCCAGCAGAAACTGCGGGCTGGCCGCCAGCACTCCGACCTGTAGCCCTGGACGATTCAGCTTCCTGAGCACTTCGAGCCAAGGGGATTCCGCGTACAGCGGATCGTCCAGCAGTAAGACCACCGCACGGCCGAAACTCTGCAACCGCTCAATCGCTTGGACGTACTCGTCTGGTTCGCCCGGCGGCTCCTTCAGCCCGACGCCCGTGTCGGCGATCAGCAGTTGCCCGGCATCAACCAGCCTGGTCGCCACCCGCCGCGTGATCGTCGTCTTGCCGTCGCCCGGCGCGCCCGCGACGAACAGCGCCGGTAGCTTCCCGGCGCGTCCGATGCGAGCCACCACTTTTTCAAGCACCTCGGCTTCCAGCGCCGCGGTCTGGTCACGTTCGATGAACTTGATGGTCTCATCGTGGCCATGCACGACATCGCACCAGTCCGGCTGACGTGCGACAAACTGCTCGCGCCCCAACTCGCGTTGCTCAGAGAGGAATGTCCTATCCACGAGCAGGAACGGCGGCTGCCGCTGCGTCGCAGTCCGCCACGGCTCAATGGCTGCGTTGACATCAGCCCGATCAAGTCGGCGTGGGCTGAGGTCGAATGACGGGAGCAGAGACTGGTTGGCCGGATCAAAGGTGATCAGGTTGTCGTGGATCAGTCGGCGCAGCCGCCCAAGCACCTGCGTCTGACTGAAGGGATCAATCAGTCCCCGTTCCAAGAGCACTCGCAACGCTTCTTTCTCGGCCGCCAGCCGCGGGCCGGCTGGCTCGGAATCTATTACCTCCGCAGGCAGGTAGAAACAGTCGAACTTGCCCCATAAGGCATCGAAGAGGAGCGCGTACCCCGCGGACGCGGCGTCGGCGCTCCATGCGGCCCGATCCGAATGCGGCCCAAGCGGCTTGTTGAGCCGGGTCAGAAAATGCCCACGGACTTCTGTCTTCAACGAACTCGGCGGCGCGGCGCCCGCCGCGAACCTGAGGTCAGGACTAACTAGACGAAAGCGCAACCGGCCGCGCTCCGCCTCAGGCGCCCACAGCCACTTCGGCGCGAATCCGGTCAGCACGTCGGCGAGAGCCGCGGGTTGTCCGATGTCGGCGATCCGTTTGCACTGCGTGAATCTGACCGAGCCGTCGTTACACACTTCATCCAAGTCTTCCCCCCAGTCATAACGCAGTCGCTGAGGCCAGTCTTCAACGTCCAGCACGGGCTGGCGCACGGACATCGAGACCATTCGGGCCACGGTATAGGCAGCCTGATAGTTGTATCCCGCGATACTCACACGCCCTTGCCGCGTGGCTGAAAGCGCGCGCAGCCGTTCGTCGCTGATCAGAAACTGCTCGCTCACGTTGAAATCTCTGTGGTCTCTGGGGCGTCCGTTGGTTGGTAGATACGTTTATTAAAGAGGGTGTTTGGATAGATCGCCCATCTGGATTTTGAAGAAACACTCAGTCTTCCAATATCTCTTCTGCATACTTAAGTAATGCCTGTGTTCTCAGTAGAAGATGCTCTGCATCTGACTTATTGGTTTGCACTGTGTCAGGAGAATACTTAGGGGATTTTTTCAAATCCTCCAGGTGCAAACTCCATGATGCTAAGTCCGCGAAGCCACTGTAGGCTCTCCTCCACCGTATTGAGTATGTGAAGTCGTTGGAGCCAAATTTGTCTTTTATGCTTTGATCAATGAGCACCCCGAGTTCACGGCAGTTGCCATAAACCTCCTTGCTATTCCAATTCCTGAAAGCGGCGGAAGCCTTCTCCAAGTAGTCCCAAGCTGCGGGTATCGTCTTTCTGCCCTTGGGTATTTCAATCAAAAAATACTCCCCTAACCCGAGCGCCGGGATAACCCGATTCACCCAATGAGATTGGGAAATCTCCAAATGAATTTCTGGCTGCGTGATACGCTCGTATCGCGCCACCAAATTCTGTGGCTCTGGGGCATCATTTTTTTGGAGCAGGATCGTTTTGTAGTGAGCAATAAGAAGTTGAAACCGGAATCTCAAACTCATATTCCCTCTACGACTCGCCTCGATAACGCGAACGCGATGTGGGTCTAGTGGAAACTCTAAATAATAGGTGCTGTAAACGTTGCGGTTATTAGAGACCTCCAGTGGCTCGAAGATAGGTACTGAATCTGCGATTTTGCTGGAGTCAGAGCCCAGGATCAGAGCGCCCTGAACACCCAACACCACAAAAATAGGGATGTACTCTCGGGTGTGCTCTATCTTAGAGAACGATAGCTTCATGGGAACAATGAGCTGTGGATGCGCAGTCCCATTACCTGCCTGGATTTGTGTCGGGTCTATCCTGATCTCTCCATTCGAGAACTGTCCGACGGATACGTTGGCTTCGATCATTACTGTCTCCTTTATTAGAAGCGTATATTTTATACATTCTTCTCTACAGTTTCACCCTCTTTGTTTATTTGAAACCTACTTGAGGAGGATTGGAATCTATGCTCGCGGCACGACCCCACGACGAGCAGACCCCTCCAGTTCCTCATCTCAATCAGGGCTACACAACATCCTTGACGACGGCCCATCAAGATTCATCCTCCTCAATGTCTAATATCTGGCGCTCGTCCTTCCACCAAAGCAAGGAGAGAACTAAATCGTTCCCGATATGCCTTGAGTCTTCCCGCAGGGTGTAACGCTGGGCTGTGGGGTGGTCGATCCAGCCGTCCGCTTGTACGTCAGTAGACCCTTCGTAATTATTACTGCCGCGCAGCAGTTCATAGGCGCTGGTATAAGGTCCGGGAACGTCCCTTAGTCGGAGCGCCGAGGGGAGGTCTGCCCCCGGGAAAAACCATCGACGACGACCTAGTTCGCTGCATACGATCATCGACGGGAAAGAGCCTAACTGCACGAGCCGGATGGCGGTCGCCGTGAGGCTGGTCTGGAAATCTCCGGCGAGTGCGATCACGGCGTCGAAGGTGATCTCCCGGTTCTTCGCGCGCGGCTCGAACATGAATTTCGGGAGCAGAAGATCTGCGGCATAGAGGTTCGCGCGCCTCTCGGGGTTATCTTCCTCCCATTCCCTAGCGAAGACTTTCTCGGCGCAGAGAAAGGAGGAAATCTTACCCCTGTCCGCCATCCAATGACCCAACTCGTGAGCGCCTGAGAATCGCTGGCGCTCCCGGCGCGACCTGCTATCCACGGTGATGTAGGCACGCTCCCCGTAACCGACGATGCGGGCGGCGCACCCCGCCAAGGGTTCGTAAAATATCGTCGCGCCGCAGTGCTCCGCAATCGCCTCGATCCGGATGTCTTCGGGCTCGGTGATGCCGAGTTCTCGCAGGAGTGCGGGCGGGGAGCGATAGTGCGGGCGGGGCGTCACTTCTATTCATCTCCGCTCAGCGGCAGTTCATCGAGCGCGGTGAGGCTTTGCAGCTGCTTCAGGTAGCTGGTGACCTCCGCGTCCGGCAGGTCTTTAAAGTCACGGTTCTGTGCGGTGAGCAGGTCAGCCCTCATCTGAGAGTTACCCGCCAGTAGATTCATCAAAAGTTCGCGCTGATCTTCCACGGATTCGGGTAAGGAATACTCGTTATTACTGAAAGTCTCTAGCCGCTCTTCATACCGCCTTTGTGCGTCGATCAGTCCCCGCTGCTTAAATGCTTTGACCGCCTTCCTCAACACGTCCCTGGTTTCTTCCGCGCACCCGTTGGGGTCATCACCTTCTTCACGAATTTCGGACTGAATTTCTTCGTCCGACATGTCCAGCGTGTACTCGGCCACGCCTTCCACCAGGTTGTTCAACTCTTCTTCGTAATTACGCAGTTTATCCGGCATCTCTTTCCCCCTTGTTCTGGTCGGCGCGCAGCGTCCGGCGCACCCACCTCATCTCCGTCTCCAATTCCGTCTGTGAAATTTCAAGCTCTTTCTTGATCTCCGGCCCAGTCATTCTGTCGCACATTCCGGCGACGATCAGCGCCGCAAGGGGCCGCCCGGCAACCAACCTTTCGACATGCTCAAGCCGGGCCTGGGCTGCTGTGACACGCCGGGCGTCAAGGGATGGTGAGGTGGCGTTGAGCATAGGGTTGAATGGCCTACCGTCAGGGGAAGTGCGGGCGATCTCTGATTCCAACTGGGGCTCGTCCGTGTCGAATTGCTGGCCCCAGTTCCACGCTATGCTCCTCATGGCACCGACAAGGTGACCGGGGAAATCGACAGCATCTTTATTCCAATGGCGCTTGCCGGATAGCGTGTCCGTTATGGCCTGCTGCAATAGATCGGCGAGGTCTCGACCCAAGGCTTTCCGCTTGAGGATGCTGACTCTCCCACGGGCGTACTGCCTGAGCAGACGAAGCTCGTGGTCGGTGAGGGCTTCTATGGCTGCGACGATTTCTTCATCGCCCGCGGCGGTACTTTCAGGAACTCGGCGTGAGGTTACGTCCGTTCTATTCATTATGCGTACATTGTAACAAGAGCCTCCTTCATATCTATGCTCAATTTTTGAGTCGTTCGGACAAGATCAGAAAAATAATTATTCTCACGGCGCATGTCCGAAGGCTCCCTGAAATGAGCCTAAATATAATGGGAGGATTTGGCGGAGCAACCGCAACCGCCCCATGCGACTTTGACCATTCCGAGCCTCGGCGGCGAGGTCCATAAGGTTTTGAGTAAACAGGAGATAAGTTATGGCTCAATACAAGAATTCGCAGTACCTGAGTTCGTCCAGCGATAGCGCGTTCGACACTCTTCACAACCCGGGTGCATCTACGCCCTACTCCGGCATCTACCGTTGTGAGGGCTGCGGGCACGAGGTCGCTTCCAATGCGGGCAATCCGCTGCCGCCCCAGAATCATCACCAACACACCACAACCCAGGGCAGCATTCGCTGGCGCTTGATCGTCAAGACGCAATCTCGCTAATTCGATGTCACCATGGACGGCGGGGAGCACAGAAATCTGTGCTCCCCGCCGTCATATCGATTGATACAGAGTTCTAGCTCTATTTACAGAGCACGCCTGAAGCAAATGAGACCTCAAACTATAGGGCTTCTCACCTGTCATCGATCACCCCGCGCAACTCCTCGCCTGTAATCCTTGCGTACTGCATCGAGTAAGTCGCGTTCTTATGACCGAGCTGCCGCTGCACCGCCGCGATGTTGCCCGTCTTCTCGATGATGTGCTTGCCCATCGCGTGCCGCGCCGAGTGAGGCGTCCTACCCTCCACACCCGCGAGCTTGCACACCGCGTCCCATATCTCGTTCACCCTGCGCACGCTCAGCCGCTCCCCCGCGCGCGGATTACCGAAGGCGCTCAGGAACAGCGCCGGCGACCCCCACTGCTCCGAGTCCGCCGCACGCTCCCTCTCGACGTAATCCCTGATCGCCCCGATGCCCTCTTTGCTGATCGAATAGCTGTGCGTCCCCCCTCCCTTCTCTTCGACCAAGAGAGCCCGCTGCTTCCAGTCAATATTGGCGAGGTCGAGGTTCGTCACCGCCGCCCGACGCATCCCCGTCTCAATCAGCGCGTAGATGATCGCCCGGTCGCGATAAGGGCGATAGTTCTTATGCGTCGGTCGCTCCACGTCCCGGTAGCGGCTGCGATCCTTCGAGCGCCCTCCAACCTGTAACAGCAGGTCGGCGGCGTCAAGCAGCTTCCGGCGCTCCTGTGGCGTCAGCGCGCGCTCGATCTCCAGACCCGTCCCTACGGGTACGAGCGCGATCTTCTCGACGGGGTTGCCGAGCGGGAACGGGCGCAAGCGGTGGACCCACCTGGCGAAGGTCTTCAGATGCGCCATCACCCGGTTGACGGTCCTGTCATTCCACCGGCGCTTCCCCTCAACCTTCTCCTTCCGCAGATAGTCCTGAAAGCTCTTCGAGAGCCGCGGCGTCCAAGCCGTCCGCCGGTCGGAGCCTTCCTCTTGAAGCAGGTAGTCGAGAAAGAGCTGTAGGTCCCGCCGCTGCACCTTCTGCGACGACTGGCTGGTCGTCACCTCGAAGCGGAAGTACTGCTCCAGCCACCACGAGACGGTGTCGGGGATGCCCTCCTCGACTCGGATCAGGGACCTCTCACTCTTTCCTGCGACGACTTGCGGGACAAGGACGGTGGATTTTCGTGGCATTGATCTGAACTCACATTCGGGTAGGATGACAGAACGTCGCAGGAAAGATACCTTTCGGGCGTCGTTCTGTCAGCTATCGATTATGTCTATAGGAGTGTTGAAATGCTCGTTACTGAAGAGTTCCGTAAGCAGGTCGGCTCTACCCGAGTCCCGAGTGTGAATGTAGGCCAGACCGATGTGGAACAACGACATAATCAGGACCAGCTTAAAGCTGTGCTTTTTGAGCCAGTCGGTTACGGTGTTGGTTACGTTTCGGACAGTTGCGTACATTTTAGTGTTCATAGGCTTTCTCTCCTTTGTGGTTGAAGAAACACGCCTACAAACCCACTCGGTAGTCACCAGACGCTCACGGCTCATGGCCGTTTGACGAGTCTCGGGAATCGAGTACAACCGACCCGCCGCCGAGGGCGGTGGGACGACTATAAAGGCCGCCCCACCGTTTACCCTGACCGCGCTTGGGTTCACGCCGTGCGGACGAGGACCCAAGTGGTCGCGTGACCGCCGCCCCACGAGCAGGGCGGGAAGTTGTTGTTGATGGCAAGGGGAATGGTGTTGGTCGGGTGCGTCTTGCACTTGTAGACGCCGGATACCTTGCACTTCTCGTTCGTGCGGCCTTCTACCGTGGCCGCGTTGACCTGCGTGTTGGACATACCTACCTGCTTTCCGCGCGTAAAACGCGCTTTACCGTCAGTCCGAGAGTTTGGTATGCTCAACATCCGCGCAAGAGTCTAAAGCTCGAACCGCGGGCCGGGCATACCGGCCACAGATTGGGCGCACGTCATTTAGTTGGTTTGGCGACTGGCTGATGACGAGCGCCCTTTCCCATTCTGGAACACCCAGAATGATTCAATTCTACTACAAACCACCTCGAAAAGCAACTCTTTTTTCACGCTAACTTGCTGAGCCCTGTAGATTTACGGGAGTCCGATTGCTTTTTTAAGAGTCAGGTGAAGAATGCCTTTCTGAGGGCGATTGGGGCGAAAGCAGCAAGCGTCTAGAATGAGGCTCAGACCTTCGAGCGGTGAGTTTTTTTTAGAGGCAATGAGGCTTATTTTTTGAGGAGGCTCAACTTGGGACGGGTCGCCCTACGGGCTTCGTATTGTCGTAGGGCATTAGAGACAGTGCGTTCGGCGTAATCGTCGTCTCTCTCTGCGGCTTTCGGCGAATTGGCGCGTAGGAGTCTGACAGTATCCTCATACGAAAAACCCCAGTCGAAACAGACGACCGCGTAATGGAAATCGACTGCACTGCGGTCAACTTCCCCGTCTTCCTTTGTCCTGACCGCGTTAACAGCCAACGCATAGACCGGCGCGCGCCGCCGTCGCTTTTTAAGAGTGGATGGGACAGGGCGGAGGGTTGGGACGGATAAGTCTTGAAGAAAGCCCTTAGCCGACAGTTCCGAAGGCGTCAGAATCAGTCCGTGTTTGACATTCATTAGCCTTACGCGGGGGAAGCTACCGTCGGCGCGCCTGTGCTTTTCCTTGACGTTCAATGAGCCCGCGATGCGCGCCGCGCCCGACGCCCCCTCGTCGGCGTGGGCGGATTTTATCAGGGAGCGCCTCACGGCATCAGCCTCGGCTTTTCCGTTCATCCCTGTGAGCGCAATGAATGCTTGCAAGTTGTTGGGGGAAGTTTCGATTAGGCAGCACGAATACGGTTCCATCATGGCGGCGTTTTCGGGCGTTAGATCATCGAGCTGGATGAAAATAGTGTCAGGTGCGTGGGGCCTGATGATAATGCTCAACGTCCGCTGTTCCGCCTCTTCGAGTAGCCCTTCCAATCGCCTTCTAAAACTGTCCACTGAAATCCTGCGTCGGAACTTTACATTCTCCCCGCTGATATCCTTCAAGGTTACGTCGAATTGGTTGGCACCTCCTTTATGAAGCGCGGTTACCATCAACCGTGCGTCCGCGATCGCATTGCAGAAGTCTAAGGATTCTTCCCCTACGGCGTCATTAATCATGGTAGAAATCTGATTTTTTCGCCAAAGCGGGGGCGTTTCTGCCCCCCCCTGTGACTCACCTGTAAGCTCTGATCGTAGTTTATGGTGTGGTATCTGTTATGAATCACCTGATAACAAAAATCCATTTTGTGAGAACAGTAAATGGTTTTTTCGAATACGCAAAAACGACAGACATTTACTTTATTCGACTTTAAATTCGGCTTCAGTTCAGGAGGTAGGACGCTTGCGCGTGCCTTTACGGGCGTTTTTGACGGCTTTCAATTCTTCTTTGAAAGACTCTAATGCCTGAGCCCATTCACCCGCGGAAGTATTCAGGAACTGATCCCAGAGTTCTTTGAGCCGGGCCATGTCGCAACGGTAGTGAGTGGTAGGCGAGCCGTTCGCACGCTTCAACTTGGTTTGGACGATGCCCATGTGCTCGAAGCGGAGTCGGGCTTCACGCACAGCATGTTTCGAGAGGCACAATTCTGCCGACCAGTCCGCGTCCGTCTTGTAAATCCAACCCCGGGGGTTATTGGTGCGCGGGTGCCAGTAAAGGAGTTGGGCTAGGAAGAGAGCACCTTCGAGCGACCCTGTAAACCGGAAGAACTCACGCGACAGCGGAACCACATTTCGGTCACTTCCAGTTTCTAGAAATCTCTTCACCAGATCGGGGTAAGATTTCTTCTTGGCCCTTGGCTCTTGGGTCGCGTTCAGAGTGCTTACTGCTTGCATCAGACTCCCCCCACTAAATGGTTGAATTATACCATAGTTAGATAGGTTTTTAGCTCTGGTTTGAGCACCAACTTTCTTGATTTAAGGGGGAGGTATATGACCTCTCGCGCTCTTGCTAGGAGGCTTTCGTAAATCCTTAAAAACTTACTTCCGTATAATCTTAAAGGTTATGAGCTAGTTGGTTTTGCAGCGCATCTCGTTCTTTGGTCTAATGCGCAAGTCATGGACTTAAGAGAGATCCGCCGCTTGGCGATAGTTGCCTTATTCTCCGACGATGAGCTTATGGAGAAGTTCGTGCTGAAAGGCGGGAACGCACTAGATATTGTTCATAATGTCGGCACTCGCAGCTCCGTAGATATTGATCTATCCATGCCGGATGACTTCTCGGACGTGGAGGAAGCAAAGGACAGAATCTTCAGGGCGCTTCGGGAGCGCTTCGACTCGGCGGGTTTTGCCGTCTTCGACGAGAAATTTCAGCTAAGACCTTCTGTAATGAGGCATGGTCAAAGCCCCCGCTGGGGAGGTTATCAGGTGGATTTCAAGATCGCCGACCGCGAGACCTATGCGAAGCACGGGGGCGATTTGGAGGCACTCAGGCGCAACGCCGCGCTTGTCGGGCCGGAGCAAAAACGTACCTTTCGGATAGACATCTCGAAGTACGAGTTCGTTGAGACGAAAGAGGAAGTGGAGATTGATAACTACGTTGTGTACGTGTACACGCTGGCGATGATAGCTGTTGAGAAGCTGAGGGCTATCTGTCAGCAGATGCCTGAGTACGAGCTGCGCCGAAATCCGAAGGCACGAGCGCGCGATTTTTACGACATTTATTCCATCGTCACCGCGGGCGGGATCGACATAACGGGAGACGAGGACGTAGAGCTTGTGAGGAGCATCTTCGCGGCGAAGTCAGTACCCCTCCCCCTCATCGGTAATATTAAGAACACCCACGATTACCACGTTATCGACTGGCCCGCGGTCGAGCAGTCGGTGACGGGACCGCTCAACGGTTTCGATTTCTACTTCGACTTCGTGGTCGGGCTGGCGGAGAGGCTACAGGCTGCCGGGGTAGTATAGCCGCCACTTGGGATCGTACTTTTTCTTGGCGGGGAGTTGGTAGGTCAGGTAGAAGTCGAACTGGAGGCCGAGCTTTTTGAGCTTCTGCCACTGGCTCTCTGGATACCCCGCCCTCTGCATGTAGAACCCGATCACTTGGTGGTACGGGTAGACGT
>MWWH01000081.1_pt1 | contig 23413 bp, 12 predicted proteins | sample 1047231 | NCBI WGS metagenome assembly MWWH01 (sample SAMN06349967, study PRJNA376086) | soil metagenome | isolation source: MG3-2 sample Antarctic (ecotone) soil | place: Antarctica | collected 2015-01-13 | reverse complement strand
TCGTCCGCGCCGCGTCGTGTCCGTATCGCTCGGCAAGCTGCGCGAAACTTTGAATCCCGGCGATAACCGGCACTCGCTCGCTTCTTAAAAGCGTGATTTCGGTTGAAAAATCCGGTATCGCTCCGATATTGGCAAACTCATCGAGCATCATATAAACCGGGCTGCCTTTTGTTTCTTTTAGCTGTTCCATTGTCAGCGTCAAAACCAGTGCCGTTAAAGGGCGCAAAGTGGCGATTGCTTTGACCGGCAAACACCAGAATACGCCGGTTTTTCCCGCTCGCATCTCGGCAAAGTTAATCGGTTTCAAAGTGCTGCTCGTAAAACGCCGCACTTTCTCATCGCCTAACCAGGTTAAGCTGACCCTCGCGCCGGTGAACACGCTGCCGCGCAGTTTGTCGCCCGCGTCCCAGAATACCCGCGCCTGTTGACGTGCAAGCCGTGATTTTGAATCGAATAGAATTTCGGCAACTCCATTCATATCGCGCTCGTGGAGAATGTCATAAACAAATGCCGGTGTCGGCGTGTCAGTCGTCGCAACGTGCGCGAATAAAGCCGCTAATAACGCGGTTTCCGCTTTGTCCCAGAACGCTTCCTTGTTTTTTGAATCTCCGCCGTTGGTAACGATTGTTCGGGCGAGTTTGAGCGTTAAAGTTTGGTTTTCGTCGGTGCAAAGCGGTATCCAGTTAAGCGGGCTGCTGCTTCCTTGGTCGAGCGGCGCGAATCTGAAGGCTCGCTTCCAATATCCTGATGCTGTATTCCAAAGTTCGCTTTTCGTGTCGTTGACGAAAACGCTCGCGCCGGTGCTTGCCAGAAGTTCGAGATTCGGTAAATAAAAACCTCTGCTCTTACCCGTTCCCGTCGCGCCAAGTATCAAAATGTGACGATACGTTAAAAGCTGCGGCAAAGCATAAAAGTTCTTGCCTCTACTCGCTTCACCTAGTCCAAATTCGCCCGCTTTTAAGCCTTCGCCCTGCGACTTAACAAATTCTTTCAAATCGTCTTTTGTGGCGATGCTCGCGCCTCCGTGAGAGTCTTTTCTGCCTACGTTGCCGCCGCTGCCCGTGAAGAAAAAAAGAATGATTAACAAAATAACGAACACGGGCAACACTATCAACAAAATTCTACTGAAAAATCTGTTGGAAAAAAGAACGTCTAAAATGCGGCTCGTCGCTCTCGGTCTGGTCGCGGTGCTATTTTGAATAGCTGTTTGCGGCTGAAGGTTACGGCTTCGGCTCTGATTCGGCATCGCGGCGGGCGCGGTGCTGCGTCCGGCGTTGTTTGCCTGTGTCGTCGCCGCTCCGGGCTTCATGCTTCTCGTCCGGTTCGCCGTCTGCGCGGTCACTGCAAAACTGCAAATTGTTATCAGTAGAAGGCTGCAAAACATTTGCGGTTTGATAAAAGGTAAACGTCTTTTCATTTTGTAATCTATCGTCCTCGTTCGTCGTCTTGGTCTCTGCCGCTGCTGCGTTCTACGCGGCTGCCGCGTTCTGTTTGAGCCACTCTTGCAACTGCCTGATGTAAGCCTCTAGCTTCTGATTCCGTTCGGTCAGTTTGTTCAGTTGCCCGGCTAACTGCTCGTTCTGAGTTTGTAAGCTGCTGTTGACTGTTATTAAGCTCTCGTTTTCCTGTTTCAGAGCGTCCGCTTCGCACCGTAAAAGATTGTTGATTTCCTCTAATTCCGTTTTCGTCATTGCTCCGGGTTACTCCCTTATCAATCTGGTCTTTTTCGCGCCAAAAATCGTTTTTCAAATTGTCCTGATAACGCTCCGGCTTATCCGGCGGGCGTTCCTGTTTTCCTATGGCTGGCTCGCTCTGCCCGCGTTGCTGCACCTGCACTCGGTCGCGTTTCCATTGCCGAGTTTGCTCTTTTTTCTCTTTGTATTCTTTGGCATATTCGGTTTGATAATTCCGGTCGTATTGCTTCGCCCAACTTTCATCAAGCTGCCGGTAAACGCTCCTGCCGATATGCAATTTGCGCCCGTCGTTAGTCCGGGCATCAAGCCAAACGTGCGCGTGGGTGTGTTCGGTGTCTTGGTGGACGGCGACAAAGCCGCGCCCTTTATCAAAATTTTCTTTCAAGAATTCGTGCGCCTGTTCTTTAGCAATGTCGGTTTCTTCTTTTCTGTCCCAGGACAAAATAATTCGATAATGCGTTCGCCCGCGCTCGCTTTTCGCCGTTTCGATGTCCTCTCTGGCGTAAGCGTGAGAAATGGCGTTGACGCGGTTTTCAAAATCGTTCTCGCCGCGCTGCTCGTCCAGATTGTAAAAGCTGATCGAGCGGCAAGCCGATTCTCTGGTGATATAGCTGGCATGTCGCCCGCTCGCGCCGCGCCGTCCGACTGTAAATTTTGCAATGCTCATTACTTTTCCGCTCTGATTCGCTCAAAATGCTTTTTTGATTGCTTCAAGCACCGCTTTCAGACTCTCGGCGGCTTGAGCGATTTCCGACGTTGGCGGCTCGTCGCCGCGTCCGGTTCGTCTGGCTGCGTTCAAGGCATAAGCGATTTGATTAAGGTTGACTCCGACGCGCCGCAGTTCGTAAATCGCCTGCTCCCGAAGCTCGCGCTCCGCCGGGTCAAGTCCGCGCTCGTCGCCGACTCCCGACCGGACGAGAAAACGCGAAACGGAAAGCTGCGACTCCTTCGCGCTTTTCTCAATCTTCTGTTTTTCGGCTTCGGTAAGGCGAACTAAAATCTTTTTCGGATACTGCTGCTTGCTCATCTAAAATCTACTTTTGCGCGGCGAAACGCTCGTAAGCGTAGGGGCGAAATTTTTGCCCTTTTCGCTGCTTTTCCTTTAATTTGTTGAGTTTCTGCACAAAGAAAATGCTTGATTGAGCAATAAGCATTTGACGTGCCAAAATCGCTGCAAGAATCGAAAAATTTTATTTTTGACAAAATTAGAGTGGATTTTTGACCGCTTCGAGTCCTTTGTTTTTCCGGCGAATCGAAGATTCAAACGGACAAGGCGCGCTTGCGCGGCGAAACGCGATAGCGTTTTGCGTACCTTGCCTTTCCTCTACAAACAAATCTGTTTTGAAAAATTTGGTGCGTTAGGTTATGGGATTGGTTGATAATTGGCTTGTATGAGTTTAGTGGGGAATGTCGAAAAATAAATTTTCTGCATTTAGGACGACCGATAGAAACAGAATGTCGTCGTTCTTTGAAAGTTTTGTTATTGAGCAGGTTATCTATTAACACAATAGCTGAACGCAAGCTGACTATATTTGTTTGTGTTTTTTGAGTAGGGCTTCAACTATCTGCTTTGGCTCTCGAAACGGAGTTTTTCGTAATCTGTCAATGGCTTCGCTGAATGAAATCAAACCTGTTTCTGCCGCTCGGTCAAGAACACTCAAAGTGCCGATAGTAATAAATCCGAGTTTGGTAGCTTCTCGCCGTCCGTCTTTTTCGTCTATTAAAAGAGCGTCCGCTCCGAGTTCTTCAGCCAAAAAAATGGCTTCACGTTCTCCATAGTCCAAGTTTTCAAGTTTGTTGATTGGACTTACGCGCACGTTTCGGACTTCAAGCCAGGTGGGTTTTGTAGCAATCCAATTCTTAATCTTTTCCGGCGTTTTCGCGTGCTGTAATTCATTCAAGACTGCCTGCGGTATGATAATCTGACCGAACAAAGTTGGTAAAACGTCTTGATAATCAATTAAAATCAGGTAATTAAGCGGAGATGTGTCGGAAATAACAATCATTTTTTAAGTAGAAAATCTAAATCTGCGTGTTCGCGTTCTAAATCTTCAAAGCTATACTCCAAATCAATGCGGTGCGCTTTCAGAAAGGCATCTAATTCAAGCCTTGTTTCCAAACCTAACATCTCCATCACTTGAAAGCCTGTTAAGCGGTCTGAGCGATAGCCTTCAAGCGCGATGGCTTCTAAAGCGGTGCGCGATAAATCTATTTTGCTATTACCAAGTTTTTTAGCGATTGATTCCGGCAACTCTACTGTAATTGCAATACTCATAAATTTTTCCTCAAATTGCTTACAATTTTATCATTTTTCCTATTCAAAAATTCATTTATCTTTTTATCTTTCTATTGCGTCCGATAACATAAGGTTAAGAATGAGATTAAATAATGGTTAAATAAAAGGTTAAGAAGGTTAGGCGCGATTTTGAAAAAATATCTCCTTTGTTTTCAACAATTATCGGACGCTATGCGTATGTCAAAACTACATAATGCGTCCTATTCTTCATTAAAAACTTTCAAAAACCTGCTCAAAAACTCTCTTTTTACCCTATGCGTAGGTCAGAACTAGATAATGCGTAGGTCAGAACTAGATACTTTTACCCTATGCGTAGGTCAGAACTAGATAATGCGTAGGTCAGAACTAGATACTTTCCTCGCTCTCCCTGTGGAAAACTTCGTCGAAAACTATCAAAAAACTGCTAGCGTAGGTCAGAACTAGATATAAGCGTAGGTCAGAACTAGATATAAGCGTAGGTCAGAACTAGATAATGCGTAGGTCAGAACTAGACACTCTTAAGTTAATCCGCGCACTCGTTTTGCTCTCGCGTTCGCTCTTTTTACGTCGGAGATAAAATCAAAATGCGGCTGAAATTTGAATTTCGCATCAATCAATTTTGTTCTCGGTTTGGTGTCAAATATCTTTTCTACTTTGCAGTTTAGAATGACGTTCTTTTGCTTCATTTCTTCTATGGCGTTTTCAACCTCAACTAAGTTCTGGTATATGCGCTTCTGCGGCGTTAATCCAAAATCTCTAACTACGGTTGTCAAAAGAATCTCATAGGATTCGGTAAAGCTCGCCTGCGTGTAGTGGTGCGACATTCTTTTGTGCAGCTGCCGGGCGATGACACTTCGATAACTCATAACTTTGTCGTAATTGATTAGTCGGTAAGTCCCGGATTTAATACTGTGCGTAACGAGCGGCGAAAATCTAACAAAGGTCTGCGTTTCGCTGCCCTTTCCTTTTAAGCCCAATGTTTCAATCGGGCTAAAGAAAAGTTGCGTTTCTTTATCTTCCGACTGTATTTCAATATCTACTTTCGTTAGGATTTCTAAGGATTCTTTTAGCTGGTCGTAGTCAAGACTATGCCCTTTGTCTTTCAATTCCTTTTGAAGCTGGTAGAGAGTGAAAACTATCCCGGCTTCTCCATCCAGCATTAAACTTTGCCGTTCCGTCATTAGTTTGCGTAAAGCATCTTCTACAAGTTCTTCGCGCTTCGATGGGTAAAATTCTTTAGAACCGTCCGCAAATTCTATTCTGGCTGGCATCAAAGTTAAATGGTATTTTCTGCCTCTGCACTCAAAATCACGTTTTAAGCTGTCTAAAAATTTTCCGTTAAGCCTTTCAACCTTTCCCCAAACATACTTTGGTATAAAATCGTAAAGTTCTATTGATTGCGAGTAATTATCTTCATCCGGCTTTAAATCGAACAAAGTAAGCTGAATCGGCTTGGATACTTCAAGCTGCTCAAACTTTTTAGACTTCTCGCGTTTTCTCCGGCGCGGCTTTTCTATTTTAGATTTTGCTGTTTGTTCCTTTGGCTTCATTTGGATTTTTGCGTTGCTAAAATTGTAAAATGTTAAAAACTCAAAATTATTATTTTTCAATCCATTTCTTTAACAATTCCTCAATTAATTCGCTAAACTCACCTTTGTTTTCACGGTCTAAAAGTTTTATAGAAACTCTGCGGTAAGTGTCGCGGCGAACGTAAGCCGTTACCTGTTGAAACTCGGCATTGCTGCGCTTTCCGCTCGGTCTGCCGCGTCTCGGCGCGGTCGCGTCATCGCTTCCGTTGCTTCTCAATTCCACTTTCACCGGCGATTGCTCAAAGGCTTTATTCTGCGGCGTTTCCTTTATCTGAGTTTCTTTGGAGTCCTGTAATTGTTTGACTGCTTGTAATCCTACAAATCTATTTTTGCTCATCGTTTGAAAATCTCCTTTCCAAGCGTAGTAAATTCTTCCCAAGCCGCTTGTCCGTCTCTCAAATTGTCAACCGTCTTACCTTGCAAAGCTGCTCTTTCGCATATCGCCCGCCGTTGTATCTCTGTTTTGCAGTATGGAACTTTGATTTCATCAAGCATCGCCTTTGCATCTCTCGCGGCATTGCTTCTTGGCGGAACTAAGGTTAGTAAAACTTTGTAATTTTGAGCGTCGAAACTTTGCAGGCTGGTGACAATCTTCAAAAGCGCGTCGAGGCTTAAAGCATCGGGTTTGGTTGGTATCAAAAGCAAGTCGCTTTCTGTGGAAAGCGTTTTGAGTTCTTCGGCTGTCGGTCGCGCCGGTGTATCAATGATGATGTTGTTAAATTCTCCGGCGCGGTCGGCAAGTTCGCTTTCGTCAATTACTTGAAAAGAGAAGTTGCCCCGCTCGCTCCAAGCAAGCGCGGAACGGTTCGGGTCGCCGTCAACTAAAACGGTTTTCGCCTTTTTTTGAAAATATGCTGAAAGATGAACTGCGGTTGTAGTTTTTCCTACTCCGCCTTTGAAACTTGCGATTGAAACGAGCATAAATTTCTCCTACAAAATTGTCGTTATCATTTCATAAAATTGTGATTATAGCAACTTAACATTTCAGCAGTCCGTATTTGCAAAATTTTAACAACGCAAAATTGCAGACTAAAAAAATAATAACTTTATGCGAACTTACAGGTATATGGTGGGGCGAGGGGTGACGATTAGCCGGAGACAATGGCTAACCTCACCTGCGTGTTCGATAATCTTTCGAGTGCGATTAAAGAGGTTTCTGAATTTATTAAGAAATCAATGATAAAAAGAGATGCTTCGGGCGATTAATTTAGAAAGTGAAAGTTTAAGCGAAAAATTACCATAAATTACACATTGCCTATTATTCGACGCGCTCAAAATTTCTGCATTCTTTGGAAATGCTCCCTCGCTTTTTGCACTCTGCTTCCTACTGAAATTTGAGCGTAAATAACCGTGTTTTGTATATTTGCGTGTCCTAACCAGTCTTGCACAAAGCGAATATCCGCGCCGGTGTCGAGTAAATGTGTGGCAATCGAATGTTTCAAAACGTGAAAATGTCTTTTATCATCCGGGAGCTTCGCTTTTTCCCCGTAACCTTTAATCAAAACATCTAACATTGCCCGGCTGATCGGTGCGCCTTTTCTGCTTGGGAAAAGATACGGTAAAGAATCTTCCCGCGTCCGCAAATAACTTTTCAAAATTCTTACTTCGTCCGCCTGTAATGGATGAACGCCGGAAAGACTGCCCTTCAATCTGTGAATATTTAATCTTAATTGTTTGTCGTCAAAATCATTTCGCTGTAAAAGCCCGATCTCACTAGCTCTTAATCCGTGCCGATATGCCAGAAGAAAAATAGCTTTATCTCTTTTACTTGAAATCTCGCCGATTAGTTTTTTTGTTTCTGTTTCGGTAAGAAATTTTATCGTTTCGGCTTTGGTAGGTCGGCTTGGTTTCATCAAAAAGATTATTAGACAAAACAAGTGTTTTGTCTAATTCAAAGAGATGTCTAATACGGTTATTTCAGTTACTAAATTTCAGCAAAAGCAAAACTCAAATTTGACTATTTTCTTGGCATAGAAATTGCGGAGATTTAATTTCTGAAGGCAAAGTGTATCAAAAACACCTTGTAGTATTAAACGAGCAAGGGCAGGGGTTAGGCTACATTACAAAACAGTGTAGCCTTTTAATTTATTCCAGAGCGAAAAACTAATGTTATTATTGGACAAAAAAATTAACAAAGAAATTAATGCTCGGACAGTTTTTCAAAGGCTCGCCCAACTCGATAAAACAGCCGTTGAAGATTGTATTGATATTTACGGCAATTTAATTTGGGCTTTAGCCAAATCAAAAACTAATTCTTTGGAAGAAGCGGAAACTCTGACGTTAGAAATCTTTCAGGATATTTGGAAATATGCCAAACGATTTGATTTGAATAAATGTGATGAAATTACTTTTATCTCTGTCATTGCACATCGGCGATCAACTATCCATTAAAAATCTGATAACCCGGAACATCAAATCTTAATTAATTGTTTCGACGGAACGGAATGAACTTTGGTAATCGGCAATCATATATTATTGTTCAACGAGCGTTCTCAGGGTTTCAAAATCAACCGGCTTGACGAGATGATGATTGAATCCGGCTTCTTCTGATTGGCGACGGTCTTCCGTTTGCCCCCAACCTGTCAGCGCAATGAGTGTCACTTCGGGCATCATTTCGCGCAAAATGCGGGCAAGCTCATAACCGGTCATATCGGGCAAACCAATGTCGAGCAAGCAAATATCCGGCTGAAATGTTTTAAGGGTTTTAATTCCCGTTTTGCCATCTAACGCTGTGCGGACTTTATGACCGTCGCCTGAGAGTAGAATTTCGAGCATTTCCGCCGCGTCCACGTTATCGTCAACCACTAAAATCCGCTTTAATTTCGCGTGGCTGACAGTGCCGTTTTCCGGCATTTTAATATTTGCCGTTTGAGCAGTGTCGCTGTCGCTTTCCGCCGCCGCTAATTCTTCTTCGGCAAGCGGCAGGCGCAGGATGAACTCGCTGCCTTTGTTTTCGCCCACGCTGAAAGCCTGAATCGTGCCGTCGTGCATTTCGACTAATTTTTTAACAACATTCAACCCGATCCCGAGACCGCTTCGGGTTTGCGAAGAGGCGGTTTCAATCTGGCTGTACATCTCGAAAATATTTGATAACATTTCCGGCGGAATACCGATGCCCGTGTCGCGCACGCTGACGACCGCTTCATTCGCTTCTTTTTCGGCGGTCAGCCAAATCTTTCCGCCGGGCTGAGTATATTTGGCGGCGTTGTTCAAAAGGTTGAGCAAAATTTGGGAAATCCGCGTCAAATCGGCGTCAAGATATATGAATTCTTCCGGCAGAGAAATCGTCAATTGATGCCCGCTGCTTTCAATCAGCCCGCGGCTTGTCTCCAGTGCCAGTTCGATTGCCGTTTTTAGTTCGATGCGCTCTTTTTTGAGGTTGATTTTGCCCTGTGTAATGCGCGAGATGTCGAGCAAATCATCAACCAGACGAACGATTTGATTGGTTTGACGTTCGACGATGTTCAGAGTCTGCGCGAGCGTCGCGTCGTCGCAGTCGGGACGGCGAAGAATTTCAATCCCGCTGCGAATCGGCGCGAGCGGATTTCTCAATTCATGCGCGAGAGTCGCCAGAAACTCGTCTTTGCGCCGGTCGGCATCTTTCAAAGCGTCCTTCGCCTGCCTGCGCTCGGTGATGTCTTCAAAGGTTATGAGAACGCCGTCAATCTGGTTTTCCGCCGAGTGATACGGAACTATGCGGACGCAGTGCCAGCACTCGTCTTCGCTTTTTATTTCGTGTTCAAACGGCTTGAGAGTTTGCAAAACCTCGCCCGCATCAGCCGACAGATTTTCGTAATCGAGCCGGTGCGTCAGATGCGCGAGCGGTCGCCCGACATCCGAAGGAATGATGTTGAAAAGTTTTTGGACGGGCGACGTGAAGCGTTTGATTTGCAAATCGTGGTTGAGAAAAATCGAGCTGACCTCAATCGAATTCATCAAATTCTGCAAATCCAAATTCGTGTTGCCGACTTCTTCAACCTTGTCTTTCAATTCATAGTTAACGGTCATGAGTTCCTCGTTGACCGATTGCAGTTCTTCTTTGCTCGTCTCCAGTTCTTCGGTCGTCGAGCGCAGCTCTTCGTTGATCGCCTGCAATTCCTCGTTCGAGGATTTGATTTCTTCAACCGAAACTTCGTGCCGGTCAATCGTCAGCCGCAGACGGTCGCGCGTAAATTGCAGATCTTCTTCGAGACGGCGAATCACGACTTCCGCGCCTTCGTCGGCGGAAACAAACTTTTGCAGCATTTCGGCGGGAATCGATTTGTCGCTTGTTTCGTCAAATACAACGAGAAAATAGCCGCGTGCGGCTTCGGGCGCGTCAATCGGATGGACGGTCAGATTGACGAAACACTCTTTGCCGTCGAGATTGACGCGCAGATGACGCGATTCGGCAGCGCCGTTTTCCTGTTTCGCGGCAAACAGCGCGGCGAGCAAATCCGGTCTTAAAGCCGGATGCGCTATCTTGCCCAGATTGAGGTTGGGTTCGCCACCTATCCGCAGATAACGTCCGGCGGATTCGCTCAAATGCAGAATGTCGTAATTTTCGTTGATTAAAACGCTCGGCGGCGAAAATTGTTCGACGAGTTTGAAATGCAGGTCGTTGAAGGAAAACGCCCCTTCGCGCTGCTTGCCGTTTGATTCGGAAATTTTCATCTGCGATTCTGCCACCGGCGCGACGGGAACGCCCGTGTATTTCGACGCGGCGGGACGCGATTGGTATATTCGCTGTTTTTTGTCAATCTCCGCGAACATCTTGGGAACAGATTCCGCCATTTCCGACGAGCCCAGAAACAAATAGCCGTTCTGCCGCAAAGCGAAATGAAAAACTTCCATTACTTTTTCCTGGGTCGGGCGGTTCAGATAAATCAGCAAATTGCGGCACGTCACCAAATCCTGCCGCGAGAACGGTGAATCGTGCAAAATGTTGTGCGGCGCGAATAAAACAAGCTCGCGCAATTCCTTTTTGACGCGGTAGGAATCTCCGTCTTTAGCGAAAAATCGGCGTAATCGTTCGGGCGAAACGTCGGCAGCAATCGTTTCGTCGTAGCGGGCTTCTCTGGCTTCGGCGATTGAGCTTTCGGCAATGTCGCTGGCAAAAACCTGAATTTTCGGCGGGTCATCAAGTTTTGAAGCGAATTCGCACAAAATCATAGCGATTGAATACGCTTCTTCGCCCGTCGCGCAGGCAACGCACCAGACGCGCACCGAATCGCTGCCGGTTTTGCCGTTGAACAGGCGCGGAACAATATCATTTTCGAGCGCGGCAAACGCTTCTTTATCGCGGAAAAAACTGGTCACGGAAATCAGCAGATCACGCAGCAGAGGCTGCGCTTCATTCGGATTTTCGCGGAGGAACTGAACATAAGCGGGAATGTCCGCGAGTCCGTGAACCAGCAGACGACGGGCAATTCGCCGGAGAATCGTCGGTTGTTTGTAATTGAAAAAATCGTGTTTCGTGTTTGTTTTGAGGATGGCGAGGACTTCGCGCAAAGCGTCCGCGCCGAGTTCGGGCGGCGGATTTTCCGCTTCGCTTTCAGGAAGTTTGGTTTTTTCCGCGCTCTGTTTGAAGGCGAGAATCTTGGCGGGAATTTCCCCGACCGGCAAGATCAAATCCGCGAGATTCGTTGCTATCGCGCTGCGCGGCATCCCGTCGTATTCGGCTTCCGCCGGATCCTGGACGATGCAAAAACCGCCCGCTTCCTTGACGCGTTTGAGTCCTGCCGCGCCATCCGCGCCCGTGCCGGACAAAACCACGCAAACCCCGTTTTTACTGTGAGCGTCGGCAAGAGTGCGGAAAAACAGATCAATCGGAACGCGTTTCCCGCGAATCGTTTCGGGTTCGATCAGACGAATTTCGCCATCCATCATTGCCAGATGTTTGGTCGGCGGAATAACGTAAACGTGATTCGGCTCGATTTTGACGGTTTCCTGAACCTGAATCACCGGCATCGATGTATTCGTCTGCAAAACGGCGGGAAGCTGGCTTTCGTGTTCGGGCGAAAGATGCAGAATGACGACAAATGCCATTCCATTGTCGGCTGGCATCGCGGCGAAAAACTCTTTGAGCGGCTTAATCCCGCCGGCGGACGCGCCGATTCCGACCGTTAAAAAATCTTTGGGTTCGACTGCCAAACTTAAAGTTTTGGATTCTGAATCAAATTTGGACATCTCCGGAGATGCTTCACTTTCCATTGCTCAATCCCCTTGTAAATATGAAAATCCGCGAATTGAAATCCGCGGACTTTAACTGCGGATGTCAAACATTTAAAGCTTTCACTAAATTGTAGCACTTCCAAATGATGATTAATGTTTTAAAGTTGAAGTATCCGGAAGCCAGTTGGACCATCATCAAAACTGGCAACTTTAGATCGATTTTTGCCTGCCGCTTTCTGTTTGCTGCCGGAGACCGTTTTCACTTAGTTGTTCGTGTTCGAGCACCACCCGGCGGATCAATTTGACGCGGTTTTCGGCTTCATTTCCTTTTTGTAAAAACAACTCCGCCATCTGCTTGTGATCCGATTCGGCAAAATGCTTGCTCATCTCGCGCAGCAGCATAATGCTTTCTTCCATTTCGCGCATCGCGCCCCACATCGAATCTTCGATCCGTTCGGTGATGTTCGCGAGCAGCGTGTCGGCGGAAAAAGCGTGTCCCGTATGACATCTGAAACGATTGATTTTTCCGTCTTTAATTTTAATCAGAACGCCGTGACAATCAGGGCAGGTAAAGGGTGAAATTTCACCGAGACCCATCACGCCGACCTCAAACGCGCTTTCTTCCGCCGCGATGCGAATTTCCATTTCGGTTTTTTTGTTTTCATCCATACTGATTTCACGCGCCTCCAAAGTTTGTTCGCCCGTCAATCTGGTTAACAAAGCTCCCATCTCAGAAACGGGAACAGAATAATCCACCTCAACCTGACGCAACGCCGATTCGGGCATTGACGAAAACTCGGCATCGGCTGGTTCCTGGACAATCGCCGTTCCGCCCCGATGTTTGATCGTCCACAAACCGGCTGTACCGTCGTCGAGCGCGCCCGACAAGACCACTCCGATCACCCGCGCCCCGCACGCATACGCGGCAGAGCGAAAGAGCGTGTCAACGGCGGGGCGAAAGCGGTTTTCCTTCGGACCTTTGGTGATGCGAACGCGGTTTTCTTCGACGAGCAGATGATGATCGGGCGGAGCGACGTAAATTCGCCCCGTCCTGATTTCTTCGCCGTCCACCCCGTGCGCCGCCGGAAGCGCACCTTCTTTTCCCAGCACCGACGGCAGAACGCCGTGAGCATTGGCGGGCAGATGCCAAACGATAAAAACCGCCGCCGCCAAATCCTTCGGCAGCCCTTTCACTAATTTTTTGAGAGCCTCAAAACCACCGGCTGAAGCTCCGATCACGATAATGTTTCTTAATGCCATTGGATATATTTGTTAATTCAAAGATATTATAACGCGAATGGGCGCAATTTTATATTTTTTTGGACGCAAAAGGTTCAATGCAATGTATTATAGCGTAATTAATTCCCGGTTATTAGACAAAATAACTGTTTTGTCTAATAACAACAATTAAAATTCAATTTTTCTAAAGGTTTTCGCTTCCCGAAAAAGTTGTAAATTTGATTGTAATGTCTAATGCAACTTTTTAATCGTCAAAACTTGGCATCTCCGGCGGCAGTGTCCGCTTCCCACCGTTTGTCGCATTATTGCCGTTGTTTTCATTCGTTCCATATTCAACCGTTGCCTGTGGCGATGGCGTGAATTGTGCCAACATCGGCGATAGTGGTAGCTGCTGCGGTCGCAGATCGCCCGTTATGACCGCTCCACAGGTCTGTGCTTTCTTATGCACGGCTTTCTTTTTGTAAAACCATTTTCGAGCGATAAACGGCTTTTTATTTGCCGAAACTATCAAAACTTCATCGTCCGAGAGATGCGTTATTTCGTTCGCCGTCAAAAGCCTGCGGGCGTATTTTTGCAAGCTCCTCGTCCGGCTCGCTCCTTCTCCAAAGAAACCTTTCCTTGTATGACTCTCTCGGTGTTCGATAATCGTCAGTTCGCCCAGATGCTTTGAAATTCGCTCCGCGCTGTCAAAATCCAACCCGGCTAAAACAAGTTTCGTTTGAAAATTCTCGGCAATCGTCCGCGCCGCGTCGTGTCCGTATCGCTCGGCAAGCTGCGCGAAACTTTGAATCCCGGCGATAACCGGCACTCGCTCGCTTCTTAAAAGCGTGATTTCGGTTGAAAAATCCGGTATCGCTCCGATATTGGCAAACTCATCGAGCATCATATAAACCGGGCTGCCTTTTGTTTCTTTTAGCTGTTCCATTGTCAGCGTCAAAACCAGTGCCGTTAAAGGGCGCAAAGTGGCGATTGCTTTGACCGGCAAACACCAGAATACGCCGGTTTTTCCCGCTCGCATCTCGGCAAAGTTAATCGGTTTCAAAGTGCTGCTCGTAAAACGCCGCACTTTCTCATCGCCTAACCAGGTTAAGCTGACCCTCGCGCCGGTGAACACGCTGCCGCGCAGTTTGTCGCCCGCGTCCCAGAATACCCGCGCCTGTTGACGTGCAAGCCGTGATTTTGAATCGAATAGAATTTCGGCAACTCCATTCATATCGCGCTCGTGGAGAATGTCATAAACAAATGCCGGTGTCGGCGTGTCAGTCGTCGCAACGTGCGCGAATAAAGCCGCTAATAACGCGGTTTCCGCTTTGTCCCAGAACGCTTCCTTGTTTTTTGAATCTCCGCCGTTGGTAACGATTGTTCGGGCGAGTTTGAGCGTTAAAGTTTGGTTTTCGTCGGTGCAAAGCGGTATCCAGTTAAGCGGGCTGCTGCTTCCTTGGTCGAGCGGCGCGAATCTGAAGGCTCGCTTCCAATATCCTGATGCTGTATTCCAAAGTTCGCTTTTCGTGTCGTTGACGAAAACGCTCGCGCCGGTGCTTGCCAGAAGTTCGAGATTCGGTAAATAAAAACCTCTGCTCTTACCCGTTCCCGTCGCGCCAAGTATCAAAATGTGACGATACGTTAAAAGCTGCGGCAAAGCATAAAAGTTCTTGCCTCTACTCGCTTCACCTAGTCCAAATTCGCCCGCTTTTAAGCCTTCGCCCTGCGACTTAACAAATTCTTTCAAATCGTCTTTTGTGGCGATGCTCGCGCCTCCGTGAGAGTCTTTTCTGCCTACGTTGCCGCCGCTGCCCGTGAAGAAAAAAAGAATGATTAACAAAATAACGAACACGGGCAACACTATCAACAAAATTCTACTGAAAAATCTGTTGGAAAAAAGAACGTCTAAAATGCGGCTCGTCGCTCTCGGTCTGGTCGCGGTGCTATTTTGAATAGCTGTTTGCGGCTGAAGGTTACGGCTTCGGCTCTGATTCGGCATCGCGGCGGGCGCGGTGCTGCGTCCGGCGTTGTTTGCCTGTGTCGTCGCCGCTCCGGGCTTCATGCTTCTCGTCCGGTTCGCCGTCTGCGCGGTCACTGCAAAACTGCAAATTGTTATCAGTAGAAGGCTGCAAAACATTTGCGGTTTGATAAAAGGTAAACGTCTTTTCATTTTGTAATCTATCGTCCTCGTTCGTCGTCTTGGTCTCTGCCGCTGCTGCGTTCTACGCGGCTGCCGCGTTCTGTTTGAGCCACTCTTGCAACTGCCTGATGTAAGCCTCTAGCTTCTGATTCCGTTCGGTCAGTTTGTTCAGTTGCCCGGCTAACTGCTCGTTCTGAGTTTGTAAGCTGCTGTTGACTGTTATTAAGCTCTCGTTTTCCTGTTTCAGAGCGTCCGCTTCGCACCGTAAAAGATTGTTGATTTCCTCTAATTCCGTTTTCGTCATTGCTCCGGGTTACTCCCTTATCAATCTGGTCTTTTTCGCGCCAAAAATCGTTTTTCAAATTGTCCTGATAACGCTCCGGCTTATCCGGCGGGCGTTCCTGTTTTCCTATGGCTGGCTCGCTCTGCCCGCGTTGCTGCACCTGCACTCGGTCGCGTTTCCATTGCCGAGTTTGCTCTTTTTTCTCTTTGTATTCTTTGGCATATTCGGTTTGATAATTCCGGTCGTATTGCTTCGCCCAACTTTCATCAAGCTGCCGGTAAACGCTCCTGCCGATATGCAATTTGCGCCCGTCGTTAGTCCGGGCATCAAGCCAAACGTGCGCGTGGGTGTGTTCGGTGTCTTGGTGGACGGCGACAAAGCCGCGCCCTTTATCAAAATTTTCTTTCAAGAATTCGTGCGCCTGTTCTTTAGCAATGTCGGTTTCTTCTTTTCTGTCCCAGGACAAAATAATTCGATAATGCGTTCGCCCGCGCTCGCTTTTCGCCGTTTCGATGTCCTCTCTGGCGTAAGCGTGAGAAATGGCGTTGACGCGGTTTTCAAAATCGTTCTCGCCGCGCTGCTCGTCCAGATTGTAAAAGCTGATCGAGCGGCAAGCCGATTCTCTGGTGATATAGCTGGCATGTCGCCCGCTCGCGCCGCGCCGTCCGACTGTAAATTTTGCAATGCTCATTACTTTTCCGCTCTGATTCGCTCAAAATGCTTTTTTGATTGCTTCAAGCACCGCTTTCAGACTCTCGGCGGCTTGAGCGATTTCCGACGTTGGCGGCTCGTCGCCGCGTCCGGTTCGTCTGGCTGCGTTCAAGGCATAAGCGATTTGATTAAGGTTGACTCCGACGCGCCGCAGTTCGTAAATCGCCTGCTCCCGAAGCTCGCGCTCCGCCGGGTCAAGTCCGCGCTCGTCGCCGACTCCCGACCGGACGAGAAAACGCGAAACGGAAAGCTGCGACTCCTTCGCGCTTTTCTCAATCTTCTGTTTTTCGGCTTCGGTAAGGCGAACTAAAATCTTTTTCGGATACTGCTGCTTGCTCATCTAAAATCTACTTTTGCGCGGCGAAACGCTCGTAAGCGTAGGGGCGAAATTTTTGCCCTTTTCGCTGCTTTTCCTTTAATTTGTTGAGTTTCTGCACAAAGAAAATGCTTGATTGAGCAATAAGCATTTGACGTGCCAAAATCGCTGCAAGAATCGAAAAATTTTATTTTTGACAAAATTAGAGTGGATTTTTGACCGCTTCGAGTCCTTTGTTTTTCCGGCGAATCGAAGATTCAAACGGACAAGGCGCGCTTGCGCGGCGAAACGCGATAGCGTTTTGCGTACCTTGCCTTTCCTCTACAAACAAATCTGTTTTGAAAAATTTGGTGCGTTAGGTTATGGGATTGGTTGATAATTGGCTTGTATGAGTTTAGTGGGGAATGTCGAAAAATAAATTTTCTGCATTTAGGACGACCGATAGAAACAGAATGTCGTCGTTCTTTGAAAGTTTTGTTATTGAGCAGGTTATCTATTAACACAATAGCTGAACGCAAGCTGACTATATTTGTTTGTGTTTTTTGAGTAGGGCTTCAACTATCTGCTTTGGCTCTCGAAACGGAGTTTTTCGTAATCTGTCAATGGCTTCGCTGAATGAAATCAAACCTGTTTCTGCCGCTCGGTCAAGAACACTCAAAGTGCCGATAGTAATAAATCCGAGTTTGGTAGCTTCTCGCCGTCCGTCTTTTTCGTCTATTAAAAGAGCGTCCGCTCCGAGTTCTTCAGCCAAAAAAATGGCTTCACGTTCTCCATAGTCCAAGTTTTCAAGTTTGTTGATTGGACTTACGCGCACGTTTCGGACTTCAAGCCAGGTGGGTTTTGTAGCAATCCAATTCTTAATCTTTTCCGGCGTTTTCGCGTGCTGTAATTCATTCAAGACTGCCTGCGGTATGATAATCTGACCGAACAAAGTTGGTAAAACGTCTTGATAATCAATTAAAATCAGGTAATTAAGCGGAGATGTGTCGGAAATAACAATCATTTTTTAAGTAGAAAATCTAAATCTGCGTGTTCGCGTTCTAAATCTTCAAAGCTATACTCCAAATCAATGCGGTGCGCTTTCAGAAAGGCATCTAATTCAAGCCTTGTTTCCAAACCTAACATCTCCATCACTTGAAAGCCTGTTAAGCGGTCTGAGCGATAGCCTTCAAGCGCGATGGCTTCTAAAGCGGTGCGCGATAAATCTATTTTGCTATTACCAAGTTTTTTAGCGATTGATTCCGGCAACTCTACTGTAATTGCAATACTCATAAATTTTTCCTCAAATTGCTTACAATTTTATCATTTTTCCTATTCAAAAATTCATTTATCTTTTTATCTTTCTATTGCGTCCGATAACATAAGGTTAAGAATGAGATTAAATAATGGTTAAATAAAAGGTTAAGAAGGTTAGGCGCGATTTTGAAAAAATATCTCCTTTGTTTTCAACAATTATCGGACGCTATGCGTATGTCAAAACTACATAATGCGTCCTATTCTTCATTAAAAACTTTCAAAAACCTGCTCAAAAACTCTCTTTTTACCCTATGCGTAGGTCAGAACTAGATAATGCGTAGGTCAGAACTAGATACTTTTACCCTATGCGTAGGTCAGAACTAGATAATGCGTAGGTCAGAACTAGATACTTTCCTCGCTCTCCCTGTGGAAAACTTCGTCGAAAACTATCAAAAAACTGCTAGCGTAGGTCAGAACTAGATATAAGCGTAGGTCAGAACTAGATATAAGCGTAGGTCAGAACTAGATAATGCGTAGGTCAGAACTAGACACTCTTAAGTTAATCCGCGCACTCGTTTTGCTCTCGCGTTCGCTCTTTTTACGTCGGAGATAAAATCAAAATGCGGCTGAAATTTGAATTTCGCATCAATCAATTTTGTTCTCGGTTTGGTGTCAAATATCTTTTCTACTTTGCAGTTTAGAATGACGTTCTTTTGCTTCATTTCTTCTATGGCGTTTTCAACCTCAACTAAGTTCTGGTATATGCGCTTCTGCGGCGTTAATCCAAAATCTCTAACTACGGTTGTCAAAAGAATCTCATAGGATTCGGTAAAGCTCGCCTGCGTGTAGTGGTGCGACATTCTTTTGTGCAGCTGCCGGGCGATGACACTTCGATAACTCATAACTTTGTCGTAATTGATTAGTCGGTAAGTCCCGGATTTAATACTGTGCGTAACGAGCGGCGAAAATCTAACAAAGGTCTGCGTTTCGCTGCCCTTTCCTTTTAAGCCCAATGTTTCAATCGGGCTAAAGAAAAGTTGCGTTTCTTTATCTTCCGACTGTATTTCAATATCTACTTTCGTTAGGATTTCTAAGGATTCTTTTAGCTGGTCGTAGTCAAGACTATGCCCTTTGTCTTTCAATTCCTTTTGAAGCTGGTAGAGAGTGAAAACTATCCCGGCTTCTCCATCCAGCATTAAACTTTGCCGTTCCGTCATTAGTTTGCGTAAAGCATCTTCTACAAGTTCTTCGCGCTTCGATGGGTAAAATTCTTTAGAACCGTCCGCAAATTCTATTCTGGCTGGCATCAAAGTTAAATGGTATTTTCTGCCTCTGCACTCAAAATCACGTTTTAAGCTGTCTAAAAATTTTCCGTTAAGCCTTTCAACCTTTCCCCAAACATACTTTGGTATAAAATCGTAAAGTTCTATTGATTGCGAGTAATTATCTTCATCCGGCTTTAAATCGAACAAAGTAAGCTGAATCGGCTTGGATACTTCAAGCTGCTCAAACTTTTTAGACTTCTCGCGTTTTCTCCGGCGCGGCTTTTCTATTTTAGATTTTGCTGTTTGTTCCTTTGGCTTCATTTGGATTTTTGCGTTGCTAAAATTGTAAAATGTTAAAAACTCAAAATTATTATTTTTCAATCCATTTCTTTAACAATTCCTCAATTAATTCGCTAAACTCACCTTTGTTTTCACGGTCTAAAAGTTTTATAGAAACTCTGCGGTAAGTGTCGCGGCGAACGTAAGCCGTTACCTGTTGAAACTCGGCATTGCTGCGCTTTCCGCTCGGTCTGCCGCGTCTCGGCGCGGTCGCGTCATCGCTTCCGTTGCTTCTCAATTCCACTTTCACCGGCGATTGCTCAAAGGCTTTATTCTGCGGCGTTTCCTTTATCTGAGTTTCTTTGGAGTCCTGTAATTGTTTGACTGCTTGTAATCCTACAAATCTATTTTTGCTCATCGTTTGAAAATCTCCTTTCCAAGCGTAGTAAATTCTTCCCAAGCCGCTTGTCCGTCTCTCAAATTGTCAACCGTCTTACCTTGCAAAGCTGCTCTTTCGCATATCGCCCGCCGTTGTATCTCTGTTTTGCAGTATGGAACTTTGATTTCATCAAGCATCGCCTTTGCATCTCTCGCGGCATTGCTTCTTGGCGGAACTAAGGTTAGTAAAACTTTGTAATTTTGAGCGTCGAAACTTTGCAGGCTGGTGACAATCTTCAAAAGCGCGTCGAGGCTTAAAGCATCGGGTTTGGTTGGTATCAAAAGCAAGTCGCTTTCTGTGGAAAGCGTTTTGAGTTCTTCGGCTGTCGGTCGCGCCGGTGTATCAATGATGATGTTGTTAAATTCTCCGGCGCGGTCGGCAAGTTCGCTTTCGTCAATTACTTGAAAAGAGAAGTTGCCCCGCTCGCTCCAAGCAAGCGCGGAACGGTTCGGGTCGCCGTCAACTAAAACGGTTTTCGCCTTTTTTTGAAAATATGCTGAAAGATGAACTGCGGTTGTAGTTTTTCCTACTCCGCCTTTGAAACTTGCGATTGAAACGAGCATAAATTTCTCCTACAAAATTGTCGTTATCATTTCATAAAATTGTGATTATAGCAACTTAACATTTCAGCAGTCCGTATTTGCAAAATTTTAACAACGCAAAATTGCAGACTAAAAAAATAATAACTTTATGCGAACTTACAGGTATATGGTGGGGCGAGGGGTGACGATTAGCCGGAGACAATGGCTAACCTCACCTGCGTGTTCGATAATCTTTCGAGTGCGATTAAAGAGGTTTCTGAATTTATTAAGAAATCAATGATAAAAAGAGATGCTTCGGGCGATTAATTTAGAAAGTGAAAGTTTAAGCGAAAAATTACCATAAATTACACATTGCCTATTATTCGACGCGCTCAAAATTTCTGCATTCTTTGGAAATGCTCCCTCGCTTTTTGCACTCTGCTTCCTACTGAAATTTGAGCGTAAATAACCGTGTTTTGTATATTTGCGTGTCCTAACCAGTCTTGCACAAAGCGAATATCCGCGCCGGTGTCGAGTAAATGTGTGGCAATCGAATGTTTCAAAACGTGAAAATGTCTTTTATCATCCGGGAGCTTCGCTTTTTCCCCGTAACCTTTAATCAAAACATCTAACATTGCCCGGCTGATCGGTGCGCCTTTTCTGCTTGGGAAAAGATACGGTAAAGAATCTTCCCGCGTCCGCAAATAACTTTTCAAAATTCTTACTTCGTCCGCCTGTAATGGATGAACGCCGGAAAGACTGCCCTTCAATCTGTGAATATTTAATCTTAATTGTTTGTCGTCAAAATCATTTCGCTGTAAAAGCCCGATCTCACTAGCTCTTAATCCGTGCCGATATGCCAGAAGAAAAATAGCTTTATCTCTTTTACTTGAAATCTCGCCGATTAGTTTTTTTGTTTCTGTTTCGGTAAGAAATTTTATCGTTTCGGCTTTGGTAGGTCGGCTTGGTTTCATCAAAAAGATTATTAGACAAAACAAGTGTTTTGTCTAATTCAAAGAGATGTCTAATACGGTTATTTCAGTTACTAAATTTCAGCAAAAGCAAAACTCAAATTTGACTATTTTCTTGGCATAGAAATTGCGGAGATTTAATTTCTGAAGGCAAAGTGTATCAAAAACACCTTGTAGTATTAAACGAGCAAGGGCAGGGGTTAGGCTACATTACAAAACAGTGTAGCCTTTTAATTTATTCCAGAGCGAAAAACTAATGTTATTATTGGACAAAAAAATTAACAAAGAAATTAATGCTCGGACAGTTTTTCAAAGGCTCGCCCAACTCGATAAAACAGCCGTTGAAGATTGTATTGATATTTACGGCAATTTAATTTGGGCTTTAGCCAAATCAAAAACTAATTCTTTGGAAGAAGCGGAAACTCTGACGTTAGAAATCTTTCAGGATATTTGGAAATATGCCAAACGATTTGATTTGAATAAATGTGATGAAATTACTTTTATCTCTGTCATTGCACATCGGCGATCAACTATCCATTAAAAATCTGATAACCCGGAACATCAAATCTTAATTAATTGTTTCGACGGAACGGAATGAACTTTGGTAATCGGCAATCATATATTATTGTTCAACGAGCGTTCTCAGGGTTTCAAAATCAACCGGCTTGACGAGATGATGATTGAATCCGGCTTCTTCTGATTGGCGACGGTCTTCCGTTTGCCCCCAACCTGTCAGCGCAATGAGTGTCACTTCGGGCATCATTTCGCGCAAAATGCGGGCAAGCTCATAACCGGTCATATCGGGCAAACCAATGTCGAGCAAGCAAATATCCGGCTGAAATGTTTTAAGGGTTTTAATTCCCGTTTTGCCATCTAACGCTGTGCGGACTTTATGACCGTCGCCTGAGAGTAGAATTTCGAGCATTTCCGCCGCGTCCACGTTATCGTCAACCACTAAAATCCGCTTTAATTTCGCGTGGCTGACAGTGCCGTTTTCCGGCATTTTAATATTTGCCGTTTGAGCAGTGTCGCTGTCGCTTTCCGCCGCCGCTAATTCTTCTTCGGCAAGCGGCAGGCGCAGGATGAACTCGCTGCCTTTGTTTTCGCCCACGCTGAAAGCCTGAATCGTGCCGTCGTGCATTTCGACTAATTTTTTAACAACATTCAACCCGATCCCGAGACCGCTTCGGGTTTGCGAAGAGGCGGTTTCAATCTGGCTGTACATCTCGAAAATATTTGATAACATTTCCGGCGGAATACCGATGCCCGTGTCGCGCACGCTGACGACCGCTTCATTCGCTTCTTTTTCGGCGGTCAGCCAAATCTTTCCGCCGGGCTGAGTATATTTGGCGGCGTTGTTCAAAAGGTTGAGCAAAATTTGGGAAATCCGCGTCAAATCGGCGTCAAGATATATGAATTCTTCCGGCAGAGAAATCGTCAATTGATGCCCGCTGCTTTCAATCAGCCCGCGGCTTGTCTCCAGTGCCAGTTCGATTGCCGTTTTTAGTTCGATGCGCTCTTTTTTGAGGTTGATTTTGCCCTGTGTAATGCGCGAGATGTCGAGCAAATCATCAACCAGACGAACGATTTGATTGGTTTGACGTTCGACGATGTTCAGAGTCTGCGCGAGCGTCGCGTCGTCGCAGTCGGGACTGCGAAGAATTTCTATCCCGCTGCGAATCGGCGCGAGCGGATTTCTCAATTCGTGCGCGAGAGTCGCCAGAAATTCGTCTTTGCGCCGGTCGGCATCTTTCAAAGCGTCCTTCGCCTGCCTTCGCTCGGTGATGTCTTCAAAGGTTATGAGAACGCCGTCAATCCTGTTTTCCGCCGAGTGATACGGGACGATGCGGACGCAGTGCCAACGCTCGTCTTTGCTTTTTATTTCGTGTTCAAACGGGTTGAGAGTTCGCAAAACCTCGTCTGCGTCAGCGGACAGATTTTCGTAATCGAGCCGGTGTGTCTGGTCAGTAAGCGGTCGTCCAATATCCGAAGGAAGGATATTGAAAAGGCTTTGGACAGGCGATGTAAAGCGTTTAATATTCAAATTTTGGTCGAGAAAAATTGAACTGACATCAATCGAATTCATCAAATTGGACAAATCCAAATTGCTGCTGCTGACCTCCTCAACCTTGTCTTTCAATTCATAGTTAACGGTCATCAGTTCTTCGTTGACCGATTGCAGTTCTTCTTTGCTCGTCTCCAGTTCTTCGGTCGTCGAGCGCAGTTCTTCGTTTATCGCCTGCAATTCCTCGTTCGAGGATTTGATTTCTTCAACCGAAACTTCGTGCCGGTCAATCGTCAGCCGCAGACGGTCGCGCGT
>MWWH01000080.1_pt1 | contig 23630 bp, 25 predicted proteins | sample 1047231 | NCBI WGS metagenome assembly MWWH01 (sample SAMN06349967, study PRJNA376086) | soil metagenome | isolation source: MG3-2 sample Antarctic (ecotone) soil | place: Antarctica | collected 2015-01-13 | reverse complement strand
ATGGAAGGCGCAGTCAGGAAATGGGCCATTTCACGCGGTTTTGATGGGTCCAGCGCGACCGAGCTATGGACCGGGCCAGGCGTTGGGCGGATGCTCGCCTGACCGGATCACTCGCAGGGCGAGCAAAGGCCTTGGGTCTCTCGGGATACGAGCCTCGCTCTCAGCGAGGGGGCTCCTTGCGCCTTGGGGCACCCTCCCGATGCTTTGCCTGGGTTAGCCTTTGGCTTTCGCCTTGGCCTGCCTGCGGCTTCTCTTGATTTCACGTTCGACGGGCCGATAGCTGTCACCCTCCATGTAAAAGACCTCTGCCTCCGCCGTGAGCCGGTCGACGATGACGTGCGCGATGGCGTCGTTGGCGAAAATCTGATTCCATTTTCCGAAGGCCAGGTTGGTCGTGACAATAGTGCCAAGCCCCTGGTCATGTCTTGCGGAGATCACTTGGAAAAACAGATTGCTCGCCTGAGCATCCATCGTGACGTATCCCAGCTCATCGATGATGAGGACCTGAGGTCTACGATATTTTCTGAGTTCAGAGTCCAGACAGGCGGCCTTCTTCGCCTGCTCAAGCTTGTTGACGATCTCTGCCGCCGTCGTAAAGAGGACGGAGTGCCCGAGTTGGCACGCGCGATAGCCCAGAGCCCGTGCCAGATGGGTCTTGCCCCGGCCGCCCAGCGCGATAAAAACTGCCGACGGCAGATCCTCCGCATCGATGCTATCGAAGAGAGCCAGATAGTTGGTGCGGACTTTCTTGGTCATCGGGCTATGGTCGAACTTAAACGCGTCAATCGTCTGCACCTTGACGAACTTGGCGTTACGAACTCGATTCTGGATGGCAGCCGACTTCCGCTCGGACAGCTCCTTGCGCATCCAGCGCGCCATGAGTGCGATCATCCGGTCGCGCTCGGCAGGCGTGAGAGCGGCCAGATCATCACGACAGGCTTTTTCAAAATGCTTGAGCCGCAGCTCAGTGAGATCCCTGGTCAGGCTCTCCAGATTGATTGTCATGCGTTTCTCCCTGGGTTTCGGTGGTTTCGGATGGAGCGGCTGCCGGACTTGCGTGTGCGACAGTCAGCTCCGCGGCCGCCGCCGTGGCGGGGCTTGAATCGCTCTCGAAGCAATAGGCGTCATAGGAACTCAGATCCGGAACGCCCGTCATCCGGTTTAAGCTCGGGCTTTTAAAACTTAGCGGCTTCGGCTGCTTCTCCTCAACGCCTTGGGCCTTGAGCAGCATCTCCAGGCTCTCGGCCCCGACAATGCCTCGTTTCAGCAGTTCGGAGGCTGCCTGGTTGGCAGCTTCTGCGCCATAAATCGTGATGAGCGCAACTAACCGCCGGACCTCAGACCGGAGCGACCGGTGGCCCGACGAAATCAGCTTGAGATACTGCGCAAGCGATTCTCCCGCCTCCTTCACAAGCGTGAGCTGCCAGGTATGATGATCCCCGCCACCCTTGCGCTCGAGCAAGCCCGCCTGATGGGCGGGAAGAGTAAAGGTCTTATGCTTGCCATAGTAGCGAGAGTGGCTCGAGACGAGCTTTCCGCCGTAGTAAATGCGAATGGACTCGTCATCCGCCCGAAGTGTGACCACCATTCCGACCAGTGTCCAGGGAACCGAATACTGATTGGTCTCGTAAGTCAGGTGAAACTGGGGCGGGACGTCTTTCGAGATCACCGCGTCCGTCCCGTAAGGGTGCGGATTCATCCCCAGCATATGCTGATACTCCTCGTGTTTGAAGACCAAGGCGGGGATGCGCCGGGTGGAACGATGTTCGCGGCTATTCGCCGTACCGTTCAGCCACTCAGCGCACTGAGCCTGCAGATCAGGAAAGTCCCGGAACTGACGGTCTGACCAGAAACTCGATCGGATGTATTTGACCCCGTCCTCGACGCGGCCTTTCTCATTGCCACTGGCCGGGGTGCAGGCATATGGGGTCACGCTGTGATGACCGACATAGGCTCGGAATCTCGAGTTAAAGCGGACGAGCTTGCCCATTCGCTCAGTAACGGCGGACGCCAAGTTATCGTACCAGCACTCCTGGGTGACGCCTCCAAAATAGACAAACGCACGCTCATGAGCGCGGATAAAATCCTCGAACTTCTCGGCGCGCGTGAACTCTACGTAGAGCTTTCTCGAATAGCAAAGCACCATGACAAACGCGTGGATCTTGCACCCATCCCCGAAGACATCACCGAACTCTCCCCAGTCGACCTGGGCAGTCTCTCCGGGCTCAAACGTGAGCTTGAGGAACGCCTCCCTGGGTTTCGGGTCCACTCGCACGGTGGCGACGTATTCTTGGAGCCGGCGCACGCTGCCCGCGAACCCGAGCTTTCTGAGCGACTGATGGATGGCGACCGCGGGCATCGCCGGGTCCCGAAGCAATTTTTCCTGAATCATCGGTTTGTAGGGATCGAGCATTGAGCGGCGAGGAGCCAGTGCGTCGGCGGGCGTCGTTCGGATCGAGCGGCGCGCGACGATCGCCGCCACGCTCTTGCGATTGATCCCGAGTTCGCGGGCAATCGCGCGTACGCGTTTACCCTGGCCGAAGTGGAGCGCCAAGATTCGGGCCTGAATATCCGGGCTCAGCATCGCCGCGCTCCCGACATGCACCCGCAAACGATGCAGCGTTGCCTATTTGACTTGAAATCCGCCCGAAAGCGCGTCGATTGCATGCCCATGGCCGGAATCTTTGCCGCAGAATCGACTGGACCGATACCCTGATCCCCCACGGACGCAGTCAAACCCGGATTGGCTAGACGCGCGGCTCGTTTCGCGCGCTCGTAGTCGCTGTGATCGGCTCGCCCCTCGGCCGAGCGTCGATGCTTGAGGCGCGCTCTCCGCAAGCTCTCGGCGCGCGCTTCCCCCGAGCAGGTCCTTGAACAATACCGATGACCTCGGTCACAGGACCGGCAGATCCAGAACTCCGCTCCGCAGCGGCGGCACTCTCGATGTCGTAGCTCCACCCGCTCCCAGCTCGATCGGAAGCGAGCCCCTCGACATCGAGAGCACTCTCAGTCAAACTCATGACGAGGATCAGCGGGCTCCACCCGCCGGGCGATCCGGCTTCTACCCGGGTCGCCCTCCTCACTCTTCCTCTCGGATCTCTATTGGGATCAATTCTCTCAGGAAAGCTTCACCAGGTCAGGGAATTCACCCCTGGCCCATGGACCCTTCGTTCCCGCGCTTCTTGGCCCAGTTTCAAACTGCTGCTTCCACCGAGCGCAGACCGCGGAGGCCGAAGGCCGTAGTCGGTCTGCATGGCTCGCTCCGAACCTTTCAAACACATCTGCCTTATAACAACTCAATCTACACAAATCAAATTTAACTAAATCAATTACAAAAAACAAAGAACAAACAAGACCCGCCAAATTCAACCACATTCAAACCAAAACCATGAACAAACCGAAATCAAAACCTCACACCTTCGCGATCGAAAAGTGAACAACTCGGACGACAGAAATGCACAACTGCGAAGTCAAAAAGTACTCAACCGGAGCTCCGGGAGATGCGAAAGCGCGGAACTAAAAAGTGCGATGGTGCGGACCCGAAACGTAAACGACCAGGTCAGCGGCAGTGCGATCAACGATCGCGGCTCGTGCAACACCTGCACAGCGAGAGAGGCAACTTCCGGGGCTAAAAGTGATCACTTCCCGAAAAAAAGACGCGCACATTGGACCCAAGCACCGTGTTAAGTCGCGAGGCTGGGGCTTACCCCTTCAGACTTTTGGGCGTGAACGGGCTCAAAGATAGATTGGATACCGGGAACCTGAAGCCTGAGCTCAGGCCAGACCTGGTCCGTGAAATGGGACCGGAGACAATTCTCACTCATCGGACCTCTCTTCTTCGCGTATTCGGGCAGGATCCGGTCACGCTCTTCGGGGACCAGTTTCGCCTCCCACGCTCGAAAATGGAGATCGAAAATCTCCTGCGCCTCACTCGCTCTCTTCTCTTCGATCTGCTTCATTCGCTCGCAGTATTCGCGACGCGCCTCGTCTTCGGGTGAGACATAGTTCTCAGGCGGCGCGTAAGGAATCCCCTTCCTAAGAATTCCCATGAAGAAGTTGAGGGCGGGACCATTCAGCGTCTGAGCCTTCCCATTTCGCCTCAGATCGAATTCAAAGAAGTGAATGGAGTCTTGGGTCTCCTGGGCGGAGATCTTGCCCTGGCGGGCAACCTGGATCAAATGGGACAGGGTGAAGCCTATACTCTCCAGTGGAGTCAGATCGATGCGCTCCCACTCGGGAGCAAGGCGCACTTTATCTGGATTAAAAAAGTCAAACTCTGTGCCGCCAGTAGTAGTAGTTTTAAAATTCTCTAAATCTAAAGAACTACTACTACTAGAGAGGCTTGTTGCCGGTTCCGTTGCCGGTTTAGTACCCACTTTGTTATCGGTTTGTTGCCACTTTGTTGCCAGTTTGTTCTCGGTTTCAAACTGGAGCAGCTCGCGAAACAATGCGTCAGGAAGCTCGTATTTAGACCAGCCTCCTCTTCCATTTTTAAAACCGATTCGTGAAATATAACCTTTGGCTTCCAACCGCTGAAGCGTCGTCTTTACGCTACCAGAGTGGCTTCCCAGACAAGCGGCCATGTGTTCCAGCGTAAGCGCATCGGTGCATCGTGATCTCGCCGCTTTGCAAGATTGATAGAGGAAAACAATCAAGGCGCTTTGAAGCCCAACGAGTGCCGAAAAGGTGGTTGCTGTTGCCGGTTTGTTATCGGTTTGTTGCCACTTTGTTGCCGATAGTGTTGCCGGTTCCGTTGCCACTTTGTTGCCAGTTTCAAATATTACGGCACTTGCCGCGCCAGGCGTGTTGCCACTTTGTTGCCGGTTTGTTACTACTTTGTTGCCGGTTTTAGACGGAGTTGTTGCCGGTTTGTTATCGGTTTGTTGCCACTTTGTTGCCGGTTCAACGCCCCCGCTCACCGTCTCTTCCAGCGTCGTTGCCACTTCCTTTTGAACTAAGGGATCACTTATCTCCTGATCTGCTGGAACTGACTGAAGAGGGGCATCGTCGCCACGGCCTGGCCGTCTTTGTGGTCGTGTTGCTTCTGGTGGAGAAGAAAATGAGGATAGGTCCCATTCTCCTTTCTTCGACGATTTCTTTGGCTGGAAGTCGCTGATCTTCGGCATCGCTTACCTCAGGAAGTCATCCCAATGAGTTCACGCGTGACGAGATCGTAGTCTTCCTTCGCGTTCGATTTATGATCGAAAATGGTGCTGCCAGTGCGGATAGTGTTTTTCACTTCCGTTGAGGTGCGGATAAACGCTTTCACCATTTGGCTGCCGAAGTTCACCATGCACATTTTCAGCAGCTCGTGACTTGCGGTCTCGCGACCATCAAACTTAGTGAAAAGTATTTTAGGTTCAAAGTTAGCGCGAAACTCTGTCTTGATCTTACTCAAATCATCGAGGGTTTTTGTTAGACCAGCAAAGCTAAATTTGTCCGGATTTACAGGCAAAATCACAAGGTCCGAAGCACAAGAGGCCGCCGTGTTTATGGCGCTAAGATTCGGGGCCGTGTCGAGGATAATGAGATCGTATCGATCGCGGATCGGTGCCAAATACTGACTAACTCCTGATCCCAGATTTCGTTTCCCATTAAGCAGAATCCGGTCCAGGACAGAGTTATTTAGATTCGATGGAATAACGTGTAAAGTAGGAGTGACTTTGCGAATTGCTTGCTCGATAGAAGCTTTTCCTTCGACAATATCAACCCAAACCAAAGCGTCCGGATCTTCGATTCCAAAGGAGAAAGAAAGATTTGCCTGCTGATCGAGGTCAATCAGCAATACACGGGCACCGTACATATTTGCCCTGATCCCAATATTCATCGCGGATGTCGTTTTCGCGACGCCGCCTTTGAGCATCTGAAGCGAGAGTACAAGCGATTTGAAAGTGAATCCGCGACTCAGCATGAATGCCCGAGTGGATTCCGGAGTCATGTAGGCTCTTTTATTTATTAAAACTGTCTCCAGGTTTCGACTCTTCACAGACTTGTGAATGGCCTGGGGTGAAATCCCAATGATGCTCCCAAGGTCAGCCAGGGAGATCATGAAATCATTTTCGGAAACTGACGACATAGACGGCACCCCGATTGGTTGATGAAAAACTTGTCCTTCTGCTAGAAGCATAAACCCCGTCTATTAGTGGCGCAATTTTTTTCTAATTGAACCAGTGAGTTAACTCAGAATGTGCATGCCGCAATATGCCATCCAAGCTGGCGGTCAATCTACCTTTGACTAATACAAAGTATTATGTCATACATTGTATTAGAGATGAAACGGATCTTTGTCCAAACCCCTTTGTTCTCAAAAAAGCTCGACGGCCGTGGCGGGGACTTGCTCCTGCGCGCGATCGAAGAGGAGCTTTTAAAAGACCCGGATGCAGGCGATCTCATCCAGGCGGCTGGAGGGGTGAGGAAGCTCAGGATCGCTGATCCTGGGCGAGGCAAAGGCAAGCGCGGAGGTTTCCGGGTGATCCATCTCAATATTGTTCGGCGTCAGCACTCTTTGCTCATCACATTTTACGGCAAAGACGAAGCGGATGACCTGACTGCGAACGATAAGCGAGTGATTCGAGAATTGGTGAAGCGAGCTTTAGCGCCATGAACTGGCGAGGAGATCTTTGAATGGGACATACGAAGCTAGGATCTGAAATTATTGAAGGGCTTCAGTCCTATCTCGATTACCGAGATGGAAAGAAGCAGCTCACGACCACCGAGCGCGAGCTCCCGGGGCCAGCGCCTGCCTTTACCGCAAAAGACATTCAGCGACTGAGAAAGGACGTTTTTCATCTCTCTCAGCCGCTCTTCGCGCGCATCCTCAACGTCGAGATCCCAACCATTCGTGCTTGGGAACAGGGCACCCGCCAGCCCTCGGGTGCAGCCCTCCGCCTTCTCGAAATTCTCGCCAAAGATCCGACCATAGTAAGCAAACTCAAAGACGACAAAGAAGCCGCCTAACACCCCGGTTTTGGGTGACTGAATCTGTCAGTAGCTCTACACCAGCAGCGCGTGGCCTTTATTCCCGATAAACAGCGTTATCGCGAACGGGCAGGGCGACTCGATTACTCAAGCGAAGGGCACAAACCCTCAGTGTGATGGGCGATTTTTCCCAACTCTTCAGCGATTTGCTGTGGCGACAAGGTATGATCGACACTCCCCGATGCAATCGCATTCTGGGGCATTCCAGAGAATCGTACCGACTTTGGATCTTGAGCAAAGGTGATTCCACCTACAGACTTAATTGCCTTCAGCCCTTGAGTCCCATCTGATCCGGTTCCCGATAAGACAACCCCAATTGCCAGGTTTTTCTGGTCTTCTGCAAGGGACTGGAAAAAGGAATCAATCACCAAATACACTCCGCGAACCAAGACACGCGGTCCGAGACTTAGAACCCTATTCAATATTCCCATACTGAAAGTGGGAGGGAGGACATAGATGCAGTTAGGTTCCACGTGCATCCCGTTTTTGACTTGGGCCACTGGCATTTGAGTAACTCTTGAAAGTATCTCGGCCAATATGCTCTCGTGTGTGGGACTTAAATGTGAAAGCAGAACAAAGGCCATGCCCGTATCAATCGGAAGATGAGTAAGAAGCTGCGTAAACGCTTCTACCCCTCCGGCGGAAGCTCCGATTCCGACTACTCGGAATCCACCACTATCTTGCCGTGTCTTGCCTGGTAGCTCAGACATATCCAGCCGATGCGATGCCGAGCACCCGACTAGGGCCTCCCCAGAGGGTCAGGAAGGAAGGAAGGAAGGAAGGAAGGAAGGAAGGCAAATATGATGCCTGCATATCGCCCATAGAATCATCTGATAACAAATACGCCTGATGAACACCAGTGAACGGTGATTCTCCCCCGATCATCAAAAGTCGATCCCTCGCCCCCGTCCTCTGTTTTTGCTTCGCTCGAGTTCCCTCTTTTGCTGACGCTCTTTTTCCTTCTGGAGCTTTTTATCCGCTTCCCGCTTCTCGTGCTCCAGGCGGTCGAGCTCACGCTCATGATTTCTTTGCTCCACAAACTTGGCGATCGTTTCTTCAAAAACTTTCAATCTACCGCCCCAATAAGAGTGTCCAGGTGCGCTCTCAGTGCTCCCGCGAAAGTTCTCGACCCTCCCCTGAAAGGCGCGTTGTTTGGTAAGCTGCGTGGCGATCCGAAGCACCAGATTCTGCTGAAGTTTGGAAAAATAATGGACCTGGCTCGGTTTCTCGGCTGCACCCTGGGAAACCTTCGGTTCCCTCGCATGCTGCAGGGAGATCGTCCTTTTCTCGGGGTGCAGGGCTTTATGGACGCCCCGGACTGCTTCGATGTCGGCGCGCTCCTTGGAGCGAGAAAGAGCTACCTCATCACGCTTCGGATCATAGCTGACCCCCCTTTTCTGAAGGCCAGCCCATGTATAGCCCCGCCCTAAATCGCTTCCCTTCATGGCCTCCCCGTCCCGGTAAAACGTGACTCCAGAGACGTGCCCGGTCTTAGCCCGGTTGGGGAGGACAGCCACGCCCTGAGCCTCCATCCGTTCCAAGAACTGGCTCATGGTCGGCCGATCCTGAATGTTTCGGTCTACCAGAAATTGAAGCGTCACCCGGTGACTGGAGACCTCCTGCTTGGCAATATCTAGCTCATACCGAGAGGGGGCTCGGTGCTGAGTCTCACGACTTGGCGTTACTGGCTTGAGCCCGTGGTCTCGTTCAATCCCCCGAATGATCGCCTCGCTCCTCTGGTAATCCTTGCTCTCGCTGACATAGCTGCCGTCCATCCGGATCCGTGAAGCCACGATATGCACATGCTCGTGCTCTTTATCGCGGTGCCTGACCACGCAGTACTGCGACCCCTCAAAGCCCATCTGTTTGACGTAGGATCCCGCTACCTTTCCCCATTGGGAGTCCGTCAGCTTCTCACCCGGAGCCAGTGACAGGCTGGAATGGTAGACGGCGCGTTTGAGGTTGGGCCTCATCTTCCGGGAGGCCGAGAACTCACTCGCCAGCTCCTGGGCGGTCTCGCCTAACATGTTCCCACCGATGAGCTCGGCGCCCTCTTTGCCAAGTAAGTAATTCAGACAACCGGCGAAGCCGCGACCCTTGACCTGCTTCGCGATCATGAGAGCGCCTCGCCAAGTACCTGGAGGCCGATCTCCTTGATTTGGGTCCGAAGCTCCGCAAGTACTGGAAGCGAAGAAACGTCGACCGCCATCACCCGACCCTCATGGATAGCGCGGATGAGTTGGTTGAGATTGTTCCCTACCCTCGCCAGCTCTTGGTAGGTTTGCTGATTCACTTCGGGCGCAGGTTTCACGGGTAGCCGCCGCGAAAAGGCCTGCCTCCTCATGTATTCGCTGAGGCTAATCCGGTGATCGGAAGCCTTATCTTGGAGCTGATCCCGCTCCTCGGGCGTGAGTCGAATCGGGACAACGGCTGATCTCGGCATCGAGAGAACCTTTCCTCTCTGTCCGGAAACGGCGAAGCAGGTTGATTGAGTCTGAGCTGTGAATCCCCGGCTGTTTTGCCCCGCCCTTGCGAACGAAGTGAGTGAGAGCCCTTCCCGAGCGCAAACCGCGGAGGCCGAAGGCCGTAGTCGGTTTGCATGGCTCGCTCCGAACCTTTCAAACACAACTGCCTTATACCAACACTCTCTACACAAATCAAATTTAACAAAATCAATTAACACATAAAAACAGCTACAATTCACTCTAAAAACGTCACAACCCATCCCGAAAAAATTACGAACCCCATCCACTAAAAGCAGCAACATCGCTCCGCGGGACGGTGACAACTACCCGCTCTGAAAAGTAACAACTCACCTTCGTAAGAAGTAACAACAGGAGTCCGCCATTCGTACGAAACGGGACTTGAGAACTGTCATTTAACGAGTCCGAAAAGTGCGCGCGTGAGCCTACGAAAGATGCGAGCTCTGGATCACCGCACGTGCAACATCCAGAACCCGAAAAAGAGCAGATTCGCGCAAAAAAATGGCAGCTCCTGAAAAATCGACGCGCACATTTACCTTAAGCACCGTGTTAAGTCGCAAGCCTGGGGCGTAGCCCTTACGGATCTCGAGTTTGCGCTTGCGCGAGCGACGCTTCGATCTCACGCGAGACTTCCGCTTGCTCCCGGGTCACGATGCCGGGAATCGCAGATCGCTTGTCAGGCCACACGTCATTTTCAAAGTAAGCTTTGAGCGATGCTTCGCGGGCTTGTGCGAGATCCCAAACGGCTTCGGGCACAAATGCGTGCACCTCGGTTTGCGATAGTCCCCTTCGCCACTCAGCATATTCAAGATCCAGAAGTTCGCTCTCCTCGGCCTGGCGCTTTTCTTCCATGCGGCGCTTGGCTTCTAAGTAGACGCGCCGCGCCGATTGCTCGGGGCTTTCATAGTTCTCCGGCGGTGCGTAAGGAATGCCTTTTCTAAGTATCCCCATAAAGAAATTGAGCGCGGGGCCGTTGAGCGTCTGAGCCTTCTGGTTTCGTCTCAGATCAAATTCGAAGTAGTGGATGGAGTCCTGGGTCTCCTGGGCGGAGATTTTGCCTTGGCGGGCAACCTGGATCAAATGGGACAGGGTGAAGCCGATGCTGTCGAGAGAGCTGAAGTCAATCCGCTCCCACTCCGGAGCAAGGCGCACTTTACCCGGATCAAATAGGTCGAACTCTGTGCCGCCAGTAGTAGTAGTTTTAAAATTCTCTAAATCTAAAGAACTACTACTACTGGAGAAGCTTGTTGCCGGTTCCGTTGCCGGTTTAGTACCCACTTTGTTATCGGTTTGTTGCCACTTTGTTGCCAGTTTGTTCTCGGTTTCAAGTTGAAGTAGCTCGCGGAACAGCGCGTCTGGAAGCTCGTATTTAGACCAGCCTCCTCTTCCATTTTTAAAACCGATTCGCGAAATGTAACCCTTGGCTTCCAACCGCTGAAGCGTCGTCTTTACGCTACCAGAGTGGCTTCCCAGACAAGCGGCCATATGTTCCAGCGTAAGCGTGTCGGTGCATCGTGATCTCGCCGCTTTGCAAGATTGATAGAGGAAAACGATCAAGGCGCTTTGAAGCCCAACGAGTGCCGAAAAGGTGGTTGTTGTTGCCACTTTGTTATCGGTTTGTTGCCACTTTGTTGCCGATAGTGTTGCCGGTTCCGTTGCCACTTTGTTGCCAGTTTCAAATATTACGGCACTTGCCACGCCCGACGTGTTGCCACTTTGTTGCCGGTTTGTTATCGGTTTGTTGCCAGTTTTAGACGAGGTTGTTGCCGGTTTGTTATCGGTTTGTTGCCACTTTGTTGCCGGTTTTATGCCCCCACTCACCCTCTCTTCCAGCGTCGTTGTCACTTCCTTTTGAACTAAGGGCTCACGTAGCTCCTGATCTCCTGGAACCGACTGAAGAGGGGCATCGTCGCCACGGCCTGGCCGTCTTTGTGGCCGTGTTGCTTCGGGTGAAGAAGAAAATGAGGATAGGTCCCATTCTCCTTTCTTCGACGATTTCTTTGGTTGGAAGTCGCTGATCTTCGGCATCGTTTACCTCAGGAAGTCATCCCAATGAGTTCACGCGTGACGAGATCGTAGTCTTCCTTCGCGTTCGATTTATGATCGAAAATGGTGCTGCCAGTGCGGATAGTGTTTTTCACTTCCGTTGAGGTGCGGATAAACGCTTTCACCATTTGGCTGCCGAAGTTCACCATGCACATTTTCAGCAGCTCGTGACTTGCGGTCTCGCGACCATCAAACTTAGTGAAAAGTATTTTAGGTTCAAAGTTAGCGCGAAACTCTGTCTTGATCTTACTCAAATCATCGAGGGTTTTTGTTAGACCAGCAAAGCTAAATTTGTCCGGATTTACAGGCAAAATCACAAGGTCCGAAGCACAAGAGGCCGCCGTGTTTATGGCGCTAAGATTCGGGGCCGTGTCGAGGATAATGAGATCGTATCGATCGCGGATCGGTGCCAAATACTGACTAACTCCTGATCCCAGATTTCGTTTCCCATTAAGCAGAATCCGGTCCAGGACAGAGTTATTTAGATTCGATGGAATAACGTGTAAAGTAGGAGTGACTTTGCGAATTGCTTGCTCGATAGAAGCTTTTCCTTCGACAATATCAACCCAAACCAAAGCGTCCGGATCTTCGATTCCAAAGGAGAAAGAAAGATTTGCCTGCTGATCGAGGTCAATCAGCAATACACGGGCACCGTACATATTTGCCCTGATCCCAATATTCATCGCGGATGTCGTCTTCGCGACGCCGCCTTTGAGCATTTGAAGCGAGAGTACAAGCGATTTGAAAGTGAATCCGCGACTCAGCATGAACGCCCGAGTGGATTCCGGAGTCATGTAGGCTCTTTTATTTATTAAAACTGTCTCCAGGTTTCGATTCTTCGCAGACTTGTGAATGGCCTGGGGTGAAATCCCAATGATGTTCCCAAGGTCAGCCAGGGAGATCATGAAATCATTTTCGGAAACTGACGACATAGACGGCACCCCGGTTGGTTGATGGAAACCTTGTCCTTCTGTCAGGAGCATAAACCCCATCTGCCAATGGCGGCAATTTTTTTCTAATTGAACCAGTGAGTTAACTCAAAATGTGCACGCCGCCGTGTGCCATTCAAGTCGATGCCCAATCTACCTTTGACTAATACAAAGTATTATGTCATACATTGTATTAGAGATGAAACGGATCTTCGTCCAAACCCCTTTGTTCTCAAAAAAGCTCGACGGCCGTGGCGGGGACTTGCTCCTGCGCACGATCGAAGACGAGCTTTTGAAAGACCCGGATGCGGGCGATCTCATCCAGGCGGCCGGAGGGGTGAGAAAGCTCAGAATTGCTGATCCTGGGCGATGCAAAGGCAAGCGCGGAGGCTTCCGGGTGATCCATCTCAATATGGTTCGGCGTGAGCATTCGTTACTCATCACGTTTTACGGCAAAGACGAAGCGGATGACCTGACTGCGGACGATAAGCGCGTGATTCGAGAACTGGTGAAGCGAGCTTTGGCGCCATGAATGGGCCTGGAGATACGAGAAGCATGAAACACTCAAAACTAGGATCAGAAATTATTGAAGGGCTTCAGTCCTATCTCGATTACCGAGATGGAAAGAAGCAACTCACGACCACCGAGCGCGAGCTTCCGGGACCTGCTCCTGCCTTTACCGCTAAAGACATCCAGCGACTGAGAAAGGACGTTTTTCATCTCTCTCAGCCTCTGTTTGCACGCATCCTCAACGTCGAACTCCCCACGATACGCGCCTGGGAACAAGGCACCCGCCAGCCCTCGGGCGCAGCACTCCGGCTTCTCGAAATTCTCGCCAAAGACCCGACCATAGTGAGCAAACTCAAAGACAACAAAGAGGCCGCCTAACACGGCGGTTTTGGGTGACTGAGTCTGTCAGTAGCTCTACACCAGCAGCGCACGACCGGTATTCTCGATAAGAACTCGCGGCAGGTGAATTGAGGCTAATCACGTCAAATGAGCTGCGGCTTACTTGCGCCGAGCCTTTGGGTTTGAATTGGTATCAGGGATTTTGAAGTCGCAGATATCCCAGCTTTGGAAGAGCTTCTTATAGGTCGATCCATCCGCTACTTCTCCAGAGGCTCGGACAGACCGCGCAGCTTGCTTCTTGGCAATCTTGCGAGCCTTACCTCCATAACCTTCAGTCACAATGGGAGCGCGTTTTGATCGAGACATAGGGCTCTTTCCTCAGGCTGCTGAAATGGCGGCTCCACCTGTCATATCGATATCAAAGCCACTCCATTTGAATTCCGGTCGCACGGTCTCGGGCTTTCCCTCTTCTTTGACCCGGGTGAGTTCCAAGATGCCCAGCTCTGCGAGAAAGTGCACGTCTCGATGAACGTTGGCTTGTTCTCGCCCTAGAGTAGAAGCCAGTGCGCTCACCGAATCAGGCTTACTTTCTCTGATCGTGTGAATAATTCGCAGGCGCTCGGATGAGAATATTTTGGGGAACATCGCGTAATCGAGCATCAAAGTGGGTTCACCAGATGCCACAAGACGCGAGGGCTTTCCGCATTTTTCAAGGTCTTTCCAGTCCCTTTTGAAGTCACCCAGACTTTCACCGATGGATTGAAACCTGATTTTAAATTTCTTTTTACTCATAAGGGACCTCCTAGCTTTTTAACCAGGCCGACAAAATCGGCGATGAGCTGCTCCACGCCCGTAAACGCGTAGGAAAGCTCCTGGCCATCAATGTGATTGTGATCGGCCTTGCCGTGATGATTATCGAAGAGGACGCGGCAGCGTCCCTGCTGAATCCAAGCAAGCCGGTAGCGCCAGCCGTGAGGCCTAAACTGATCCGCCTTGATCTCGTAGTAAGCGATCTCTAAAAAGTTCTCTTCATCGAGAATGCGGCGCGGAAGCTTCGGGCTCACATCCATATCTTAGCACTACATACTATGTATTTGCAAGATATAGACACGCCCTGAAATAAGACGATAAAATTACTCGGTAATGAGAGTCATTTGTCGTCTGCCCGCCATTCCCGATAAGCGGCGTTATCGCGAACGGACAGGCGACTCATTCGCTCAAATAATCGGGCTGACCGCATCAGCTCGGTCTCTACTAGGGGTAGAGTTTGATAACTTCGGATATTCTCCTCGACGCCCAATGAAGAGAGGATAGAGGATAAAGCGATCAAAGGCCCTGTTCCCCTTCAGAGGGGGCAGCTCCCGGGGACTCCTCCTCAGATGAAGGAGATACGAACCTAGCTTTGCTCCGTTTTACCCGCTCTTTGACCCGCGACCGGAGGGAGCTGGGTCAGCGCACTCGCGCCAGGTTTGCCTTCGGGCAAACCTGCTCGCGGTGCACGGTCATCGGCTCCATTTTTCTCTACCGAGAACTGTTTTGCATGACCGGACTGGCGAGAACTGCTCTTCATGACCGGACTGGCGCGCCTCACTCGATGAAAATGGGGCGAGGCCGGAAGCCTATTGGCCTCCGGCCTCGGGGGATTTAGTGAAGCTCGTTGGTCAGACCTACCCGGCCCTCGCTACTTCACTCGCTTGCAGCTGAAGACCAGGTGGTGATCGTGCGCGCCGGGCGCCTGATCATTCACATCAGCGAGGAACGGGCCGCTGCCGGTCGCCTGCCCGTCCCATCCGTTGATCTCCCAGCCGTGTCCGGAGAAATGCGCGTCGGGGTCTCTCCAGTTCACTTCCGCGCATCCTGGATCGATCGCTCCAGCGACCATCCCGTTGCGTGCCGTGTTCCCGTAAAAACGGCAATCGGGGTGCATTCCTGGATCCCAACCGCCTCCCAAGCGCGTGATCGTCACCTGGTTCACGTTCTCGATCTTCACGCGCGAGAGAGCATCCAGACAGACTCGCACCGTGAGCACGCTCGCATTGCTGTAGGTGATCTCCTTCTTGACCTTGCGGCCATCGGTGTCCGTGAGCTCAACCGCCACCACGCCGGGCACCTTGCTCGTGAACGTCGTGCCTTCGATCGTTCCGGCCCCGCTCACGATCTTGAGATTATAAGGGGTGCGACCGCCGCGAGGATTGAGGTTGAATTTCGCCCCGAGCGAGGCGTTTGCCGGGAGGTCGAAGACGAACTCCTTCTGGCTGAAGTCATTCACCTTCATCACGAGGAGATCCGCCCCATCTTTCACGATCACAGTCACGCTCCCGTCAGGATTCTCTACCGTAAGCACCTTTCTCGAAAGGACGATGTAGCCGTTTTCCGACATCCCGCGCAGCTCAAACGCGGGAGCGCTGAATGCAGGGTCCGCCTTTCCGTCCGGGGTAACCACCCTGAGCGCAAGCTTCGACGAACCTTCGAAGCCTATGGCCAGGACCGTCCCTGACGCCCATTCATGCGCTTGCAGAGTGGCGAAGCCTCCAAGACCCGCCACCTGCCCAAAGGTGACCTCGCCCTTCGTCCCGTCCGCCGGCCGGTTGAGCGCGGAGACCAGAGTCCCCCAGCTCCAGGAGTTGCCGATACACGTAGCACCGCGCGGATTCACCGTGAGCGAGCTGGAGGTAAATTGATTTGCCCAAAATCCAAACTCGAAAGCGGCCAACCTGCTGCCATCGCCTGAGATCCGCTGGAGGTACTCTCGGCTTGCCAGGAATAGAATGGAGCCATCCGCCTGTGAATAGATCGCATCATCGTTATACATATATCCAATGGAAGTCAGGACGCCTGGAAGCCTGAGAAGCCCTTTCACGCCAAAACGACGATCGAGAGTACCATCCGCGTTCAAGCGGAGCAGAGTTCCCGCTTCACGCTTGTACTTGCCGGCGCTTGGATCGTAGGTCGGCTGAGAGAAGCCGTTCAGGACCTGCACGATCGCTTGCCCGTCGCGATTCAGGCGAATCGCCCCAAGGTAGCTTGTGCCCGGATCATCGAGCGATGCCACCGAGCGGATATCGACCACTTGCACTCCTTGATCGCCGAACGTACGATCGATCTCCCCGGAGGCATCGAGCCTGATACGCATGAGCATCGATCCGAATCCGCCCAGGATATTGATCCTGCCATCCGTTCCAACCTGAATCGTCGCGTGCTGGAGCAGGTTCGAATACTCCGAATGAGTCGCTCCATCGATGAGTCGGTAAGTGAAGTCACGGTATTGACCGGACGGATACCCGTAGATCAGCGTGCGAGCCCCTCCCTGCCTGAACGTGGGATCAATCGAGCCATCGGCGCGAAGCCGAGCCAATCGCGGTGTCCCATACACTTCATCCACCGCAAGCAGAATCATCCGGCCATCCGGGAGCGGTTCAGCTTGAACAAGATTTCCCACGCCGGCCAACGCGTTGACCTGGATTCCACGATTGACCAGAGGATCAAGCCCTGGCCGCGGCTGCACCTTGAACCCCGCGACCGGCGGCGCGACGACAGGCTTCACGACAGCGGGAGCTGGCGTGGCGGGCGTCGGCCCCGAGTTCGAGGGAGCTCGGCCCATGGCGTAAGCTCCACCGCCTCCCACGGCAGCAGTCAGTCCCGAGAATGCGATCAGCCAGGAGATAAATACAGGTCGAATAGAAATCATAAACCCTCCGTTGCTGAGGAGCACGAAGCCGCCGGCCGTTTCGGTTCCGAGAAAAGTGATCGATAAGCTTGACTCAGGTCCGAGTCGACACGCCTCCGGAATCAGTCAAAACAGACACATTCCAGGGGTTTCGACCTCCTTTTATAATGAAGCTGTGCCTCGGAGAGGTTGTGCAGCACGACTTAGGTTCGTGCTTTCAAAACGCCTCTTTGGCACCTGTATTCCACTCTACCCCCCCCTGCGCTGCGACAATTGTGTCAAAAATGATTATTCTTTGAATAAATAGCTAATATTTAAGAACTGTTAAAATGGGAGCATCGAAATCGTCCGATTGAGCGATCCCCGGTGACTTAAAAATGAGCTCGAATCACTGCAGGGCGGGCTACCCATCGTCCGCGCGCTTGCATGCACGCGCAATCAGAGCTCGAAGCTTTCTCCTCACCTCGGGATCTTCATACCCCAAACAGCGGTCAAACAGGTCCCACTGGCTCAAGACCGCAAACCCTTCGGCCGCGTAGAGGACTATCTTGGGGCTCCGCTCGACTGCGCGTTTCTGGCGGAAAGTTTTGAGCGAAAAGGGCTCGGCGCTTTTTTTTGGATTGATCTCGCTCGAGCAAAAAGAGATTCATCAGATTGAATGCAATCACTCCCATCAGGATTCGAAACACGACATGCACCCATTTTTTGGATAAAAGCACGTCAATCCCCTGGAAGGATTTCATATGCCGATGACTTTCTTCAATCTGGGACCGTTCATCGTAAACCGAAAGAATTCTCTCAGGGGATTCGTCGTCTTTCGTCGTGACGAAGAGTACTTCGTCAAAGCTCCCGTCTTTGCTCTTCCACTTGACGAGCGCCCCTGACTTCAGCACTTCGCACTCCTCCCAGCCGGTTAAATCCCAAGGTGGAATCCGCTGGACCCACTGATCCTTGCGCGTAGGGTGCGGTTTCCACCGATCGTTTTCCTCGGCATAGGCCCGAAACACAGCTTCCTTGCAAAGCTTCAGACCTCCACGACCATGGCTTCATGCGACGTACGGTTCAACGCGCGTCCAGAAATCGCGACCGTGGTGGAACTCGGGGGATCATTCTGCATCTGCATATTGTCCTTGGCATTGAGCGAATTGAACGTCAGGGCGGAGAGGGAGCCGGAGATCCCCAGCGCATGATCAACGTAGAGGGCGACAACGCCATTGCCTTCGGCGGCCGGAAACTCACTGATGGGCGGCACCGCCTCGACGACAGGGTTTATCATCCCCTCCTTCTTTCCCTCCTTTCTGAGCTTGGGTCCCATCGCGTAGGCTCCCTGCGCGATACCCATCGTTAGAAACACGACCGAAAGACGAAAGAACACGGATTGAATTCTCATATAAGTCTCCTCTATGCGGTGGATCACGGAAGTCGCGATCGGAAAGTTTCAGGGTCCGCGGAGACGCACCGGTGCTTTCGCGCAGGGAGAAATGCGATATATAAAGGAGGGATCCGCAATGATCTCCGATCTGTGTGTCCTCCTGGACCGGGTCTCCCGAAAATAACGACTCGCCTTGAATCGATCCGCGTCCGGGTCGCGTCTACCAGAGCGAGAGGAGAAACCGACCATGCAGAAAATCGAACTTCAGTGGGAGGGCCAGCAGAACATCCGCCGCAAGCACCGCGAGTCCAACGAGTACAGCACCTGGCAGGTGACTTCGGGGAAGTTCGATCGCAAAAGCCTCAAGGCTTTGCACACCCCGAAGCCCTCGAACGTGAACAGAATCCTCACTCTTGCGTCCCTCATGGCGCTGATTCTCAGCTTGCACAGCCTGGTCTGAAAATGCCGTTCCCAGCCGCCCGAAACAGCTTGGCATTCTATCCGACCTGGGTGATCCTGTTGCTCTCTCCACTTTTGGAAAGCCTCAAATTGGCAAGTGAACCCAACCGAACCCGATACGTCGCCAGCCCCCGACTGCTTGCGGCCGCCCAGCGGCTCAGGGAAGGGGATCGCTCCGCGCTCAATCAGGTGATCCTGGAGGTTCAAGACCGTCTGTATCGCTTCTGCCTCTACCTCGCTTCGGACGAGCAGCTGGCGGAGGAGCTGTGCCAGGAAACGCTGATTCGCGCCTTGGGGAACATCGCCGACCTCAAGGAACCGCGGCAGATCTTCGCCTGGCTCTTCAAAGTGGCTCGGAATCTTTTCATCGACCATCATCGGACTCCTGAAGCCAAGCTCATCGCCCTTCAGAAGCAGGACCATCAGGACAATGATGACAGCAACGATCCCGGCTTGCTCGCCTCGCTGCCCGACCCGGCAACGGCGAGCGGCCAGGAATGCCTGATCTCCGTCCGGGAAACCCTCAGTCGCCTTACGATGGATCAGCGCGAAGTATTGCTCCTGATGGATCACCAGGAGTTCTCGGTGGAGGAAGCCGCGCGAATCCTCGGTCTCACCGAGAACGCGCTCAAGTCCCGCCTTCACCGGGCCCGAAAGGCCTTCGTCCAGTCGTTCGGCGGGCAGCAGGAATGAGACACCATGACTGAGCAAGACGACCCCAGGAGCAGGTTGGGCAAGCGGATCCAGGCGTACTTCAAGAAGGCGGATTCCGAGCCGGTCAGCGCTCCCTCGCATATCCGGGCCTCAGTGATCCAGGCGCTCGAGCGGGAGGCACAGGCCGGCGAGCGCAAGGGCCGTTCGGGCTTGAAATGGATGATGCCTGCATGGCTCAAGTGGGTCGCCCTGCCAGCGGCGGCCGCCTCGCTGACGGTCGCGACCTGGAGCGTGTTGCGCGGGCCGAACACCGCGACTCTCTCGGCCTCGGTCGGTCGGCCGGCCGGCCTCCGGATGGATCTGAGCGACGTGCGGAAGCTTCCGATCGAGTCGGTGCGCATCGAGATCCCTTCGGGGTCTTCAGGCGCTGGCGTGAGCTTTTACTCCGAGAAGTTTCCCGAGCTGGCGAACGATAAGCAGATCAAGCTCACCTGGGATCCCGCATTGGCGGAAGGCGGCGAGCTGCCGATCGCGGTTCAGGGGTCCGAGCCGGGCCATCGCGCGCTGGAAGTCACTTTCATCGGGTCGGATGGCAAGCCTCTGGCCGAGCGTCGCATCGAGCTCGAGTTCCGCTGAGTGCAGACTCGGAACCCGGCTTGCGCTCAGTCCCAGTTGAGCTTGCAGGTCGTGCCGATGCGGTTCCCTTTGTAAGGGTTCATGCTCTCCGGCGTGATCTTCCCCTCGCCCAGGGTGTCGCGCGGATCATAATCCCAGAGGCTGCGAATCTCGAAGACCGTGCCGATCGCGGGCTGAACGCGATCGCGATCCGCGGTTGTCACGTAGACCGGTCCGGCCGGTGGGTCGTCGCCTGAATCGCCCCAGCACTGGATCGCGGTCACCCAGGCGGATTCGCCAGCGTGATTGAGCGCCTTGACACGAACCGCGAACGAGTGGCTGGTCGTCGCCATGGGCACTCGCTTTTCCAGCGTGCCGCCGCTCACCCGGTCCCAATCCACCCAGTCGCGCGAATCCGATTGGTCCACGTTGGACTTGAGCTGGAGCACGAACTCCGTCGCGTTAGCTGAGCCCGGTTCCCAGATCGCGTACGAGATCCCGCTCTTGAGGGGAGGACTGTAGATTCCGACCTTGAGCCGCTTGGGCGGCAGAGGCGGCTTCTGGCTGAACTGAGCGAGGCTGGAGTAAAGGACCTTGGTCTCGCCTTCACCGAGGCCGTAGGTCGCCTGGACTCTGAAGTACGGGTCGATCTCCATCCGCGCCAGATCCTTCACGACGTAGGTGCCGGTCTCCGCACCCAGCACCGCCACGTTCGTGAAAGTTCCGGGACCGTTCACGGAGGGCGCCATCTGCAGAACCTGTCGGATCACCGGATAGCTCGCGGTCCCGCCCGGAACCCAGGTCAGGGTCACATCATTGAAATCGCGAGTCGATGCGACGAGCCCGAGCGGAGCCAGGAGCGGCAGGGGGCTCTTCGGCTTCTTGGCGTCGGGGCTCGGGGGCGCGTCTTCGGCGTTCTCCGGAGCGACTGCGATCACCAGTGGAGTGGTCAGCTCCGACTCCTGGCCGGAGTTGACCACTTTCAGGCGCACCTCCATTCTTTTCTTCGGCCGGACCTTCATCAGCTGCATCGGGCAGGCGGGCGCGCCTTCCACCAGAGACGGCACCACGTAGGTATCGCCCGCCTGAGCGTCCGGGTGGTCGCACTCCAGCAGGACAACGTCGTCATGGTAGGTGATCCAGATCCGGCTTGGAAGCGTGGGCCGTTCCGGAGACAGCCGCAGCTCGGAGAGCTCGGAGTCCAGCGTGGTGGAGTCACTCAGCATGAGCCTCACCTGAAAGGCCAGCGTCTCCCTCCAGGGATGCGTCCGGCGGTCGATCAGGTGCTCGTAGCTGCCTTCGTCAGGCGCAAGCTCCTGCGCGTCGACGAGCGTGACTCCAAGCCAGACCAGGACCCACTGAGAGGCCACTTTCCGCTTTCCGATCTGCGGGAGCCTCTCACGCCTCGTGTTCCAGCTCAGCTCGACCAGCCGTTGGCGTTCGCGCTTGACGTCCCGGACCTCCAACTCGAAGGGCGCAGCCGGCGGGACCGGAGCCGACGCGATGGGCCTCATTCTCTTGGCCCGAGTCGGAGACCGGACGAACTTTCCCAGCGCCGCTTCGGCTCGCAGGATCCGGGCCTGCGCCGGCGATACGGCGCGCGGAGGCCCGCCAGCCGCGGGAGGAGGAACGACGGATACCGAAGTCGGCGCAGGCGGAGAGGTCGCAGCGTGCGAACGCCGATCCCGATCCAGCAATGCCTCGAACCGCTCCAGAGTGGGACGAGTCAGCTCCCGCTCGATGCGAAGCTTCTGCCGGAGCTCAGCGACCGCCAGACGTAACTTTTCCGAGCCGGCTTCCACCGCCTGGCGCCCGCCGGAGCTGGCGGCCCCCCAGCCGACGAGCAGACAGAGTCCGAGCGCGAAACCACCTTTGGCGGAAAAGAGGACTCTTCCTGCTGATGATGGCCGGGGCGGACCCATCACTCCAGTCTACGGCAACGCTTCCTCCCTGAAACTCGGCAGATATTGCCCCGATCGCCAACGGGAAAAAATGACACATCCCCGGCGACCTCTCGGTGCGATAAACTGACGACAGTATCCTAACGCTGAACGTAGATTGATAAGGATCCGCTTCCATGAAGACACACTCCGCTGCCTGGCTGGTACTTGGCCTGCTCTCCTGCGTCCTTGCCGCCGGCGCGCGCGCCGGCGACGACAATGGAGTCGGAACCTGCGTCTCCATCGGAGACCGCAGCTACTGCCAGGATGACCAGGTCCAGGCCTGCCGCTCGGACTCGGACTGCACCATCGACGGCATCTGCACCCCTTCCTACGGCTGTGTTTATCCGCATTCGCCCTAAAGCGGCATCGACAGAAGCCAACGGGCGCTTACAGCACGCAGCTGGTATGAGTGTAGGTAAGGATGACCAGCCCGGCGTTACCGCCGCCACCGCCTTCGGCGGCGACTCTTCCGGAGAAGGGGGAGGCGAAGCAAGCGCCTGCGTTCCCATCGGCGAGATCACCTATTGCCAGAGCAGCCCCGTCCAGGAGTGCAAGAGCGAGGGGGGTTGCGCCGCCGAGGGCGGTATGCACCTTCTCGTACGGCTGCGTCTACCCCCATTCAGCGCCGAGCGCTCAGTAGTTCGACCTCGCCTGAACGTCCGGTGTTTCGCCTTTTCAGATCAGCGTGTGGAGGCTGGTGATGATCACCAGGACCGTGCTCGCCAGCGTAAGGGTGTCGGAGAGACTCATCGTCCGCGGGCGGCTCTTGCGCCCCACGACTTTGCTGAGGACCCGGGCAGAGGACACTTCCCAGGTGCTGTACTCGTTGGACTCGCGGTGCTTGCGGCGGATGTTCTGCTGGCCTTCCCACTGAAGTTCAACTTTCTGCATGGTCGGTTTCTCCTGTCGTTAGGGGACACGGAAAGGGGAGGCGAAAAGGTTCAGCCGCGCGAATACTTTCTTGTTCGGGAAGGTCCGGGCTGACACAGGTTCTCTTTGCCGGTCCATTTCGCTGGTACAGACAAGCCCAGGCGAGAGCGCGATGCGCTCTCGCCTGGGCTCGGGCTGGCCTCGCAGGGGCCGACTCAGCGGTTGGGGTAGTCAGGATCGAAGGGATCGCCTGGGCCTTTCGGACCCCGGTCGCCGCCGCTCGGAGGAGGGGTGTATCCGTCGTGGTCGGGGGGACCGGCTGACTTATCCGTGCAGGTGCAGACGTGCCTGCTGGTGCCGCGGCCTTCGGCTGAGACCATGGCCACATAGATCTTCTGACCGTTTTGCATTTCCAGTTCGGTGCTGCAGCTGGAAACCAGGTAAAACTGATCCCGTTCAGCGAGCCGGGAGCCCGGATAGGTTCTGTTGTCATCATTGGTATAGAAGCAGGCGCCTGGAGACTGGTTGATCTGATTGGTGATGCAATAGTTCAGCCAGGAATACTCGATCGGCTTTCCATCCTTGTCGACCGCGATTTCAGGTTCCGCCCGGATCTTGTCGTTCGAATTGGCCCTGCAATGGAAGGCGCAGTCAGGAAATGGGCCATTTCACGCGGTTTTGATGGGTCCAGCGCGACCGAGCTATGGACCGGGCCAGGCGTTGGGCGGATGCTCGCCTGACCGGATCACTCGCAGGGCGAGCAAA
>MWWH01000079.1_pt1 | contig 23929 bp, 22 predicted proteins | sample 1047231 | NCBI WGS metagenome assembly MWWH01 (sample SAMN06349967, study PRJNA376086) | soil metagenome | isolation source: MG3-2 sample Antarctic (ecotone) soil | place: Antarctica | collected 2015-01-13 | reverse complement strand
GTTATAGGTATCATAATTTATTTACCTGTTTTTTTAAACATAAAATGATTTCGGATACCTGAAAAAATTAATAATATATTATAATTTTTATTGCCAAAACTTAAACATGTTTGCTAGCATAAACTATACCTTCCTGGCTAAGAAATTTTCCTTTCTGGCTTTATTCATTTATTGTTCTTGTCCTTTTTTGTTTTCTTATTCGACATATTGCCAAAAGATTGATTCATTGAAACAACCAATGTTGCTTAGCCTCAAAGCGGTTGTTTTATTAGCAAAAAACCAGTCCCCTTCTTATTACTATGCAGTAAATTTGAAAGAAAATAAATATTGGCAATGGAGAACCTTTAAATCGAACTACAGGCCTCAGCTTTCTGTTTCTGGTACTTTACCAAATTTCACAAGGTCATATACCCCTGTTGTACAGCCTCAGGGGGATCTTGTTTTCCAATCAGTAAGTAATGCCAGCTCAGACGTGAGACTAGACTTAAGTCAATCAATAGGTTTAACAGGTGCTACAATATACGTAAGCTCTTTAGTTCGTCGCTTTGACAACTTTCAAAATAAGCACTCAATTCAATATAGCGGTAATCCTGCTATAATTGGAATCAAACAACCTTTATTTGGTTTTAATCAACTCCTATGGGACAAAAAAATTGAACCATTAAAGTATGAGGAATCGAACAAAGAATATGTAGAAGAACTTGAGCGAATATCGGTCCAGGCTACTGATTATTTTTTTGATCTTTTGCTTGCCCAGATAAGTCTGCAAGTTGCAGAACAAAACAGGGAAAGCAACGATACCATTTACAAAATAGCTCTTCGTCGCTACGATCTTGGTAAAATTTTTGAGAATGAACTTCTGCAACTAGAATTGACCTTATTAAATTCCCAACAATCAGTATCTAAAGCGCGGCTTGATCTTGAAGTTAATATGCTCGCTATTAAAGTATTTACAGGTATAATAGATGATAGGCCTATCGAGTTAATTATTCCTGATTCTATACCTTATTTCGAAGTATTTGAAGATGTTGCATTAAGCGAAGCGAGAAAAAATAGGGCAGCTATAATTGGATTTAAAAGGCAGTCGATGGAGGCTCAAAAAGAAATTGCGGTTGCCCGAAGTAATAATGGGTTAAAAGCATACCTTGGGGCTACTTATGGAAATACAGGTAAAGCATCAACTGTATCAGCATTATATAGGAATCCGATGGATCAGCAAAGTCTCGACATAACCTTCCAGGTTCCTATACTTGATTGGGGAAGGTCTAAATCAAGAATGGAAACCGCAGAATCAAATAAAAAATTGGTGCAAAACACATTAGAGCAAGGTAGATTAAATTTCGACAAGGAAGTTTATACACATGTCAAGCTTTTCAAGATGATGAAGGAACAATTGAAAATCACTAAAAAAGCAGATGACATTTCAGTAAGGAGATATCAATTATCCAAGAGCAGGTTTATAATAGGCAAATTAGGTATTACAGATCTCAATATAGCACTTCAGGAAAAAGATAATGCGAAGCGAAGCTACATTACCTTGTTGCGTGATTACTGGAAAAGTTACTTTGAACTAAGAAGGTTGACCCTTTATAATTTTGAGACAGATGTAGTGATTGAGGAATAATATTTCTAACATATGAATATTACTTAGATTTTACTTGGAACCTAAAATATGGAATTAGAGCCTATGCACTCCTATTGAAGATGCTCATCTAAAAGTGTTTGACAATATTAGCAAGGGGCAAATGTTAAAACTGGCAAGTGGAAAGGATATAAGCGATAATAAGTTCAAGAATAGGCTTATCTTGATGAAAGAGCTTGAACGATTAATCCTTCTAACTTCTGATCGTCTATACCGAAAACTCCAGAATAGAGTACTTTACTCTCTTTATCTAATAATATAACTGTGGGAAAATAAGTAATGCCATAAGATTTGGCTATTTCACTTCCTTTCCATAAAATACGGAACAAAGGAGAATTTTTATCAATAAAATTTACAATCATTCTTTCTGAATCGTAAGGATTTATAGAGATTATTTCAAGGTTTTTATTGGAATATTTATTTTGGATGGCATTCAGTTTGGGAACTCCAGCAATACAATAACTGCAATTTGAAATCCAGAATTCTATTAAAACTACTTTTCCTTTTCTTTGGAGTACCGAAGAATAAGTTGATTCTCCAAAAACGGGTAAGTGATACTCAGGAGCAAGTTTTCCTGCTTTGATTAATAACTCTTCTGGAGAAATAGGAGTGCTCATCACATACTCTTTCAAATAGCTTGAATAATACCAAGATGTGTCCGACGGGTATACAGGATTAATATTGATATTAGAAAAGCTCGTTCTGATAACATCATTGTTTTCCTTTTGAATTACCTCAATAGGAAGATAAGTAGTCTTATCAATAATAATTTTAAACTCTATGTTTATATCGGTGGTAAGATGTCTGAAGCTTCCGAGCTTATTGAAAACCTTTTTATGCAATGAAAAATTTACGACGTACGCAGGGAGATCATTTAAAACTGTATCCAAAGAATATTTAGAAATAGAAACATCTGAGAGAATCAATAATAGTCCATGTTTTAAGGTAATTAATGAATTATGGAGAAAATACATATGATTGAAATCAGTAGCATTAGGTAAATTATTGACAGTAATTGATTTAATCCGTTTATCACACATAAATCTTTCGGAACCATTAAAAACGGAAAGCAATTTATTATTACTGATTTGGAATCTCATGCCTGTTATAGTGTCTTCAGAGGTAAAATCCATGAAGCAATCAGCAGTTTCTATTTCGTGATAAGATTTTGATGGATAACTTGCCTCAATTAAGAATTGATACCGAATTGATTTTAAATTATTTAGAGTATATAAAACCTTTTTTAATATTTCCTCTGCTTTAGCTTCACTGTTAACAGCTGCTAATGCACTTCTATGGCTTTGTGTAAAAACCAATAGAAGGAAGATAAGTATAACCTGTAGTTTATTCATTTTTAAAGTTACAAAAAAATGAAAAATTCTTCCTCCTATATTTGGTTTGAAGTGCTAATATCTTTTTACTGATGCTTGACTAACCTAGTGAAAGCATCCGTTATATAGTCCTAAAATAGGGTATGCTGAAAAACTCTAATGAAAATACGGTTTAAATATATTACATTTACTCAGTTTTTTGAAAGATAAGGATTAATTAGGGGTATGCAAAAAACTTTAAACGAGCGACTGGTAGGATAAATAATCCACCAATCCTTTTTTTTGTAAGCAAACAATTCCATTCCAGCCCATCTTGCTGAAAAACTATTGAATAACCATAGAGGTTTCATCCCTGCCAATTTGATCAGGTTTAACACCAAAAAGATGGGTGCAATCCAAATTCACTTGTTTGTTTTAGCCTGGCTTTAATTCTATTGAGACCATATGCTCTTTTGGCTTGACCAAACTTGCCTTCTATTGGATTTCGTTCTCCGGCATTAAGTGTTCTGTTTTAACTGCCAGGGGACGCTCCAATGGCTTAGCGAGGAGTTTTATTCCTAGCTCTTTGAGCTTCCCCCTGTTTTCTCTATTACAGTTTATCTTATCTGCTAATACTTCCTTAATATAGCCAAAGCGTTTAACCGCTTTTTAGGTTTTTAGAGATACTCTTAAAGAATGGATAAGTTAGGCATAAAAGCAATTCTAGAGAAGCCCTTTAAGCTTGAATAAAAAGATTAATTCAAATATAAAACATTATTTTTTCTTAAGAAAAATAATGTTTTATATTTGAAAAATAAACAAACTATCAAATGGGAAAAATAACTTTATCATTACTCAGTGGTGCAATAGTTGCTGCCGCTTTCGCTTTCAGTGGAGTTAACGTATCTACCGTTTCTTCTCTTGATGAATTAAAATCAGATGCTGACTCATACGGCTGCGTAATTACCAGTGGATCAGATTGTATGTCTACTGCAACTGGTACCATCTATTTTCATTATGAAAATCGCTAATTAACACCGTTAACATGTTGCTAAGTCTGTGACCTGGCAACATGTTCACATTTATTTTTTCAACCGAGTCGATTCTATGATCAATCCTATACAAATTTTCCTATTCTGCATTATATCAGCAATTAATTTCTAATAATGGTAAGATATTTAATAGTTCTCATATGGGCACTTTGTATTTCATGTAAAGAGAAAAATAAGGACGCAACATCAATTATTTCCAACAAATCTTTTCCCGAGGGGAAAAAGATAAAATTTGAAGAAGTGAAATTGGATCTAATAGGAAAAATAGTAGACCTGGCAGTTGTAGATACATTTTTGATTTGTTCTGATTTATCTAGTGAGAAGATTTTGCATATCATTGGAATAAATTCAAATAAATATTACGGGCAACTAATAAATAGAGGATTAGGACCAGGAGAATGTACAAATATATCTGACATTATAGTCACTTCCGATAAAGGAACATTTTGGGCTTATGATGGGACGTTGGGTAAATTGATGAAGATCGACATCTATAAGGCATTAAAAGAGAAAAAATATTTACCTGAGAAAGAAATGATGGTTGCAGGAGCAGCTAGAGGTGCAAAATCGGTCAATTGGGTAAATGACGATCTATTTGCAGCAAGTTCTTATGCTTTCGAAGATTGTCGTTACTTTTATTTTAACACAAAATCCGATACAGTCAGCAAATTTGGGGAGCTTCCTCAAGCTAAAGAAGATTGGCCAAAACAAAGCTCCAAGTCAAAACTCGCCTTACGACCGATGGCATACGCCGCAAAAATTAAGAAAAAACCGTCAACAGATATTGTAGCGGTAGCCTATTATACTTGGGATAGAATAGAAATATATGAAAGAGGCAATATTAAACAAGTTATCTGTGGCCCTAATGTAGAACCAAACTATACTTTTAGAGATGTGGGTCAAGGAATGTATATCCCGAATTATAATCTGGAATTTTCTGCGATTGATCTTGATGCTTCGGATAAATATATCTATTCTCTATATTCAGGTTCTTCTGATTTTCAGAAGTATTGTCAAAAAATATTAGTGTTTGACTGGAAAGGAAATCCAATAAAGATTTTAGAATTTAATAATAAGCTGTCCTCTATATGTATTATAGAGAAAGAGAATTCTAAAATAATCTATGCCGTAGATGAAGGAAGTGGCAATATAGTTATGACAAAGGATAAAGATGATAAGATTAGGATGAAATCAAATTTGAGAGGATGAAAAGAAAGAACCTCACTTTCCTTAGTTTCCTATTTTTCTGTATAGTTAATCAAGCATGTGTTGAAGAAAAAGCTGAGAATATTTCACGGAAAATAATGGGGAGATGGTACAAGAGAGAAATAATAATTCCCAAATCTTTGAAATTAATAAATCAATCGATAAATTTTAATTTAAAGGATTTAGATAAGGAATCTGAGTGGTATGTATTACATTATTTTGAAGGTGATTGTGATAAATGTGTGAATGACCTACAATTTGCTCAACAATTCATATTGGAGCATAAGAACAATAAATTGAAATATATATTCATTGGATGTGCATCTACTGAGTTTTTTATTAAGGAAGCAATTAAAGACATAAAATTTAAATTCCCCATTTATTTTGATAAGAATTGTAATTCCTTTAAAAAAATAAATAATATCCCAGTTGATGACCCTCTTTATAATACTATGCTAATTAATAATAAGAGACAGATCTATCTATTTGGTTCAATATTTAGAAATAAAAAAGCGGAAAAACTATACATGCAGTTGATAGAAAATTTATGATAAAATTTGGGGGAGTATATCTCTATAAAAAGAATAAATTTTTTCTCCTTTTTTTAATATCATTCATATCATTATACATAGTTATTACCAAATATTTTTTTGAAATTTATTTAGTCAATAAGAGTTCCATGGAGCAGACTTTATCAGATGGAGATAAGATTTTCCTCAACAAATGTGATAAAGATTTTTATAGAAATGAAGTATTAGTTTTTAATGATGAAAACACGAACTATATAAAGAGATGCATAGGTTTGCCAGGAGATACACTCGAAATAAAAGGAGGAAATTTTTATATTAACAATAAAACACTACCTCAAAAAAATACTCACTCTTATTTCCACAAAAAAAAAGAAGCGAAAAGTAACTCTAATTTAATGATTCTTCTTTGTTACGGCAAAGAATGGTCTCCGGATAACTTTGGTCCAATAGTTATCCCAAAAAAGGGTAGTGAAATAAAGATGAGTTTTGAAATATTTCATTTATATAAAAATATAATTAAGAAGGAATATGGAAACTCTTTAAATCAAAAAGTATTTTTTGAGAACATGCCTCATTATTATACATTTAAACAAAATTATTATTTTATGGTAGGGGATAACATTCTAAATTCTATAGATTCTAGAATGTATGGGCCTATTAGTAGAGAGCAGATTATTGGAAAAGCAACTTTGGTTCTATACTCTAAGAAGAATTTTTTGGATAAAAAAAAATTATTTAAAAAAATAGAGTAATGGTAAGTGGGAACAATTTCTTAGAAAAAGCATCTCTCTTGATGGGGCAAATACTTTTTCTTATTCCAATAGTGTTAATTCTATTTTCCCCTTTCATTTATTCTTATCACTTAGCTCAAGGGCCTATACTTGGTAAATTTTTATGGATATTTTTCTGTACAATCGCGATTATACCCTTTTTGTTATACTCGCTTTTCTTAGAAAGAATATCGATAAAAAATACGGATTTATTGGTTATCGTTTTGTTATTTTATTTTATTATTCAAGGTCTACTTTTAAATGGGGTAGATTATTTACAAAACAGCAAATTAATATACCTATCCTGCTCTAGTTTAGTTTATTTTTCTTTAAAAAGAAGCTTAACCATTGTTAATGAGACCTGGAGAAAAGGCATTCTACTATTATTATTAACTGGAATATTTTTATCCACCATATTAGTTTCATCATTTGGGATACTTCAAAAATTGGGATTCCTAAAATCTTTTAACGGTACCTTTTTAGTTACAAGCACGTTTTTTCATCCTGCTCCTTTTGCAGGATTTCTTTCAATCGTTTTCCCTCTTTCAATAAGTTGCTTTTTAGTACTGAATAAGCTCAATTCAATGAGTAGGCTTATCCTATTTGTGCAATGGCTTTCTTTTATCACCGCAGGTATTATTATTGTTATAATTCCATCCCTTGCTTCGCGCGCTGCTTTTTTAGGATTAATAGTAAGTTCTGCTTTTATAATATTAAAATCTAATCAAAGACTTGCAACTATGCTAAGATCTCTGACGAAGAGAAAACTAATAAATGTATTACTAGCCTTAGTTTTTCTATTCCTAGGTTTCTTTATCCTCTATAAAATTAGAGAAGAATCGGTTAAAGGTAGGTGGTTGGTATGGCGCATTTCTTTAGAGATGATTAAAAGGGAACCAATTTTTGGGAAAGGACTTGATTCCTTTAAAAAGGAATATCCAATTTATCAAACTACATATTTCAAATCAGGAGAGGCCATTGAACAAGAGGTGCAATTATCATGTGAAGTAAGTTCCTCATTTAATGAAGTAATTCAGATTATAAGTGAAGTTGGACTAATAGGATTTTGTATTTTTTTCTTAATCGTTTATTATACTTATGTAAAAATATCTTTCTATTGTTCTAATAATAACCATGAAGAAGTTAGAATTTATGATTCAATAAGAACGGGGTCCCAAGGCTCAATAATTTCTTTTATTATTTTTTCAACTTTCTCTTATCCATTCTCCCTTCCAGACTTAACATTGTTTTTTTTTATTTTCTTATTTTTTGCCAACCTTAATTTTGTCTACACAACGAATAATTTATTTAAAACATTAATATATAAATCGGGTGTACTCATTATTTCATTGGTTATATTATCCTATTCATTCATTGCTTATAATACTCTCACCTCCTCTTATAAATGGCACCAAGCAAATTTATTAGCTTTGGAAAATGGTAATATTTTGGATGCCAACATATTATATAGAAAAATTTTTAAGCATCTTAAAAACAATGATAAATATCTATATCATTTTGCCTTAAATCTAGCAAAGCAAAATAAATATGATTCAAGTAATTATATTTTAAATTATCAGAAAGTAAAATCTTATGATGACCTGATGCTACAAGCTGGCAACTATATGAAATTAAACAACTATATAATGTCCGAGAAATATTTTTGGAAAGGATATTTTCTTTTACCTCATAGATTCTTGCCTCTTTATTTCTTAATGAGAACCCACCTGATTAGTAATAACAACAAGGAGGCAAAAAAAATAGCTCAACAAATAATTAATAAAAAGGCTAAAGTTCAAACGTCCGAAGTTGCCATAATTAAAAGGGAGGCTAGATTGGTATTGGAAGATTATAGCAAGTAATAGTTTCAAGGCTAATCTTCATTTGAATCCCGCTTCTAGTTGTGTTGTCATGCCCAAAGAACATAAAACTACTTAAGGCCTATACAGACTGCAAGTAAAATATTTAAAAGTTGTATCACATATTAAAAAATAGTATAAATTTATTAGAGAAAGTACTTATTATGAAGATCTATATATTTCTTATTTTAACTGTTCTATTAATATGTTGTAGTCCTTCCAAGTCAGAAAATGGAAAAGAAATTAAGCTTAAATCTCATTCCGATGAGAATCTTGTAAAAATATTGGTCCTGAAAAAGGAGACTTTTAAAGAGGAACTTATTAGTAATGGTAAACTTCGGGCACTTTCCAAAAGCGATTTGAAATTGTCTTTAGCAGGTCAACTGGTATCCCTGAAGGTAAAGAATGGGCAGTATATCTTAGCGGGCCAATCTATTGGCCTTTTAAACCAGTTTGAATATAAACAAGAATTCGAGAAGGCAAACACAGCGTTTAATACCGCATCCTTAGATCTTGAAGATTTGTTGCTGGGACGCGGTTTTGAAATGAAGGATAGCCTAAAGGTCCCCAAGAATATTTTTAAAATGGCTAAGATCCGCTCCGGGTATTTTACAGCCCAGAGTGATCTGGCCATAGCGAGATATAATCTGCAGAATACCATCTTAAGGGCACCTTTCTCCGGTAAAGTCGCGAATTTAAAATACAACCAGTTTGAACAGGTTAGCTCTGGAGAGATCTTTTGTACGATCATTGATGATTCTCAATTTGAGGTCGAATTTTATTTGATGGAATCTGAAATTAAGGATGTAAGTCTCAATGATGAAGTTAGGGTAATTCCATTTTCAACTTCAACTAGCATCAAAGGGTATGTTTCACAAATAAATCCAGTAATAGATAAGCATGGGATGATTATGGTAAAAGCCCGGGTAAAAAATACTAGAGGAGATCTGATGGAGGGGATGAATGTAAAGGTTATTGTCGAAAAAAAAGTAGGTGAACAACTCGTTGTCCCAAAATCAGCAATAGTTCTAAGGCAAAATCAGGAAGTGCTCTTCAAATATGAAAATGGGAAAGCTTTCTGGATATATGTAGAGACGGATTTTGAAAATAGCAACTTCTTCTCGGTAAAGGCCCATTCCCAAAAAGGAGGGAATTTAGGCCCTGGTGACACGGTAATCATTTCAAATAATCTGAACCTTGCACATAAGAGTGATGTCGCAATAACTAAATAATTACAAGGCATTTTATTCACGCCTAATAAGTACAAATTTATTATACTCAGCAGCGTTCCTTACGGGTATGTAAAATTAAACTGTGTCAAACCTACTTTCCATTTTTTAAATTAATAAAATATTATTTTTCATTATCATAATCCTTATGTCCAATTCATCCTTTCACCAAATCTTATGGAGAGCTGGGAGGCAGTTAGAGCCCAATCTGCAAGGGTTGAGTCCATTTCTTTTCTATATTCATAGTGGCTAAGTATACTAGTTTTAACAAAGCTGTATCAGAAGTAAGAGCGCCTTTAGTTTTAGTTACTTTTCTTATCTGTCTGTGAAAGCCTTCAACTGCATTTGTGGTATAAATCATTTTTCTAATTCACTCACTATAAGAGAAATAAGTGTTTTGAAGGACTTCCCATTACGCCGATTCCCTGTTTCTGCCTGAGTGTCTTCCAGGTGCTCTTCCATCTCTGCCTGTAGAGCACTTTCAAGGAATTCTTTGAGAAGAGGTGCGAAGGCCCCACCTTTTCCTAATAGTGATTGACCACTTCTAAATTGCTGCAGGGCTAATTTTTCATAGCCTCATATTCTTCATTCCTTTTCATACTGTATACAAGTTAAAATTTTATCTTGACACGTTTGTTTTACACCCTCTTCCTTACCCATTGAGCTATCCAATAGTACCAAGTAAATGTATGTTGATGAAGATAATATTATTGTAAAATAAAAAGAAGGTTTGACACAGTTAATTTACACACCCCAGTTTAATTTTACACACCCAGATTATAAGCCTAAACCCTTTTCACGCCTTATTTCCAGAACTTTATTATGCTCGCTGTTCTGTTGAGGTTTCTCATTTTCCTGTTTCTTTGATTCCTGTAGAAGCTGTACCTGGTCTTCAAACTTTCCATTTTTCATAGTGTTCTGATACTTGAAAGATTGCGTAATGTCTCTTGTATACTGGAACCTATTATCAAATACTGTTTCTGAAGCTTCCCTAAATGCATTTCGATTAAATCCTCCGGATTTAATCTTATTGCTAGTTTCATATTCTTCTTTTGCGTTGTTGTAAGGAGAAAGTTTATACCACTGCTGTTGATCACGACGACTTACAATGATGTGTACATGCATATTTCCCTCGCCCTTGTCTTCCTTTGTCTGTCGATCCTGTCTGCTCTGTTCTACTTTTCCAAAATACATTAAATCTTTCCCTTCAAGTCCCTTGTTGAAATTCTTGGCATAGGATTCCATTAGAGCCCTAGTGTATTCCTTAATTCTTTCTGGATTGTTTTCTATATGTTTTAATTCCTCTTTACTAGGGCTGATAACAAATGTATAATACTTGTAATCTTCCTTTCCCAGTTTCCGAATATTATTGTCAATGGACTTTTTAACTTCTGATCCTGGAACAACATCCCGCGAGTGATTAAAAAAGTATTCTTTAATTTCCTGCCCTTTAGCCTCCTGTTTTTTATCCTCCTTTTCTAAATATTCTACGAGTCCTTGGGAACTTCTTTTTTGGGAGTCTGACAATGCGGGGAATTTTATGTTCATAAGCTCATTATATGAGCCCTAAACCGCTCTTCTATCTTTTCCCTATCCTTTACTCCGGTTATGCTTTTATTCTCTTGTAGACTCTTAAAATAAGAATTTACGGCATTGTGGACTTGTTTTTTATATTCCTCTTTGTCCAATATATCTTTTCGAAGTCTCTTCATCTCTTCGTATAGTTTAGATTGGTTTTCTACCATTCTTTTTTCCAATACGTGATGATCTGACTTTTTCAACAAATCATCTGAGGTTTTATGAAACTGATCAACTAAAAGTCTAAGCTGATTGTATAGGGGTTTTAAATGATCTTTTTCCTGAACTTTTATAAAAGAAATTAAATCATTGCGGGTCTTTCTAATTTCATGGCTTGGATCTCCTTCTTTTAAAAATTCAGGATCAATTTTTAATTTTTCTGCATACGTAATCAGCTGTTCTACTATCTTTTTCTTGGGCCTTGTAAGGCGGTGTTTAAGCTTGTCCAGGAGCAAATCAAATTCGTCCGATATTTGAACATTTTTCATGGTTAATATTAAAAGTTAACAATTATACATTTTTTATAATTGATTATCAATAGTTTAATTGATAAAATATATTTATTTATAATGTAATTTTTAAGCTAAATACTATAAATACCTGTTTTTTAATTACTTGTAATTAAAAAAACAAGTGGATCGGTGGCTTTGCCCCGTTCCTACTTGCTATATAATCAAAAAAGCTTATATACATTGCTAACCATGCTTTGTTAAAAAAAAAGAGTTGCTCTATTCATAAATAGTTATAACTATTATTTAGTAAAATGAAAACTAAAATTGTCAAAGTAGGCAATTCTAAAGGTGTAATTATCCCCGCTTCTTTTATCAAAGAATGCCACCTGAAAGAAGAGGTTGAAATGGAAATACAACAAAGTGGAATTTTTATAAAGTCTATTCAACATTCGAGTGCAGGTGGGAAACAGCCTTTAAGGAATTTTCTGAAGACAAAAACCAATGGGGGCGGGAAGATTTTCCACCTACAGAATTTGAAAGCATAGAATGGCATGGTAACAACCGCAAAAAGATTTGATGTCTATTTAGTAAACTTAGACCCAACTCAAGGAAGTGAAATTCAAAAAACAAAGACCTCACTTTTTGTAGAGTTCAGAGAACGATTAGGAATAGAACAGCTCAATGCAATCAATGAAAAGATTATTGAACTGAGCAAGAGCAGAGAAAATAAAGAGGACTCTCCTCCAGCAGATCCTTGTTGATAAGAAACCACGCACCTACCGCAAGATTGCCCGCAAGCAATTTTTGAAGTAGATTCAAAACAAGAAAGACAGGCTTTACTGAATAAAATAATCGGTACTTTTACTCAAAGCTGGGCTCATATAAACTTAGTCGGAAAATACGATTCATTTCTCAATTGCACTTACTTCCGATAACGTACCTTATCGGAAGTATAATAGAACTTTTAGTATATTTATGCTATGAAAAGCAATATGCAGGTTTTAGAAAAAGTAGGGTCGTTTACTTCCGATAAGATTATTGATGATAAATTGACTGATAATTTAAGGCAATCGCTTTCCAGATGCATGCAGTTGTATTTTGAATTACATGTGACTGGATCTCCTGAGGGAACTATCAGAGCAAAGACAAATGATCTTAAAAAGTTTCTTGAATTTTATCAAAAGGTTTTAGGTTCCGACCTGGTTGATTTATGGACACCGGCAGTTACAAAAGGTTTTCAAAAGGAATTATCTAAAAGCCTAAAGGCAACTTCGATAAACAGGGCTTTTGCTAGCTTAAGACATTTTAGTTCCTGGCTTCATAAGCTCCGGCCACTACCTGCAGGAAATCCATTTCAAGGTATTCAGGATATTGTCGTGGATGACCCTGATTGGAATGGCCTTACCGATCGTCAGATCCTACTTTTAAAGTCAGCATGCCAGATCCGGATAAACGCATGTAAAAAGAAAAATCAAAACCCTCTTCTCGAGACTGCTGTATTTTTTTCCCTTATGTCCACTGGACTTAGAGAAACAGAGTTAATAAATCTTAAGGTCGGCCAGTACCATTCAAAAGGTTTTCATAATGTTAAAAGGAAAGGCAAAAAGGTGACAAGGAAAATTTCTGTTCCTGAAGAAACAAGGGAGTATTTAGATAAATATTTAATGCAGAGAATTCATAAGGCTGGACTGTCATCTGGATTATCAATGATTCAGAATCTTCCTACCGATGACTATATATTTAGAAATCCAAAAGGGAAAAAAATATCAGAAAGGGCGATAAGAATGATTCTTGAAAGATTAAGTAGGCAAGCTTGTGCTCAACTTCCAGAGAAAGAAAGATTTCATGCAGCTCCTCATATGCTCAGGCATTCCTTTTTAAAAAGGGTAGCCGATAAACATGGGGTACATACTGCCCAAGAACTATCTGGCAATGTTTCTATGCGAGAAGTTTGGCGTTATACAAGGCCTTCTGATCAAGAGAAGGAGGAGATTTCTGAAGAAATATTTAAGTGAAAAAATAGATGTGTTTAGAAATAAGTAGGTAAAGCCAACCAATTTTTTAACGGGATTGATTACACGATTCTAAACTACAAGTTTTTTTAGGTCAATGCTCAGCAAAAGGAATACTCTTATTTGATAAAGGATCCTTTTTTTGTGGTCAATATATATAAGGTGCCTCTAAAAACTCATTTTAATTATTTTTGTGTTTTTTTTTGTTATCTAAAATTTACTTCATTTCGTCATCAATTTTTAACTTTTTATATATCAGATATTTATATTATTTATAAATGATAATTGGACACACGTATCCCATATTTACACTGAAATTTGAATTCCCATTTAGCACTTCAATCCATTAGAAATTAAATATAAAATTTATACAAATATACATTTGTATAAATTAAGTAATTTAACTAAATAAGTTTCAATATCTTGATTTTAACTAAATAATTTATGATATTTGGATTACCAACTGAAACGGAAAATGGCTCTGCTGGGAAGCAACCATTTAAGGGATAGGAAGGTTCTGTGACGGAAGTTACTTAAAGATTAAGTAAGTTAAAGGTTTTCCCTTCTTTACTTAATCTTTTTTCTATCTAAAAATGGGCATTATATAAAATGCCACACTTTCAAACTATCTAAAAAATAGTTAGTCAACAAATTCTTCAATAGTGTTAAGGTGTCAAAACAATTAGGAGGAGAATTTATTACAAATTTTCCAGAACAGATTAATGCCTTAAAATCCCCTTTAGCGGAGCGTAAATTAACAATAAGGCCATATTTATTTAAAGTGTACTTGCAGCCCCCATATTGTTATGCATGTATTTCATTATTATTATTATTTTATAAATTCTGTTTTCTTTTTAAAGTTTTTTTTATTTTTCATTTAGTGTCGGCGTAGCCCCCATATATACTACCTAATAACGTACTCGCAGACCCTATATATCAAGGTACTTCCGTACTCGCAGACCCTATATAATAGTAAATAGTGTACTCATAGCCCCCATACACTATTGATTAGTGTACTTGCAGACCCCATATAATTTTAGAAGATGTACTCACAGCCCCCATACACTATTGATTAGTGTACTCACAGACCCCATATAATTTTAGAAGATGTACTCACAGCCCCCATACACTATTGATTAGTGTACTCGCAGACCCCATATAATTTTAGAAGATGTACTCACAGCCCCCATACATTCTAAGGTTATGTACCAGCAGATCCCATATATTTTTTTATTAATGTACCCGCAGCTCCCATGCATTTGGCTTAGTGTAATTCTAGTCCCTATATATTATAAAGCATTTTAACTTTTAAATATTTGGTATCTTTTGCCATTTTATTGCCAGTTTTGCAGCAATATCTTAAAAGAGAGCTGCCGTAAATGTTATCGAAATCGTCCTTATAAATAAAGTCTTGCGCCCATAACCGAAATACTCCCTCGGGTATTTCTTTTTTAAAATTCGACATGTAACATCTGTCAAATATCTTGTACATATTGACATTTTCGGCTTTAAGAATAGATATAAAAGTATCATATTCAAAAGAGTTAGTTATTATATCAAATGGAATATATTCTCTTAAACTCTCAATAATTAACATATCAAGTCGTTTAAATTTATCAATAGTCTTTTCTGCTAATAACGTCTTTTTTTCATCCTTTAAATAAAACCAAGGCTTATATTTATATTTTCCATTATCGCTAGTTGTCCAATCAAATCCTAATGAGAATAACGATTCCATAGAAAGTAATTTTGTAAGTGTTTTACTTATCAATTGCTTGGCCTTTCTTGGTTCATTTATATTATAATCGAGTATTTTAGCTAACTCATCAAATGTAATAGTTTCTTGTCTTCCAATTTTTAAGCTATTATATAGCGAGCATAATCTCATGTATAAAACTCTATAAGATGGATTCCTATAGTACTTTGAACTAAGTAAATTATAATCCTTGGTGCTAACGTAGTATAAAAATGAAGGCATATTGAGCCTTATATTTTGGTGAGGTAAAACTTTATAAAACTTAACCCTCTTATCAGTAATATTAGGTTGACTTTTTTTAGTTAATATCTCGAAACTTCCTATTAGTGCAAATCCTTTTATCTCTTGAATTTTATCTTCTCTGTTTTTTAATATATAATCTTTATGAAGGATGAGGTTTCTATTTACAAGCTTATATAGTAATCTTTCTAACTCATTTCCGTGTTTGCCTCCTTCTTCTATTTTCTTTCTTAATTCAGTCAATGAACGCCCAGTAAATGTGGCATAATCCTTAATAGTAAAAACAGCACCTCTTATAGGATCATCATAATACTGCTTCATAATAAATAGAAGAACATCATTTATAACTGCTGCGGGCTCATCAAAGCTTTCTGCATAATCATAACTAAAGGTCAATTCTCCATTAACAATAGAAGTATGAAAGGATAAGTTCTTATCTACCGCAATTTTTTCATCAAAAATTGATAGCTGGGTTACAATGCCGCTCATGATAAATATTATTTATATTTTTCCTTAACGAGTTCAAATCCTTCCTTAAGAATAGAAAGCATAGTTCTATCTTTCTCTACCGAATAAGTCTTAAGTTCCTTTTTAAAGTCAAAATCAACTAAAAATTTTAACTGAACTAATTCTAGAGAAGAGCGCTTGTTCAAATTTTTTATTGGCGTTTCTCTTGCCTTGGGCGGTTCTCCTTTGCTATTTATTTTTATAGGTAGTTTTTTTATTTCTATTGCCATTTATATAGTGGTATAATTGTATAATTGTATAATTGTACATATTTGTATATAGAAATATAATGTAGTCAACTCGAAACGGGAGTTAATTTCTCAACTTCATTTACAATAAGTTGGATAACATATTCTGCCTTTTCATTTAAAGCTTTAAATCTAGTTTCGGTTAATGATTTACCATTATCTAAGGCATCTCCGTATCCAGTTTTATCTTCTATAGAATTGTCAAGAACATTATAGCCCGTCATTTTCAAATAATCCACGGCTTCTTTAGACTCCCTTTCACTTGCTCTTGCTCTTGATAAAAAGAAAAGTATCCGATCCTTGCTAATTCCTTTCTTTACAAATTCATGTGCCAATTTTATTTGAGGATCTAAATCATCCTTTCCCGCCCCTGTTGGTAATAGAATTAAATCCGAAATCTGAGCTATTTGCTCGGTTTGTCTACTAGAAGTGGGTTGCCCATCAAAAATTATTACGTCATATTTTCCTTCATTTTTAAGAACATGGTTTGTTCCCTGAAATTGTTGGATTGCTACATATGGCTCTATTTCATTTTTCATGCGGGTAGAATTCCAATTGAAAGATGTTCCTTGTGAAACATCCATATCAGCAACTAATACATCAAAACCAGCTCGAGAATATTCTACGGCTAGCGTCCTTGAGATCGTGGATTTTCCAACACCACCTTTTTGTGATAAAGCACCAATTTTTAAAGTCATAATAATATACATCTGTATAATTGTACAATTATACAGATGTATATCTGCTAATCATAAAATATGTATCAATATTAATTAACCTAAGTGTTACAAAATGATTGAATCACATTGGCATAATTGCCTATAAACTTAACCCTTTACCTCGCCTACTTTCCGGAACTTTATTATGTTCTTTTTTCTGTTGATATTTCTCATTTTACTGTTTTTTTGATTCTTAAAAGAGCTGTACTGGTCTTCAAATTTTCCATTTTTCATAGTGTTTTGATACTTGAATGATTCAGTAAGGTCTCTTTTGTGTTCAAACTTATGATCAAATACCGTTTCTGACGCTTCCCTAAATTCATTTCGATTAAATCCTCCTGATTTAATCTTATTGCTTGTTTCATAATCTCCCTTTGCATTGTTGTAAGGAGAAAGTTATACCATTGCTGGTGATCACGACGACTTACAATAATGATGTGTACATGTATATTTCCTTCGCCCTTATCTTCTTTTGTCTGTCAGTCTTGTCTAGTGTGTTCTACTTTTCCAAAATACATTATATCTTTCCCTTCAAGTCCCTTGTTAAAATTCTTCGCATACGCTTCCATTAGCGCTCTTGTATATTCTTTTATGTTTTCTGAATTGTTTCCTATGTGATTTAATTCCTCTTTACTAGGGCTTATCACATATGTATAATACTCGTAATCTCCTTCCCCAGCTTCCGAATATTCTTATCAATCAGCTGTTGTACTTCCTTTCCAATTATAGTATCTTGGGAATGGCTGAAAAAATATTCCTTTTTCAGTCCTTTAGACTTGTTTAGTCTAGATATTCTACCAGACCTCCACAAGATCTTTTTTGAGCATCTGATAGTTGGGGAAATTTTGTTCATAAGCTCATTATACGCGCTTTAAACAACTCTTTTATCTTTTCTCTATCTTTTACAATTCCCATTGTTTATTGTCCTGTAGGCTCTTAAAATAAGCATACGCCGAATTATGAACTTGATTCTTATATGCCTCTTTATTGAATGCTTCTGTTCCGGTTTTCTTATTCATGGCTTGGATCTCCTTCCCTCAAAAACTCAGGATCAATTTTTAACTTATCTGCATAGGTTTAACTGTTCACTATCTTTTTTTTGGGTCTCTTAAGGCGCTCTTTAAGCTTATCTAGGAGTAAATCAAATTGGTAAATGCCCGTCATGTTAAGAATGTACCTTGGCCATAAAACAGATAAGAAGGATAGTAAGTGGATAAGCAAACTATTGCTTGCCGGTTTGTTAAAAGGGAGTTTTATACCCCCGCGTGACATCAAAGAGCTACGGGATCTGGTTCGTTATAAGAAAAAGCAAGTGGCTCATATTGCAAGCGAAAAAACCGGTTGATTAAAATACTCGAGGATGCCAACATTGAGATTAGTACTGTTCTTAGTGATGTTCATGGTGCATCGGGCAGCAAGATTATAAATGTGATTATTCCGGTATTAACTGAGCCACCTTTTCCGGTATTAACTGAGCCACTTTTGGGCACTAAGTTAGTCGGTCTCTGAAGTAGAAAAATACTATTTTGGTCATTATAGTAAATTAATGACTCTGACATTCCGGCATTAACTGAGCCACTTTTTGGATTTGTAATTTTCAGCCTAAAGCTGAAAGACGATGGCAAACAAACCCAAGAGTATGACACAGATCAAAAGAATACTTCAACTGCTTACTAGTGGCCACTCTGGTCGGAATATAGCCTCACAACTTGGCATAAGCCGCAATACTGTAGATTATTATAATAAGCAGTTTAAAGGGTGCCAAACAAGCTTCTCTGATTTACTTAAACTAAAAGAACATGAACTCTCTAAGCTCATATTTAAAGAGCAATCAGGGGTAAAAAAGGATGATCGATTTGAAAGACTTGCCGGGCTGATTCCGCATTTTATTGATGAGCTAAAGCGAAGGGGTGTAACCCGGTATCTGCTTTGGCAGGAATACAAAAGTAAAGATACTGCTGGTTATTCTTATCAGCAGTTTTGCGAGCATTTAAACACCTATCTTGAGGTTAAATCTGCCTCCATGCACTTTGAACATAAACCAGGAGACCTTGCAGAGTTTGATTTTGCGGGAGGAAAAATGTGTTATGTGGACCAGCAAACAGGAGAAGTAGTGGCATGTCCTGTTTTTGTTTCCGTCCTTCCATACAGTGGATATTGTTATGCTCTTGCTCTAGCTGATGCAACACTGAAAAATCTTATTCCCACCCTTGGAAAATGTATGGAATATTTTCAAGGAGTACCTGCCTGCGTGCTTACAGACAACATGAGGCAGATTGTAAAGAAAACCAATAGATATGAGCCTTCTTTTACAGACTTGGCTGAACAATGGAGTGTTCACTATAATACCTCCCTTCTTACGGCAAGACCCGGAAAACCAAAAGACAAGGCCACAGTGGAAAAGGCTGTTGATTTAATATATAAACGGGTTTTTGCTCCTTTAAGAAACCAAATCTTTAAAAGCCTGGCCGAGCTTAATTTTCATATAGCTAAAGCCCTGGATACCCACAATAGCATTCTTTATCAGAAAAAAGGGATATCCAGAAGAGAGCTATTTCTTCTTGAGGAAAAAGAATTACTCAGGCCACTTCCCCTTGAACGTTTTGAGGTAAAATATACTGTAAAAGCTAAGGTAACTAAGGACTATCACATTACCTTAGGAGAGGACTGGCATCACTATAGTGTTCCTTATCAATATATTGGGAAACAGGTTACTGTACTCTACACTGCTGATGATGTAGAAATCTATCATAACCATGACCGCATAGCCTTCCACAAAAGGGATTATAGGAAAAATAAATTTACAACCCTTACAGAGCATATGCCGGACAAGCATAAACATTACCAGGAGCGGTTAGGGTGGAATGTAGAATATTTTATGCAGAAAGCATCTCTAATTGGCCCTTGCACCCAGGAGTTGATAATAAAAATAACCTCTTCTGCTCGAATTACCGAGCAGACTTACAGAACCTGCCTGGGAATTTTAAGGCTTGAAGGAACATATGGAAAAGAAAGACTGGAATCAGCCTGCAAACTAGCCCTTAACGGTTCTGTATTTAATTACGGCATTATATCTACTATCCTGAGTAACAACCGGGACAAAAGGGAAGAACTACCTACTGTCCAAACCATTCCCATTCATAATAATATCAGAGGCCAGCAAACTTACATACTTCATAACAATTAAAAATCCATAAAATGAACACACAAAGTACCTTAGAACAACTCAAAGAGCTCAAACTCTCAGGAATGACCCAGGCCTATCAAGGCTTATTAGCCATGCCTGTCCATGAACAGCTTTCTATGCACCAAGCCATTGCACGCCTGGCGGAAGCAGAATTACAAAGCAGGAACCACTACAAAACCCAAATGTATCTCAAGCTCAGCAAGCTTAGATATAATGCAGCCTTTGAGCAGGTCATTTGCTCTCATGAAAGAAACTTCACTAAAGACCAACTGGCAGTTCTTTCAGATTGTAGTTTTATACAAAGGGCGGAAAATATACTCATTACTGGGGCTACAGGATGCGGCAAAAGTTATCTTGCCTGTGCTATAGGTCGACAGGCCTGCATTATGGGGTATAGGGTAGTATACCTGGGAATGACAAGGTTCCTGGAAAAAATATCTCAGGCGAAACTAGACGGCTCTTTTGTAAAAATGCTTAATCAAATGGAAAGAAATCATCTCATTATTTTAGATGACTTTGGACTGCACCCTATGGATAATAACATTAAGTTAGCACTTCTTCAATTGCTTGAAGACAGGTTTGAAAAAAGGCCAGTAATAATAACATCACAGCTCCCGATAGCAAAATGGTATGAATATCTAAATGAGCCCACTCTAGCCGATGCAATAATGGACAGATTGTCAGCTTCAGCACATAGAATAGAACTTAAAGGAGACTCCCTTAGAATTATGAAAAACCAAAAATAATCCCAATATTGCCCTAGCAAATCTGAAAACCTCTAGTGGCCCAGTTGATTCCGGAATCAGTGGCTCAGTTTCATCGGAATAGTCAATAAATGATATTATTGATGGCAAAGACAATCCGGATGATCTGCTTAGGCATATCCACGCAAAGGTTAAGGCTAATAGAGAGGATATCCGAAAGCACTGGAAGGCAGACTTACAAGTCACCACCGATTTATGCTCAAGATTATAGAGCATGGAAGAAAAGGAGGAAATTATTATAGAGCTCGACAAACAAATAGACATAGCCACCGCTCAGTATGAATAGGCGACACATTGAAAGCCATCGGATACAATCTTCAGACAAACAGCAAGACAAAAGAAGGAGGCAAACACATCGACAGAGATGCCCAATTTTAATTTATCAACAGCCAATCAAAAGAGTATTTCGCATCTGTAAACCCTGTTATTTCAGTCATTTCCCTCCTGGTACAAGCAAATGGAACAAAATTGAACACCGTTTATTTTCATTCATCACTATGAACTGGAGAGCAAAGCCCTTGGTTAGTTTACATACTATAGTAAGTTTTATTGCTTCCAAAACAACAAAAACAGGGCTTAAAGTAAAGGCTGCCTCAGATGATAATATATATCAAACAGCAATTAAAGTAACTGATGAAGAAATGGAAAAAATAAACTTAATAAGAGAAGAATTCCATGGAGAAGGGAACTATATAATTAAACCATCTTAACCATGTTATTTCATAACAAGTCCTAAGATAAACTTAAGGAGGAAGCACTAACATGAAAATTTACTCTCTTAACTTTGTTATTCATAAATGACTTAAAATACAGTTTAAAATCAAATTATATACCCATGAAAATAAGCATATATGCTTACCACCAAACCTGTTGATTATTCTCGTATGTGAAAATTCTTTCTTCTATGCCTTTTGTTTTATCATGAAGAAGGTACAATGCGTTTGTGGGTACATTATTAAAAATAAGTGAATCTGCTGTGGCACTTTGACTGCCTATAATATTCCATCCATTATCCCAATATACAAGTTCATAATAATCTCCCTTTTCAATAGTATTTCCATCATTTCTAGGTATAAACCTAACCTTTGAAAGGTATTCAGGTTTTATAAAATCCAATCCAACCCATGCACCATCAATTATTGGAGCATCAAAAAAAGTGACGATATCCTTATCAAAAGCTTTCTCTTTGGTTCTGTCTGTTCCTTCCCAAGTCCCCTTTGTCCCAATTATCTTACCCTTTATTTCTTTTCCATTCTGGCCAAATACCTCAATTTCTGCTATATTCCCCCAAGCTCCATTAGGGCTTAAGTATCTAAAATACCTAAATTTTTCATTTTGATTGACTTTAAATTCATAGAACTGTGGATCAGGAATAGTATCAATGCCATAAATATCGATAGCATCAATAAAATCAGGGTTATTGGCTATTTGAAATCTCCCGCCTTTCATTCTTTTTATGTAATCATCCATTCGCTTAAAGAAGGGATATTTTCTTTTTAGTACTACTGTCTGCTTATCTTTTTTTGAAGGAAAAATATTTCTCACCTTTCCTTCCTTAGTTACAAAAAACGGCTTATTTGCTACAACCATACCCCCTGCCAAAAAGTAAACTGGTAGAAAAACCACCTCTTTTTCTATATAATTAAAAATGGCAAACCCATTATCGACTTTAGCCTGAGTAATAGGAATCCATGTAGTATTGTTGAATACAGCTAAGTAAACAAATTTTTCATCCTCTACGTTAGAGTTATCAAGATTAACTCTAACTTTTACAGTTGGGGTAAATTCATCAGTAGCATCAACAAAATTAGATAAAAATAAGTCAGGAATAATGGTTTGCTCTTCTTGTTCAATTGCTTTTCTAGTTGAGCCTTTTTCATACGTATATCTATATATTTTACCAAATTTATAATCATTTTGAGGCTCTCCCGGAATGGTTTCAGTTCCCATAAACTTTATAGCTTTACCGTTTTTGTCAAAAACTGCATTCCAGAAATGTCCTAAACTTCTGAACGGCCATTGAGGTGTAAAATCAATAGAGACAGGGATGGCTAAAGCACGCATAACAAATGCAGTATATTGAGATTGTTCCCTACAAGTTCCGGCTTTATATTTATGAAGATTTGCTGGTCCTAAGGATGGAAGTTCGGCTATAAATGGTATTCCTCCTCTGAAAGAATCTTTGAGCGCTAAGCTAATAACTTTACAAGCATCAATAGCACTACCATTCCGCGCTCTTATTGAGTCTAACAAAGAATTGTATTTTAAATAAAACTTTTCTCTCCACTCCGTAGGTTCTTCATTGCCAACTCTATAAGGAAGGATGAAATTACAAAATGTTGCAAAGTCTATATTTTTAGCCCAAGGTTGTTCGTTCTTTACTTTGAAGGCGTGTTCGATATTTTGTATCAAGTAATTTGCTTTTAAATATTGTATATCGTAAACTTTTACGAGTTTTGATAAATCCAGAGGGCCGTATAAATCCTGATAAGATTCATAAATTTTCCCATAAAACCCTCTTTTACTTTTATTTAGAGTCGAGTCCAGAAATGTTAAATAATTATCTAATAATTTTCCTTTATAAAAATAATGTCCAGGCATATTACCAATTAAGAAATATGCGGCTTGAAGCTTTAGACTGTCTTTTGTGTTAGACGAATAATTTTTGATTACCTTTTCTAATTCTTCCCGATTTTCTTTTGCTTCTATTAAAGCCGCTTCAACCTCTTCAGGTAATTTGTTTGTCGAATTATTTATACAAGAGTAAAAAATAAAGAGCATAATTAAAAGAATCCCTATTTTAAAAGAAAAATCTACTTTGTTTGACATATTAAATACGTTAAGTGAACCATAATTATGAGTCCATAG
>MWWH01000078.1_pt1 | contig 24025 bp, 20 predicted proteins | sample 1047231 | NCBI WGS metagenome assembly MWWH01 (sample SAMN06349967, study PRJNA376086) | soil metagenome | isolation source: MG3-2 sample Antarctic (ecotone) soil | place: Antarctica | collected 2015-01-13 | reverse complement strand
TTGCCGCGCTTCTCCGTCATTTGCCGCGCTTACCTCCGCGTCCATGCCCGGCACCACCATCCAAGCCATCAGCATCTACAAGATGCTCGTGCCGCTGCGCGAGCCGTTTGTCATCTCGGCCTTTTTATAGCAGTGAGGGGGTAAAATTACTGTAAGCTATTTCGTGGGCGGGTCAGAAAGCCATAACTTATTGACCTACTGTAAAATGCAGCATCTATAACATAGACCGGTCAAAATCAAGGTTCAGATAGACGGTTCAGAAACAAAACGTCATTCAGGTTATTGAACCTAGCTCTTTGAGCCAAACCGGAGCGCGTATTCGGGTTATATCCTGTTTATGGCTCAGATTACTGTTATTTTCAGTTGGTAAAGGCCTTACAGTAATTTTATCCCCTTGCCGCTATAAGAAGGCCTAGTTATAACCCCGACCTCAGAATAAGGGTAGTTTTGGCCCTCCTGAAGGGCTCCCTGCCGCGTGGTACTTTCCCGCAGCAGTTCACCAAAAAGCCTGACCAAATGGCCAGGCTTTTTGGGATCAATAATCCGTGCTCGCGACAAGGAGAAACCTTTCCGCTCCTGCTTAATGCTGAATGCTCACATTGCGGCGCTCGGCGTGCTGGCCCTCGCGGATGACCAGGTGGTAGAGGCCAGCAGGTAGCGCCCGCGTGTCAAACGGGGCGGCCCCGTTGCGGCTGGGCTGCATCTGCACAGGTTGCCCATGCGCGTTGTGCAGGGTCGCGTGAAAAGAGCGGGGCGCCCCAACCCCGCGCTGGCCCGGGGGCACGTCGGCAGCAACGGTGGTCGTCTCATTGGCCGGGTTTGGGTACACAGAATAGGTGTAGGCACTCGTACAATCAAAGGTTACCTCTCCATCCGCCGTCGAGCTACAATTACCAGTAGTGACCGTAACAGTGAAGGAAACGTAGCCTGAGCTACTTCGCTTAAGCCGGAAGCCACCGGGGTCCATGATGCCGGTGGCCCCCACCGCCCGGATGGAGTAGGTCAGGGCAGGGTCGTAATTGGTGAGGGTATAATACGCCGTGCCCGAGTAGCACATGTCACCGGGGTCGCGTTGCTCAAAGGCGGGCGCGGCCGGCCGGCCTACCTTTATGCTACGCTGCACAGTGCGGGGGCAATCCCCGCTTATTTCCAGCGTGATGAAGCCGTTATCGTCGGGAGAATTATTGCCGGTGGTGAACGTGAGGCCTGTGCCGCTGGGGTTCGTGAAGAGGCTGGCCGGCGAAGCCGTCCAGGTGTAGGTATAGCCTGGCCCCCGGTCAACCGTGGAGTACGTAGCAGTGCCGCAGAGCGTGCCGGGGCCCGTGAATGTGACATCGGCCGGCAGGACGCATTCGGTACTGCCGCAGTTGATGGGATTAGCATCGCCGTTGAAAGGCCGCTGCATCTCGTTGAAAATCCACTCGCTGTTGCGCGGCGTGAAGCTGATGTGGGCCGTGTTAAATAGTGCGCTGCTGGTTTGTTCCTGGGCGAGGTAGCGCTTTACCCGGGGCAAGCTGGGGTTGTCGGTGGCGCTGTTGATGTATTTGGCGAATGCCGTGCTGGGCGTTACCGTGGGCACATCAAGGGCGCTGTAGCTGGGCACGAAGCAAAGGTCGCCGTTATAGAGTTTAGTACGAAGATAGGCCGCGTAAATGCCATTGAGGCTGCCGAAATCGAAGCCACCTCCGCAACTACCCGCCTGCTGGTAAGGATTGGTAGTGCCGCCGGGTAATGTTTCGTAAGGCAAGGTGTTAGGCGGGGATTGCGCAGATTCCTGTAGCAAGTGAAAGTAAATGCGAATGCTTGTGCATACCGGGCAGATGCCGATACCAATGCGGTAATCCAACTGAAGACTAATTCGGCTCACGGTCGTCTGCTGTCCTAAGGCCGGCAGACCGTAGGCCGCACAGTTGCCGGTGAAACCAACTTGAGTCTGTTTACCTATGGGAAGCAGAAAAGCCAAGGACGACTCAGTAATCGTGACGCCAACGGGCGTGTTTTGACCACGCCCGCACTGCGAGCCGTTGCTGACCGCCACGACGTCGTAGGGGGGCTGCCCCGAAAACGCAATCATGGGCTGGTAGGTGTCGGGGATGAACGTGTTGGCCCGAATGTCGCTGCGCCCGTTGAAGGCGTTGAGGATGGAGAGCTGCTGGGTGGCAGGCTGGTTGAGCACCCGCACGGTGGCCCGTATCTCGCCGTTGAGGTCGGCCAGGCTGTTGCCAAAGAGAAAGGGCACGTCGAACGAGCGGCCCAGCGACTGCACGCCGACGGGGTTGTAGGCCCCGCGTTGGGGGCTGTCGTGGAGCACCAGCAGCCGGGTATGGGGGTCGTCGTTGCCGCGCTTGGTCATCTCGGCCAGCCCGTAGCGCGACACCAGCCCGCCCATGGACTGGCCCATCACCACGTTGCGCTCTCCGCTTGTGCCGCCCGCCTTGTTCCCGTTCACCCAGCGCACCACGGCTTCGAATAGCTGGGCATTACGCGTGATGTCGTCCGTGCCCTTGGCGTTGTCGATGTAGACAATATCGTATCCGGCGTTGAGAAGCGTTTGGCGAAAGTTTGAACTGTTAGAGTAGAATTGCTTATTGATCTTATCAAAAAATTCCTCAATGTTATTATTGGGGTTGTTGCACTTGCGCAGTTCCGGGGCAATGTCATAAAGATTATAGCCTTCGGAAATAATAAATGGTTTGGTTAACTGCGTATGCTTGACCCCGCCCGTGTTGCCGAAGATGACGTAGGCTTTGCCCCCGGAATGGGTAGCGCCGCCGGGAAAGGATTGTTCCAGGTCGGACGTGGCGGTGGTCCGGGCCAGAGCTACTACGCTCAGCACGTCGAAGTCAAACCAGCTTTCCGGAGTGCCGTTGGAATAAATAAACGGCAGCTTCACTTTTATCCGCTTGAGACCCGCCGTGGCGTAGGTGGTGCTGATGGGTTGGTCCCACTTAACCGTTTGGTAACCGCGGCCGTCGCCAAAATCAAGCTGGGGCGCATACGTCGGGACGCTGGAATTGGTCAGGTACAGGTTGCGACGCAACACGAACGTGACCGTATTGGTGGGCGAAGACGAGCGAACCGGGGCCGCTGCGAACAGGAATTGGGACTGGTAAGGATTCTGCGGCCGGCCGGACACGTCGAATACTTGCTCGTTCTGGACCTGCAGCAGGTTATTCTGCAACGCATCCGGGCGGATGGTGGCGTACTGCATGTACTGCATGCTGAGCGGAATCGCACCGCCCCCTGCTGCCGTCGCGGCGGGCGTTGTAGGCCGACACTGTGGGCAGGGTGTCGGTGCCGTAAACGCGGGAACTACGAAGCACAAGACGCAAGTAGCGCAGCACGTCCATGTCGGTGAGGTTGGAATCGGACAAGACACCGTTGTAGAAGCGTGGCTCCAGCAGCCGCACCCCGGCCTCGTAGAGGTAGCCGCTGGGCACCTGACTCTTGTCTACGTTGGCAAAAATGGACGTGAGCTTGGCTTGCAGCGAATCGGAGCCGCTGAGCTGGGCCCGGGCCGGAAAACCACCCGACAGCACGGCTAATAGGAGCAATAAGTAGATTTTTCTCATGAAGCAGGACCTGAAAGGATGAAGTGAAGTGAGAGAAAACGCAGCCGTGCGGCTACAAGCGCTTGTCGAAGCGGCCTTGGGTAATGCGCACCGTGTCGCAGCCGGGCTTGGCCAGCGTGAAGCTGAACGTGCCCGAAATAATGCCCGCAGCCAAGTCCAGCTTTGTAATGGTCAACGTGCCTTTGTGGTAAGTGCCTGGGTCGCCGCTATTCAGTTCGCAACCGGTCGAGGTATCATTCCAAGTTATTCTAGTTAGCGACAGGTCCCTTAAATCGTATGTTCGGGTTGTTTGAAGATTTCGAGCATAGATATGCAATGACTCAAAGTTTTTGCCTGAAGGAATAGGATAGCGGTAAGATGTCAAGTCAAAAACACCATATGGATTCGGGTCATACGAAACCGCATAATTTGATGAGCCAGTATAACCCGAAGGGGTCCAAGGCTGGCCATTAACCAGGCAACCGATGGTATTGGCCCCAGTTTGGGTAGCGGGTGGCAATTGGTTGACCGGGGCGGGCTCGTCTTTCTTTTTGCACTGGCTCAGGCCCAACACGGCGGCGACTAGTAGGTAAGGGAGGCGAATGGTCATGAGGTAAATGGGCATGGAGAAGGTGGCGCCGATAGGGCTTTGTGGAGGGGTGCGAATGACAGTAGCAAACCTAGGCAGCCCCGGACCGCTCACCGCACCAATTGTTGTCTAAATCAGACTTTATGCTAGCAGCATTTGGGCCTTATCTTCCTTGAAAAATAGCTGAATTATTATCCTGTGACCGAAGTCGTGGCCGTAATTCCTGACTTTTCACGGGGCTTCACCAAGGAAGCAGCGAAGCCGCCGGTGGTCGTTAGGCGGCCGCAGCGGGCGGGGCACGCCCCTTGTCGTGCCAACGCGCCCGTCCTTCACAAGCCAACTAGAATGGCACGCCAAGCACGGGTCTGTACGAACCGGTTGAAATCAGAAATTGCAAGGGCTCGCAAGCCATTGTTTCCACGGCAGCTGGGGCCGTGTACCGAGGAACGCAACGGGTAGAATTCGCGAGCGCCGGAAACCAGCGCGGGCAAACGATGCGAACGGCGGCGGTCCGGCCGGGCCGGACCCCTGCGGTTCAGAGAGGGAACACAACAGGAAGAGTTATTGCCGGGGCGGAAGCCCAACCATCGGCATTCAATTTACACTTCGTTCAAAGCAATATAACGGAGAGCAAGCGAAAGGTAAGCATAAGATATTTATATATTATAATTTTTGATATAAACTAAGTAACCGAGACGCTTGTAGCCCCTAAAGAGCAGTAACACTTTGCTCATTACTAAATATTTATCTTCCCTCACAATACAAGAATTAAAATTATTGTATGACGGCAGCAAGTCAATTCTAGCAGACATTAAAGCGGCAATAGAACGTTGTTTTGGAACACCATCCTGCGTGGAACATGCCAGCGGTGGCTCGCGGCACAGGGGTGGCCAGGTCCGTGCCTAGTAGGATCCCTGTTGCCCCTGCCGTGTTCGGATCTCCCGAAAAACAACCCCGCCGCCCTCTCCGCGAGAATAGATTCCTATTAACCCACGTCAAATATGCCCGAGAACTTATTCAAACAATATGATAAGCACTTTTACATGTTATAAACGAACGTTTGCAATATGTAAAATGGGTAGCTTGCGGAAGTTTCTTCCCTTTGGTTCTGATTCGATGTCATCGGCGCGCCGCTACACTCCTTACTATAGAGTATCCACCCAAAAGCAAGGCAGTTCCGGCTTGGGCCTCGATGCCCAGCGGGCCGCCGTGCGGGCCTTCGTGCCGGATGCGGCCCAACTCGGGACCGAGTACGTGGAAATTGAGAGCGGCAAGAAGAACCAGCGGCCGCAGCTGCTGGCTGCCATCGCCGAGGCCCGGCGGATGGGCGCAACGCTGCTCATCGCCAAGCTCGACCGGTTGAGCCGCAACGCGGGCTTCATTTTCGCCCTGCGCGATTCGGGCGTGGATTTCGTCTGCTGCGATATGCCCGACGCGAATACGCTGACCGTGGGCTTGTTTGCCGTCATTGCTCAGCACGAGCGCGAGACGATTTCCAAACGAACCAAGGAAGCTCTGGCCGCTAAGAAGGCCCGCGGCGTCAAGTTGGGCAGCCCAGCCAATTTTACGCCGGCCGTCATCGCCCAGGGCCAGGCGGCCATGCAGGCGAATGCCCGCGAGCACCAGGCCAACCGCCAGGCTGCCCGGCTCGCGGGACTGCTGCGCGCCCAGGGGCACACCCTCTGGCAGATTGCGGCCGAACTCAATCAGGCGGGCTACCGCACGCGGCGCGGTAACGTGTTTCATGCCACGACCGTGCAGCGCCTGTTACCGGTGGCTGGCTCCGCACGCGGCTAAACAACATACGGAAGTTGCGTTACTGAACAAAAAGCTTTAACTTTGCGTAATACAAAGTGTATACACTTTGTATTTGCGGCTAACATGCCAATGCAACACCTTCTTAATTGGTGTAGCGGCCTGGAATTTGACTTTTTGCTTTTTATGTCTTACCTTTGCAGGAAGTATATATACTTCCTGCGTTTCGGAATGTTCAACCGCTGCTATGGCCGGTAAATCACGGTTTGTTATCGCAGAATCTCGGATACGGGCGTTCTTTAAGCAGCATCCCAAGAAGGCCTTTACCAAGCTGCAACTGGTTGCCGTACTGGAGGAACAACGGGCGACCTGGAACATTGCGCCGACCACCACGGAGGAAAAACTGATTGACCAGCTGCTAACCAAAGAGGTGCTGCAGAAGATAAAGCTTCAGTCCGACGGGTACTTGCCCTCGAAAGACCTCTATGTGCAGGACGAGTTTTCGGTGTTGCACATTGCCACGGCGTTGGCCCCCAGAGCCTACCTGTCGCATTACTCGGCGGTGTGGGTGAATGGCTTAACCACACAGGTACCGAAGATTATCTACGTGACGTTTGAGCAGACCAAGAAGCCCCAACGGGAGGCCTCCCTGACGCAGGCCGGCATTGACGCGGCTTTTGCCAAGCCACAGCGCCGCACCACGGCCAGTGTCCGCTACGGCGACTTCACGTTTATGGTGCTCAATGGTGGTTTCACGAACCGCCTCGGCGTGCATCAACTGGACGGCATTCCCACTACCAACGTGGAGCGCACCCTGCTCGACAGCACCGTGCGGCCCGGCTACGCGGGGGGCGTTTCTGCCGTCTTGGAGGCTTACCGCAATGCCCGGGGCAAGCTCTCCTTAAATAAGTTGGTGGCTACTCTGGATGCGTTAGATTTCATCTACCCCTACTTTCAGGCGGTGGGATTCTATCTGGAGCGCGCCGGCTACCAGGGCAAGAAATTAGACGAGTTGCGGGAGCGCCCGAAGGAGTTTGATTTCTACCTGACGTACGACATGGAGGAAAAGGATTATTCAGTTGACTGGCGGCTCTATTTTCCTAAGGGGCTGTGATGCCTCCAAAGGCGTTAATCACGTAATTGAAATAGAAGTCAAATTCCTGACCTTCTTCCGTTTGAGAAACCGTCGCCCGAACGTTCTGCCAGTCGTCGCGGTGAATGGCCTTGTGGTTCCGCATCTCCTGTAGAAACGCGATCGGCACTCGCTTAGCGTCGAAGATGTGTTGCAGCAGGGCAACGCGCTCGGCGGACCGGCAGGTTACCCCTTGGGATTCCATGATTAAGTGAATGTCGTAGAAGTCCCGGGCACGGGCCCTTGGGGTGTGGGACGGGATTATTTCAGCGTACTGCGGCAGTTGCTGGCAAATGGCCCGTACTTTCTCGAATACAATCATTTCCGGTGTGTATACATACACCGTGTAGCCATCCACCTTGATGGGACGCTTGCTGCCTTCCCCCATGTACTCGAACTTGCTGAATTCGATTTGAAACTTCGAGGAATGGTTGGGGCGCAGGGGAATAAAATCCCGCCGCTGTGCTTTGGGATTCGCGGTCGCCTGGTCAAACACCCGTTGCTCAACTACTTTAAACTCGACCAAGTAACCACCCCAGAAGTCAGCTATCTGCGGCTTGGTTTTGGGCTTGGGGATAAAGTTGTATTCCAGGACGACGTAGCCGTTTTCGGCATACGTTTGCACCAGTGTTTTTTCAATTCTGTCCTTAATGGCTTGGAGGTCCTCTAGAAAGTCGCCGTCAGCCAAGGAAAAGTCTAGGTCAAAGGAAGTGCGTGACACCGCGCCATGCTGGTCACTATAGGCCAGGTCTATAGCATTGCCGCCCTTCAGCACGATGGCTTCACTCAACGCGTCATCGGAAGCGAGGGCAATAATGGCGAGGCGCTTAATTTTATTGACAACGTCAATGTCCATTTTGAATGCTTAATAGGGCGGCAGCTTGACTACCACACAGGCAAAATTAGCCGAATTCCAGAAGCCCGGCAGATACCAGGAAGCATCGGTAACATCGGTAATACTGATAACATAAGTAACATGGGTAATACTGATAACATGGTAACGCAAGCAGCGCTCACAGGGCAACTGTTTCCACCACTGGCAGGAGCTAGGGGTAGCGCAAGAGTAAGAACAGAAATTCCCGTTAGGGCCGTGGCGGCGGATTTCGGCGGGTTCGGAGCGTCTCAGAAAACGGGCGTTTAAACGGTATCAAGGCGGTTTTTGAGAAAAGCAGGTTCTGGTCAGGCTAGCGTGTAGCTTCTGCTCATCTCACGTATCAACGGCTCATTCCAGCCTGAATAACTGACTTGGTGAGACAAATCAGCTCGTTTTTAGTAGTCAATTGGGCTTAGCGTTGTTTTCTGTTCCTAGTCTCGTATGATTGCGTGGCCTCAGGGTGAGGCCAGCCGGAAAAGGAAACGGGGACATCATCCTACTCTAAGCGCGGGGTCCTGGCGGTCTTGACGCTGAGCACTAGAAACGGTGCCCCGTTTCCCGTTTTGCCTGAAGACTGCACAGTATGGAGGGAGCGACCAAGCAGTAAGGCGAGGAGCATCCCGCATTTGTACGAGAAAAGTTGCGGTAAAACCTAGCCTGGCTACGTCTATTCCCCCTTTCTATTCTTTTCGCATATGGCTCCGCTTCCCTCCCCCACGGCCCCCCTTAAATGCGTAGTGGGCATCGACATCGCCAAGGATAGCTTCGTCGCTTGCTTTGGCCAGTCGTCTCTAAGCCAGCAGCTCCATTTTGGTAAGGAGACGACCTTTGACAATACGGCAAGCGGCTTTGCGGCGCTGTTCAGCTGGGTGGCCAAACAACACGTTAGCGGCAGTCCCCTCTGGTTTGTGGTGGAAGCCACCGGTGTCTATTACGAAGAGCTTGCCTATTTTTTAGCTGATAACAAGCAGCTGTTGAGTGTACTACTCCCGAATAAGGTGAAGCATTTTGCCCGCAGCACCGAACTCAAGAGCAAAACGGACCAACTGGATGCACGCCTGCTCTGCCGCCTGGGCCTGGAACGGGCGCTACCGGCCTGGCAGCCGCCCGCCCCCGCCCTGCGCCAGCTGCGCGCGCTGGCCCGTGAACGGCAAGTGCTGGTACGGCAAGCCGCGCAACTTAAAATACGTGCCCACGCCTACCACCATAGCTATCAACCGGATAGCCGGACCTTAGCACGACTAGCTGCCCAGCAGCAACTGCTTGTCCAACAACTAAAAGCGCTGGACCAGGACCTGGCCGACCTGCTGCTGGCGGAGCCGGAACTGGCCCGCAAACTAGGCCAGCTAACCAGCATTCCTGGCATCGGCCTGACGACGGCCATCGTGGTCGTCGCTGAAACGAACGGCTTCGTGCTCGTTGAAAACGAGCGCCAACTGGCCTCCTACGCGGGGTTGGACGTGGTGCAGCGTCAAAGTGGGCTCTCGGCCCACGCCACGCGCATCTCGCGCCGGGGCAACGTGCGACTACGCACGGCCCTCTACCTGCCGGCCGTCAGCAGCTTACGCTACAATCCCCAGCAAATGGCCTTTTACGCCCGCTTGCGGGCCCGTCAGCCCAGCGGCAAGCCGGGCGTCATTGCGGTCATGCGTAAACTGCTCGTGCTCTGCTACTCGCTCTGGAAAAATGATTGTGTCTACGACCCGCACTACCACCCGGCGCACCTGGCTGAAAAAGAAGTAGCCCCGACCACATGAACGGGCCGAGGCTACACAGGATGAACCCGAAAGCTCTCCTTAAGAGGCCTAAAAATACAGAAATTTTGCCCGAAGGGCAACCCTTTTATCACAGTATCTAGTGCTACCCCAGCTACGCAGTTTGCTGCTAGCTATTAGTTATTTGGCTAGTGGCTGCTTGTAACTCGGCCTCGTTGAGGGAAGCCAATGGTAGGGCAATGGCCATGCCCGACCCATATACCACGTCGCCAGCCCAAGCCGCCAGGTCCGCCGCATATATCATTCGCTGTTCAGAGCTATTGCGGTACTCTGTTTTGCCTTCCATGAATACGGACAGGTTAGGGCGCAATGCGGCCGGTATGTCGGAAAAGGCCTGGTCGGTGGAGACCGATAGCAGAGAATTCAGGTAGGCGCGCAGGGCTAAATAAGACGCGTGGTATTCAGGTGGCATGAGGTAAAATAAGGAACACATTGAAAACCCCTGGCTTAAAGACAAACGAAAAATGCCCTTTTGAAGGGTTTAGGGGGAAGTTTTAAACAGAGTAACACCGGTAACATAAGTAATACCAGTAACATTGGTACGATAAGTAACACGAGTAAGATGCTAATGCCTACTTTTGGGCCATGAGCAGAATACTCGCGTTTACAAACCAAAAGGGAGGGGTCGGCAAGACCACGTCCACGGCCAACGTCGGGGCGGGCCTCGCCCGCGCCGGCCAGCGGGTGCTGCTGGTGGACCTGGACCCCCAAGCTAACCTGACCAAAGGCTTGGGCCTGGTCGATGCCGAGCAGAACGTTTATGGTGCCTTGCTTGGCGAGTACCGCCTGAAAGCCTACTCACTGCACGAGAACCTGGCACTGGTAGCTGGCTCCCCGGCCCTCTCCGGCTTCGAGAAGGTCAAAGGCGACGAGCTGGACCGCGAATTTCTGCTCAAAGAGCTGCTCGAACCCGTGCGCGAGCGCTGCGATTATATTTTGCTGGACTGCCCGCCTGCCTTGGGCCTGGTCACGCTCAATGCTTACGCCTGCGCCCAAGCCCTCTATATTCCGCTGGAGGCGCAGATGTACGCCGCCGACGGTCTGGAAAAAGTATTGGAGCTGGTCGGCCGGGTGCGGCGGCGTCTGAACCCGGACCTGTCGGTGGGCGGCATCTTCTTTACCCGCCACGACGGCCGCAAGGTGCTGCGCCGCGAAACGGCCGAGGAACTACGGATGCTCTATCCAGGACTAGTGCTGACCAGCTTCATCCGCGAGAGCATTGCCTTGGGCGAAGCGCCGCACCTGGGCCAGGACATTTTCACCTATGCGCCGCAGAGTGCCGGCGCGATGGACTACCAGGCGCTGGTAGCCGAAATTCTCACCCGCTAATCCGTTCGCTTCCCATGGCCAAGACTTTCAAAAACCTGCCCCGCTCCGGCGAGCCGACCGCGCCCAAGCCCACGTCCGAACGCGACTTTTTCGACCTAAGCGACGAGAGCGAGTCCTTGAGAAAGCCGGTTGAAAAGCCAGGAACGATACGTAATACTGGTAACACCGGTAATACCAGTAACAGTAGTAACACGGGTAATACTGTAGGAAAAGCGAGCGCAATTTTTGCACCCACCATCGTGCCTACCGCTGCCGGTGCAGCGCCGGACGGCGTACGGCAAACGTTCGTGCTGAGCCGAGGCCACTTGGAGCAACTGCGCGATTACGTTCACGCCCGCCGGGCCCAAGGGGACTACACTTACTCACAGAAGCAGGCCTTACAGGAAGCCTTGAACCTGCTTTTCGCCGGCGCTGCCCCGGCGCCGCCGCGTCCGGCCCAGGCCCGCGAGCAAGAGGAGCAGCGTCGACAACGCATCCAGCAGGGCCGACGTCACGAGGCCGGCGAGTAGCAGAGGGGGCGGCCTTCTTTTGTCAAGTTTTCAGGTACTCAGCTGCTCTTATTAAAAAGTCTGGGCTATCCCTAAACATTCCAAGTCCAGTGTTGCAAGAGCTACACAAAAGACCTCGGATATTATTAGAGGCATGACAATGGTCAACAACAAGTTGTTCGGCAGGTGTTTGACAGATTAAACATTTTCCAACCTGCTTAACAAGCATTTCTTGATACTCCTCTAAGTCTAGACCATAACTACGCTTAGCAGATACTTTGCCATTTCTGCTCTCCTGGTGCGCTCATATGCCTGATAGCTAGTTTGGTTTGTGTGATAGTGAGCAACGGCATGTTGCCTGCGACAAGTTTTGCAGTAGGAGTGAGGCTTGCCTTTAATCAAGTGAAAGTCATGCAGCTGCTTTATCTGCCCACACTTATTACAGGCTTTTGTTTCCATATCTAAAGATAAGAAACTTGACGCGGAAACTTGACACTGTCTCCTCGCAAGGGACGAGAGGCGGAAGCTAAATGCCGCGCTGTAAACAGGAGAACATCAAAAAGTGTGGGGCAGTTGGGTTAAGCAGCCAGAGGTAGCGATTCAGCCAGTACTGGCCGAAAGCCGGGATACTGCTGCCGAAAACAATCTTGGCCTCGGTTAAAAGTTTGGTACAGAAGTTAAGCGGATTGCTCCGAAGGCGGCACCCACCTCTCAAAATAGGGCATTCAGAGGTCAGTAGGACTAGTTTGTTCAGGAAAACCTCCGTGGCTGTTGCAGAACGCGGTGGACAATCCAGAAGCGGTATCGGCTAGGTACTCAACGCGTGTAAAAAGCCCGTTTACTTGCCTTTCTTGCTCGGTTAGGTATCTAACAACCTCGCTTAATCGGGGCATGCCGAGTTCTGCAACAGCCACCTCCCTATTTCTGTACAACCCTGTCAACCGTCGGCTACTTGGCACATTAGATGAAAAACAGGTCAATCCGGTATAGAAAACTTGTTCAGCAATCAAAGTACAGTTAACTCAACCAGTGCGATGGGCAAGCTGTACTCTGACGCTAAATCCACAATTCTAAGTGTTTTGTTTTTAAGTGGAATCGCCTTGCTAATCCCAGGGTAGCGAGGCTGCTGATAAGTTCGCCAGTTACATTTGGACCGAACTTTTAACCAAGGCCAATGTAACGGCTCAACTTCCTGAACCATCCTATTGCCCTTCACAAAGGCAAAAACTGCCGTTTACTATAAAAGGGCCCGCGGAAACGCTTTCGGAAGCCGATTGGGGGCTTCCGCCACATAGGGGAATGGCTTCGACTGCAAAAGTGGCTTGTGGGCGGCAGTTATCTAACGCAATCGAGACGGAGGTTCGGCCGTCATACATTGGCGTGTATACGCCGTCAATCGACCAATGGTAGTTGGTGCCGAGGTTGGTTCCGCTCACGGTGGCTTGCGCGGTCGCCGTGCAGTCATAGGCGGTGACCGTTGTGGAGAGGGCAATGGTTGCCGCGCAGGGGTTGTTGGCGATGGAAACAACTTTGGCTTCCGAAGGCACCCCGTTGCGCAAGGCATATACCAGATAATGGCCCGGGGGGCAGTCGCCGGGGTTCGCAGGAGCAGTAGCTGTTACCCCGGTCGCTGACCGGCCCGTGATGGGTAGGCGCAGGAACCGTTGGTTCATGTTAAAGGAGTGGGTAACAGACGAGAGCCGAATCCAACTCACGGCGTCGATGGCGGCGGGCGTGGGCGTGTCGAACGCAAACGGGGCGCCGTAGCTGACGGAAGTAGGGGCAAAGGTGATGACCGGCCGCCCCGGCTGGAACAGATAGGGCGGGCTGTAGACCTCAGCGGTGCAGTGATTGTTTACATTCGGCGTAAATGCTGGGTCGTAGTCAATCACCTCCTCGCCGCCGACCGACAGCACCCTTCCGTCGGGCAACAGCGCCGCCGTGGAGTGGTACATACGGGCCTCGTGCATAGATGATACGGTGGTCCAGGTGCCGGGGCCAGGACCGGGTGCGCCGCTGGCATCTGGAGCAGGCGGGGTCCATATTTCAGCTTCTAACACGCCCATGCTGGAGTCCTGCGAACCGGGAACCCGTGAGCCTCCAGTAACCAGCACCGTGCCATCAGGTAACAAAGTAGCATTCGCGTGGTGGCGTGGGTTGCGCATGTCGGCCGCCCGCATCACGGCTGGTTGGCGAAAGTTCGTGTTTGGTATAAATGCACCGCTGGTTAAATCAATGATTTCAGCAGTGTTTGTGACCGTCACCCCATTGGAGCCGCCCAACACCAGTATTTTGCCCGGCCAGAACATGACGGCAGTGCCCTGATTGCGAAGGTTGTACGCACGCCCGGGCACCGTAGCGTCGGTCCACAAGCCAGGGCCCAAATTTATTGGATTGGTAGCCGCTGGGTCCAGGTAACCGAGGTCGGTTCCGGGACCGGCGTAAAAAGCGGCGCTGTTGGCCAAGGCAAACATCCACGGATATGTGGGCAAGTTCTTGGGCGCACCGGTGAGGGGCGGAGCCCACGTTCCGGTTTGGGAAATCCATAGCTCGGGCCACCGCTGAGCCGTTGTCAGGAACGGTTCTGTTTCGCCGGCCGTCGTCAACACGTTGCCATCGCTGAGCGTGGTGTTGGTGGGGTACCAGCGGTTGCGCTGCATATTTCCCCTTGACTGCCAGCCGGGTGCTGTGGCGGTGAAATCAAAGGTGCTGGTGTGTGGTAAGCCTTTTATGTAGCCAGGCCCTGAGGAACTTGGAGCTACTGTCTCGTCGTGACCTCCGGTCACCAATAGCTTTCCATCGGCCAGAAAACTGTGGCCGGTACAAAAGGCATTGGTCCAGTTTAGGTGAACCGTCGGACCAATAGCGGCCAGCGAAGTCGGGTCCCAACGAAAGACATCTGTACCCATGCCCATTGCGAAATGGTTATCGTTATGCCCCTGCCAAGTCATCACCTGTCCATTCGGCAGCACATTGGTGTGAATGGCAATGCTGGGCACCGGGGTATTGTCGGCGCTAATCCAGGGGATGGAACTACTCCAAGAACCAAACAGCGAGGGTTGCAACCCAATGGTCGCCGAAAAACCCTCGGCGCAGACGCCGAAATCGAGTTGCCCGGCCGATTCAGCTTGCAGTTCCACTTCGCCCGTGGCTTGCAGTGATTGGCCAGTGTAGGTACCCGTCCGAACGTTGGCGGCTGAAATCGTGCCGGTGACGGGCTGGCTACAGTTTTGCGCCTGCAGGAAATGGCCCGCACTCAGACAGGAGGCAAACAAGAGTAAAAAGTATTTTCTCATCTTGGGACGAATTAACAGAGACACGCTGGCCCCCGGGAACCGCAAACCGGGTGCCTGACGACCTTACTCCACCAGCAACCGGCGCGCCTGCTGGCCCGCCCGCACTAGGTACAAGCCTGAAGCTAGACTGGCGGGGAGGGCGAGTTGCAAGAATCCCCGTTCCGGGACCGTGCCCCCCAACACCTGCCGCCCCAACAGGTCGAACACTTGGACTTGCTGGCCGGTTGGCAGGCCCGCCACGGTGATGTGGTGACGGGCTGGATTGGGGTACACGGCAAAGGCGGAGCGGCCGGTAGCTGGCTGCGCAGCCAACGGAGCAGTGGGCCCGAGCCTCGCGGTGAAAGCGGTAAAGGCAGGTCCAATGGCCCGGGCCGTGGGGGCAGCCATCAGGTTGTAGGCCCCAAGACGCAGAGCGGGTCCCTCGAATGTGCCAGCGACCACTACCTGGCGCTGGGCATCGAGGTAGCGCGGCTCGCCCCCTTCATTAGCGGCTCCGCCTGCCTGCGCGACCCAGCGCCAGGTGCCCGCCGTGTCCAGTTGGGCAATGAGCACGTCGGCGCCCCCGGCCGTGTACACCGTCGTGGCGCCAAAGCGGTGTCCGGGCTGGATGGGCTGGTGCGGAAAGTCGGGCTCGCTCGTGTAGAGCCCGGCGTAAAGCTCGCCCAATCCGTCGGGCAGCACCGAGGTGATGTACTCATTGCCGTCGCCGTGGCTTTGCCCGGCCCAGCGCCAAGTCCCGGTGCCCGCGTCGAGCCGGGCCAGGTAGGCGTTGTCGGTGTGCTGATTGGGCGCGCCGCCGTTTAGGTTGGGACGCAGGGGGCCGAAGTTGAACAGGTGCGTGCGGCCGAACGTGGCCGTGTCGCCGGAGAAGGCCCCGGCCACGTACAAATCGCCCTGCGGCCCCAGGGTCAGGCCGCTGCACGCCACGCGGGTGCTGCGGGTGCTGCGGGCGTGGGCCAGCCACTTCCAGGCGCCGGCCCCGTCGAGTTTGGCGACTACCGTTCCCCGGGCGTTGGGCGGGTCCGTGACGGTGAAGGGGCCAAACCACGCCCGCCCCGGCGTCTCGGTGGCGAGGTACGCGGCCCCTGCCGCGTCCACGGCCAAGCCCCGCACTTCCCCGCCAAAGTACTCTCCCCGCCGGGCCCATTGCCAGGCTCCCGTCCCGTCCAGCTTCGCCACAAAAACGGTGGCTCGCCCCCCATTCGCGGGGTCGCTGGTGGGCAATTGCAGGGTTCCAAAAAAGGCCACCGAACTGGTGTAAGTGCCCGCCACGTACACATTGCCGAACACGTCCACGGCCAGGACGCAGGCGTAGTCGTTGCCGCTGTTGGTGGTGCCCCCGCCCGCGCCGGCCGCCCACTGCCAGGTGCCAGCGGCGCCCACTTTGGCCACAAACACGTCAGCGGTGCCGGTGTTGGCTGGCCGGCGGTTGGTGAGCGTGACGGTGCCAAAGGTGGCGGTGGGGCTGGCAAAGTGGCCGGCGACGTAGGCATTGCCCGCCGCGTCTATGGCAATGGCCTTGGCGCGCAACTCGCCCGAGCTGTTGCTGGCAATGGCCCAGAGGTAGGTGCCCGCCGCGTCGCGCTTGGCCACGAACACGTTCGTGTCCAGGCCGGGGGTGGTGCCGGCGCTGGTGAGGGCAAACCCGCCGAACTGCACCGTGCCGCTGAACGAGCCGGCTTGGTAGGTGTTGCCCAGCGCATCGGTGCGTTCGACCAAATCGTAGAGGGTGCCTTGGCCGGGGGGGGCCAGCGAGGGCAGCACGGCGGCCCGGTCCACCACCAGGGCCGGGGCCTGCGCCTGGACCTGGGCGACGAGCAATACGAAGGCGGCGGTTAGGCACCACACGGCCCGGATGGGAAGGAATAAGTTCATGGCCGAAGTTGCTATAAAACCCGGACTATTTCCCGCCGGCTTGTGCCGCCGTCGCGTTTACCCGTGCTGCCAGGGCAGCAACTTCGGCTTGCAGGCTCTGGTTTTGCTTGCCTAGGGCGATGACGTGTAGTGTCAGCTCCTCCAAGCTTTGTAGCAGCCGGGCGTTCATCTCGCCCAGGTCAATGCCGTTTCGTTCGACTTCGGCCGCCGCCGGGATAGCGGGTAGGTGCCGATTCTGCTTTAGGTAGGCTTCCAGCTCGGGCAAGGGCTGCAGGGCATAGCTGGGGGCAAACACAAAGTCGGCCCAGTTAGCGCTGGCCTGTGTTACAAACACCGATTTAGCTACCAGTTTGCCGTCTACGGCCAACCGATAATCCTGATGCGTGGTATTCACAGGGGGTGCTGCTGGTCCAATTTGCACCTGTCCAGCCCCCTTGGGCCGTAGCTTCATTACGCGATAGCTCACTACGTCAGTAGGGTAATAGTATTGGCTGCCGGTCGCGGTCCCGCTTGCTCCGCCGTTGCTGGGAAAGGTAGTGAAGCTTAGCCCTCCCTCGTCGTCGGCCCAAATAAGAGCACCGCCATTGCGGCCGGTACTAGCGCCGGTGACCGGGTCGGTACTAAGCGTACAGCCAATGGCGGCGTCCGACTGCCGGGAAGCGTTAAAGCCAATGCATGCGCCGGCCTTGGGAATTCCATCAACATTTGCCAAACGATTGTCATTGTAGCGGCGTCCCCATAGCTCGTCAACAGTCAGCGCATTTGCGCCCACGCCGACGGTCAGCATGGACGCGGGGGTTATAAACGAAATATTGTTGCCAATGCCGACCCGCCCCGCATTGGTAATGCGCAACACCCGCGGGTAATCATAGCCGCCGCCCGACAGAGGCCGCAACGTCACGAACTCGTGGGTGACGTCCCCGGGATTGGTCCTACTTGTTCCCCCCACGAGGCGCAATTCCGGGTTGTTGGTTTCTACTGCTTGCGCGGCACTTTCAATGGTGATGCCACTACAATAATGGCTGGCAGAAGGTAAGTAAACAAATGCTTCATAGGGTCGGCTGAAATGGAATAGAAATGCCTGGCTAAATACTTGTTAAATGTATGCATAAATCACTATTATTTAACATTGCAATTCGAGGTTATTTGAAATCCTTTTACTTTACAGATGCCTCGCCCAAATCAGCTTTATTAGGAGAGCATCAAAAAGTGTGGGGCAGTAGCGGCCAACCACCTCCTGTCTTAACTTGGGAGTTCCCCTCTGTCGGTGACCGCCATGCCCCACCCGTTGCGCCGCCTGCCGCCGGCGGTGACCGCCTGCCGCCGGCGATGACCGCCTGCCGGCGGTCTACCAGCTCAAGATTCACTTGCTCGGTATCAGCCCACAAATCAGCCGACGCGTACTTGTGCGGGGCAACACCTCGCTAGCTGAACTGCACCACATCTTCCAGGTGGCGATGGGTTGGGAGAACGGGGGCCCCTGCACCGCTTCAAACTCTGGGGCAAGGAGTACGGGATTCCTTATGCCAGCGGCATCTACTTTGCCGACGATGCCCGCCGGGTCCACCTGGGCAATTTTCCGTGGCGGGTCAACGACCGGTTCACTTGCAAGCCAGTGGCCCAGTTCATGTTCACGCTGCTGGCCGAATTTGCCCGCCTGGAACGCGAGACCTTGCGCGAGCGCAAGGTCTCCGGTATGGACGAGGCGCGGCGGCAAGGCGTCACACTTGGCCGCCCGGTGGGCGCGACGGAAGAAAAGGCCGTCTTTCTGAAAAAGTATGCGGCGGTGGCCCGGCAGCTGCGTGCGGGCCTGAGCGTACGTAAAACGGCCAAGCTCTGTGAGGTGGCCATCAATACGGTTCGTAAAGTGAAGACTTTGCTGTAACCCTTAACTCCCTCGATATCATGGAATGCAAACTACAGTTGGTGACGTGCCTCTCGGAAGGCGATGAGCCCCTTATCGAAGAAGTGTTCACCTGGAGCCAAGAGGAGCTGAGCTTGGCCAGCGTGGGCCTGACGCTGGCCGAGTCTAAAGCGCTGCTGCAACGCATTCAACACAAGATAATTGGGTGTTGTTAAACAAATAGGGTAAATCCTCCGACTCGGCCGCACAGTTGCCCATTATTTCAATAATTATCGCTTTGAAAATCAGTATGTTATTAAAATAATGGGCAAAAATATAGCCTTAACGTTCGTTTTCGCTGACGGATTTCGCTAGCCTTGAGGTACGTGTAAGACCATCTGTTTTTCGAGGCTCTTACACCGCGTTTGTACCTTATCACGAGCGACCATACCATTTGACCACGCACTCAGAGGATTTACCCTATTTTTTTAACAACACCTAATTAACGCCTAGGGCGAGTGGCCCGGTAAGGCGCTGGCTCTGTGTCCAGAGCCGGGTTGCCTGAGTGGGGCAGGGCTTGCCATTTCCCAGAACTCCCCAGTAAAATTAGCAAGGGGGTAATAGCGGTAATACTGATAACATGAGTAACACTGGTAATATGGGTAACACAAGTGATGTTTAGGCTACGCAGGTTGCCGTCGGCGCTGGACTGTGAGCTGCGGGGTTAACTGATTTTAGCCGTCTTGAGTCCCAGGACGGTGAGCAGGAGCCCGGCGGGGTTTTTATCGGCCCGGATTCTGTCGGTTTTCAGGCGGTACATGAACTTGAACAGCTCGTTGAGCAACTGCTCGTCGCCGAGGATGCGGCTGACCAGCTGAGCGTCCTTGATGCCCAGCGTCTCAAGGTGACGACGGGCCATCACAACCCGGGCTTGCTCCGGGGACTCCTCAAAGGGAATCGGCAGCTGCTTGGGCTGCTGCCGGGTGACGTAGAAGCGGACGGCGTGAAACGAGCGGCCCTGCTTGAGTAGGGTGTAGCCAATCTTGAGCTCGGTGTTCTCGTTGATTTGCCGAACGGCAATGTCAAGCACTTTGGCTTTCAGGTCGCTGATGCGCTGGAACTGCTCGGGCTCCTTGCCCTTGGCGTCCTTGAGCTTGAGCATGAGCTTGAACTCTTCTAGGTCGTAGGTCTTGGTCTCGCCGATGTCCTTCCACTGCGAGGCCAGTTGGTAGATGCGCTTGGCGTACTTGCTGGAAATCTTCAGGGCCGAGAAGAGCTGAAACGAGGTGAAGTTGTTCTTCAACTCGAAGAGGTAGGGCCGGATGTCTTCCGAGAGGCGGATGCGCAGGTAGCCCTGGCCTTTGACGTACTCCACCTTCTGGAACATCCAGAGCTGCACGTAGGCTGCGTCGTTTTCCACCTCGAACATGCGCGAGCCCATGGACTCGGTAGCTTCTTTCAGCTGCTTGTAGTGCCATTCCCGACCCGTCATGGCCACGACCTCGTTCATGTGAATCTGGTACTCCTGGTTGGGGGCATCCTCTCGCCGTAGCTTGGACAGCAGGAAGAACAGCAGGTCCAGTTGACAAGCAGTGTAGTCATACCGGGCAGTGGTGATGGCATTGTGCTGCCGGACCTGAAGAGCGTCAGTTGATTCCATAGGGCGGGGGTAGGCCACAAATATAGGAGCGGAGCTTCTAAAAACTACCTCTGTTTTACAAGGACGTTTTTGACTGATAAAAAGTCGTAGCTACGATGGGTGTTAACTGATAAAAAGTCGTTTTTAACTGATAAAAAGTCGTTTTTAACTGATAAAAAGTCGTTTTTAACTGATAAAAAGTCGTTTTAACTCGTTGTAAACTTCAGACAACCAATATGTTCTGAGCCCTGCAAATAGACAAATAAAAAAAATACACAAGTTGTTGACTCGCGCGAGAGGAAAAAAGCTTTTAAGAAAGTGGTACGGCGAGGAAGAAAACAGCAAAAAAGGCAGCATAAAAAAGTACACCAGGGCGCGGCTTGATATAACTATTTTAATACTATTTTGTACTTAATGCTTATAGTTCTCCCTTCTTGGTTTAGACTATTGCTTTCGGTGCGACCGATAAATGCTGAAGTCCCTTGGACTGCTAATGCGCTCTAGCTTGATACTGGCGAAATTGGTGGGAGGCTCGCTCCGGTGAAAAACGACTTTTTATCAGTCATGCACCGACTCCAGTGCCTGGCGCGATCTCATCTACGCACCCTGTGCACTTATTAGCCGAAGTCCCGGGGCTCTCACTGATAAAAAGTCGTTTTTCGCGGCGCCTTTCCCGCCGAATCGGGCCGATGTGCCCCTCCGCTGAGTCTGGATTCAGGTGTGCTGTGTCTTAGCAGCAGGGGCAGGGCTATGATTGTCCATCCAAAGAGGGTAAAGTAACCTCCAGCCTCTTCCACCCGTGCGGAAACCAAATCAACTCATGTAGTGTAAGTACATTGTACGTACATTTGGTTTATGAATACGCGCCTGATTCGGGTCGGCAACTCCCAAGGGATTGTGCTGCCCAAGACGTTACTGCAGCAATACAACCTCAGCGGCGAGGTCGACTTGCAGCCCACGCCCGAGGGGCTGCTCATCAAGCCAGTGATAAAGCCCCGCCGCCAAGGCTGGGACGAGCGCTTCCAGCACGCCATTGCTCAGGAACCGGCTCCGGAAGGCGAGCTGCTGGAGGGATTCGCCGATGATTCCTTTGAGGAAGCGGAATGGCAGTGGTAGCCGTGCGGCGCTTCGAGGTCTGGCTCATTAACCTGGACCCAACCCAGGGCAGCGAAATAAACAAGACCCGCCCCTGCGTGGTGCTCTCCCCCGACGAGGTGAACCGCCACCTGCGCACGGTCACCATTGCCGCGCTGACCAGCACCCGGCGGGACTACCCCTCCCGGGTGGACTGCGCCTTCCAGGACAAGCAGGGGCAGGTCGCGCTCGATCATATCCGCTCGGTCGACAAAACGCGCCTGGTGCGCCGCCTGGGCACACTGCCCACGGCCACCGCTCAAGAGGTTTGTGACCGGCTGCAGGAGCTCTTTCAGTACTAACTGCGGGAGGGTACCCGGCCTTCGTAGCGTAGGGCTATCGCACGGTTAACTTTGCGCATCTGATTCCCTGGCCCTGACAAATCGGCAGAGATTCGAGATGATTCTGGGCAACCTGCGCAACCAGTTTGGGGCCGCACCACGAACACGGCCATGGCCGAGCGGGTGGGCAACTGTTCGATGTGGATCAGGAGTACCCCTCCCGGATGGAGAGCATTAGCAAAAGCAACGAGCGGAATTTGCGGCTGCCAGGCACCCGCACGAGTACCACCAGCGAGTCAATGAGCATCCAGCAGCGCGACCAACTGGAGACCCAGCAGGGGATGCGTTTCGGAGTGCGCGAGTTCGCAGGCCTAGTGGTGGAGAGCAACTGCCCGGCGTTTTGCGCCGAGCCGAGCAAGGCTGTACCGTTGCCCCATATCAGAAGATAGGGGACCACCAAGTGAGTTGGATTGTTGCCGCCAGCAAGGCGCCGGTGCCGGCCATTGTGCGCGACGAAGCAGGCCCCGCGCATAAGACCCAGGCTTTAGCACGTGCAATATCTGAAGCACCAGCCGCTGCGCCATCGCCTACCCAATTAGAGGTTGATGAGAACCAAGGGTAGTTGCAGGAGTTCTGATTCCAACTAAGAGCCGGAGGTTGTTGGTTGGAATATTTTGGAGGCCGGGCAGTTAACAACTGCGTGCTTCCCGCTGACAAAACCTATCATTTCAACCGGAATTGAGTTCTAGCCACATCTCCTTATTACTGCCTAAAAGCGACATTTGGGATTGGGCGGAGGGTGAGAGCAAAACCAGGGAGTTCTAGGTGAAAAGGTTGCTTTCTTCCCTCTTGTTCTGCTAGCTTGGTCAGCCGAAATCGGGCAACGGGGACGAGCAAATGGCGCAGGAGCACCCCTAACGACGTCGTTCTGGAAAGAAGCGAGCAGGAACGCTATTCGCTTCGCTTCATACCGTTCCGCTCTACGTTATATAGTTGGCAATCAAATAGAAGAAAAAATAAAACGAACTCAAAGCGAGTACATACGTATGCAAAACATTGACTATCAATACTAATTTGAGTTCAAACGCGAGTTCATGGACAAGACTATACGCGCCGATGAAGCGGCTTACGAAGGCTTCCGGCAACTGGCCAAGGAGTACCAGTTGAGCAACCCCGAGCTGCTGGCCGCGATGGTGCAGTACTTCCGGGTGACTAAGGCCGACCCCCGCCAGCCCACCGGCCCGGACCTGACCAGCAGCCTGGCCAAAATTACAGCCAAGCTGGCGGACCTTGACAAGCGCACCATTGGATTTATCCGCGAGCAGGAGAAGACGTACCTCAAGCCCATTCTGGCTGAGGTGCAGGCCGTGCACAACTGGACCACCGGCCCGAACACCCTTACCGAGCCGCAGCTGCTGGATATGGAGCAATGGCTGACCGTCATTATCCGCAAGGGCTTCAAACCGGAGTACCGGAACCCGGCCGTAGCGGCTGACCCGCTCCCGTCTCCCAAGGGCTGGCCCGAGTTGGAGCCGTTACGGCAGCTGCTGCGCAAGCTCCTGATTCGGGAGCTAAGCCCAAACCAATTCGTGCGGCCGGCCCAGGCCTCCACGCCCGCCGTTCCTTCCCCACCGCCCACTTCTACGCCTGCCCAGCCCGCCCCATGATTGCCAAAATTCCCAGCTCAGGGGCTGGCCTGTCCCAGCGGTCGGGCAGCTGCGCGGGCTTGGTCGCCTACTTGGAAAAGGAGGTGCAAGGCCAGTGGTTCAGCCTCGACCGCGAGAACGTGCCCGCCGCCGAAGTCACGCAAGCGCTCGACCGCAACAAGCGCAACCTGAACCGCGACGCCGACAAGTACTACCAGGTGATACTCGCCCCGAGCCAAACAGAACTGCGCCACATTGGCAGCGACCTGGAGAAGCTTCTCGCCTATACGCGGGCCGCGATGGAAGAGTACGCCGCCAACTTTAGGAAGGGCATCGAGGGCAAAGACCTGGTGTATTTCGCTAAGGTGGAGCACGAGCGCACCACCGGCCCGGCCGACCGAGCGGTGCAGGTGGGCGAGGTGAAGCGGGGCCAGGCCAAGGAGGGCGAGCAGACGCACATTCACGTCCTGGTCAGCCGCACGGAGAACCTGGCCCGCTACACGGAGCGCAAGCATGTCGGCGAGCTGGACCGGAAGAACCCGTACCACCTGAGCCCCCTGACCAACCACAAGAACACCGAACGCGGGGTAGTAATGGGCGGCTTCGAGCGCAAGCAGTATTCGGAGCGGGTAGAGCAGGCGTTTGACCGGGCGTTTGCTTACGACCGCCCCCTAAGCGAAACCTTCCGATACGCCCACACCATGCAGCACGGCACTTCCGAGGAATGCGCGGTCTTGCGGACCCAGGCCCTGCGCGAGCAGCACCAACGCCAGGCGGTGCAGGAAGCCGCTCAGCAGAAGGCGCAGCAGCAGGCCGTA
>MWWH01000077.1_pt1 | contig 24255 bp, 23 predicted proteins | sample 1047231 | NCBI WGS metagenome assembly MWWH01 (sample SAMN06349967, study PRJNA376086) | soil metagenome | isolation source: MG3-2 sample Antarctic (ecotone) soil | place: Antarctica | collected 2015-01-13 | reverse complement strand
GGCTTAACCAATTCGGGTTTATAAATATCGGCAAACTTGTACCGCTGTACGGTCTTGTTGGTGTCAGGGTTTAGTTGTTTGTCTATATTCCCTACATAGTCATAAATATATTTTAGACGCTTGGCTAAGTCGCTTGCTTTGTTTTGGTCTGTTGCCATAACCTACTTACCTCCCATATACATAAGCTCGTCGGGGCTTTCTATGCCTGCCTGCTCCTCTAGCCTGCGTACCCTGCTATCGACTATGGCAAGCTCGTAAACCTTTAGCAGTACGCCCAAGTTCTGTACAACGGCGTTGCTTACTTTGGGGTCAAGCTCGCCCGTCCTCACACCGTTTATATTGCTCTCTATCAGGCTTACTATGCTCTCTACATTGCGTAGGGTTACAGGGCTGGCGTTGGTCAGTACCGCCCTGCGTTTGCCCCCTGCTACGCTCGCCTCTATTTTAGCGGCTTCTGGTATGTCGGGGTTATGCCTATAGCAGTAGCTAACCCCCTGCATTGACTGGGCTGTACAGGCTTTACCCGCCTTGGTATTAGCAGTACAAAATGCCATATAAACCTACTTACTGCCCCGTATGTTTAATAATTGATTAGTCGTAAAATATGACAATTCTAAACTGTCTAACCGTTCGCCCGTTCGGTAGTTCGGTCGGGCGGTCATTATAGCTTACCCGCCTTTAAGTACTTATCAATCGCTGTTCGTATAACTGCACTCGTGCTAACCCTTTTGCCTGTTGCTAGCTGGTGCTCAAGTACCGCCCGTTCCAGCGTTGCCTTTAGGTCGGCGGTTATCTCAAAACTATATCGGCTGGTGTTCTGTATACCATCGTTTGCCCGTTTACGTTTCTGTACGCCTTTAAGCGGGGTAGCGTTCGCCCGTTCGTCCGTTCGGGCGTTCGGTTTAACACCTGCTAAGTCGGTCAGTGGTACAGCTAGCGGGGTAGGGGCTACGCTGGGGCTATTTGACTGCATTTTAGCCCGTAGCTTATCTTTACTTAATGCCATATTATTTACCTTTCTCTGTTATATGTTTAGCTAATTGCATGTAGGCAATGCTGGCGGGGTGGTTCGGCTCATAGTCTGTTATCGGCTCGCCCGCTAGTTGGCTCTCGGTCAGTTTAATGCTGTGGGGTACAGGGTAGGGCAGTAATAGGGTAGGGTAGTCGCTCTTTAGCTGGTCTATAAACATTTCGGCTACGTTCGTGCCTGTCTGTACCATTGTCGGTACAATTCCAAGTATTTCTACGTTAGCCCCGTAGCCCTCTTTTACTCTGGCTATCAGGTCTAAAGCTTGCTGTAAGCCGTGCATAGCTAAATAGTGGGCTTGGGTTGGTATCAGGGCGTAATCGCTGGCTACAAGGGCAGTAATGGTTAACATACTCTCGCTCGGTGGTGTATCTATCAGTATGTAGTCGTAGCGGGGTAGTAGGGGGGCAAGCAGGCTTTTAATTATCTGGGCGTACTTGCTTGGGTCAGTCGCTAGGGTTGCCTCTATCTGGGCTAGTATCTGGTTGCTTGGTATCAGGTCAAAACCTTTTAGCGGGTCGTTTATAACGTGTTCTATGTTGTGTTTGCCCTGTAATACGTCGGCTATATTGGGGGTGTTTACGCTGTCTATACCTAGGCTTACGGTGGCGTTAGCCTGTGGGTCAAGGTCTATCAGTAGTACCCGCTTGCCGTGCTTGGCTAAACTGCTGGCTAGGTTTACCGCTGTTGTGGTCTTGCCACTACCGCCCTTACGCAAGGTTATTGTTATGACAGTCGTCATTATTTGCCTTTGCCTGTCAGGTTTAATGCAAACAGGTCTGGTTCGCCGTAAAGCTTACCCTCTTTGGCAAGTTGCTTAATAATATCGTTCATAGTTAAGCCCTTAGCTTTTAGCTTGTGTATTAGCTCTAAGCGTTCGGTTACTGCCTGTAAATCGTAGCGTCTATGCCCGCCCACGCCGTTTTGCTGGTAGGGCAGTAGGGCAAGCTGAGTGTAGTACTTTATCGTACTCGGTCGTACGCCTAACTTATCGGCTACTTGTGTTTGTGATAGCTCGTTAGTCATTTTTTACCTCGCCTATGCCTTTAAGGAAGTTCATAACGCCCCGTGCTAGGTAAATACCTGCTACTTCAATCAGAAGTAACTGCAATACTTTGCTAAAATCGCCACTCATTACTTCGGTTACGATTAAAAGAGGTATTACGGTAAGTACGGCTAATCCTGATATGCCAACAATAATTATTGACCCGCCCTGTACGACAAGAATGCCTACGGCTTCGACGATGGTGTAATCTAGCTTTTTAAGCCCTTTTAAGTCGTCTTTATTATTGCTCATACCTTTATTAGCCCCTCATTCTTTAAGTGTTTAATTATCCTTGGGTTTATCGTATTTACGGCGTTGGGGTCGTTATCAATCTCGGTCTGTACGAGTACCGCAAGCTCTTTGGTTAGCTGGTCTAATTCTTCGTCGGTATAGCCTGCAAACAGGTTACTGGTATGCTTGCCTTTTGGTAGCCGTCGTTCTATTTCGTCAAGGCGTTGCTGTAAGTTCATTGTTGCCCCTCTATCTGTTGCGGTAATACTTTGGTATCTACTCTTACGTCGTATCGGCGGTAATCGTCGCCGTTGTTAATAAGTTCGTCGCTTGAACAACTACCGTCGCTACTATATTTGCCGTCTTGGCTCTGTAGCTGGCAATCGTCAAAGGTTATATAGCCCCCGTTAGCCCAGTACACCTTATTTAGTGAGTATTCGCCGTCGTATCGGCTTATGTCGCCCTTTACACGGTAGTTTTTAGTGTCGGCGTTGTCGGGCTGTATGTATACCCAGTATTGCGTATCAAAGTTGGTTTTAGCCCACATACTGCCTACGGTTGTAGTACCTAGCCATTGGTTCAAAAACAAGCTCCACACAAGCAACAATAAAAACGAGCCAACTAAAGCCATGCCAACCGAAGCATAGCTAATGCGTAGGTTCTTAGTGTCTATTAGGTACTCATCGTTTTGGGTGCTCATTTTGTACCTCTTTTTCGTCTAGTACCTGTAATTATACTTATCGGTACTAGGATATTATCTTCATCTGTAAAAGCGTTCGGTAGTTCGGGCGTTCGGTTAGTCATATTGTTACCCCCTCAAACGCCTGATAATAGCGGGGTAGGTCTGCCTCGGCGTTTATAGCGTCGTTATATACCTGTAGCATTTCTAGGTTCTTGTGTCGGGTGTAGTGGGCTACGGCTAGCAGGTCGCCTTTATAGTGCTTTACCATTGTCGTAGTAAAGTAGTGCCTAAAGCCGTGTACGCTGTTTTTGATGGTCAGGTTATCTAATACCTGCTTGATAATTTTGCGTACTGCTCGGGTCTGTAACCGTTCGTTTAAGGAGTTATTACTGTTACTGGTGAATAATGCCCCGCTTTTTTTGTTGGTGGCTAGCAGGTAGTCAGATAGGGCGGTGGCGGTGTAGGGGTGTAATGCTATCGGCTCTTTGTCGTCTCGCCCCTTACCCCTGATAAATGCCTTGCTGTTCTTTAGGTCTATGTCGGTTACGTCTAAGCGGGTTACTTCTATTTGTCGCAAGCCTTGGTATAAGAATAATGCCAGCATAGCCTTTAGCCGTTTATTGTTGGCTGTCGGTTCTAAGCTCTGTAGGTAATCGGTCAGGCGGGTTATTTCGTCGCTACTTAACCCGTCCTTTTTATGCTTTTTATCCTGCTTGAAGCCCTTTAGGTCTCTACCGCTTATGTCCTTGGTAATATCTACAGGCAATAGCCCCGCCGTATGCAATACCCCCGTATAGCGTTTGGCACTCGTAAAGTACTTATTTTTAGTCGATACGCTGTAATCGGTTCGGCTATCAAGGTAGCGTCGGTACTCAAGTAGGGTGTTACGGTTTAGCCCGTGCTGGTTAATAAAGTCTACGTATAAGCCTATACGGGCTTTATAGTCGGCTCTGGTTGTTTCGTTTACTGGTAATAGGTCAAACGCCTTGCTAGCGTCGGTAGTGTTCAACTGTAGTTCGTACTGGGTACTGGTTACTAGTTCGGTTGTCATTGCTATATAGTACTTCGTAAGTACAATGGCTGTCAAGCCTAACCGTTCGGGCGGGGGGTCGTTCGGTTAGACTTTAGTATTGTTGTGTATCGTTATATAATAATAGTTGTACATCAATCCTGTACACATATCGGCTAACCACTCCACTAGACGGGGTGGTTTTGCTTTTATAGGCGGTATACAGCCTACCTTAGCTTTATCTATTGTATTGACTTACACATACAATAGGCATACAATGTATATTATGAATAACGTATTACTTAGTATCAAAACCGATGAACAAACTAAGCAGGAGCTTAAAAACTTTGCTTCTGAGTTGGGTGTTTCTAGTACCGCCTTTGTAAACATGGTCGTAAAACAGGCTTTACGAGATAGGCGGGTAGTTTTGAGTACCGATTTAGAGCCTACCCCATACCTAGAACAGGTTATGAGAGACGCTAAAACCGATTATAAAGACGACCGTGATATAACACATACAAACGGCTCTAAAGAGGCGTTATCACACCTCGATAGCTTAATGAACTAGTAACCGTATGCACGTTGATTTTACTAAAGCTTTCGATAAGCAATTCCAAAAATTACCCCGTAAAAAACAGGAGCAAGCTAAAGACGCTGTAACCTTGTTTCTACAGGATATTGCCGCCCCATCACTCCGTAATCACGGACTAAAAGGGGAGTGGTTAGGTTTTCGCTCTATAAGTGCTGGGGGCGATTTACGGCTACATTTTGAGGTCATATCAGATGATACGGTATTGTTTGTAGCTGTCGGCTCTCATAGCCAGCTGTATAGGTAACTAAGCTTCTAACTGAGGAGCTTGGGCGTTAGGATTGCCGTAAACTTCCGCATAAGGAGCGTAGGTCTCTCTAAACTCTTGTCCACCAATAATATAGCGGTCTGCCCCGATTGCGTCAGGTGTAGTAGGGTCAAATACGGTAGCTATCATACAGTCTTGGTCGCCGTACTGAGGTTCACCCCATGGAGCCATAATCTCAATATCACCGCCTGTAGGGTTTTGAAAAGCCCTGGCCATACCTTTAGCCCTAAAAATACCCTCATCTTCGGTAGTTTCGTACCTTTTTGCAAAATTGTCTGGTTTTAGAACGTACCGCTCTCCGCCTGGGTTGGTAACGACAACATCTCCCGCCTCGGCAAGATTTACAGTTTCCTCAGTGCCATTAGCAAGAGTCGTGCGTATTTCTTCCCGTTCGGTTGCTTGGCGAGCAGCTACAACGCCTTTTTTAGCAAATACAGGAGCACTGGCTAAACGCTCAGTATATTCGTCGGTTGATAAATCTAATTCTTGTTTGTTTTGTGGTGTAAGTTGTTCCATAGTTATTATGCTAACATAAATGTGTAATAATTGCAAGTCTGATATGGTGCGTGGTCGCTTAAATGGCTAATCTTTGAAGTATTTAACCCACTGGCTGTCCGTTGTTTCTTGATATGTTAACGGCTCGGCTTGCAGTAGTAGCGTTTTCGGCTGTTTACCGTTCTTTAGGTCGGCTAATATCTGGTTTATAGGCTCTCGGTATTTCTCTATAAAATGTATGTTTATGCCTAATATGCTAAAAGGTCGGTTACGTATGCCTAGCCCTGTAATAATGGCTGTGTATTCGTTGTCAGTCCAGCACAGGGGTTTTATCGGCGTACCGTGCTGTTGCTTGCTGTCTGTACGGCTCTCTAGTTGGTGTAATCGTTGTTGTATGTTCATTGCATTGTCTACCGTTCGGGCGTTCGGTTATACCGCTTATTATATTACTTATCAAACGGGTTATAAACGTCTGGGTAGCGTTTACTTTTACCGCCCTCGTAGTAGCCGTATGCCCCGAAGTATTGCAACGGTATAGCACTCGTACCCGTATATCTGCCTTTAATGATGTTCAGGTACATAGGTTTAGCGTAACCGTCTTTAGCGTCTGCCTCTATGTCCTGCTCAATTTCTCTAGCCCTCGCTGGGTCGTCTTTACTCTTGGCTAACAGTTCTTTAGCTGTGATTATTTCTAGTACGGTGTTTGGCTTATGTATAAAGCTCATACTGCCCATAACATCGCCGTAGCTATCTACGCTGTTTATACTGCCCTTATTTTTTTGGGCTATTACTAGTATCGTCGCCCCTGTTCGTTGCTGTACCTCGGTCAGTTCTTGTACGGTCTGTATTTCTGCCTGCACTTGGTTAGCCGTTAGCGGTACTATGTCTTGTACGCTGTCCACTACCACTAGTACCCGCTCGGCGTTATGCTTCTTTTTTAGGCTCTCTACGGTGTTATATATGCTGTTAGCGTCCTTGGGGTCGGCTATTCTCGGTATACCGCCCGTTGCGTCCTTGATGTATATATTTGGGGCTAGTTCGGTCAGGTCAGTAAAGCCCTTATCTAGTAGCTTTTTGGTCGGTAATGGTAGGTCGGGGTCGTTGCCCCGTAGCTCAATGTCATTGCGGTAAAGCCCTTTAGCTAGTACCTGTATCATCATCGTGGTTATTTCGCTCTTGCCCATTTCTAGGCTGTAAAACAATACGGGCGTATGTTTGGCTACACCTAAAGCTAACTGTGTCGCTAGGGTCGTCTTACCTGCCCCGCTACGCCCTGCCAGTAATATAAAACGGTCTAATCCGCTTATCAGTGTATCTACCTCGGTAAAGCCCGTTACAAGCCCCCTAAAAGTCGTACTGCCGTCGCCTAGGTCTTGCCTGTACTGCTCTATGTCATTGGCTAACGGTAATAGCTTGCTCGCCTTGTCTTTTTTAGTCTGTTCGTCTGGTACGTATTTAGTCATTTTATGCTTCTTTCTTATCTGGTAAACCGTTCGGACGTTCGGTCGCTTTATTTGCCCGTAATTGCTCGGCTATGTCTTTATATTCTGGGTCGCTCTGGTACTTTTCTATATTGTCGCTGGGTACGCCAGCCAGATATAAAGCTTTGGCTACATTAGTAAAAAAGCTATCGCCTGTAGCGTCTCGGTCTGCCACTATATTTATCTGTATTTTGGGCGTAAGCCCGTTGATTATCAGGTGTGTAAGTTCTCGTACTACAAGGCTGTCGGGGTGTTTTTGCCCGCCTACTAATGCTACGGCTGTCTCGCCCTGCTCATTTAGGGCTAGGCTGTCGGTCTCGCTCTCGGTAATGTATAGCGGTCTCGTACCGTCATAGTCGGCTATCGTCTGATAATTATAAATTGGCGGGCTGGTATTTCGGGGTGCTAAGTATTTTGCCTTGGTTTCGGGGTCTAAGCTTCTTGCCCGTAAATATATAAGCCCGTCGCTGTCGTAAAACGGTACGGCTACACTATGGTTATAAAACAATGGTGTTAAACCGTTCGGACGTTCGCTAAGTAGCCCCGCCTGTAGTAGCTGTTTTGGGGTGTAGTCTTGGGCTAGTTTTTGCCACGTCTGCCTTGTGATACTACGCCAGTTAGCCCGTTTTAACAGGTCGTCGCTCAAGCCCCGCCCGTGCCACCATTCTAGTAGCTGGTTGTTTGGCTCACTGGTGTAGTTTATAAACGCCTCATAAATGGCTATATGCTCTGGTCGGCTATATGTATAGTCGGGGTTGCGTATAGGTTCAAGCTGTACGCTCGTAGGGGCTTTTATAGGGCTGTTCGGGCGGTCTATGTATCTTTTAGCAGGTTTATCAGTCATACGGCTTATAGGGGCGTTAAACGTGTCTGCCAGCCATTCCGTAGCCTCTTTGAAGTCTAAACCCCTTGCCTGTTGCACTAGTTCTATGGTGTCGCCCTGTATGCCACAAGCAAAACACTTAAAGCGGTTAGCCTTGGTATCAAGCCCTAGGCTGGGGTTACGGTCGCCCTTGGTGTGGGCTGTACTAAAGCAATGGGCGTTACTATGCCCGCCTCGTAACTCATAGCCTAACGCTTGCCATACGTCTTTTATGTCTATTGCCTTTAGGGTTGTGGTGTCTATCATACTTAGGTTTTATTAGGTTCTAGTGCCGATAATCCTAGTTACAGGTACTAGCTTTTTGCCTGTTGTTCTAGTAGTTCGTGTATCGCCTTTAGCTCGCCGATAATCTGCAAAAACATTTGTCGTATTGTTTCGTCGTCTAGTGCCATTGTGTTTACCCCTCTTGTTTAATTGTTGCCCTGCTGTGTATTAGGTTTATCCCTATAGGTACTAAACTACTGTATTTACTGGCGGGGTGCTTAGAATAAGCCCCGCCTTATTTAATAAAGGTTAAATATGTTGCAAAAACCTGTATCTGTTAAAACCTAAACGATTTTGGGGTAAACCTAAACGATTTTGGGGTAAAGGGGGGTTAAACCTAAACGATTTTGGGGTAAGACTTATTTATAAAGCCTTTTTTATAAGCGTTACGGATATAAAACCTAAACGATTTTAGGGTACTCATACAAGTAGGTTCTGTACCTTATCGGCTAACTCTAGGCCTATTGGCACGGCTTTACTTAGCAGGCTGTCTAGTTGTTCACGACTTAGCTTTAGTTCTTGGGCTAGGTCAGTGTCGTTGTTGTATTGCCTCTTGGCTTTTTTTAGTTCGGCTAGCCGTAGTTTTTGTAGTTCGGCTTGCTGTCGCTCTGCCTCTTTAGCCTTAGTGTCTTGCTCTGTTTTCATCTCTGCTGTTCGGTATTTCTCTTGGGCTAGCTTGCTCGGGTAGATGTATAACTTTTTAGTGCTAACCTCTCGTTTAATATCTTGCCCGCCCTGTTCGGTATGCCACTTGGTTATCAGTTTTAGGTCGGTAAACTCGTTTAACTGCTTGGCTAACCAGTTGTAGTAAACGCTCGGGTTCTTGTTGCTCTTTACAACGCCCAGTAGCAGTTTATCAACGGTAATAACCAACGGCTCGCCCTTTACTGTCTTCTTTAGCCCTTGCCCGTATACAAACAAGGTCTGTATCTTGCTTTCTAGTAGCTTAGCCTCGGGGCTTGTTAAAAAGTCGGCTTGCTTATGGTCTATAACGCCTAGTAGTTTATATATTCTTAGGTCAGTACCGTAATCTAGCCCCTCTACTCTGGTTATTAGCCCCGTGTTGTCGTCTACTACGGGCATACCCTTTATTAGGCTTATATAGTGTAGTTTGGTCTCTCTATTTCGGGTTTTCTCTGGTATCTCATACCTAAACATCAGTTGTAGGCGTAGGCTGTTACTGTACTGCTCTCTAGTTGATTTAGGTATACCCTTGCTAGGCGGGTACTTAGCTTTAATGTTTTCATCGTAATACATCAGTTCGGTTAGGCTTATGTCGCCCCCTTTCGGGTGGTCGTGTAGGTATCTTAGGGCGGGCTTTAGTGCATACGCCCCCGCTTGTTTTAGTAGTTGCTGTATGTCGTTCACTGTTACCCACTCTGCAAAACCTAGGTTGTTGTGGTGTACCGTTGCTATGCCCTGCTCGGTCTGGGGTCTTTTGTCGGCTACTTGAGCGTCTACAAAACTTTGCTGTATCAATATCGGTAAGCCTTGTTCTGTCTTGTTTCTACGCTCGGTAGCTAGTAGGTGTATCGCCTCGGGGTCGCTCGCTATTTCTTCTAGGGTTATCTGGTATCCGTAGGTTGTGGGTAGCGATTGGGCGTTTATATCGGGGTCAGGTATGTTCGTAAAGAGACTGCCCTGCTTCTTCTTACCGCTTACACCAGTTAGTGCTACTAGCCCGCCCAAGTCGCCTAGCAGTATGTAGGTATCAAAACTAGTCCATACGTCTTTACCTGCATACGGGGTTAGCTTGTAGGTTTCGGCTAGCTTTTGGGTGTACCGTTCAGGGTTGGGTAGGTCACTTAGTAGGTCGGGCTTGTTTTCTTCTATAGCCTTTTTAATAAGTTTTACATCTTGGGGTATTTTTAGCCTGTATATTATGCGGTTACTACGCTCGGCTCGGCTTATCTCTCGTACTAGCCCCTTTTTGTCCAGTAGTTCGTACTCTATAACGGTCTGCTCTGTAGGTTCGCCTATTAGCCGCCGTAGTAGCTCCACATCGCCTGCAAGCGGTGTTCTTACTACGGTTGTTCGCTCTGTAGGCGTATTTGCAAAATACTTTAGGTATCGCTCATCACTTGGGGGTACGTTGTAATGCTCTATAACTAGCTTGCCGTTGGTTTTAAACTTATCAAAATAAGATAATAACCCGCTTGGATTCTCTGTAAACGCCTCTACATGGCTTGGGGTAATACGCCACTGTTTACTAGTTTTAGGGTCTTGTGTTGCCCGTTTTAACACTGGTATAACCTGCTCAGGCTGGTATACCTCGCTCATCTTGTACTCGGTTACGGTCTTATATGTGCTGGGGTTTAGCTCTCTGTCAAGACCGGCTACATAGTCGTAAATATACTTTAACCGCTTGGCTTGGTCGCTTGCTGTAATCTGGTCGCTCATAACTTAGTTGCCCCCTATATGTATAAGTTCGGCGGGGCTTTCTATGCCTGCCTGTTCTTCTAGCTTGCGTACCCTGCTATCTACTATGGCTAGCTCGTAAACCTTTAATAAAATACCTAGGTTCTGTACTACGGCGTTGCTTACTTTAGGGTCAAGCTCGCCAGTTCTAACACCGTTTATATTGCTCTCTATCAGGCTTACTATGCTTTCTATATTGCGTAGGGTTACGGGGCTGGCGTTGGTTAGTACCGCCCTACGCCTGCCCCCTGATACGCTCGCCTCTATTTTATCGGCTTCTGGTATGTCGGGGTTATGCCTATAGCAATGGGTAGCCCCCTGCATGGCTTGGGCGGTGCAATCCTTACCTGCCTTAGTTTTAGCTATACAAAATGCCATATTACAGTACCTTGCCTGCTGTTTTCGGCTTAGTTGCTGGTTTGCCCAGTGGTACGTCTTTGTACTCGGTTTTAATTCGGTGGCTTACCTCTTTGGCGGTGTCTTTTTCCTCTTGGTCGGTGTCATAATCAAACGCTTCTAAGGTAGCCTTTAGCGTTTCCCTGCTCTCTATAGTTTTGGTTATAAGTTCGTCGTATGCGTCGCCCTCATAATACGATATGTGTTCCCTTGCGTGTGAGGTTTTGGTAATCCATGAGTACCAAGCACTATAGAGGTTCTGCTTACTCTGCTGGCTGTATTTATCACTCGCCATAACGGTAATTACGTGTTTGTTCCATAGGTGTATTAGCTGTACTTCCGTCCATGTTTCTATCATGCGGTCGAGAACAGAGTTTTTACCTCTTATATTTAATATAATGTTTTCGCCTCTGCGGGCTTCGTTATATTGGTCGGTATGCCATTTAATTAAAAACTCTTTGCCTCGGTCTATTCTGTCGTCCATTCGCTGTATATTGTCTGCAATCGACTTCTCGCCTACGCCTTTTAGCCAGTAGTACCCTATTACCACGGCAATGCCGATTATAATTAGCCAAAACATTACATTGCCCCCTTACATTTTATAAATGCCCAAGTCGTAAAATAACGGGTTTTTAATCTGTCTAAGCGTTCGGTCGTTCGGTAGTTCGGTCGGGGGTTCATACTATAGCCTGCCTGCCTTTAGGTATTTTTCAATAGCTGTTCGTATAACTGCACTCGTGCTAACCCTCTTGCCTGTCGCTAGCTGGTGCTCAAGTACCGCCCGTTCCAGTGTTGCCTTTAGGTCGGCGGTTATCTCAAAACTATATCGGCTAGTGTTCTGTATGCCATCATTAGCCCGTTTACGTTTCTGTACGCCTTTAAGCGGGGTAGCGTTCGGGCGTTCGTCCGTTCGGGCGGTCGGTTTAACACCTGCTAAGTCGGTCAGCGGTACAGCTAACGGGGCAGGGGTTACGCTGGGGCTATTTGACTGCATTTTAGCCCGTAGCTTGTCTTTACTTAATGCCATATTATTTACCTTTCTCTGTTATATGTTTAGCTAATTGCATGTAGGCAATGCTGGCGGGGTGGTTCGGCTCATAATCTGTTATAGGCTCGCCCGCTAGTTGGCTCTCGGTTAGTTTAATGCTGTGGGGTACAGGGTAGGGTAGTAAAAGGGTAGGGTAGTCGCTTTTTAGCTGGTCTATAAACATTTCGGCTACGTTCGTGCCTGTCTGTACCATTGTCGGTACTATGCCTAATATCTCTACATTAGCCCCGTAGCCCTCTTTTACTCTGGCTATCAGGTCTAAAGCCTGCTGTAAGCCGTGCATAGCTAAGTAGTGGGCTTGGGTTGGTATCAGGGCGTAATCGCTGGCTACAAGGGCGGTAATAGTTAACATGCTCTCGCTCGGTGGCGTATCTATCAGTATGTAGTCGTAGCGGGGTAGCAGGGGAGCTAACAGGCTTTTGATTATCTGTGAGTACTGGCTGGGGTTCGTTGCTAGCGTCGCCTCTATCTGGGCTAATATCTGGTTGCTCGGTATCAGGTCAAAACCTTTTAACGGGTCGTTTATAACGTGCTCTATGGGGTGCTTACCCTGCAATACGTCGGCTATGTTGGGGGTGTTTACGCTGTCTATGCCTAGGCTTACGGTGGCGTTAGCCTGTGGGTCAAGGTCTATTAGTAGTACCCGCTTGCCGTGCTTGGCTAAGCTACTGGCTAGGTTTACCGCTGTTGTGGTCTTGCCACTACCGCCCTTACGCAAGGTTATTGTTATAACGGTCGCCATTATTTAGCCTTACTGCTCAGGTTTAATGCAAACAGGTCAGGGTCGCCGTACAGCTTACCCTCTTTTGCTAGCTGTTTAATAATATCGGTCATAGTCAAGCCCTTAGCCTTTAGCTTGTGTATCAGGTTTAGCCGTTCGGTTACTGCCTGTAAGTCATAGCGTCTATGCCCGCCCGCCCCGTTCTGCTCGTAGGGCAGTAGGGCTAGCTGGGTGTAATACTTTATCGTACTTGGGCGTATGCCCACCTTGTCGGCTACTTGGGTTTGCGATAGTTTGCTGTCGGTCATACTTTTATCAGCCCCTCACTTTTTAGGTGTTGTATTAGCCTTGGGTTCATTGTTTCAATGGCTTTGGGGTCGTTATCTATTTCGGCTTGTACACGCTCGGCTAGTTCTGCACCTATTTTGTCCAGCTCGTCGTCGGTCATACTAGCAAACGGGTTAGCGTCTGCTGGCTTAGTTGGTAGGTTTTTGCCTATTAGGGCTAGTCGTTGTTCTAAGGTCATTGCTTGCCCCTTTGTATCTCGCCTATATACTCGTTTATTTCGTCCAGTAGGTTGCCGTCGTACTTGCTTCGTTCGTAGTTAATATACTTGTCTGCCTGTTCTTTACCTTGCTCGGTGTCATAGTCTAGCTGTTTAGCGTCCGCTTGCTTTTTAATAGTCTCTATCTCGTCTGCCTCGTCGTCGTCCATAAAACTGTTGAGCATACCGTAGCACGCAACTAACGGGTCTACTATTTTCTGGTAAAAACCCCCGTCTTGTTTGTATAGCTCGGGCAAGTAAGTAAAGTAAGCCTGCTTAATCTTAGCCTTGGTACAGGGTAGTTCGCTCTTGCGGTTGATAATAGATTTACCAATAACGCCCCCATATTGCCCTATGATGTCTAACGCTTCGTCGGGTGTCATTTTATGCCTCTCTTTGTTCTAGTGCCTGTAATTATACTTATCGGTACTAGGATATTATCTTTATCTGTTAAAGCGTTCGGTAGTTCGGGCGTTCGGTTAGTCATATTGTTACCCCCTCAAACGCCTGATAATAGCGGGGTAGGTCTGCCTCGGCGTTTATAGCGTCGTTATATACCTGTAGCATTTCTAGGTTCTTATGCCTCGTATAGTGGGCTACTGCCAGTAGGTCGCCTTTATAGTGCTTTACCATTGTCGTAGTAAAGTAGTGCCTAAAGCCGTGTACGCTGTTTTTGATGGTCAGGCTGTCTAATACCTGCTTGATAATCTTGCGTACTGCACGGGTCTGTAACCGTTCGTTTAGTGAGTTGTTACTGTTACTGGTGAATAACGCCCCGCTTTTCTTGTTGGTAGCTATCAGGTAGTCAGATAGGGCGGTGGCGGTGTAGGGGTGTAGTGCTATTGGTTCTTTATCATCACGCCCCTTACCCCGTATATAAGCTTTGGCGTTCTTTAGGTCTATGTCGGTTACATCTAAGCGGGTTACTTCTATCTGTCGCAAGCCTTGGTATATGAATAAAGCCAGCATAGCCTTTAGCCGTTTATTATTGGCTGTCGGTTCTAAGCTGTGTAGATAATCGGTCAGGCGGGTTATTTCGTCGCTACTTAACCCGTCCTTTTTATGCTTTTTATCTTGCTTGAAGCCCTTTAGGTCTCTACCGCTTATGTCCTTGGTAATATCTACAGGCAATAGCCCCGCCGTATGCAGTACGCCCGTGTAGCGTTTAGCACTCGTAAAGTACTTATTCTTAGTTGATACGCTGTAATCTGTTCGGCTGTCTAGGTAGCGTCGGTACTCTAGTAGGGTGTTACGATTTAGCCCGTGCTGGTTAATGAAGTCTACGTATAAGCCTATACGGGCTTTATAGTCGGCTCTGGTTGTTTCGTTTACTGGTAGTAGGTCAAACGCCTTGCTAGCGTCGGTAGTGTTTAACTGTAGCTCGTACTTGGTAGTTGTCGCTAATTCGTTCATCATTGCTATATAGTACTTCGTAAGTACAATGACTGTCAAGCCTAACCGTTCGGGCGGGGGGGCGTTCGGTTAAACTTCTTTATTTTTATGTATCGGTATATAATAATACTCGTACATCAATCCTGTACACATATTGGCTAACCACTCCACTAAACGGGGTGGTTTTGCTTTTATAGGCAGGGTACAGCTTTATCTGTAAGTATTGACTTACACATACAACAGGCATACAATGTATACTATGAATAATGTATTACTTAGTATCAAAACCGATGAACAAACTAAGCAGGAGCTTAAAAACTTTGCTTCTGAGTTGGGTGTTTCTAGTACCGCCTTTGTAAATATGGTCGTAAAACAGGCTTTACGTGACAGGCGGGTAGTTTTAAGTACCGATTTAGAACCTACTCCATACCTAGAACAAGTTATGAGAGACGCTAAAGCCGATTATAAAGACGACCGTGACATTACACATACTAACGGCTCTAAAGAGGCGTTATCACACCTCGATAGCTTAATGAACTAGTAACCGTATGCAAGTTGATTTTACTAAGGCTTTTAATAAGCAGTTCCAAAAATTACCCCGTAAAAAACAGGAGCAAGCTAAAGACGCTGTAGCCTTGTTTCTACAGGATATTGCCGCCCCATCACTCCGTAATCACGGGCTAAAAGGGGAGTGGTTAGGTTTTCGCTCTATCAGTGCTGGGGGCGATTTACGGCTACATTTTGAGGTCATATCAGATGATACGGTATTGTTTGTAGCTGTCGGCTCTCATAGCCAGCTGTATAAATAACTAAGCTACTGGTTTTGCTTTTGAGAGAAAGGCTTGCAGTCCTTTAAGTTCGTCTGGTGTAACGGGTTGCAGGTTTAATCCCATGTCTTCCTCTAATCGTCCGTTGGGTATTCCGTTTTGTGTCAAATCATTTAAGTTGTTTAAAGCAATACGACCCATTTCTTCAATCGGCTCATCACCCCTCAACATTTTAGGCTCAATTCCTAGTTCCCGTTCTTTTTGCCTTTTTGCGGTGATATCCCCGCCATCCCATCGTCTGACAATTCCATCAGCTCGCATGCGGTAACTCCAGTACTCTCGTCCGTAGCCACCCTCTATCCTTTGAAGACTCAAATCCCTTGTTATTTTTTCACTGTCTCTGAAAGATACGCCACTTGTGTCATTTGTACTTTGAGTATTCCTGTCACTGAGGCTTAAAGTGTATTTATCTCCGTCATCATCAATATGTTTTAGCAAACTTGCCTCAGGCGTACCCTTTATTGATTCAAACCGTCTGACACCATCCATATTTTGAAGCATAAGGTCATCAAATAAACCACTGAACACTTCCGAAGCTTCCTGTAACTGATTGGCTTCTGGGTTCGGTCTGGCTTCTACTGGTTGATAAAAATCTGGGTAGTTGTTTTGGCTTGTCATAATGCTTGAATACTATCATATTAAAGCTCTTATGTCAATAAGGTGGCATAAGAGTTATCGCCTTTAGGGGTTTTGATTTGAGTATTTAACCCACTGGCTTTCCGCTGTTTCTTGATAGGTTAACGGCTCGGCTTGCAGTAGTAGCGTTGTCGGCTGTCTGCCGTTCTTTAGGTCGGCTAATATCTGGTTTATCGGCTCTCGGTATTTCTCTATAAAATGTATGTTTATGCCTAATATGCTAAAAGGTCGGTTACGTATGCCTAGCCCTGTAATAATGGCGGTGTACTCGTCATCAGTCCAGCATAGGGGCTTAATCGGTGTACCGTGCTGTTGCTGGCTGTTTGTACGGGTTTCTAGCTGGTGTAGTCGCTGTTGTATGTTCATTGCATTGTCTACCGTTCGGGCGTTCGGTTATACCGCCTATTATATTACTTATCGAACGGGTTATATACGTCTGGGTAGCGTTTGCTCTTTCCGCCCTCGTAGTAGCCGTATGCCCCGAAGTATTGCAACGGTATGGCACTTGTTCCCGTGTATCTGCCTTTAATGATGTTCAGATACATCGGTTTGGCGTAGCCGTCTTTAGCGTCTGCCTCTATATCTTGTTCAATTTCTCTAGCCCTTGCTGGGTCGTCCTTGCTCTTGGCTAGCAATTCTTTTGCCGTGATTATTTCTAGTACGGTGTTTGGCTTATGTATAAAGCTCATACTGCCCATAACGTCGCCGTAGCTGTCCACGCTGTTAATACTGCCTTTATTTTTCTGGGCTATAACTAGTATCGTCGCCCCCGTCCGTTGCTGTACCTCTGTTAATTCTTGCACGGTTTGTATTTCTGCCTGCACTTGGTTAGCCGTTAACGGTACTATGTCTTGTACGCTGTCCACTACCACTAGTACCCGCTCGGCGTCGTGCTTCTGTTTTAGGCTCTCTACAGTGTTATATATGCTGTTAGCGTCCTTGGGGTCGGCTATTCTCGGTATACCGCCCGTTGCGTCTTTGATATATATATTTGGGGCAAGCTCGGTCAGGTCTGTAAAGCCCTTGTCTAGTAGCTTTTTGGTCGGTAATGGTAAGTCAGGGTCGTTGCCCCGTAGCTCAATGTCGTTGCGGTAAAGCCCTTTAGCTAATACTTGTATCATCATCGTGGTTATTTCGCTCTTGCCCATTTCTAGGCTGTAAAACAGTACGGGCGTATGTTTGGCTACGCCTAGTGCTAGCTGGGTTGCTAGGGTCGTCTTGCCTGCCCCGCTACGCCCTGCCAGTAAGATAAAACGGTCTAACCCACTTATCAGTGTATCTACCTCGCTAAAACCCGTTACAAGCCCTCTAAAAGTCGTACTGCCGTCGCCTAAGTCATGCCTGTATTGCTCTATGTCATTGGCAAGCGGTAATAGCTTGCTCGCCTTTTCTTTTTTGGTCTGTTCGTCTGGTACGTATTTAGTCATTTAATGTCTCGTTCTTATCTGGTAAACCGTTCGGTAGTTCGGTCGCTTTATTTGCTCGTAATTGCTCGGCTACGTCTTTATATTCTGGGTCGCTCTGGTACTTTTCTATATTGTCGCTGGGTATGCCAGCCAGATATAAAGCTTTGGCTACATTTGCAAAAAAACTATCGCCTGTAGCGTCTCGGTCTGCCACTATATTGACTTGGATTTTGGGCGTAAGCCCGTTGGTTATCAGGTGTGCAAGTTCTCGTACTACAAGGCTATCGGGGTGTTTTTGCCCGCCTACTAACGCTACGGCTGTCTCGCCCTGTTCGTTCAGGGCTAGACTATCGGTCTCACTCTCGGTAATGAATAGCGGTCTCGTGCCGTCATAGTCGGTTATCGTCTGATAATTATATATTGGCGGGCTGGTATTTCGGGGTGCTAAGTATTTCGCCTTGGTTTCGGGGTCTAGGCTTCTTGCCCGTAAATATATAAGACCGTCGCTGTCATAAAACGGCACGGCTACACTATGATTATAAAATAACGGTGTTAAACCGTTCGGGCGTTCGGTAAGTAGCCCCGCCTGTAGTAACTGCTTGGGGGTGTAATCTTTTGCTAGCTTTTGCCACGTTGCCCTTGTGATACTACGCCAGTTAGCCCGTTTTAACAGGTCGTCGCTCAAGCCCCGCCCCTGCCACCATGCTAATAGTTGCTCGTTAGGTTCATCGGTGTAGTTTATAAACGCCTCATAAATAGCTATATGCTCTGGTCGGCTATATACATAGTCGGGGTTGCGTATAGGTTCAAGCTGGACGTTCGTAGGGGCTTTTACTGGGCTGTTCGGGCGGTCTATGTATCTTTTAGCAGGTTTATCGGTAATACGGCTTACAGGGGCGTTAAACGTGTCTGCCAGCCATTCCGTAGCCTCTTTGAAGTCTACCCCCCTCGCCTGCTGGACTAGTTCTATCGTGTCTCCCTGTATGCCACAAGCAAAACACTTAAAGCGGTTAGCCTTGGTATCAAGCCCTAGGCTGGGGTTACGGTCGCCCTTTGCATGGGCTGTACTAAAGCAACGGGCGTTACTATGCCCGCTTCGTAACTCATAGCCTAACGCTTGCCATACGTCTTTTACATCTATTGCTTTTAGGGTCGTGGTGTCTATCATATGTTAGGTTTTATTAGGTTCTAGTGCCGATAATCCTAGTTACAGGTACTAGCTTTTTGCCTGTTGTTCTAGTAGTTCGTGTATCGCCTTTAGCTCGCCGATAATCTGCAAAAACATTTGTCGTATTGTTTCGTCGTCTAGTGCCATTGTGTTTACCCCTCTTGTTTAATTGTTGCCCTGCTGTGTATTAGGTTTATCCCTATAGGTACTAAACTACTGTATTTACTGGCGGGGTGCTTAGAATAAGCCCCGCCTTATTTAATAAAGGTTAAATATGTTGCAAAAACCTGTATCTGTTAAAACCTAAACGATTTTGGGGTAAACCTAAACGATTTTGGGGTAAAGGGGGGTTAAACCTAAACGATTTTGGGGTAAGACTTATTTATAAAGCCTTTTTTATAAGCGTTACGGATATAAAACCTAAACGATTTTAGGGTACTCATACAAGTAGGTTCTGTACCTTATCGGCTAACTCTAGGCCTATTGGCACGGCTTTACTTAGCAGGCTGTCTAGTTGTTCACGACTTAGCTTTAGTTCTTGGGCTAGGTCAGTGTCGTTGTTGTATTGCCTCTTGGCTTTTTTTAGTTCGGCTAGCCGTAGTTTTTGTAGTTCGGCTTGCTGTCGCTCTGCCTCTTTAGCCTTAGTGTCTTGCTCTGTTTTCATCTCTGCTGTTCGGTATTTCTCTTGGGCTAGCTTGCTCGGGTAGATGTATAACTTTTTAGTGCTAACCTCTCGTTTAATATCTTGCCCGCCCTGTTCGGTATGCCACTTGGTTATCAGTTTTAGGTCGGTAAACTCGTTTAACTGCTTGGCTAACCAGTTGTAGTAAACGCTCGGGTTCTTGTTGCTCTTTACAACGCCCAGTAGCAGTTTATCAACGGTAATAACCAACGGCTCGCCCTTTACTGTCTTCTTTAGCCCTTGCCCGTATACAAACAAGGTCTGTATCTTGCTTTCTAGTAGCTTAGCCTCGGGGCTTGTTAAAAAGTCGGCTTGCTTATGGTCTATAACGCCTAGTAGTTTATATATTCTTAGGTCAGTACCGTAATCTAGCCCCTCTACTCTGGTTATTAGCCCCGTGTTGTCGTCTACTACGGGCATACCCTTTATTAGGCTTATATAGTGTAGTTTGGTCTCTCTATTTCGGGTTTTCTCTGGTATCTCATACCTAAACATCAGTTGTAGGCGTAGGCTGTTACTGTACTGCTCTCTAGTTGATTTAGGTATACCCTTGCTAGGCGGGTACTTAGCTTTAATGTTTTCATCGTAATACATCAGTTCGGTTAGGCTTATGTCGCCCCCTTTCGGGTGGTCGTGTAGGTATCTTAGGGCGGGCTTTAGTGCATACGCCCCCGCTTGTTTTAGTAGTTGCTGTATGTCGTTCACTGTTACCCACTCTGCAAAACCTAGGTTGTTGTGGTGTACCGTTGCTATGCCCTGCTCGGTCTGGGGTCTTTTGTCGGCTACTTGAGCGTCTACAAAACTTTGCTGTATCAATATCGGTAAGCCTTGTTCTGTCTTGTTTCTACGCTCGGTAGCTAGTAGGTGTATCGCCTCGGGGTCGCTCGCTATTTCTTCTAGGGTTATCTGGTATCCGTAGGTTGTGGGTAGCGATTGGGCGTTTATATCGGGGTCAGGTATGTTCGTAAAGAGACTGCCCTGCTTCTTCTTACCGCTTACACCAGTTAGTGCTACTAGCCCGCCCAAGTCGCCTAGCAGTATGTAGGTATCAAAACTAGTCCATACGTCTTTACCTGCATACGGGGTTAGCTTGTAGGTTTCGGCTAGCTTTTGGGTGTACCGTTCAGGGTTGGGTAGGTCACTTAGTAGGTCGGGCTTGTTTTCTTCTATAGCCTTTTTAATAAGTTTTACATCTTGGGGTATTTTTAGCCTGTATATTATGCGGTTACTACGCTCGGCTCGGCTTATCTCTCGTACTAGCCCCTTTTTGTCCAGTAGTTCGTACTCTATAACGGTCTGCTCTGTAGGTTCGCCTATTAGCCGCCGTAGTAGCTCCACATCGCCTGCAAGCGGTGTTCTTACTACGGTTGTTCGCTCTGTAGGCGTATTTGCAAAATACTTTAGGTATCGCTCATCACTTGGGGGTACGTTGTAATGCTCTATAACTAGCTTGCCGTTGGTTTTAAACTTATCAAAATAAGATAATAACCCGCTTGGATTCTCTGTAAACGCCTCTACATGGCTTGGGGTAATACGCCACTGTTTACTAGTTTTAGGGTCTTGTGTTGCCCGTTTTAACACTGGTATAACCTGCTCAGGCTGGTATACCTCGCTCATCTTGTACTCGGTTACGGTCTTATATGTGCTGGGGTTTAGCTCTCTGTCAAGACCGGCTACATAGTCGTAAATATACTTTAACCGCTTGGCTTGGTCGCTTGCTGTAATCTGGTCGCTCATAACTTAGTTGCCCCCTATATGTATAAGTTCGGCGGGGCTTTCTATGCCTGCCTGTTCTTCTAGCTTGCGTACCCTGCTATCTACTATGGCTAGCTCGTAAACCTTTAATAAAATACCTAGGTTCTGTACTACGGCGTTGCTTACTTTAGGGTCAAGCTCGCCAGTTCTAACACCGTTTATATTGCTCTCTATCAGGCTTACTATGCTTTCTATATTGCGTAGGGTTACGGGGCTGGCGTTGGTTAGTACCGCCCTACGCCTGCCCCCTGATACGCTCGCCTCTATTTTATCGGCTTCTGGTATGTCGGGGTTATGCCTATAGCAATGGGTAGCCCCCTGCATGGCTTGGGCGGTGCAATCCTTACCTGCCTTAGTTTTAGCTATACAAAATGCCATATTACAGTACCTTGCCTGCTGTTTTCGGCTTAGTTGCTGGTTTGCCCAGTGGTACGTCTTTGTACTCGGTTTTAATTCGGTGGCTTACCTCTTTGGCGGTGTCTTTTTCCTCTTGGTCGGTGTCATAATCAAACGCTTCTAAGGTAGCCTTTAGCGTTTCCCTGCTCTCTATAGTTTTGGTTATAAGTTCGTCGTATGCGTCGCCCTCATAATACGATATGTGTTCCCTTGCGTGTGAGGTTTTGGTAATCCATGAGTACCAAGCACTATAGAGGTTCTGCTTACTCTGCTGGCTGTATTTATCACTCGCCATAACGGTAATTACGTGTTTGTTCCATAGGTGTATTAGCTGTACTTCCGTCCATGTTTCTATCATGCGGTCGAGAACAGAGTTTTTACCTCTTATATTTAATATAATGTTTTCGCCTCTGCGGGCTTCGTTATATTGGTCGGTATGCCATTTAATTAAAAACTCTTTGCCTCGGTCTATTCTGTCGTCCATTCGCTGTATATTGTCTGCAATCGACTTCTCGCCTACGCCTTTTAGCCAGTAGTACCCTATTACCACGGCAATGCCGATTATAATTAGCCAAAACATTACATTGCCCCCTTACATTTTATAAATGCCCAAGTCGTAAAATAACGGGTTTTTAATCTGTCTAAGCGTTCGGTCGTTCGGTAGTTCGGTCGGGGGTTCATACTATAGCCTGCCTGCCTTTAGGTATTTTTCAATAGCTGTTCGTATAACTGCACTCGTGCTAACCCTCTTGCCTGTCGCTAGCTGGTGCTCAAGTACCGCCCGTTCCAGTGTTGCCTTTAGGTCGGCGGTTATCTCAAAACTATATCGGCTAGTGTTCTGTATGCCATCATTAGCCCGTTTACGTTTCTGTACGCCTTTAAGCGGGGTAGCGTTCGGGCGTTCGTCCGTTCGGGCGGTCGGTTTAACACCTGCTAAGTCGGTCAGCGGTACAGCTAACGGGGCAGGGGTTACGCTGGGGCTATTTGACTGCATTTTAGCCCGTAGCTTGTCTTTACTTAATGCCATATTATTTACCTTTCTCTGTTATATGTTTAGCTAATTGCATGTAGGCAATGCTGGCGGGGTGGTTCGGCTCATAATCTGTTATAGGCTCGCCCGCTAGTTGGCTCTCGGTTAGTTTAATGCTGTGGGGTACAGGGTAGGGTAGTAAAAGGGTAGGGTAGTCGCTTTTTAGCTGGTCTATAAACATTTCGGCTACGTTCGTGCCTGTCTGTACCATTGTCGGTACTATGCCTAATATCTCTACATTAGCCCCGTAGCCCTCTTTTACTCTGGCTATCAGGTCTAAAGCCTGCTGTAAGCCGTGCATAGCTAAGTAGTGGGCTTGGGTTGGTATCAGGGCGTAATCGCTGGCTACAAGGGCGGTAATAGTTAACATGCTCTCGCTCGGTGGCGTATCTATCAGTATGTAGTCGTAGCGGGGTAGCAGGGGAGCTAACAGGCTTTTGATTATCTGTGAGTACTGGCTGGGGTTCGTTGCTAGCGTCGCCTCTATCTGGGCTAATATCTGGTTGCTCGGTATCAGGTCAAAACCTTTTAACGGGTCGTTTATAACGTGCTCTATGGGGTGCTTACCCTGCAATACGTCGGCTATGTTGGGGGTGTTTACGCTGTCTATGCCTAGGCTTACGGTGGCGTTAGCCTGTGGGTCAAGGTCTATTAGTAGTACCCGCTTGCCGTGCTTGGCTAAGCTACTGGCTAGGTTTACCGCTGTTGTGGTCTTGCCACTACCGCCCTTACGCAAGGTTATTGTTATAACGGTCGCCATTATTTAGCCTTACTGCTCAGGTTTAATGCAAACAGGTCAGGGTCGCCGTACAGCTTACCCTCTTTTGCTAGCTGTTTAATAATATCGGTCATAGTCAAGCCCTTAGCCTTTAGCTTGTGTATCAGGTTTAGCCGTTCGGTTACTGCCTGTAAGTCATAGCGTCTATGCCCGCCCGCCCCGTTCTGCTCGTAGGGCAGTAGGGCTAGCTGGGTGTAATACTTTATCGTACTTGGGCGTATGCCCACCTTGTCGGCTACTTGGGTTTGCGATAGTTTGCTGTCGGTCATACTTTTATCAGCCCCTCACTTTTTAGGTGTTGTATTAGCCTTGGGTTCATTGTTTCAATGGCTTTGGGGTCGTTATCTATTTCGGCTTGTACACGCTCGGCTAGTTCTGCACCTATTTTGTCCAGCTCGTCGTCGGTCATACTAGCAAACGGGTTAGCGTCTGCTGGCTTAGTTGGTAGGTTTTTGCCTATTAGGGCTAGTCGTTGTTCTAAGGTCATTGCTTGCCCCTTTGTATCTCGCCTATATACTCGTTTATTTCGTCCAGTAGGTTGCCGTCGTACTTGCTTCGTTCGTAGTTAATATACTTGTCTGCCTGTTCTTTACCTTGCTCGGTGTCATAGTCTAGCTGTTTAGCGTCCGCTTGCTTTTTAATAGTCTCTATCTCGTCTGCCTCGTCGTCGTCCATAAAACTGTTGAGCATACCGTAGCACGCAACTAACGGGTCTACTATTTTCTGGTAAAAACCCCCGTCTTGTTTGTATAGCTCGGGCAAGTAAGTAAAGTAAGCCTGCTTAATCTTAGCCTTGGTACAGGGTAGTTCGCTCTTGCGGTTGATAATAGATTTACCAATAACGCCCCCATATTGCCCTATGATGTCTAACGCTTCGTCGGGTGTCATTTTATGCCTCTCTTTGTTCTAGTGCCTGTAATTATACTTATCGGTACTAGGATATTATCTTTATCTGTTAAAGCGTTCGGTAGTTCGGGCGTTCGGTTAGTCATATTGTTACCCCCTCAAACGCCTGATAATAGCGGGGTAGGTCTGCCTCGGCGTTTATAGCGTCGTTATATACCTGTAGCATTTCTAGGTTCTT
>MWWH01000076.1_pt1 | contig 24285 bp, 18 predicted proteins | sample 1047231 | NCBI WGS metagenome assembly MWWH01 (sample SAMN06349967, study PRJNA376086) | soil metagenome | isolation source: MG3-2 sample Antarctic (ecotone) soil | place: Antarctica | collected 2015-01-13 | reverse complement strand
CGTTACCGCCCGGACAGTAGCGTAAATCAACGATTAGCGCATCGGTGTTTGTCAAAAAATTCATCGCCGCCGCCGCCGTATCACCGGCAAACGTAGGGGCAACAAACTGGTCAATATCGAGGAAACCGATGTTTCCCGGAAGGCGTTCGACTTTGAGAAACCCGTTGTTAGTCCGTGCGTAATTAAGCCGGCGATTTTCTCGCTCGACTGCCGTTTCTTCTCTTTCAACTTCATTCATTGGCGGCAGCGGTTTATTACTGAACACGACTTCGATATGCGTATCTTTACTGACTTCGCGCAGATTCGATTTCAACATTTCAGCCAACGCCGACGGGCTTGTAATTTTGTCATATTCACCCTTCCGCATTCGCTCGCGGACGGATTGCTCCATCGCTTTAGCAACTTCCGGGAAAACATATGATTGGTTGAAACGCTTTATCAAACCTTCGATAACTTGCGAGCGTGTCGCCACGTCAAGCGTAAAGTTAGATTGATTATTTTCGCCTTGCGCCGAAATCGTATAATCGTTTGCCATCGCCACGAACAAAACTACAAATAAAAAAATAAATGTTTTGCGTATTTTCATTAAAAAATTCCTAATTTGAAATAAATATTATTCTGACAAGTAACCTCATACTCGACGCTTGAATCTTGCTTAAAGTTCTGTGCGATTCCGAATAACTATAACGGCGAAATGTTCCACAATATATTTGGCAAGACATCAAAAATGACCGAACACTCGTCTTGTTGCAGAAATCACTAACTTCTAGCTTGTCTGCGCTTTTTCGCTGCCCGTTAAAATTCCCCAGGTCTTGCAAAGCCGGTAAGAGATGGCGGCGGAAATCAGCAGACCGATTCCGATCATTAATCCGACTATCCCGCCGACGGTCAGCACGATATATAAATCTCCGCCGAGCGATTCGCCGAAAATGTTTCCCGTAATCAATAATCCCGCGCCGAGCAGCGTCAGAACGACTCCTATTCGTATCGAAGCGAGAATTTTGCCGAGCGGCGCAGCCGGTTGAACCGTATTCTCCTCGATAAATTTCAGCCCGGCATCGCTTTGCAAAAAGGCGATAAGTTCCGGCGCGGTTCCGAATTTATCAATCAAACGGTTGTAGATGTCCGCCCTCGTTCGCGTATTCGCCCGCCCTTTGAGCGCCGTTACAATCGTTACGACAATCCACGCCGCGCAGACGATAATGACCACGCCGAAGACCGCCGTCGTAATACTGTTTAAGATTTCGCTACCAATTATGTCATTCATCGTTTTTACATTTCGGCTTGAATTTAAGCCTTCCCAAAAAATCGCTTACACAAACTATAATCTCCAAAACCGGGGCGTGGTTAACAAACTGTTATAAAAAAGTTTTAGAAGGAACGCTCTGCCTTCACATCTTTTCTTCAACTGTTCATATTTTTACCTTAATTACAAAAATCTCTTATATTTAAGTAGTCTCCTGATTTGTGTGTTGATGTTTTTTCGTGACTGTCCTTTCGGGGTGGGTGGAAAACTTTCCTCTCAAGCGAGCAAAAAAAAGCAGGGGTTTAATCCCCTGCTTTTCTTTATTTTTTCTTGGCAGCTTGACCGTTTCGGTAGCTTTCCAAGACTTTCTCGCGCACCAGCTTTTTGATGGTCGCGTCTAACTTATACATCGCCTTGTCTGATTCGGGCGTGCCGTCCGTATGTTTCTGCGCGGCTTCGTAAAGCGGGGCGATGATATACGTTCCCGTCCACGCATCTAACTCACCCATATAACTGTATTTTTCTTTGGACATTTTTTTGTCCCTTTCGTCCAGCAATTTATAAGGTGCGGTTTGCTGCTGGTTTGCTTGCCGCAAGATAGCAATAGGCGGCGGGATTCCTTGCCGTGTCACCGATACGGCTTGAGGGCTGCAATGCCCTTGACACGGTAAGGTCGCCGCTATAATAAAAAAAGGTAAGCAAAAGCCTCTGTTTCTGGGAAGTGGGTTGATAGTCAGTCACGAAAAATTCTGCATTGGTAGTTATGCGCCTATGCGCCTATCCGTCTTACTTTCAATCAACGACATAAATCAGTTGCCACGCATCACGCTCGTTAGGCGTGTGTTAAGTAATGGTAGTCCCCCGCCGCCTAAGCGCAGCGCAGGCTACCCTCTATCGAGGTTGAAGAAGCGGTTAGCGACTGAAACCCGAAGTGTCCGCCAAAGCGGTTAGTCGGCGGCGGTGTTTTCCGGTGGTCAATCGGAAAACAAACGAAGCGGTCTTTGCGGCACGAAGAACTGAGTGCCGAGCGGTTAGCAAGCAGCAAAGGCTGGCGGTAGAGGGTAGCCTGCGGTAAGCAGGCGGCGGGGGGATAGTAATAATGCGCGTTTAGCGCAAGTTAGTTATACATACCAATACAGTAGTATTGAATGTATAAAATTTGCATATAAAATAGGTCAAATTTTCCGCTTATTTATGCGGAAATTTGACCTATTAAGTTTCTGGATTGTCTGTTTTGGCTAGGTTTAATATTTTGTCGTACAGTTCTGCCTTGTCTAATGCTGTCATTACTGCAACTGATTTATTCTTGAGTTTATTCTCTTTTTTATAAATTCTTATTCGTTCGTTAGCTTGATTGGTTATCTCTATATTTATCATTGGTGTTTTTTACTTTAATGATATTTCCCTTTGAACCGGTTATGATCGCTCATTGTTTGCTATTTACTACGATTACGATATGTTTTGTCGTGTTCGCTTAGACAATCCTCAAAATCATATAAATTTTAGGTGTTCTCAGTTAAATTTTCTTTTTCTATTTTGGCGGTGATTTCCGTTTCGCGCTGCTGGTCGTGGCTGCATCTGCGGACTTGATTGCTTCGCCTTCCGTGTTCGGTTTTGGCGAAATGGATAAATCCGATGTGGTCGCAAATCTGGCAGTTCTTCATTCTTTCTTCGGACTCTTTTAATTTTTGACGGTCGGCTTCAATACGAATGCTTTCGGTGTATTCTTCCGGCAAGTCGTAATTTTGTTCGACGGCTTGAATAAACCAACCGGCTTTATTCTTCGGTTCAATTTTTCGGTAAGGAAAAACGGCAAGCTGCTGTTTGACCGTTTCGGTATGATTTTTGACAAGCTCAATGGCTTTTAACGCTCTTACTCCAAATTCGATAATTAGCCGTTCGGTCATTAGTTCTTGAGCATCGGTAAAGACATCGGTTAAAAGTGCCGGTAGTGCCTCGTTTTTCGCTTCTAACGGCTCGCTTCCCTGCCTTGCCATACCTTGAACTGCCTTTGCGGGTTTCGTGGCTTCTGGAAGCTGTTCGGCGGGTTTTTTACTGCGGTTAAGAATTGCCCCGCGAATCCGGTTTATTGATTCTCCGGCAGCCTCGCCCGGATAGTAACGAATGATAAAATCCAGTTCCTTTCCCTGCTCTACCGATTTACGATATTCAACCTTCGATAAATAGCCGGTGGCGAAATGGTCGGCGACAACGCGATTCATCTGCTGCACCACTCTGAAACGCTCGTTATATCGTTTGAGAGTATGATGATGTTTGATATACCACGAATAACGTATCTCGCAGAATTTGGAATTGTTTTTGACGCTGCCGAAAATTTTACCTGCCATTAATTCATACCAACGCCGTGCGGCTGGCTTTACTGAAAAAAGGTATTGGTTATCAATTAGCCTTTGGCTTTGTCCCTGAAGCTGCTGCATTTTGACTTCAAGCGGATCGAGTTTGATATACAAAACATCTTCAAGGTCAAACTTAAATTCAATTTTGGTGAGTTCTTCTTCGGTAACGTGATACTCCCCTATCGCGTAGATACTGAGCCGCGAAAAGCTGCCTTTTATCTGTAAGTATTTCTGCTTTCCCTGCTCGTCGGTTTCTCCGCTCGGAAACCATAAATCGGCGACGCAACCGGCAAAGCTGATTTGTCTGAGTGCTTGGATTAGGTCGCGCTCTTGTCTGCCGCCTGCTGCCCAACCGACTTTTCTGAGGCACTCCCGAATCTTACCTAGTGGAATTATTTCCGGTATGGTTTTGTCTTGGCGGCGGGCTTCGTCAATCGCCGGTTTGATGAGCAAATACCAAACTTGATGGGCTTCCGTTCCGGGTGCGCCGACTTCCTTACTGGCGTTTTGAAAAACTCCCCAACGAATCGGATGTCCGGCTTCATCTACTCCCTCATAGTTGATAACCTTCGATACATCTTTACGACTGCTGGTTAAATTAAAAAAAGGCAAGTCTGTTGATAACTTCGGAACGAAAGTTACAAGGTGCTGTCCTGATTTTAATGGTATGAGTTCGGTAGCCATTTTAATTTATAAGTTACAACAACAAAAGCATTTTTCCTAATTCCTTCGCGTCCGATAACATCGGTATATTGTTGTTGTTCTTTAAATGTTCTTAATACAGTTCCTTTTCACCTATCTTCTTTATTATCAGATGCTTTCGCGCTTTTTTATCACTACTAAACACACGCTAATATCACCACTAAGCACACATTCCATCACCACTAAGCACACGCTCTCATCACTACTGAACACACACGCCTATCACCACTAAGCACACGCTTCTTTCTGTTTTATTCTTAAAGATTTGTTTCTTTTCGCAGAGCAAAAACTTATCTAGGCAGGGGATTGAAAGGCTCTTTAGATGCGTTTATTATACCACACTAGCCGCTTGTTTGCGGTCGCTCGTCCCAACCCTCGCATAGCTTCGGCTCGCTCATCTTAGCGGCTCGTGGGGGGTCTCAAAGCGTTAGCTTAGAAAGGCGAATTTTGGCTGCTGCTCCTGTTGCAATAGCGTGTTGGGCGGACGCTTTACCTGCGGTCTCAGCCTTTCAATCGAAGCCGCAGTTAGCGACAGGGAAACGTCCACGAGCTTCTTTTCATTGTAGCGGTAAAACGGAATTTTGTCGGGGCTATTTCTGCTTCTTTATCCACTCTGAAAGAAGCTGCTCGACCAGCCCGCTAAAATCCAAATCCTTACGCCCGAAAAGCCTGCGGCGCACGTCCTCGTGAAGCTGCGCCGGAATATAAGCGAACGCGCCGGTGTAATTTGGATCGCTGCGCCGTCCTATGGTTCGTGCCGCCGGTGGCGGCATATCTACTTTCTGGGACTGTCGTTTTTGTCTGGCAATTTTCGGAGTAGGGGACTGCTCTTGTTTCGCTTCTTCAAATAATGCTTTGAACTTACTCATTTCAAAATCTCCTTTCCGATTTCTAAATAATCCTGCCAAGCTGCCTTTGCTTTCGGGTCGTGGGTTTCAGCAACCGTTACGCCTTCAAGGGCGGCTTTTTTGTATGCCGTGTATCGCCGAATCTGACCGGCAAACAATGGCAAGCCGACTTCCAAAAGTTGTTCTCGTGCTTCGTCCGCGTCTTTGCTCGGTGCGGGCGGTGTAATAGTTAATAAAATTTTATAGCTACTGCTGCGGACGCTCTTTAAGACGACCAGCATTTTTAGCAAAGTTTGCAAAGTCAGCGCGTCGGGGGTGGTCGGAATAATAAGTAAATCGCAACCCTCAATCAGCGTTTGTAAATCTTCGTCCGCCGGTCGCGCCTGCGTGTCAATCACAACGTGCGTAAAATCGCGCACGGCTTTAACTGCCTGCCGTTCGTCCACGACGCGAAACGAGAGTTTTCCTTTTTTTGCCCAATCAAGACAACTGCGATTTGGATCGCCGTCAACCAGAAGCGTCGGAGCGCGTTGTTGCAGATAAGCCGCTAAATGTATTGAGGTCGTCGTTTTGCCGACACCGCCTTTGAAACTGGCAACCGTTACAATCATAAACAGGGATTTTACTTGATGCCTATGTGCCTATGCAACTAGGCGCATATTCTTTTTCGTGGCTGTCCTTTCGGGGTGGGCGGGAAACTTCCCAAGCGAGCAAAGAAAAAAGGCAAGGAAACTTTTCCTTGCCTTGATTCAAAAAACTACTCTCCGAATTGCCGAAAGCCGTAGATTTTTTTAGCCTCTGAAAACTTCATCGGCGAAAAATTGGCATCCAGCACAAACGGCAGGGAAGTGCCGCAAATTTCGGACAATCGAAAGTAGCCAAATTCCTGTTCGTCGCCGGTAACAAAGCCGTAAAATAGAATGTCGTTTTCTTCTATTTTCGCCTCGCAAGGAAACCATACCCAAGAAAAGCCGAGAAGGTAAAACCGCAAATATAAAATCGGGTCGCTCTCGTTTTCTTGAGTGTAGAGCGGCGGTAAGGAAAGCCGTTTGATACGTTCGATTAGATTTTCCACGTTCGTTCCTTTCCTTTAGCGGCTTGACCGTTTCGGTAGCTTTCCAAAACTTTCTCACGCACTAGCTTTTTTACGGTCGCATCTATCCGGCGCATCTCTGTATCGGATGCGGCATCGCCGTTTTTGTATTTTTGCGCGGCTTCAAAAAGCGGAATGATGATGTTTAGATCAGTCCACTCGTCGAGCGTCGCCATATAGTTGGTTTTTTGTTCGGACATTGCGTTTGTCCCTTTCATCCAGCAATTTGTAAGGCTGCGGCTCGCTGCTGGTTTGCTCACCGCAAATTGGAAGTCAAGCGGACGGATGCCTTGCTTTGTCAACCCGCTACGGCGCGAAGCCTTAAAGGTATTTAATGCGAGCGGGGCTTTATGCCCTTTACAAAGTAAGGTGTCCGCTACAATGAGAGAAGGTGAGCAAAAGCCTTAAAGTGGGGAAGTGGGTTTATAGTCAGCCACGAAAAACCGCATAAGCGGCTATTCAGCTATGCGCCTATGCAGTTCTCTTTTCAAGATTTCCGATTCCTGCTACGTTTCAATTAAACCATTACAAAAGGAGGTCAAAAATATGGTCAATTTAGACGTAGTAGAACTGCGTTCAAAACTCGATTTGGAAGGAAAGTATGTTGATTTTAGCTTGCTGAGAACGGCTTTGACGGTTGAAAAAGTCGTCCGGGATTTGGATATAATCTTGACTGAGCCGACGAAAGAAGGCGAATGTCGGGGGAAGTGTCCGAAATGTCAAAAAGACCGTTCGTTTGCATTGAACATCAACACGAACCGATTTAACTGCTTTAATAAAACTTGCATCCTGAAAGGTGGCGGTGTGATTGATTTCTTCGCCAAACTCTACGAAGTTCCGGCAAAAGAAGCATCGCATCTTCTCGCCTGTGCGTATGGCATTCAGCCATACAGTCAAATGCAAGTGAGCGAGTCGCAAAGGGTGAAACCTGCGGCTTCAGATAAACCGCCGGTGGCAGTCAAAACAGAGCAACCAAAACAGAGTGGGGAAGTAGTCAGTCGGGCGGAATTTGAAGCACTCGAAGCAAAATTTGAACGGCTTTCTATTCTTGTCTGGTCAATGATGTTTGAAAAAGGCGAAATTGACGAATCACAAGATTTGTTTGATGAGCAAAAAGACTACGAGTTTGAAACGGCAATGTCCACATAACAATAAAAAAGCGATATAAAATCTATCGCTTTTTTTAGTTGATTAAATTTTTATTTGAAAATTAGCTTCTAAATTAATTCCGGTTTAATCTTCTCGCGGAAAGTTTTTTCCAAATAGTATCGGCGGTTTTAATATCTTGATCGCTAAAACCGTATTTTTCTTTGAGGATTTTATTGTTAGTAAATTTTAAGACTTCTTCAATGTTTTTCTTTTCTCGCATCATTTCATCAATAACGGGTAGCAGTTGATCGTTATCCTTATGGTAGGGAAGTAAAATCCGTTCAACCTCGCTCGGCATTAATTCAAGCACGCCGCCGCCGTAACTCCGCCCGACGATTTCCGAAAACGCAAGCGATAAAGAGTTATAAAAACTGGCGATAAAGGCGGTTGGATTTGCCCCTTTTTTGATAGAAACCCGGTGCATCGTATCGGTCGTATAGGCTTCTGCCTGATTGAGAATAAGACGCGGAAAACGATTATTTCTTCTGATGAATAGCGCATCAGACAGCTTTATAGACGGGACTACAAACCAGTCGTCTCTAATTCCTGTTTTATAACCTTTGTTGATTCCTTGAGATTCACCGAGCGCAATATACGAATTTACTCCGCGATGTCCGTTTATTTCACGTTTAGAAGGGAAAACTAATAAATGAGCTTTCGCTTTTGAATGCTTGTTGATATTCCAGTCATTATTTGTGAAAACAACGCTGTTGACCTGCACACTTCTTCCGACCATCGGTTTTGCGTATTCGTTTAACTCGTATTCTTCCACAATAGATAAAGGAACGGTGAAAAAATCATTCGCTCCGGTCGTAATACCGACTTCGACATTTGCGTAACTGCCGAGAGTTGGAATGTTTTTTGACTGCGCGACATTCTCAAGAAAATCTATTTCCTTTTGCTCAAGAAAATAGAACGTCCATTTATTCGACTTAAAATCAATTTTCTTTGCCGGACTTTTCAATCTGCTAACGTCGAGTTTTTCGAGATCGGAAGCATCGCGTAACTCAAGGTGGTCAATCAAGTGGGTGTTGCTTTTATTTTTTTCGCAGAGCAGCAGAACTACTTCCTGTTGAATGTCGGGAAAAACTAATTTTTCAAAAGAAATGATATTTATTTTGTTATAGAAGTAAGCTAAAAACTCTCTTAATTGTTGGGCGTAAGAAACTTGTAACAATTCGGCGGGTAAAACAAAACCTATTTTTCCTGTTTCCTTTAGCAATAAACTTGCTCCAACGACAAAAGAAACCCAAGCATTTGTTAATTTAGAGTATTTGAGACCGGCACGGAAGAAAACACTTGCAGCTTCGCTCTGTTGTTCTTGGTCAAAATATTGATAGCGAATATAGGGCGGATTACCGACAACTAAATCAAATCTTTTTTCTGTTTCGTTACAATAACGATGAAAATCGGCGTTGATTACCTCTTTATTATTGAGCGAAATTTTATCTGCTTTAGCGGCTTCAGCTTTATCAAACTCAACTGCTGTTACTGAGTTAAACCGATAGTTTTTCTCTTTTAATTGCTCAAGAAATACACCATCGCCGCAACTCGGTTCTAGGATAGTGAAGTTTGAACTTCCGTTGATACCCCATTTCAAAACGAACGCGGCAATCGGTTCTGGCGTATAAAAACCGCCTCGTAGTTTTTCGGCTGTCGCGTTCTCAATTAGTTTCATACAAATTTTTGATTAAAGGTATCAGTCCGTCATCTTTCCCTAAATCATACAACTCGGTCAAATAATTTTCTAAAGCCCGTTTTTCATTTTTAAATTGTCTCTCAAGCGGTGTTAGTAATCTTCGATCTCCGGCACTCGCGTCCATCCGATCAAAAAGTGCGATTAATTCTTGTTGTTTCCGGGCAATCCTATCGTGCATTTCCTTTTCTTCAGCGTTCTCAAAATCTATTCGGCGAATTGGAAGATTTTTCAAAACCTTAGTTCCTCTAGCAATATAACCGCCTCTGAAAACCTCGCCGTAAAGAGTGCTAAACCATTCTAAATACTTTGAATTCAAAACGGCTTGAATGTAATAAATAGAGTAATCCGATTCGTCAGGGAGTGCCACAACGCAGTAACCGGCAGTTCCGCCGGAAGAAATTAAAGTTCCGTAAGTATCAATCGCATATTTATCACCGACTGACAAAACGCCGACAATGATTTTTTCCGCTAAACCGCAACTATCCAAACTTTGATGTCTTCCGTATCTGTGCCATTCATCCGCCGTCGCCGGCTCAGGCTTAATGTCGCGGCGCGGATTGTTGAGAATATCTTTATGAGCTTGCAGATAGTTATACGCCTCTGGAAAATCTTTTTGAACGGTTGACAGAGGTATCAAAGCAACGCCGTCGTCGGTCTTGATATATGGGTAAATTACCTGTGCGTTAGGTTTGAAAGAGCGATAAGTATTTAGGTTGCTGCTGTCGCCAGAGGTCTTAAAATATGGCTTTGTAAAGTCTTTTTCAATTCGGTAAGGGATGTCTCTTTTCGTAAAATAATAGTAGTTTTGGTCTTCATCGGTCGGCGTAAAAATATAAATTTCATTGGCACTCGTTTGAATGCCGTTAAAGATATTGTCCTCACCAACTAGATCAACTAATTTTATACTTTGTTCGAGAGTCTTGGCGTAGATCGTTATCAGTTCGGGCGGAACTAAAGCCCAAACTTCATTATCTAGATGGGCAGTCGTTTCAGTGGCAAATTTAACTTCTTCCGGCTTACGCACTTTCCATTTTGCAAGATTTCTAACCTCAGCATATTGGAAAGTATCTTGCGGTCTTTTGTTCAAAATTAACAAACAAGTATAAGTGGTCTTATCGGTGAAAATTTGGTTCGCCCCAAAAGAAATTATCGAATGTAAATGATTTTCTACTGAAAGTTTTTCACGAAGTTTCTTCGCCGCTCCGACTTTCATAAATTTGCTCGGCACGATAAAACCCAAAATTCCGTCTTCGGTTAAAAGATTCAATCCCTGCTCAATGAACAAAAAATATTTATCAAATTGCTTGTATGCCGATGCAAAAAGCTGTTTGTAAATCGGAAGTTCCAAAGGGGTGATATTTTTCATATCTTCGGACTTCATATAAGGCGGATTTCCAACTATCACATCAAATCGAAGTTCTCCGAAATCAAAAGAATTTATAACTAAATTGTCCTCATTGCTATTTACGTTCTCGGAGCTAATCAAACTGTTGCCAAAGAAAATATTGTTTGCCAAATCGGGCAGAATCGGCTTGCTTTTATTGGTTGAATTTATGTCTTCGCCCTCTAACAGTTTAAGCAATAATCCGAACTTAGCAGCCTCTACCGCGTTGTAATCCTTATCAATACCGTAGATACAACTTAATATAAGTTCTCTTTTTGATTGAAGGGGAAGTTTAAAAGTATTGATATTTGTTTGAATCAATTTAGCTTTATCCGTTCGCAAATAGTAATCAATCAAAAGATCATTAAGTAGTTGAAATAACTCCAACAAAAATGCTCCTGAGCCGCAGGCAATATCAGCGAATTTTAAGTTGATTATTTCAACGTCTGTTTTTCCTTCGATCTTAGATATGACGGTTTGACGCAAAATATCGCTAATAATAAAGGTCGGCGTAGTAATAATATCCCTGTCTATATGTTCCGGCTTTTTCTCTAAAACTATTGAATTCTCCCTAATAACAAGTTTTTCAGAAAGAAAGATTTCGTAAATATTGCCTAAAATATCGGACGAGAAAACCGCAAATGAATACGCGCTTTCCGGGTAGTATAACTGTTTAATAATCGTCCAAAATACCGAACTAACATTTTCGATGATTTCATTCGCTAGAAGCTGATCGAATAAACCAGAATTATAAACCGCGTCCGCTTCCTCAAATTTTTTGATAAGCGCGGCGAAATCGTTGCCGTCGGCGAATTTCAGAAGTGTTTGATAAACCTCTAAATTTCTATCTTCGCAGACTCGCAGAAATAAGAGACGGTTCAAATAACTTTGAACAATATCGTTTAATTGTTGCTCACTAATGCGCGGATCGTGTTTATAAATTTCACCTCCTAATAATGTTCGCCATTCATTAATTTGTTGCAGGAAAAGATTATCAATCGAGTATTGATTAATTCTGTTTTCAATGTCCTGCCATTCAATATCAAATTGCCCGGAATAAACGGATTCTTTGCTTAAAAGTCTTTTAATTTCTTCAAATTTTCCCTCGTATTCGGTGTAATGATATTTTTTAACGAGAGCTTTTTGAAAGGTATCCGTGTTATCAACTATGACCGACGTATCGTAAATGACGAGATACTCAAAATTTGATAGAAGGGAAATTTTGAGTTTTGCCGTAAAACCGTAGCGTCGAGCCTGTTGCGCCGTTTCATTGTTCGACTCGATGGCGACGCTTGGTTTTTTAGCTTCCAAAAAGAACTTTCTCTCTGAAAATAATCGAAAAGTGTAATCGGGTTTTTTAGAATTTTCGGAAGCGTTTGCTCTTAAAGATTCCTCTAAAATTACTTCTCTTTCATTCGTCGCTTTTCCGGCTTGATTTTTAATATCCCAACCGAGTAGTTCAAACAGGGGATCCAAAAAATCACTGCGAAGTAGTGTTTCGTTGTATTTATCAGTTAAATAATAATCTCTATTATGCTCGTATCTCTGGACAAGTTCTTTGATACTCATTTTGCTTAATTTTACTTATTAGATTTTGGAAAAGGCGTGAAATCTTGATTGAAGTATAACTACAATTAATCAAATAAAAAAGGTTGTAAAATCAAAGTCTAAATAAAAGCAATCTGTAAATCAGATTGCTTTTGTAAAGTAGGGAAGTTATCCGCCGCGTTCTTTGTGAAATTGGGCTATCACGTTCACAAATTTTCCGGTCTTAAAATGCAAATCTCTTTCGACCGTTAATCCGGCGATATTGATGCTTTGAAGTTCGTTTAGGGTAAAATAACCCCATTCGTCAAAGTCGCCGATAACATAGCCGAAAAAAACAAAATCATCTCCGTTTGGTTTGCCTTCAGTAACAAACCAAGTCCAATTTCCAGCCGGAAAGAAAAATTTCGCGTGAACGATTTTTTCTTTCGTGCATATATTTTCTTGCGAATAAAGCGCGGGTATTTCTGCCCGCAATTCTTCCGTCAGCAGTTGCATACATTTTCACTCCTTTTGTTTTGTATTTGGGAAATAGGGAAGCGGGTGAATAGTAGCAAACTGCTGTTTTTTGTCAATGGCTATGCGCCTATGCAGCTAGTCGCGCCAACCGACAATCTGCCACCAATTAGGAATAACTATTTTTTGAAAGACGAATGGAGCAACGACATTTTTTGCTTGGCAAAAAGGACAAATTATAACTAAGTCGCCGCGTTCTTCTTGAGCGTTATTTAAGTGCAGCGTGGTAACACATCGCTTGCATTGGAGTAGTGGCATAAATGCGTGGGTTAATAATTAAAAGTGGGGAAGTTTGGCAAAATGCTTTCTGGCTTTTTCGGTGCGGGAACTTGAAACAAGATGCGTATAAATGACTGTATTTTGAATGTTGGAATGTCCGAGCCAGTCCTGCACGAATCTTATATCGTCGCTCGCTTCGAGTAGGTGAGTGGCAATCGAATGTTTCAAGCTGTGAAAGTGTAATTTATTTTCCGGCAACTTCGCCTTTCGCCCGTAACTTTTTATCAGCTTGTCGAGCATCCTTCGCCCGATGGGTAAATTCCGGTTGCTCGGAAAGAGTAGGGGACTGTCCTTTAATTTTATATTCTGTTCGCGTTCTCGTAAGTAACTTTTCAAGATTCGCGTTTCGTCCGGCTCTAGCGGGTGTTCACCGGAGAAGCTGCCTTTAAGTCGCGTTAATTTAATTCGCAGACGTTTCCAGTCAATATCGGTAACGTGCAGTTTCCCGACTTCCGAAGCTCTAAGTCCGTGCCGGTAGGCGATCAAAAACATCGCCTTGTCGCGTTTGTTCGTGATGCCATTAAGTAGCTGACGCAGTTCGTCGGGCGTAAAATAGGTGATTGAATCTAATCGGTTGCCGGTCATTGCTAAAAGTTCCCAAAATAACTCTTTTGGGTAATTATAGCAGATAGCAGGTCAATGTTTAATAGGGGTTGCTGTGGATAATGAACAGGGAAATTTAACTGTAAAGGGAACTTTAATTTAATCAGTAGAATTTTTAATGTAATCTTTTACGCAGTCGAAGCAGAAGGTTTATTATCGCTTCTCGCATCAATCAGAACCATATTTTTATCATCTTCTAATTTTAACTCTTTCAAAATTCCATTGACCTTATGCAGTTCTGGAAGCGAAAAGTAGAGAATTACTTTAATAGATTTTTTGGTGTTATTGGCTTTTTCATAAATCTCCACTTGTTTCTCTAAATTCCGTTGGAGTTGGGTGTTTTTTGCTAGTTTAAATTCAACTAACGATTTATCTCTACTTCCGCGTGAAATTTTGAAGTCCACCGGACCCCGCCCGTTATTTACTTCACTATTTACATCCGAAGGGGTAGCAAACCAAGTAAGTTTATAAAGTATATGCACATCTGATTCACGGTCTATTCTGTCGCCATTGTTGCGATAGAAAAAGCGGTAGCCGTCTTTATTTTCGATTACATCTTTGAAAAACATTACGCGCTGATAGGCTTCCTCGTAAGTGTCATATCCTAATTTATAAAAATCCGTTTTTTCGGCTAATTCTTCACCTAATTTTTTGAATTGTTCGATGTATAATCTTTCTGACTCTTTTACTTTCCGCGCGCTTTCGCTTTCGGCTTCTTCACCGTGTTCCTCTTTATACAGAATGTAATAATCTATAATTTCTGGAAACTCTCGAATTGTTAATGCGGCGGCGGCTTTCTTCTCTTTTTTATTTTCTTTTATCGCTCCGGTCTTTGGGTCTCTCGGCAGCATTTTGAAAAAATAATTATTTACCTGTTCGCGCAAAGCATCGTTAGAAATTGCCGGTGGAATAACCTCGAATTTATCTAAAATGTCCGTTTTGTTAATCCACGTTTCATCTCTGGTTAAAATGTCTTTCGGTGTAAGCAAAACATAATCGCCATCTTGATAAGGCAAATCAAATTCCTGAGTTACCCAACTCTCGGTTTCATAATTAAATTTAGCTTTTGAAACTGGTAGTTTTTTTCTATGTTTTTGGTCTATGTATGCTTTAGCAAACTCTTGAGTATATTCGAGCAAAAAACCGTGTATTAAATTTGTTGTAAAGTCGCTGATACTGTCTTTACCAACGCCCTCGCTTATCAAACAAAGTTTTTCCAAATGGCTGCTTTGAGTAACTTGCTCTTTCCCAAAATCTGAAAATACTCGATGTAAGTTTTTATGTAGAGCATTAGCAAAATCTTTTCCAAGTCCGCTTCCTCTGTTTGTCGCTAAAGAAAAGCCAAACCAATTCTGCTTTACTTCGGGGAATCTAAACCACGCCTCTATTAGTCCCTTACTTAAATTTCCGTCGGCGGATTTTTTACGAAGAAATCTAAGATATTTTATTATTTCGCTGTGTAGTTGTTGATATTCAGATTTTTGACTATTGAACAACAAAAAAGGGTCAATAAATAAAGGCAAGTCCGAAATTAAAGAGATATTAAAAGCACCGTATTCTTCAACAGTTTCAGGGTTAATATTAAAAAAATCTGAAAAATACTGATTCATATTAAAGCCAGAATATATCACAACTGATTAATACTTGCGACATAGTTTCTTAGTTGAAACAACTTTTAATAATTTAACCACAACCGTAGTAATGAGCAAACGGCTGGTTAGGTGGAAGTTGCCTGCCGCAATTATTACATTTTGGCGGACGCGGCGGGTGTTCATTTTGGTAATGTTGCTTTAACCGGCTCGGAGTAGAAAATTTTCTCAAACACGCTTTGCATTGTATTTTACTCATAAAGAATCAATTAAAAATAAAGGAAATCTAAAGATTTAATCAAGCAATGATTTGAAATCGTTTTTTGTTGGCTCGTCGGAATCCGCCGGAGTTATCCAAATGCGCTTAAAGATAACTTCCGGTTGCAAAAGAAACAAAGGGATTTTACTCGTGCGTCCGTATTTTTCTACCTCTCGGTGTTCGGTAAAAAGTGCGGAAGTCGTAAACCAAAATAACGGTGATGGCGTATTTCCCGAAACGGTCGGATGTCGCGCTGCCTGCCTGAGTTCGTTTGCCCAACTGTCCTGTGTGCTTTCGATCAGAACGCGCACCCGCCTTATACCGTAATCCTCGCGCTGCCGTTTCTGTTTAACGATATAGTTAAAATGCGCCCGCAGCTTTCGGTTATGTTTTTTGGTAGATGCGTGTTTGCGGTCGGCTTCGTAAAAAAAGTGGGCAAGCTGTCTGCCTTCCGGTTCGGTTGGAAAATAAAGCGTAAAAAATGCGTCCGGTCGGTGCGGTAAAAATTCGTTCCGGTCTGATTCCCGCCAAGTATTATTTTCGCCGTAAATAAGTTTTGGCACTTCTACTTTCTGCCAAAGCGTCGAGCCTTGCCGAAAGCATTTTAACTGCACTTTTCCTTTTGAGTTTCGGCAAGCCGCCTCAAGCATAAAATGAAACCGCGAAATCATTAGCTCGTGATGCAGGTGCATCAATCGCCCTTGCATATCGTCTATGTTAAGTCCGAAATTAATATCCGCGTATCGTTTTTCTCGCCTTCGTCGTGTGCCTTCATAATCAAGCTGCGCCTTATCTGCTCCGACATTAACCAGCAAATCCAAGGCGCGGGTATCGTCAAGATAGTATTGAAATTCTCCCGGATTGCCGACGCGGGGAAAGCAAAACCGATTAACAAAACCCTGATGGTAAAGCGTCTGCAAATGTCGGGCGGTGATGCGCTCGTTGCCGGTTGCTAAATTTGTGATAAATGATGTTGGAATTATCCGGTAGCGTTCAATAATACCGATAATCTCAAGCGAGCGGTCGGTGATGCGGCGCGGTTCTAATCGCTTCGGGTCGCGGCTGTATTTGTGAAGTCTTTCTTGCATAGGCGCATAGTCGGCTATCCGCTTATTCTCGACCGAACGGGTCGTTATCGTCGGAGACGTTATCAAAGACATTTGTTTTGGAATTAGTTTGTTTCGAGGTGGGCTTTACTGTCTTTATTAAAGCCTGTTCTTGCTTTTCTAGCAACTTATCTACTTCCGCGCACGAAAGAGCCTGCTGTTTTTTCATTTCCCTTTCGATATACCACGCTCGATTTTTCTCGCTCGTGTAAAAATCTTTAACAAACGGCACAAGCATCGGTTGTGTTTTCTGATTCTGAATTTTGATAAAAGCGTGTCGTCCATATTGCTCTTTGAGGGCTGCCGTAAGCTCTATTAACTGTTCTTCCGGCGTGTAATACTGAACGCTTGATAGCTCTTGAAACGGCACGGGAATAAAAATAGGTATGTCCGCTTCTCCTTCGCTTTCTGCGTGGCTTTCGCTGTAACTTTGGCTGTGGCTCGTGCTTTCTCCGCGCATCGAGCTATTGCCAAAACTCGTTCCTTCCATTGCCGACGCACTCGCTCCGGTCGGGTTTGTTACGCCGTCAAACCACGCCGACGGCGCAAACATCTCGCCCGTTCCGGTCGCGCTTGTTAAACCAAAACTCGCGCCGGTGGCGAAGCTGTCCGTGCTGCCGTCGCTGTAACCTGAGCTTTCCGAATGAGAACTACTTTTGCTATAAACCTTGTCGCGGGCGTATTTCGCCCAAAATTTTGTTTGGTAAATGGCTGCCTTTATCTTTTTCGCGTCCAAATCGCCGATAAACAATTCTTCCGCCATAAGCCGTGCGCTTTGCGTAGGCAGTCCGCCAAAAACCGCTTTGATTTTGCAGTTAGTCAAAACCGCGTCTTGTATATTTTCGTCAATCTGCCCGAAACGCTGATGCGCCAAAACGAGAAAAATACCAAATTTGCGAATTTGGTCAAGCATATTGGCAAGGTCAACACTCACGAAGCTGGCGAATTCGTCCAGATACACAAAGTAAGGCGCGGGGTCGTTTCCCTTTTCGTCTTTTTTCCGGCGCATCGCAGTTTCAAAAATTTCATTGATTAAAAGCGATCCGAAAACGCGAGAATTTGGCTCTGATAAATCATCGCTCGGCGCGAGTTTAACGAGTAGGATTTTGCCCTCGTCAATGATTTGTTTTAAGTCAATGCCGCGATCCGGTAGTCCTAAAAATCTAGTCAATGCCGTTGAAGTGAGAAACCGGAAAAGGCGGTTTTTTGCTGACAGCGTTTCCTCTCGCCATTCTTTTGCTTTAAGTAATTGAAGCTCGCGCCATTCGTGCTGCACAAGCGGCGTTTGCAATTTTTCGATAAGCTGCTCCCGGACTTCTCCAGCGTTAAAATCTATCAAGTGCTGAATCTGCGGCAAGCCCAAATTATGCTCTAACATCACGGTAAAAATCAGTCTGAGCATCCGTTCAAGCGTCGGCGTTTGGTCGGCATTCTTGACATCCCAAGCGTGAAGGATCGCCGATATTCTCCGGTCAACCTGCACGGACACATCGCCGTTCGGACTTTTCCGAAAAGGATTAAAATTGATTATTGAATCAGGCTGTGAAAGATTTAATAAAACTACTTCTTGGTTGGGTATGTGGTGGGCGCAATAATCGGCGACGGCATCGTAAAGCGTTCCGTGCGGGTCGAGCAATGCGAAACCCTGCCGGTTGCGAATTTCGCCGCGCATCATCCACTCCATAAATTTAGACTTTCCGCTCCCGCTGCTGCCGATAACGTGCATATGACTTTTCCGGTCGTCAGACGAAATTTGCAAAGTCTTTCCGAGAGCATCAAAACCGAGTTGCAAACCTTTCATAAACTTTCCCAAATGTTGGTTAGCTCTTCCCTAATTCTTTCCTCTTGCGCCTCTATCGAATTTTCCCAAATTTTTACCTTCCGGTGTTCTTCTTCCGTCCATTCCTCGAACGGCTTGCCGCCGGTTTCCATTTTTATCAACCGCTCGCGTTTAGACTTTAAGCTCTCCAATTTTTCATATAAACCTTCCTCGCGTTTATTTCTCTGTTCCGTTTTATCAGGTAACAAAGCAGGTTTGTGTTTTCGGTTTTCTTGACGAGCATTGATAAAAGCAATCAAATTAGTGTTGCGTTCAATTAAAGTCGGCAAAATTGGCAATTCACTTGGAAAAATTTGTCCTTTTCTCAATTCACCCGTTTGCAAAGTTCCTCTTGCCCCTTCCAATCGTCCAAGTTCGCTTTGAGCCATAATTTTATAATCCACAAGTTGATCATCTGATAAGTCATCAAGCATACTCGAATCGTTAATCAATTCTTGAAGAGTTTCTTGCCATCGGATACGTTCTGGAAAATTTTCTTCTTCAAACTTTTGCTGCTGTTCTTGAATATCATTCGCTAAAGTTTCGATAAATCCAGTCCAACCGCCTTTGGCTTTAGAGTTTTCTTTGTGTTCTTCCCGTTTTCGATACAACTCTTTCAGACGTTCATCGTTACTTTTTCCGCTTTTTCCAAATAATCCCATTGACGTAACTCCTTTAATATATTATACTTACAAGCTAATCTTATAAATTAGCTAAACCATTTTGTAGGAGGTAAAAATAGTGCCGATTCATCCGAAAACCATTGGGAAATTTGAAGAATTTCGCCGTCAATATCACCCCAACATACCTCAAGAAGCATATCTTGCTTTTGAGAATTTTTTATTTTTTATGGGACTTTAGCGAGCAAAACGGTTTTTCAGTCGGGCTTGAACCGATGGAAAATCAAACAGAAGAAGAATTTCTTCTAATTGTTCACCGCTTTGGCAATTTCAAACATAAATTCACCAAGTTACTTGATGAATTTTACGAAGAAGTCGAACGCTTCAAACGCACGGGCGAATTTGAAATCATTTGGGACGAATTTATTTCGGACTCAAACGACCAATAAAATTTAGGGGTTAGCATAATCTTTTGTGCTAATCCTTATTTTTTCTCCCGAAATTGTTATTTATCATATTTTTACCTTAATTACAAAAATCTCTTATATTTAAGTAGTCTCCTGATTTGTGTGTTGATGTTTTTTCGTGACTGTCATTTCGGGGTGGGCGGGAAACTTCCCTCTCAAGCGAGCAAAAAAAAAGCAGGGGTTTAATCCCCTGCTTTTCTTTATTTTTTCTTGGCAGCTTGACCGCTTCGGTAGCTTTCCAAGACTTTCTCGCGCACCAGCTTTTTGATGGTCGCGTCTAACTTATACATCGCCTTGTCTGATTCGGGCGTGCCGTCCGTATGTTTCTGCGCGGCTTCGTAAAGCGGGGCGATGATATACGTTCCCGTCCACGCATCTAACTCACCCATATAACTGTATTTTTCTTTGGACATTTTTTTGTCCCTTTCGTCCAGCAATTTATAAGGTGCGGTTTGCTGCTGGTTTGCTTGCCGCAAGATAGCAATAGGCGGCGGGATTCCTTGCCGTGTCACCGATACGGCTTGAGGGCTGCAATGCCCTTGACACGGTAAGGTCGCCGCTATAATAAAAAAAGGTAAGCAAAAGCCTCTGTTTCTGGGAAGTGGGTTGATAGTCAGTCACGAAAAATTCTGCATTGGTAGTTATGCGCCTATGCGCCTATCCGTCTTACTTTCAATCAACGACATAAATCAGTTGCCACGCATCACGCTCGTTAGGCGTGTGTTAAGTAATGGTAGTCCCCCGCCGCCTAAGCGCAGCGCAGGCTACCCTCTATCGAGGTTGAAGAAGCGGTTAGCGACTGAAACCCGAAGTGTCCGCCAAAGCGGTTAGTCGGCGGCGGTGTTTTCCGGTGGTCAATCGGAAAACAAACGAAGCGGTCTTTGCGGCACGAAGAACTGAGTGCCGAGCGGTTAGCAAGCAGCAAAGGCTGGCGGTAGAGGGTAGCCTGCGGTAAGCAGGCGGCGGGGGGATAGTAATAATGCGCGTTTAGCGCAAGTTAGTTATACATACCAATACAGTAGTATTGAATGTATAAAATTTGCATATAAAATAGGTCAAATTTTCCGCTTATTTATGCGGAAATTTGACCTATTAAGTTTCTGGATTGTCTGTTTTGGCTAGGTTTAATATTTTGTCGTACAGTTCTGCCTTGTCTAATGCTGTCATTACTGCAACTGATTTATTCTTGAGTTTATTCTCTTTTTTATAAATTCTTATTCGTTCGTTAGCTTGATTGGTTATCTCTATATTTATCATTGGTGTTTTTTACTTTAATGATATTTCCCTTTGAACCGGTTATGATCGCTCATTGTTTGCTATTTACTACGATTACGATATGTTTTGTCGTGTTCGCTTAGACAATCCTCAAAATCATATAAATTTTAGGTGTTCTCAGTTAAATTTTCTTTTTCTATTTTGGCGGTGATTTCCGTTTCGCGCTGCTGGTCGTGGCTGCATCTGCGGACTTGATTGCTTCGCCTTCCGTGTTCGGTTTTGGCGAAATGGATAAATCCGATGTGGTCGCAAATCTGGCAGTTCTTCATTCTTTCTTCGGACTCTTTTAATTTTTGACGGTCGGCTTCAATACGAATGCTTTCGGTGTATTCTTCCGGCAAGTCGTAATTTTGTTCGACGGCTTGAATAAACCAACCGGCTTTATTCTTCGGTTCAATTTTTCGGTAAGGAAAAACGGCAAGCTGCTGTTTGACCGTTTCGGTATGATTTTTGACAAGCTCAATGGCTTTTAACGCTCTTACTCCAAATTCGATAATTAGCCGTTCGGTCATTAGTTCTTGAGCATCGGTAAAGACATCGGTTAAAAGTGCCGGTAGTGCCTCGTTTTTCGCTTCTAACGGCTCGCTTCCCTGCCTTGCCATACCTTGAACTGCCTTTGCGGGTTTCGTGGCTTCTGGAAGCTGTTCGGCGGGTTTTTTACTGCGGTTAAGAATTGCCCCGCGAATCCGGTTTATTGATTCTCCGGCAGCCTCGCCCGGATAGTAACGAATGATAAAATCCAGTTCCTTTCCCTGCTCTACCGATTTACGATATTCAACCTTCGATAAATAGCCGGTGGCGAAATGGTCGGCGACAACGCGATTCATCTGCTGCACCACTCTGAAACGCTCGTTATATCGTTTGAGAGTATGATGATGTTTGATATACCACGAATAACGTATCTCGCAGAATTTGGAATTGTTTTTGACGCTGCCGAAAATTTTACCTGCCATTAATTCATACCAACGCCGTGCGGCTGGCTTTACTGAAAAAAGGTATTGGTTATCAATTAGCCTTTGGCTTTGTCCCTGAAGCTGCTGCATTTTGACTTCAAGCGGATCGAGTTTGATATACAAAACATCTTCAAGGTCAAACTTAAATTCAATTTTGGTGAGTTCTTCTTCGGTAACGTGATACTCCCCTATCGCGTAGATACTGAGCCGCGAAAAGCTGCCTTTTATCTGTAAGTATTTCTGCTTTCCCTGCTCGTCGGTTTCTCCGCTCGGAAACCATAAATCGGCGACGCAACCGGCAAAGCTGATTTGTCTGAGTGCTTGGATTAGGTCGCGCTCTTGTCTGCCGCCTGCTGCCCAACCGACTTTTCTGAGGCACTCCCGAATCTTACCTAGTGGAATTATTTCCGGTATGGTTTTGTCTTGGCGGCGGGCTTCGTCAATCGCCGGTTTGATGAGCAAATACCAAACTTGATGGGCTTCCGTTCCGGGTGCGCCGACTTCCTTACTGGCGTTTTGAAAAACTCCCCAACGAATCGGATGTCCGGCTTCATCTACTCCCTCATAGTTGATAACCTTCGATACATCTTTACGACTGCTGGTTAAATTAAAAAAAGGCAAGTCTGTTGATAACTTCGGAACGAAAGTTACAAGGTGCTGTCCTGATTTTAATGGTATGAGTTCGGTAGCCATTTTAATTTATAAGTTACAACAACAAAAGCATTTTTCCTAATTCCTTCGCGTCCGATAACATCGGTATATTGTTGTTGTTCTTTAAATGTTCTTAATACAGTTCCTTTTCACCTATCTTCTTTATTATCAGATGCTTTCGCGCTTTTTTATCACTACTAAACACACGCTAATATCACCACTAAGCACACATTCCATCACCACTAAGCACACGCTCTCATCACTACTGAACACACACGCCTATCACCACTAAGCACACGCTTCTTTCTGTTTTATTCTTAAAGATTTGTTTCTTTTCGCAGAGCAAAAACTTATCTAGGCAGGGGATTGAAAGGCTCTTTAGATGCGTTTATTATACCACACTAGCCGCTTGTTTGCGGTCGCTCGTCCCAACCCTCGCATAGCTTCGGCTCGCTCATCTTAGCGGCTCGTGGGGGGTCTCAAAGCGTTAGCTTAGAAAGGCGAATTTTGGCTGCTGCTCCTGTTGCAATAGCGTGTTGGGCGGACGCTTTACCTGCGGTCTCAGCCTTTCAATCGAAGCCGCAGTTAGCGACAGGGAAACGTCCACGAGCTTCCTTTCATTGTATAGACTTTCAGAGGTTTGGGTAGGTCTGCCAAAAATTATATATAGCCGTTTTCGTAATCTGCTCTTGTGCAGCTAATCATAACGCCTCTCGTGAAAATTATATTCGTAAGTTGCATTAACTGATTTACAACTTCGTTTTCTTTTTTCGCTATCAAGACGTGCAAAACCTTTCCCAAGATAATATATTGCTGACTTTTATCTGCCGGAATGGGCGAAGCGAAAATCTCTTTCAGCGAAGGGATACCGTTAAATAGGGCGGCACAGGGGATTGATTGACCGGCTTCGCAGGCAAGCAAAATAACGCGGTGCGGTTCAAAAGATTCAATCCAATTTGCTACCGCTCTCCATTCAATAAAACTATCAGAGGAAATTTTCAATCCAGTTTTGTTACTATGACCAATTATTACAATGGTTCTAAAAAGCTGCCCCGTTTCATAAAGTTCACCCACATCTTTTAATAACTCAGTATCGGAAAGTGACTTTAAACAATGAATTGGATTTTTGGGAAAAGTGTGTTTTGCGAATTTTTCTAAATCATTACTGACAGCGAGATTTTGCTGTGTGAGCTTTGCGCTGTCGCATTCCATAATAAGCACGGCTTTTCTCCGGCGGTCAATTTTAACTGATGAATTTGTCACTTTGATTGTTATGATGTGTTACCGAAGTATGAGAATGGAAAATTTCTATTTTTGTTCCTTTATCCACTCCGAAAGAAGCTGCTCGACCAGCCCGCTAAAGTCCAAATCCTTGCGCCCGAAAAGTCGTTTCCGCACGTCCTCGTGAAGTCGCGCCGGAACATAAGCAAACGCACCGATGTAGTTCGGGTCGCTACGCCGTCCTTTGACTCGTGCCGATGGCGACGGCTGCACCAAAATTTCTTTCTTGGGCTGTCGTTTTTGCTTGGCAACTTTCGGAGTAGGGGACTGCTCTTGTCTGGCTTCTTTAAATAACTCGCTAAATTTACTCATTTCAAAATCTCCTTTCCAACGGCTAAATAATCCTGCCAAGCCGCCTTTGCTTTCGGGTCGTGCGTTTCGGCAACCGTGCTGCCTTCGAGGGCGGCTTTTTTATATGCGGTGTATCGCCGAATCTGTCCGGCAAACAAAGGTAAGCCAACTTCTAAAAGCTGCTCCCGCGCTTCGTCCGCGTCTTTGCTCGGCACGGGCGGCGTAATAGTTAATAAAATTTTGTAGGCATTACTGCGAACGCTCTTTAAGACGACCAGCATTTTTAATAAAGTTTGCAAAGTCAGCGCGTCGGGCGTGGTGGGAATAATTAATAAATCGCAGCCTTCTATCAGCGTTTGCAAATCTTCGTCCGCCGGTCGCGCCTGCGTATCAATGACAACGTGCGTAAAATCGCGCACGGCTTTAACTGCCTGCCGTTCGTCCACGACGCGAAAATCTAGTTTTCCTTTTTTTGCCCAATCAAGACAACTACGGTTCGGGTCGCCGTCAACTAAAAGCGTCGGAGCGCGTTGTTGCAGATAAGCCGCTAAAT
>MWWH01000075.1_pt1 | contig 24326 bp, 26 predicted proteins | sample 1047231 | NCBI WGS metagenome assembly MWWH01 (sample SAMN06349967, study PRJNA376086) | soil metagenome | isolation source: MG3-2 sample Antarctic (ecotone) soil | place: Antarctica | collected 2015-01-13 | reverse complement strand
GCGCAGCGGCACGGATGTTTTCATCAACATCCCGAAATTAGTTCTGGGAGTAATGCCTTGGAGCGAGCCTCCTTCGCGTGTCGGAACGCAGGCAAAGTTCGGTACTCCCGCAACCGGCGTGGACAAGTTGTATGGTTCGCGGTCTCCGTCCATTCAGAAGCAATAAATTCGCGCGGTGCATTCGGGCGTTATAATTATTTTGTTAAAGAACATATCTCAAATCGCCTTATCAATATACACGGAACGAGATTTCGGATTAAGCGCCGAGTTGAGCCAGTCGCCGACGACGTTCAGCGACAGCACCAGCGCGGCGAGAGTCAGACTCGGAAAGGCGATTATCCACCACGCATCGGGGATGAATTGATGACTCCGTTAATAGGTATATCTCCGCCGTCAACCGAATTCCCCTGGCAAAACCACGCGCGGGCTTTTGCTAATCACTTGGCATACGGCGCAACGCTCGGACTCACGCACAACTTGCTGCGCTCCGTCGGCGACTTGAACGAATCAGATAGGGGAAAATCCAAAATCTCGTAAAAATTATGTGTTTTATAAAGAGTTTGGATTATCAATTTAACGGGTCTGTCTTTATAAAACAATTAAATCATTGATAATGTAAGATTTAAATTTATCAAATCAATTACAAAGTTTTGGCGTTCCAGTTGCCTGTGTTCATCGCAATAATCTGTTTATACAAAGGCAAAAAGCTATTTAAATTATAAGGAGACTCCATATGTCCAAAATAAACGTCGCTTTTTTTGCAAAGGTTTTTTTGTTGTCAATGCTTGTCGCGGCAGGTATCACGTCGGTAACGGCTCAAGAAGGCACGGCAACTCTCCGAGGCACGATAGCCGATCCGAGCGGAGCGGTTGTCCCGGCGGCAACGGTTTCAATCGTTAATCAGGAAACAGGACTTAACCGCCGGTCTGCTACTACCACCGAGTCAGGCGATTATGTTTTTACTTCTCTGACGCCCGGTTTGTACCGGATTACGGTGGAAGCAGCCAATTTTAAGAAATCGGTTAAAGAAAATGTCAGGCTCGCCGTCGGAGAAACGCAGGAATTTAATTTTTCGATGGAAGTCGGCGGCTCTCAGGAAACCGTAACCGTAACTTCGGAAGAACCGCTGGTTGAAACTTCGACCAATAAAATCGGCGGCAATATCAGCCAGGAAGAATTAACCGAGCTTCCTTCGATTAATCGAAACTTTATCGGTTTCGTTGGACTGATTCCGGGCGTGGTGCCGAACATCAGCACCGAATCGTTCGGTTCCGATTCGGTCAGCGTCAACGGGCAAGACCCGCGCTACAATAATTATCTGCTTGACAGCGCGAATAACAACGACGACGTAATCGGACAACGCGCCGGTTCTCAAGCGCGCGTCGCTTTGGAAGCGGTGCAGGAGTTTCAGGTTCAGACCAACCAGTTCAGCGCCGAACTCGGACGAACTTCCGGCGGTATCATTAATGCAATCACCAAATCCGGCACAAACTCGTTTCGCGGAAGCGCGTTCGGATTTTTCCAGAACAATAAACTTAATTCAAACAATCGTCTGGCGGTGTTGAATAATCTTCCTAAGCCGGACGCGAGTTATAAACAATTCGGCGGCACAATCGGCGGACCCATCAAGAAAAATCTGGCTCATTTTTTTGTCAGTCTTGAGCGGACAATTATAGACCAAGGAGTAATTATTGACATTCCCGCGCGTCCGGCTTTGAATGCTTCGACCTCGACCGCGACGCGCGCGACCAATATATTGCTCAGAGGCGACGTTCAGCCGACACAGAAACATCAATTTTCGATTCGCTATTTGAGAGAAAACTCACCGCAGTTTAACCAGATTATTCCGGTCGTCAACCGCCCCGTATCGCTTGCCGTCGCGCGCGAAGAAGCGGACGTTGACCAGACGACGGTCGGAAGCTACACGTATAGCATAACTTCAAACGTCGTCAATGATTTGCGGCTTTCCTTTACCCGCGAAGATGTCGCATTTGCCAATCCGGGATTTAACAGCGGAAAATCTCAGGCTGACCTTCCGCCGACGCTGCAGTTTAATACGTTCGTTGATCAGCAGAGCAGCTCCGCGCAAGCCCGCGTCAATGATTCTTACCGATTGGCGGACACGCTGACCTGGATTAAAGGCGCGCACACTTTTAAATTCGGCGTGGATTACAACTACGTTACCGCCGACAGCCTTAACGAAGACAATCGGAACGGCACATTCATCTTCCCGACCGATTTGCCGTTTGACCCGAATAATCCGCGCACTTATCCCGAAAGATTTTCAATCCGCGTCGGCGGACCGCTCAGAACATTTCAAATCAATCATAATACGAGCGTGTTTGCCCAAGACAATTGGAAAGTGAACCAAAAATTGACGCTCAATCTCGGACTGCGCTACGACGACGAAACCATTTCATCGGATAATAACAATTTTTCTCCGAGATTGGGTTTCGCGTATGACCCGACCGGAAACGGGAAAACCGTGATTCGCGGCGGATTCGGCACGTTTTATCAAAACACGCCGTTTGAAGTCATTACCGCCTTTCGCGCCAACGGACCCTTTGCAAGCTCCTTTAATCGAAATTTTCCGCTCAATTCACCCGACCCCGGACCGCGAGCGGGAGTTTTACCAACTGACCCGACGCTGGTTAACGGACCAACTGTTAATAGAGCTTTGATTGCGTCGCTCGTCGGTTCGGGCGCGGTGCTGGCAAACGCCACGCCGACCGTCGATAACGCCGAACGACGGATGCCGTATACCCGTTCTTTCTCGATAGGATTTCAGAGAGAACTCGTGACCAGTCTGGCTTTGACGGCGGATTATATTCATAGTGACGGGATTGACCAGTTTTTAACAATCAATCTCAATCCGGGAAGACGCGCGTCAACCAGTTCGACGGGAACAATTACCCGTCAGTTTTCGACTCTCGGAGCGGTCATCCAAAATAGCTCCGTTCCCGTGGTTACTGATTTATTCAGTAACTTTCCTTTTCAGACGGCGGCGGTGTCGGGCGTAACGACCCGCATTAACGAGGGCAAAACCAAATATGACGCGCTTCAGCTCTCGCTCGACAAACGCTTCTCGAAAGGGTTCCAATTTAAAACTTCATATACGCTGTCGAAAGGAAGCGGAAACGTCAGCGGCAGCGCTTTGGGAGCAGCCAGCTTCCAGACGCAAACCAGTCTGGGACTCGACGAAAACACAGGACCGACGGCTTTTGACCGGCGGCACAACTTTGTTTTCAGCGGTTTATACAAAGTGCCGCGAACCCGCGGTTTGATTATCAGCACCATCATCCGCGCTTTGTCCGGCACGCCGTTCAGCATTGTGAATTCAACGATTGACGCCAATCAAAACGGGATTAACTTTGACCCGCTGGCAGCCGGAACATTTAACAGTTCCCGCACTTTTGCCAACGGGGAAACGCTGAATTTTGCGGTTGATAATAAAGGCGGAGTCAACGGTGCGCGCCTTCCGGGTTTCTTTTCGGTTGACTTTAGAGCGGCTTACAAATTTAATTTTACCGAGCGCGTCAACGCCGGTTTTACATTTGAAGTCTTTAACCTTGCCAACCGAACCAATTACGACGAAACAACGGTTTCGGGAGACACTTCGCAAAGCACTTTCCTGATTCCTTCGGTCGCAAAACCGCCGCGCACTTTGCAGCTCGGTTTCCGCATTGCGTTCTAACAAAAACGATGCCCGCCGAATCGTTTGAATCGGCGGGCTTTTTAATTTCCGCAGTTTTTAAGTTAGAATTTTAAGATTATGAATAATAAATTCTTTGCTTTTGCCGCCGAAAAAATGCCGTTCAGCAAATTCAAGCTGACGGCTTTTGTCTTGCTGCTGACGATTAATTTAACGCTGCCCGTCCGGTTTTACAGCCAGCGCACCGCCAAACCAATGTTGTATGGAAAACAATGGATGGCAATCACCGGCAAGCCGCTCGCCGCGACCGCCGGAGCGATGACTTTTCAAAAGGGCGGAAACGCGGTTGACTCCGCCTGCGCGATGATTGCCGCGACTTCGACGATGTGGGACACATTAAGCTGGGGCGGCGAAACACAGGCGCTTATCTACAATCCGAAAACCGGCAAAGTTATCGGCATCAATGCGCTCGGTGTTGCTCCGACGGGCGCGACAGCGGAATTTTATAAAAGCAAAGGAATGAAGCATCCGCCCGAATTCGGCGCGCTCGCCGCCGTTACGCCGGGAACGCCGGGCGGCATTCTGGTAATGCTCGCCGAATACGGCAAACTCAGCTTAAAGGACGTTTTAGAGCCTTCGATTCAAATGGCGGATGGTTATCCGATTGAAGCCCAACTCGCTAACACTATCGAGCGCGAAAAAAAGCGTTTGAAAGAGTGGAAGTATTCGCGTCAGGTTATGCTGCCGCACGCGGGCGAAACGCGCGAATCTCCGGCGGCGGGTGAAATCTTCCGCCAGCCGGATTTGGCGGCGACGCTCCGCAGATTGGTCGAAGCCGAACGGCAAGCTCTGTCTCAGGGGAAGAATCGAAAAGAGGCGATTTACGCCGCTTACGACCGTTTTTACAAGGGCGACATCGCCCGCGAATTTGTCAGAGGAACGCGGGAAGAAGGCGGTTTAATCACGCTCGAAGATTTGGCGAACTGGAAAGTCCGCACGGAAGAACCGCTCAAAACGACTTACAAAGGAATTGAAGTTTATAAACTGTCACAGTGGACGCAAGGACCGGCAATGCTGCAAGCTCTCAACATTCTGGAAAACTTTGATTTGAAGGCGATGGGGTATAACAGTTCAAGATACGTTCACACGATTTATCAAGCGATGAATTTAGCGTTTGCCGACCGCGATTTTTATTACGGCGACCCGTATTTCGCGCCCGCCGAGCCAATCGAAGGACTTCTCTCGAAGGCTTACGCCAAAGAGAGAACCAAGCTGATAAACGCGGAGCACAACGACCCGAATATCAAACCCGGCGACCCATATCCGTTTCAGGGACGAACCCCGAACCCGTTTCTTAAACTTCTGGAGAAGTGGACGCCGACGCCTGATGGCAGCGGGTCGAGAGTTAATCAGGACGCTGTTTCAAGTGCTTCGTGGAATCAGTTTAAGGAATCGTTTTATGCGGGAACAACCTCGGTCGAAGCGGCTGATGCCGAAGGCTGGGTCGTGTCGATTACGCCGAGCGGCGGCTGGGTTCCCGTCGTCATCGCGGGAAAAACCGGCGTCGGTTTAAGCCAAAGGGCGCAGAGTTTCGGACTCGACGCGGCGGAAAATCCTTTTAACGTAATCGAGCCGGGAAAACATCCGCGCGTTACTTTAACCCCGACTCTGGCGTTAAAAGACGGAAAACCGTTTCTTTCGTTTGCCGTGCAGGGCGGCGACAGTCAAGACCAAAATCTTTTACAGTTTTTCCTGAATGTCGTCGAATTCGGAATGAACGTCCAGGAAGCGACCGAAGCCCCGAATATCAATAGCTTTCAGATGCGAAGTTCTTTCGGCGCGCACGATTCGCGTCCGGGAAGAATTCTGCTCGCCGATTCGATGCCGCAATGGACGCGCGGCGAGCTGAAGAAAATGGGTTATGATTTGACGTTTGAAGAACGCACGTCGGGACCAATTAACGCCATCTTTTTTGACCGTAAGCATAACACAATGCAGGGCGGCTCAAGCAATCACGGCGAAGATTATGGCATTGCCTGGTAGAACGAAACCTTTGTAGAACATTAAAGCAGCCGCAAATATAATAATCATCATCAGCTATTTCAACAGCATATTTATTTTCCCGCATAGGTTACACCCTGTTTGATTTTCTTCGTTTTGCTCATCGGACTACATCAAAAATTTCAGGCTCAAGCTGATTATCAACAGCTAACAGCAAAAAATTCTTTTCAATTTTACAATTATAGAAAAAGTAAATCGGCAAAGTCTTGTAAGAAATTGCTCCTTCCGTAACCGGATTAAAAGTTTCCGGTAAAAGCGCGGCAAGATACCGAATTATCGGCGCCTTGATAAGCGGCGGCAATTTCCCGCCGCCGCTTATCAAGGTGTATCATTAACTTTTAGATTTGCGGCAGGCGGTCAATGAACGCTATTCTACGCATATAAAGTTGGATACGGAAATTCAAATTTTGCAGAGAGGTTAATCGGTTGAGAGAAAAAACGGTTTATTTAAGCGGCGCGATGCTCGGCTGCACGGATGAAGAATGCCGCGATTGGCGCGAATTCGCCAAACAGAATCTTAACGGCGTTGCGCGCGACCCGATGATTCGGGATTACCGCGAGCGACCGATGGACGGAATGGTTGATATGGTCGAGAACGATAAAGCCGATATTGACGGCTGCGACGCGATTTTAGTCAATTTCGTCAAACCGAGCGTCGGCACGAGTATGGAAGTTTTATACGGCTGGGAGCGCGACAAAAAAATCGTGCTGGTCGCGCCGCCCGAAATTTCGGTCAGCCCGTGGCTGGTTTATCACAGCCATCACGTTTTTCACACGGTTGACGACGCGATTGCGTTTATCAACGAAACGGATTTTTAGACGAAAAAGGAGGATTGTTCAAATGTCTGACGTAGCATATACATCGAAAATACGAATTGAGCGCGAACGAGGTCCGGCTCGCTTAGCTTATCTTCCGGCGGAAACAGAGCCGGTCAAATTCGGCGTTCACGGCGCGGTCGCCGAGCATTACGGCATCAGTCCCGATGTCGCGAAACCGCACGCGACGACGCTCGATTATGTGGTCGCGGCGGCGAGCGGCTGACTGGTCGGCACATTCGGAGGCGCGCTGGAAGCGCGTAAAATCAACGCGAGCAACAAGCATTTGACGGCGGAAGTAACCGGCGAGATTGAAACCGTAGACAATGTTCTGGTAATCCGGCGGATTCACGTCGTCTATCATTTGAACGCGCCGGCGGAATCGCGAGAGACAATCGAGCGGGTTCACAAAATGCACGCCGAACATTGCCCGGTTTATCGCTCGCTTTACAAAGCAATTGATATTACGACCGAGTATCAATTACAAGAAAGCGATTGAAAGAAATGATTATGAAGGGCGCTTACTTCCAAGCCGTTTGCCTGGGCTGCCGAAATCAACGGATTGACTTCTTCCTGAAGCAATACCGTATCGCTCATCAAAACGGCGCTTTTGCCGTCCATCGTTTTTTTGACCGAGACCCAGCCGCCGAAGCCGAAGGAGATCGGCACGGGTTCGCCTTTAATGGTAACCTTCAAATCGTTTCGCGGGAGCGGCACGGTGTAAACCGCTTCTGCCTCGACGTATTTTCCTTTTTTGCCGAGCGCGCTTTCTATCGCCGTTATTTCAGTCGGCGAAAGCGGCGGCGTTTTTTTTCGCGCCAAAGTCTCCTCAATAACCGCCGCCGTCGCCCCAGCAGAGCCTGTCTTCGCCAAAGTTAAAACGCCTGCTCCGGTGGCAAGTAATCCCGTAATTGCTTCGCGTCGTGATATTTTCTTGTTCATACTTACCCTGTGATACATATCTAAATTAATCCTGCTCCACTTTTTCAATCTGTCCGCTGGCAGTATCAACGTGAACGGTGGATTCTTTGCCGTCGGAAACAATGATTTCAAATTCGTAGAGAACTTTCCCGCGCTCTTTTTCAAGCGCGGCGAAAACAACCGCCCCGCTGACACGGGCGAGCGCTGCGGCTTCGGCCTCGTCGAACGAAACTTTTGCGCTTGTCAGCATCGCATTTTTGCCGGTCGATACTTTTCCCGATCCTTCCGTTACCTTAAAGACTTCGCCGGTAACGGCATCGACGTGAACTTCGGATTCATGTTTTTCGGTCGTGTATTTCAAACTCGAACAAAAGCCTTCCGCCTTTGCCGCGTTCGAGTTTAGAGAATTCGACATTCGGTTAAAAGTCTCCAGAGGGTAAAAATGTTTCATAGAATTTCTAACAAATAACTGTTTAGGCAATTTTATTAAACAAATCCGCTCTGCAATTAATCAATTTTCAAACGTAATTCTATATCCTACGTGCGAAAAATTGGTAAAACTAATGCTATAAAATAATTATTTCTTGCAAATAAAAGGTAACTAGTGCTTTGTAATCTAAGTTTCTTGAATAACATTTTCGTAATGGCGATTTAGTTTTTCTCTGGCGTTTTCAATCGTAAATTGCCATTTAACCTTGATTTCAAGTTCGTTTCGTTCTTTGACAATCGATTCCAGCTCGCCGCTCAAGGTTTCTATATCAGGAATTCGACGCGACAGACACTGCCGCGAGATTGCCGAGAGTTCCAACTCCGCCATATTGAGCCACGAACCTTTTTTCGGCGTGTAATGAAACTCAAACCGCTTCATCAATGAATAGGCTTCTGCCGGCGGCAAATTCTCGTAAAACGAAGAGGCATTGTGCGTGTTTAGATTATCCTGAACCAAAACAATTACTTCGGCGAGCGACCAGAAGCGAACGACCTCTTGTTGAAAACGACAATAATCAGCTTTTGTTCTTTGCCGATAAACTCTGACCAGCCGTCTTCCGGTTAAAGGTTCAAAAGCGACAAAAACTGAAGCTGTGCCGCCGCGCTCGTATTCATAATCAAACTTCTTTACAGTGCCTGATTTCATTCCAATCGGCTCGATTTTCTCGCCGAGCATCTGGAACGGCAACTCGTCCAAACAAATGACGGGTCGCTTTTGATCAGAGGGCAGATGGTAAAGCGACAAAACATCTTCCATTCGCGCCAGGTATTCGCCCGTTATTTGTCCGATACACCACATCTTTTTTAAGTGCGGTCGAAGTTCGTTTTTTTCAGTATCTCGCCGACGTGATTGTGCGAGAGCGAATCGCACAATCCGAGTTCGACGGCTTTGTCCGCCAACAGGCGCAATGTCCAGCGGGCGTGTCCGGCGGGCGCATCAGAACAGGCTAAAGCAGTAATGCGGGCGCGGACTTCACCGGATATTCGGCGCGGTTTGCCCGTTCGCGGCTTCTCCGCCAAAGCCGACTCAAGCCCTTCCGCCCGATAGCGGTGTTTGATGTTATAAACGGTGGTCGGAGAGCAGCCTAACAGAGAAGCGATTTCAGTTGCTGGTGTGTTTCGCGCAAGCAACTCAAGAATCCGTGCGCGTGTCTGCTTGCGGTTGGAATCATTGCCGCCGCTGAATAAAGTTTTCAAAGAACGTCGTTCTTCGGTTGAAAGTTGAATAAGTTCCGTTTGTCGTGCCATTGTTGAATAATAACAATGGCAACAATAAATTTCAAAAACTAACATTACAAAGTACTAGGTTGAGTAGGAATGCTTTATACAATTTTTAATTTTATAAATATAAAATATAATAACCTCTCTAAATGATGTGATGTATAGACTTAGCCTATGATGGGGGTAAGTATTCCAGATAAAAACCTCTCATAGGAATCTGGGGACTATATATGGGGTGGTAGAGGGCTGATATGAGGGTTTTGTCTAATGCACTCTGTGTTCAAGAGGCAAAATGGTAACTCAAACTTTTTGTCTTTTTGATTACGGTGTGAAACCGACGCGGCGGAGCAAATCCTGAAAGCGCGGGTCTGGACTTAACCCATCGAAAGCAGATTCGGCTTTGATGCTAACCAATCCTATTTCATGAGCGGCGAAGGATTTTTCCAGCCACTCAAAAGCAAGGTCTTTGTCGTCAAGTCGTGCATAGATTAAGGCGATACCATAAGCAGATTCATACCCCTGTTCGTACTCCTTCAGACTTAACTCAAGATGCTTTGCCAGTAACCTTGCGCTCCAGCAGTTTTGAGAGCCTGCGTGAAAGCCGCGGCTTTGCGTTCGGAGCTTTCGTCGGAACCTTTTTCCAACAGAATGTCGGCAATGCGAGTTTCCGCGATTGCCTCCGAATACATGCCCTTTGCTTCATAGACATGTGCAAGTCCCTTATAGAGGCTTCCCATTTTACTATTAAAGTTTCATACGATTCATCAAATCAATAAAACGCGGTTCGTTTCGCAGATTGTTCCATTTCGGTTCGACTTTGAGAAACGTCATTTTCGGGTCGCGCTGTTCGTAGGCGCGTTCCAACCATTCAAGCGCGTTGGCGCGTTCTTCAAGTCCGTTGTAAATCAACGCGATGTTATATGGCGGAACGTAGCGCGTTTTTGACAGTTTCAATAATTCTTCAAGCACGGCTCGCGCTTCTGTCGATTTGCCCGATTTTGCCAAAGCGTAAGCACCGAACGGAATAACATTTCCGCCGGAAAGCTCTTTTTCTTTGTCTGATTCGGCGATGGCTTCGGCGAACATTCCTTTTTCGACATACGCGCTCGAAGCAAAAAAATGCGGCATCCAGAAATTTGGTTCGAGTTCGGAAGTTTTCTGCAATCTGTCAAGTGCCTCGTCAACTCGTCCGGCGTGCAGCAGAAATTGTCCTTCGAGCGCGTTGGTAACCAAATCGAGCGGGTCAAGTTCGCGGGTGCGTTTGGCGATGGCGAGTGCTTCGGCGTGGCGACCGGTGTTTGACAGCAAATGCGCGTAAGGAATAATAGCGATGTTCGGGTCAAGTTCTAAGGCTCGCCGGTAATGATTTTCGGCGGCACTCCAATCCCAATCATACCAAAAATTATTCAAACCGAGAGCGACGTAGGCTTCGGGAAGCGTGTCGTCAAGTTCGACTGCTTTGTTTGCCGCCGCTTTCGCCTTCGGAAAAACTTCGGTTGGAGGCTTTTCACCTGAGATTGCCTGCACGCGATAGACATTCGAGAGCGCGGCGTAGGCGAGCGCGTAATTCGGGTCAATGTCAATCGCTTGCTGTAAATATGAAATGCCGGTCTGGAATTCCGACGGCTTTAATTGGGAAAGATGGTAACGTCCTTTCATATAAAGCTGATAGGCTTCGACGTTTTCCGTGTAATGCTTTTTCTCTCTGCTTCCAAGCCGAATTTTCAAAGCTGCCGCGACTTTTTCCGAGATTGAATCCTGCACGGCGAAAATGTCGGTAAAATTTTCATCAAATTGTCCCGTCCATAATTGCTTGCCGTCCGAAGTGCGAAGCAGTTTCGCCGAAACTCTGATTCTGTCACCCCATGTTTGTATGCTTCCGTCCAAAACCGATTCGACACCCAATTCGCGCCCCGCCGCAACCGAATCTTGTTCCACCGAATTAAACTTACGAATTGCGCTGAGCGGACGCACAATGACTTCTTCGCCGCCAGAGAGTTTTGAAATTAAAGCGTCCGCCATTCCGAGTTCTAACGCTTCGTCCCGATTTTCCGCGACCAAAGATTTGAACGGCAGCACGGCGACGCTTTTAATCGGCGTAGGTTTTGCATTTCCACGCCAGAAATAAAAGCCTAACAAACCAAAGACAAGAACGCTAAAGACAGCCAAACTGACAAGCCAAAAGCGGTTTGATTTTTTGCCGTTTGCCGTTTGGTTTTCAGTCTTTGGTTTTTGGTCTTCGGCTTGAAACTTGAAATTTGAGATTTGAGATTCCGTAAAGTTTAACCCATCCGTAGGCGCAGACGGTTCTGACAATTTGCCCGCCAGTATAAACTTTGCATCGCCTTTCTCCTCTTCTCCCTTTCTCCCATTCTCCACTTCGGTAACTTCCCGCACTTCGGGAACAAAGCGAAAACCGTGTCCGCGCACCGTTTCAATAAATTTCCCTTTCCCCGCCCGCTCGCCCAAGACTTGCCGCAGAAGCGAAATGTTTTTGTCTAAATTATTTTCCTCGACAATCGCATCCGCCCAAATTTCTGCGAGCAATTCATCTTTGCCAACCAGATGATTGCCGTGTCTGACGAGAGCGCAAAGCGTGTCGAAAGCCTTTTCAGAAAGCGATATTCGCTCGCCTTCGCGCGACAAAAGACGTTCGGAAACATCCAAACAAAATTTGTCGAACTTATATAACTCTTTGCTGGCGTTAGACATAGCTGTTTTTCAGAAAAGAATCAGAAAACTTTCAAGAAATCCGAAAGATTCTCCGCTAGTGTTTTTGTGATTATGACACTCATCAGCCGCAACTTAAAAGTTTCGACTGAAATAAATAAAATAAAAAGAGGAAAATAAAATGAAAAACACATTCTTAAAAACAATCGGCGGAACGGCATTGGCAATTTTGATGTTGACGTTTTCCGCGCAAATTTGGGTGTCCGCGCAAAGCGACGAACAAACACAAGAAAATTTGTCCGAGCGACGCGGGAACGATAGAACGCTGGAAGGTTCTTGGGACGTGCGGGTAACAATTCGGGACTGTCAAACCGGCGCGGCACTCGCAAGTTTTCCCGCAATGATGACTTATATGCAGGGCGGCACAATGCAGGAAACCGCCAACGACGCGGCTCCGCTGCTGCGTCTGCCCGGTCACGGAGTCTGGAACTTTCAATCCGGGCGCAGATATTCTTCCGCCTTCCATTTCTTCCGCTATAACGATGACCGGAGTTATGCGGGAACGGCAAAAATACGGAAGCAAATCGAAGTCAACCGATTTGGTGATAGATATTCCGCCACTGCGCGGTTTGAGTTTTTCGACCCGAACGGCAATTCATTCGTATCGGGTTGCGCCACCGAAGCAGGCACGCGCTTTGAATAAACGGCAAAAAAGCCGCGAGTTCAGCGGTTAAATCTATGGCGTGTTCACCTTAAATCTAGATTTTTAAATTGCTTGCTTCGGCAAGCAATTTTTTTATCAAACTGTCATAAAGTTCCGCAGATTTTTCCAACTCTTTTCAACACATTATCTTCATCATTCGGTGGTATAGCCCGCGACAGCAACATAACTAGTTATTATACCGCTAAATTGCGGTATAAACCCGAAATAGGTACAATTTGCCGCATTATGTCTAAATTGCTCGACCAAGCACGGCACGCCTTCTGGCTGTAACCTTTTAGCCGTCGAACACAAGCAGCATACATTTCTCGAACTAAAGAGTATATCTTTTCAAATACCGAGTTTTTATACACCTCTTATCGAAAATAAGTCAATAAATTCTTAAATTAGCCGTACTTTTGCGCGTATTTGGCTTTTAAGTGTTTTTTACCGTTGAAGTCTTCGGTATGTCCTGAAAGCGAAAAGCGCGTCTTATAATCAAAGTTTCCTGTTCTGCCTACACAATATCTTGGAATTTGAAGCTTATACATTATCTTGTGGTTTTGAGAACAAAAACCTTCGCTCTTTTGCGGCTGTCTTCCACAAGATTTTGCGGAAATGCCAAAAAAGCGAAGATTTAGTGTTACATAATGACACTTATCAGACTCAGGATAAGGAGAATCCCAATAAATACGGAGTTTGCTTGAGTTTTTATTTTAATTCCTTTATTAACCAATCCCAATCATCTTTGGTGTAAGTATCTTTCAAACTCATCACAAATTCCTTTTGTCCTTTTTCGATATATTCGGTCATTGTTTTTAGAACCGTTTCTCTTCCCTCTTTTGATAATGGCTCGGCTTGATACTCTTCTACTGTTTCCTCTGACTTCACTGCTTTTGCAGATTTAACCGCTTTCAATTTCCCTTCTGCTGATTTTGCAGCACTGCCGATAAGTCTGCGGCGAAGATGCTCGGTCAGGAATGCAGGAACATTAGAAATTGATTTTGTTCGAGCTGCGGCAATTTCAAGTTCCATCACTAGCAGTTCAGCTAATTCTTCCCACTTCCCTTCTTCATCTTTCCTTAAACCTTTTTTGGTCAGTTTGCGCGATGCTTCATCAATCCGAGCTGCGAATTTCGCAAGCGCATCATCATCACTTATTGTATTAGTCTTTAAAGAAGTCTTAGGTAATCCGCTATCTTCTTTATTTTCTAGTAATTCAACCCCACCAACCCTACCAACTAAGTTGGGTGTGTCCCCACCAACTTTCTTTGGTAGGTTAGGTAGGTTGGGTTGGTTAGGTAGGTTAGGTATGTCAATCTCTTCAGGTATAAGCACTTCGTACCAATTTCCTTCATGGCTTCCGATACAGAAATCAACTTTGAGAAGTCCGATTGATTTCAAATGGCGAACATGTTTATCAAGGGTCACGTCGCTAACTCCTGTCCATCTAATTAAATCACTTTTTGTCGCCCTGATCTGCCGTATTGGATTTATTGCTCCTCGCGTTTTTAAATAAAGAGCGTCATAAGTGTTTTTGCTCATTCCCTTAAATAATCTTTCAGGTATGGCTTCACGAGCAATAGAATTCGGAACTCGGGTAAAGTCAGACTTGGGTGCGGTAGACTTGGTTAAGTTGGTTAGGTTAGATACGTTGGGTTGGTTAGGTATGATTGGTTGGGTATCTTGTTCCGCGATTTCTTCGGCATGTTTGAATATCTCGTTTACTGGGTGATGAAAGGGCGTTACGTTCTGAAAGAAATCAGGCTTCTCTTTGGGTGTACGCTTTTTTACTTCAAATTTTTTAGCTCTTTCATCTTGTTTCTTTTTGTTCATAATCAGCCTGCCGTATCAATTACTCTTAAATTAGTTTTTACTTTTAAGCGTTCAAGAACTTCTTCGGTTAAGTCAAAATAATCATCTGCGCCATAACTGTTCGGATCGTGTTCATAAATAGTTTTCTTGAGGGAAGGCGCACTTCTTAATGTTGTGTTCTTGCGAATATCAATATTGAATTTTGCATCACCGAACTTTTCTTTGACGGCTTCTAGTGCTTGACCGCAAATTGTTTCACGCTGGTCAAATTCCGTAACGAGAACACCTAAAAGATTCAGTTGCGGATTGCCAGTCTTTGTGTAGTGAATTGTTTCCAGTAAATCCCCGACACCTTCCATTGAATAGTAATCAGCTTTTATTGGAATAATAACGTGATGCGCAGCGACAAGCGCCTGCGTCAACGTATTACCTAAATTTGGTGGGCAGTCCAAAACAATAAATTCATAATTCGTCAGTGAGTCAAGGGCATTTTTTAATCTGTAAAGTTCCTGGAATCCTGCGAACTTATCAAGCTTTCCAACACGAATATCGGATGCGATTAAATCAAGATTTTCTAAGTCAGTTTCAAGAATTACATTTTGAATCGGCAACATTTCACCATCACCAATAAGCGCATCGTAAAGCGAATGTATCACTTGGTTGCGGTGAAAAAATGAGACTGTTGTATTCGCCTGCATATCAAGATCAACTAGCAGAGTAGGGAAGCTCTTCATCGCAAGTCCAGCTGCTAAATTGATTGCAGTCGTTGTTTTTCCGACGCCTCCTTTTTGATTAGCGATAGCAATTATTTTCATGCTGCTTTACGCTCCTTTCTTGGTCTGCCAGCTGATGGTAGAACGAAATTAACTAAGTCTGAGGCTGGCACAAGCCAGACATCCCCGAATATAGGATGTCCTTCTTTTATTGCGTTAGGAAAATATCCCTTTTGAATCCAACCTTGAGCGACTCTTTTTTCCACTCTATAATGCTCGGCAATTTCTTTAGCAGTTAGTTTTTTCATATAGCCCCCAATTTTTAACAGATAAAAATAAAAATTTCAAGCAAAAATGTTCGTAGCTATGTTCAATTATCTTTAAAGTTTGAGTTCTCCCGTTTTTAGAAGAATAAAAAGAGGCTCGTTTGAAGCTTCGGGGTGGGCAGCTTTTCCGTAAAAAAATAAATCTAAACTGTTTCTAATTTAGTTTTGAGTTCCGATAAAAATTGCTGGTCGTTCAAAAGGTCAGTTTGCAGGCTGCGTCCTTTCCCGCATCTGATTACTTCGCGTAAAGCTCTGTTGATTAGAGTTTGATACCCTTCCTTTGTTTCTTGTCCAGCATTTTTGAAATACTCGATTATGTCTGCATCAAGATAAATCGTAATGCGGTTTTTCGAGTCCTGCAAAGATTTACTGATGGCAGCATTTGGACGTTCTGCGCGACTGATTTGCTTAAACTGCTTTTTGAAATTCTCTTCCGTAAAATCATTATCTTTTTTGTTGCTTCTCATACTCGTTCACCATCCACTTTTCGGCGCGGCGGGCAGTAATAAAACGGACTTCATCACCCGATACGCTGTAAATCAAAATAACCAGACCGTAAGCGGCAGTTTTACCGATTACGCCGTAACGAATCTCTTTCTCGCTTGAATGTTCTTCATCAATAAAATCAATTGAAAAAGCATCTTCAAAAACATCTTCGATTTGGGCAAAATCAGTGTGGTGCTCTTCGATGACCCGTTTTCGTTTTGATTCATCCCAAACAAACATTCTAAAGGTATTTTATATGTATATTATATGTATGTAAAGATATTCTATATGACAATGGAGCGTTTTCAAGACGGATTATTCACTTTTGTCTAACGGTTGAGTGATGTGGGCGGAAACCGAATAGATGCAAGCTAAGGGTAACAAAGTTGCGTCATAAGAAAGTAGATACTGTCTTGACAGTCAAGCAGAAAAAGCCAAACTTGCGTCAAAAGCTCGTTTATGTTTCAACACCCCGAAAGCAATGTGCAGCAGTTTTCGCATTGCCGCGCAGACAATCTGCATCGGTGTTTTGCCGTTCTTTTTCAATCGTTTAGCAAACTCTTTAACAATCTCATTATGTTGACGCGCCACGATTGCCGGAAAATATAATGATCGTCTGATTCGCGCGTTGCCGAGTTTCGACAAACTTGTTTGTTTCAAACTCGTTCCCGATTGCTTTTTTCTTGGTGTTACTCCGGCTTGTGCGGCAATGGCGCGGGCTGAATCATAGCGGTCAAATTCGATTTCGCTTAAAAGCAAATTTGCCGTCCGCGCACCGATGCCGGGAATCGTTTGCAGCAGCTCGCTTTGCTCTTTCAAGTTCGAGTTTTGGCTAATATGTTGTTTGATTTGCCGCTCAAGCTCACTTATTTCTTCTTTTATCAACGTAATTATTCGCTCGATGCTCGATTTGATTTGGGGAGCGGCATTTGTCAGCCGATTTTCTTCCGCCTGAAGCATTTCTTCCAATACCTCGACTCTCCGCACTAATGATTGCAAGTGTTTGACCTCTGCGCTCGGCGGCTGCTAACTCTCCGGCTTTTGTGTTTGGCAAAAATCGGCAATTAAGCGGGCATCCAGCTGGTCGGTTTTATTGCGCTGCATAATTTGATTGCGCGTAGCCTTTGATCCTCAGCGGATTGACCACTGACACCCGATGCCCGCACTCGTGCAAAAAGAGCGCGACTGCTTCACCGTAAATGCCCATTGCTGGAATGTTTATCAGAAAATAATCGAAAAGCAAACAATACGCTTTTTAATAAAAAAATATGCCGGACATTTTTACAACGTCCGGCATATTTTTTTTCGCGTGGTTCTTTTATAACGATTCATTAAGAGCCTTTTCATAAGGAAAACAAACTTTTGTAAAAAATGATATTAAGCAAATAAGGCGCGCCAATTTATTTACTACGACAACCATTCGCCGAAAATCTGCGTGAGCAGCCACACGTTGAGCGCGGCGATGACGACGGCAACCGTGTAACTTAAAACTTTACGCCACAGCGGATTGACGAATTCGCCCATCTTTAACTTGTCGCTGGTGAACATCACGAGCGGAAAGACGGCGAAACTCAACTGCATACTCAGCACGACTTGACTGAGAATGAGCAGTTGCGTCGTTCCCGAAGCTCCGTAATAAAATGTTACGAACACCGCCGGAACAATTGCAATCAAGCGCGTAATAAGACGCCGCAGCCACGGACGAATGCGAATATTCAAAAAGCCTTCCATCACGATTTGACCGGCGAGCGTTCCGGTCAAAGTCGAGTTTTGACCCGAAGCCAGAAGCGCGACGGCAAACAGCGTGCTTGCACCGGACACGCCTAAAAGCGGCGAGAGCAGTTTGTAAGCGTCGCCGATTTCCGCCACTTCCGTGTTGCCGCTCGAATGAAACGCGGCGGCGGCGACAATCAAAATCGCGGCGTTGATAAAGAGCGCGAACATTAGCGCAATGGTCGAATCAATCGTCGCAAACTTTATCGCCTCGCGTTTGCCCGTCGAAGTGCGCTCGTAGTTGCGCGTCTGCGCGATAGACGAATGCAGGTAAAGATTATGCGGCATCACGGTCGCGCCTAAAATGCCGATGGCGATATAGAGCATTTCGGAATTGGTTACAATCTGCGACGAAGGGATAAAACCCTGCATAATACCGACCACATCGGGACGCGAGAAAATTATTTCCGCCGCAAAGCAGATGCCGACGGTGGCGACGAGTGTTATGACGACCGCTTCGAGCCAGCGGAAACCGCGATTCTGTAAGAGCAAGAGAATCATCACGTCTAACGAAGTCAGAAGCACGCCGTAAATCAGCGGAATGCCGAACAGCAAATTCAGCGCAATCGCCGAGCCGATGACTTCCGCCAAATCGCAGGCGATAATGGCAACTTCGCACAAAATCCACAACACGAAGGAAACGGGCGGCGAGTAATGGTCGCGGCACGCCTGCGCCAAATCACGCCCGGTAACGATGCCCAAACGCAGAGCGAGACTTTGCAGAAGTATCGCCATTAAGTTTGAAATCATAATCACGGACAGCAATGTATAACCGAAGCGTGCGCCGCCCGCTAAATCAGTCGCCCAATTTCCCGGGTCCATATAACCGACGGCGACCATATAGCCGGGACCGGAAAAAGCGAGCAGCTTGCCCCAGAATCCTAATCCGCTCGGTACGGGCAGAGTTGCGTTTGCTTCGGGCAAACTCGGCTGCGGCGACTGTCTTTGCCAGCCGCTCAAAGGTTTTATTTCCGTTACTTCTGTACTCATAAAAAACTCCTGCTCGATGCGCGGGCAATTTCGCTGCCGCGCTCGATTTTATTTTGATTGTTTCTTAAACGGATGCTCGAAACTGAGGTAAAAGAATACGCCGCGTTTCCCGGGGCTCGGTCCGACTCCGATCGGGAAAGCCACGCCCGGAACGATTTGCAAGCCGTTCTTAAAATTGTGCGCCCAGCGAACGCCGGGATTGATTAAAACTTCGTTTTCGCGCCGGGTTTGTCGAACGCCCGTAACATCGGCGGTGTTATTCCAAACCGATTCGAGCAGCACGTTGAAACGCGGCGCAGCCAGCCAGACGATGCTTTGTCCGAGATTATAATCGACCGTTCGCGCCCGTTCGCCGAGAATGTTTCTGGCTCGCGGCGTGAAGGTTAAACCGGCGTTTGAATGCGCGAGAACTTTTTGGAAAACTGAACGCTCACGGGCAAGTTAAATTGAAAGCCGACGCCGCCCGCACCTCTCTCTTTTCTGTAATTTCCCGTCGGAAGCAGCAGCGAAAAGCGCGGCGCGACGGCTGTTTTTTTATTGGCGACAAGCTGGTAACGATAATTTATCGCTATGTCGCCGATGCCTCTCTCGCCGGAAAAACCGCCGACTTTTTGCACGGGTAAAGTAAAGCTGAACTGGTGTTTCTGACTCGAAACAGGAATTTCTTCGGTAAATGTATAAAGCCAATCGCCGCCGCGCGTGCGCGTAAAAGTGTTGATATGCTGAATAATTCCGGCTTCCTGATTGTAAGCCTCTTCGATTAAAAAACTGTTGTCCTGAATCGGTAGATTTTCTTCCGCTTTGTCTTCCTGCGCGAAAACTGCCGCAGCGCACATCGACAACACGGTCAGAAGTTGTAAGTATCGTATCTTCAACATAAATTTCGTTTCTTAATTCGTTACTTATTTGAAACCTGAAAATTTCCTTCGCGGCTGGGAATCGGGCTGCCGTGCGGACATTTTTTCGGAAATCCCAAGAGCGCGTCGATTCTCCGTTCAAACTCGTCGGAGATGTGATGTTCGAGCCGCTCGGCTTCGTCGTGAACGAGATGTGAATCGTAGCCTAAAATTTTCGTCAAAAAGAGTTCGAGCAAGCGATGGCGGCGCACGATGGAGAGTGCAACTTCGCGTCCCTTTTCCGTCAGACGCACGCCGTAATAAGGCGTGTGCGCGACCAGCGACTGCCGCTCCATCTGCTTGAGCATTCGAGAGACGGCAGGCGGGCTGACCGCTAAAAGCTCCGCCAAATCTCCGGTCGCGGCTTCGGATTTCAGCTCCGCGCCGCGTTCCGATAACGTCCAGATGGCTTTCAGATAATCTTCTTTTGAAGTAGTTACCTTTTTTTTATGTTTGACGATTTCAGTCATCACAAATTTTCTTTATTAAAAAATCAGTCGAATAAACAACCGATTCAATAATCAAAATCACAATCTTTTTGTTAATTTTTGCCTGTTAAAAATTAACGGCGGTTAAATTCTGCAACAAAAATTTTTGGCGAAATTCTTAACCTAAGTTAATCTTTTTATCAAAGCTAAAGAAAAATTTAAGAAAAGTCAATCGGCTAGCCGCAATGCGTGCAATTCATCTCGACAGAGCAACATATATCTTCGAGGCGGGCGAGTGAAATTTACCGTTTTGCACGAGGAAATTTCCTTTGTCTCGTCATCTTTTATTTAATCAATCTCCCCTGGAGAGAAGACGAAGATTATACAGCCTTGCTTTGATTGGGGAATGTGCGCTGAATTAGCGGGGTTATGAATGAAGGTGCCTGCCGGATAATCGTGAACGCCGTCGTTGAAAACGCCGGCGATGACGAAGACTTCTTCCGCTTCGTCAGCGTGAACGTCGAGAGTTGCGAACTTTGCTCCGGCGTCGATTTCTACAATTTGGGCTTCGGCGCCGTTCTCGCCTCGCCAGAGAATTCGCTTGCGGATGCCGGGAAAGATTTCCTTCGCCGGACAGTCTTTCCAGTTTGCCGAAACCACGCCTTCAAGGTTAATGCTCATCGTTTTCCTTCGACTCAGGCAGCCTATGTATTAAACTGCAAACCCGATGATAACAATTCCAAAATTATTTTCAAGCATATTTCCCCTCAGCGCTTGACTCTTGACTTAGCTCAAGGGTGTAAAATTAATTTAATGAGCATTGGCAGCTTACAAATCGGAGAAACGGCTGCGCAATCCGGCGTGAGCGTTGACACGGTTCGTTACTACGAACGGTTGAAATTGCTGCCGCCTGCCGCTCGTTCGAGCAGCGGCTTTAGATTTTTCCCGGCGGAAACCGTCGAGCGCATACGGTTTATCAAACAGGCGCAGGAAATGGGTTTTTCGCTTGAAGAAATCAAACAGCTTTTCTCGACCGGCGGCGGTGCGAATCAATGTCGGGCGGTGCAGGAGTTTTTGTCGAAAAAACTTTCGGAACTGGAAGCGAAAATCAAGCAGATGCGAAACTTTAAAACAGTTCTGACCCGCCATTTAACCGATTGCGAAAATGAACTCGAAGCGCGCGGCGAAAAATCGGCGTGTCCGGTTTTAACGACAATAGAAAAAATTAAATAAACAAATTAGAAAGGAGATAATTTTATTATGGCTGACAAACGCAGAATCGAAATTTTTAGCGCGGGCTGTCCTGCTTGCGATGAAACCGTGCAGATGGTTAATGCTATTGCCTGCCCGTCGTGCGACATTCAGGTTTTGGATATGCAGCAGGCGGACGCGGCGGCGAAAGCCAAAGAATACGGCGTTAAAAGTGTTCCCGCCGTTGTCATCGACGGCAAGTTATCCGATTGCTGCGCCGGTCGCGGCGTTGATGAAGCGACGCTTCGGGCAAACGGCGTGGGCGTTTCGTTATCGTAGCTTCAAAATATTTTTTAGAGTTAGAAACTTAATGATATGAAAAAGGAAAATGTTTTTATCGGCGGCGCGGTTTTCGCGGCGATTGCTTCGAGTTTATGCTGTGTTTTACCGCTTGTTGCTGTCGTCTTCGGTCTAGGCGCGTTCGGAGCGGCTTCGGCTTTTGAAACTTTGCGCCCTTACTTATTAGCTTTGGCTTTTGCTGCTCTGGCTTTTAGTTTCTACCGTGTCTATTTTCGTCGGGAAGTCTGCGCTGAAGGACAAAACTGCGCGACAAAGCCCGTTAATAAAATAAATCAGCTTTTTTTGTGGGCTGGCGTTTTGGTTATCTTAACTTTTGCTTTTGCGCCTTACTACACAGGTTATCTTGCGGCGGCAGTCAGCCGTCCGCAGCAACCTTCAACCGACACGACGATGCCGGCGGCTGCCGAAACGGAAAGCCAGACTAATAAAGCAGTCGTTATCGAAGTCGAAGGTATGACGTGCGAAAGCTGCGCCGTTCATATCAGCGAAACTTTGAAAAAGTTGAAAGGCGTTGTTTCCGCCGAAGCAAACTACCCGAAAAAAAATGTCAAGGTGGTTTTCAACCCGAAACAAATCACTCTGGAACAAATCAAAAAAGCGATTGACGAAATCGGATACAAGGCAAAGTAAAATTATGGATTGTTGTTGCAGCGGCGTAAATACGTCGAAAAAAACTCCGCAAAGCGCCTGCGGCGGGTGCGGCGAAATGGGACGAATCATAGCTCGTCAAACGGTTGTTCATCACGTCAAAAGCGAAAAACTTTCGTCCGTCGGCGATGAAGAATATAAATTTTGTTCTTCTCCAAAATGTTCTGTAGTTTATTATGCGGAATCCGGTCAAACATTCGGGATTGACGATTTGCGCGAATTAGTAACTTCAAAAACGACGGGCGATGCGCGTCCGCTTTGTTATTGTTTCGGCTTTACGGAAGGTTTTGCCCGCCGGGAAATAGCGCAAACCGGCGAAAGTTCCGTCTCTAAACAGGTAAGCCGATATATCAAAGAAAAACTGTGTAGTTGCGAAATTCGCAATCCGTCGGGCGTTTGCTGTCTTGGCGAAATCAATAAAACTTTGAAACGTCTCGCATCTCAAATTGCTTAGGACGCTTCCCGCGCTTTCGGATTGAGCGCATATTCAAGGCATCGCCCATGATAAGGTTTTTAAGGGTGTGCCAATAATGTGTTACTATTTTGGAATATAAGGATGATGTTATGAGTATGAAAAGCACTAATCGGTTGGACAACGACGAGGAAGGTCGCGACACCTATCTGCCGAAAGAAGAGACCGGGATTTCATTCCCGCCTGACCGGACGGCTCTGCTGGTGATTGATCCGGTCAACGATTTTCTCTCCGAGGGCGGAGCAGGCTGGGAATTGACCGAAACCACCGTCAAGAAGAACGACGTGGTTGGTCATCTAAAGCAAGCTATTGAGGGCGCGCGATTGCACGGCATCCCTATCCTGTTCGGTCCGATGGCATATACCGAAGAAGATTATGCCGACGAGCGTCTGCAACGGAGAAGCGGGATTAATCGCTTGATGTTTGAGAAGAAGATGTTTCTGGCGGGCAGTTGGGGCGCAGACTTTCATCCCGATTTGCAGCCAAGTGAGGAAGACACGATACTCTTGCCGCATAAGAGTTGTGATGTTTTCCAGACCGACCTTCCCGAACACCTGCGGCGGATGGGAATTACTCATTTGGTAATCGCCGGAATGTCCGCCAACCTGTGCTGCGAGTCCACCGGACGGCACGCTATGGAAGAAGGATTCGACGTGACATTTCTCTCGGACGCTATCGGCGCGGCGAGCGTTCCTGAATATGAGGCTTCAATTCGCGTGAACTTCCCGCTCATCGGCAACGCCGTTATAACGGTGGACGAATTCCTCGCCGCCGTTGACGCTTCAGCGACAAGCGTGCAGCCGGGCGATAAGGTGTATGGTTCTGACCACGGAGAAATCGGCACGATTAAAGAGGTTGTCGAAGCCATAGAGGAAACCGAAGGCTACTTGCTTGTGCCGCGCGGATTGATTTTCCAGACGGACACTTATATTCCGCTAGACGCGGTAGTCAAGCGCAGCGGCACGGATGTTTTCATCAACATCCCGAAATTAGTTCTGGGAGTAATGCCTTGGAGCGAGCCTCCTTCGCGTGTCGGAACGCAGGCAAAGTTCGGTACTCCCGCAACCGGCGTGGACAAGCTGTATGGTTCGCGGTCTCCGTCCATTCAGAAGCAATAAATTCGCGCGGTGCATTCGGGCGTTATAATTATTTTGTTAAAGAACATATCTCCTATCGCCTTATCAATCATACACGGAACGAGATTTCGGATTAAGCGCGGAGTTGAGCCAGTCGCCGACTACGTTTGACGACAGCACGAGCGCGGCGAGAGTCAGACTCGGAAAGGCGATTATCCACCAGGCATCGCGGATAAAATGCTGTCCGTTGTGCAGCATATAGCCCCAGCTAATATGATTGCCGTCGCCGATACCGACAAACTCCAACGCCGATTCGAGCAGAATGACACCACCAACCATTAAGGTCATTTGTGTGATTATCAGCGGCAGCGCGTTCGGTCGTCCCGCCGATTGAAGGTTAAGAAACCGTTCCGTATCTGACAAGCGATTTACTGACGAATGACGAGCCGATGGAGCTAACCGAATGTCCGAAGTCGTTGTTAATTGTCGGCGGCGGTTATATCGCTCTGGAACTCGGACAAATGTTCGCCCGCTTTGGCGCGAAAGTAACGATTTTAGAACGCAGCGCGTAGCTTCTGGCGCGCGGCTACGAACCGGAAACCGGGCGCGTTATCGGGCAAAT
>MWWH01000074.1_pt1 | contig 24417 bp, 23 predicted proteins | sample 1047231 | NCBI WGS metagenome assembly MWWH01 (sample SAMN06349967, study PRJNA376086) | soil metagenome | isolation source: MG3-2 sample Antarctic (ecotone) soil | place: Antarctica | collected 2015-01-13 | reverse complement strand
CTGCTCGCGCTATATCTGAAAGTTGAACACCAATTCTGAGCATGTCTTTGTTAGACTCACCAAAAAGTGCAAGCTGTTGCCAATCATTACCGTCCATCTCCGCTTTAATAGCTCCTTGTAATGCTTTCAGAATGGAGACGAAAAACCGAATCTGCAGTAAAGAAAAACCCTTAAATCTTCCATTTGTAATTCGATTTGACTGGTAAATAACAGTTTGTGTTCCAGGTAAAAGAATTTCATCCTTACGCTTCTTTGTCTTTTTAATTTCAACAGTTTCTGCTTTGAGGATTTTAGGTATAGCCATTTTAAAATTTTTTTAAAAAGTAAACTGCTAATTTGATTTATACCCAATAATTTTACTGACGCTTTCAATAACCATATCTTTTATGGTTATTTCATTCTCAAAACAATATCGATCAATTTCCCTTTTTAATTTACGAGGTACTAATATATTAATGGCAGAAACTTCCTCCTTCTCCTCTACCGGCACCACCTTTTGAGTTATTGCTTTAGTATTATTTGTTTTAGAAAGTAAATTATCAAGTTTACCGTTAAACCTTTCTTTATTCATAATAGAAATTTAAAATTTTTTTTCAAAACTACAAAACTTTAAAACAACATTACTACAAATGTATGGAACTACTTGTAATTTTATTGGACCATTTCATCAACAATACTATCTGCCAGTTCTGCAATTTCATTAAATGCCTTTTCATCACCTGTATTACCAACCCCTTCTACAAGTAAAGAACGAACATAACTAACCCTGTCGTGTATAATACCTTTAAATAACGGGATATTAAATTGTTCTATTTGCACCTTTGTTTCTTCTGAAAGTGTAGTATTGGGCTTTATCATGTTTAATACAACAAGAGCTCTTAAATCCTTGTTCTTAATGCTCGCTTCTCGTATTAAATCAATTGTAGCACGTATAGCCATTATATCAGCATAGGAGGCTTTTGTAGGTACAACAATTATATCAGCGATATTAAATATTTCAGGAAGATTGTTAGATAGATAAGGTGGGGTATCAATAAATATAAAATCAAATGGCAAATTAGTTAGACTACTAATTTTTGTCTTATCCTTTAAAATGCTGACCTTGGTTATCATCTCCCCAGCACCAAGGGTATTAATTGTGCCTTGTGGATCGCAATCTAATATTGCTACTTTAACGGTTTCGGCAAAAAAAAATGCAAGGTTTAGAGTTAAGGTTGATTTCCCCACTCCACCTTTTTGATGAGCAACAACAATAATTTTAGCCATAACAAAATCTTAGAATTTAAGTAAAACTACAAAACTATCTTAATACATTATTACATTTGTAGTTTTGTAGTTACAAAATTAAAATTTCAATAACTTTATCCTAAAGCATTTGAACTGGTTTTTTATCTTTCGAAACTCAAAATTATCCAATTTCAAATGCTTTTTATTTTAGAAATTTAGGGCATATATAAATATTTCCAAAGTAGAAGAACAATAATTAAATATGAACTACATTACTACATTTATAACTTACTACATTACTACCTTACTACTAAACTATAGTGCTACTTAAATATAATACTACATTCTACATTAGCTAATGATTATTAAAATAATGTAAACGTGGAGATAAATATTTTATTTATGCCAAAAGATACGCTTGAAAACGATCCATCTCCAAATGTCTTATCATTTCATTTATAAACATTATTGGTAATAACAATTAAATAGGGTAGGGGAGTAGGGCTACAGTTTTATCTTCTTTTTAGAAAGTTGTTTAATACTTATCTTCCCTTTTCAACTCTGTGAGTTACGTTTATTTTATCCTCTGTCATTTTTATAAGTGCAAAAATTTTATCAGGATCTTTAGTCATTTCTCTCAAACGCAGCACAATTGGATCCCAATTAAAACTACTTTCTAACAACTGCACCGGCTCTTTGAAATTAATATCATCATGAAAATTTAATGCTTTTAAAGCCATTATAGAGTTATTCTCTGAATATTTAGCAGCATAAGACTGGATCATCTTTTTTAAAGATAAGTGAGAAGAAAGGTAAGCAACATCAACAAAATCTTTTACTCTGCTTCCGCTTCCTATGATGGCGTTTAGCTTCATAGCTGCAATATCCTCTACAGATGCCATTCTTATCCCTTCGATTGTCAAAGGCTTTAAAACATCAAGATAGGAATGTGTTATAAGATCAACCTTTATCCCGTTAATTTCACCCTTTAAAGTGTTTTTTGCTGTAAAGTCCAGGGTAAATTTATAAGCAGCCTTTAAATAGTCACTTAATTCCGTCTCCTTAAAAGCCTCTTTACTGAAAAGATCAATATCAATACTTCTGCGATGTGCTATCTGTAAAGCAAGTGCTGTTCCTCCAACTAAAACAAACGATGTCAGCAATTTGTCCTGCATTAATCTCTTTAAGAGTTCCAGTGTCTTTGGAGTAACTGTTTCTTTTCGTAACATTTAAGCTGACTTAGGGGTATATTGAATATAATACTTACAAAATTCATATCCATATCATTAAAATAAGGCACTTCTTTTATGGCCTCGATAACCCCATCTTCGCCATAGCGGTTTAAAATTGCATAATAATCACTCAACCAGCCTCTTTCAATAACCCGTTGCACAACTATATTGCGCATATTATCGTAATCAAAATTTGAAAGGTCATATTCCCAAAGCAGGGCAGGGTTAATGTCAGTCACAGGATGGTCTTTATAGTCGGAAAAAAACATGTTTTAATGCTTTATAAGCTCAATTAATGGCAGTAATGTGAATTTTTTCTGTACCTGGTAAATCTTTCTTAATCTGCATCTCCTGGAAAGTTACTAATTTTTGGTATTTTGACTTTCCTCATTTCTTAAATAAGCTAATTTAAATCATTTTAAATTGCAGGAATAGGGTAGGGGAACGGCCTTAAAATACCTTTAAAACATGGTACTTAATAAAATATTTTAATATCTCTTCTACTATTTTAAAACTTCAGCTATACCAGTTTTAAGGCTGCTGTAAAAGTGTTTTTAAATATTCCTCTATTATTACACACAAATCATTAAACGTCAGGCTATCAATTTCTAAATGTAAACCTTGTAAAATAACGGGCAGATTGGTTTGCCAATTTGTAAAATCTTCTATAATTGTTAAATGTCCCGGGATTGACGTCCTTCTTGAAGAAGTATATAACCAATCGCGTATGTTTTGAATTATTGAAGAAGTATTATTTTCATGAGCTTTGGTATCAATACCGCTTAAATCAGACAAATAGTTTTGATAAGTAAATTTAGTTTTTTCAAAAATCAAAGCATTTTTACTTTTTTGATTTTTATTACCAAATCTTGTAGCACCAAAAAAAATCCCAAGTTCAAAAGGCATATTGAAGCGTGGAAAGCCATGACTATTTAATTCAGTGCGGGAAATATCGTGAATACCATATTTTGATGTTTCAATTAACTTTTCAATCTTTAATAACCGGCTTACCAATGCGTTATCTTCACTTAAGGCGCTGACAGGATAAAAACTACACCGATAAACAGTAAAAACAATGGATTGAAGATTTAGGGAATAATCTTTATCAAAAGGGCAGTTGATAAAGACATTGTCATTATAGTTAGATGGCATATGTAAAATATCCCTCTTTATTTATTTTTTGGAGATATATTGTTATGGCTGCTTTTGCCATTTTTAGTACCCTTTTCTGCAGAACGGCTCTTGCTTCCCTCTGTAAAACGACCGCTTTCTTTTATTGAAGTAATAACATCCCGCACCGTATTACGACTGATTGTTGTCTCCCTTTCTCCTGTTTTTATCTTTACCTGTGCCATAAGATAAAGATACAATTTTTGTTTTACATTCTTTTGTATCAGATTATTTCAACAATTAAATTGATACGATTACCTAAACGAAAAGTTGTAGCAACCATAATCTGATACAAAATAAAAGTGCATTATATTAGTAACAGGAGGAGACGTAGCATTCTATAGTATCACATGCAAAATCTTTGAGAACGCTGCGGTGAAACTCCTTGCATCACTTAAGTTCAGCGAGACAGTAAGCCGCATACAGAATTTGAGAAATAGAATAAACGTTTTCTTCTTCCTTTAACTCTGTAACAAAAGCGGACAATACAGTATCAAAAACGAACACTCTTTTGTTTTAATGAATAACTTAATTAACTGAATATCAGTTATAAGCGGACTTGGCCCAATATAGGTATGGTTTGCAGATAACAATATAAGTATGCTTAAAAACTATTTCAAAATCGCATGGCGCAATAGAACCACGATTTTTGGGATTTGTAGGGATTGGGATGAAACAAAAAGTTAGTACAGAATTAGGAAATATTACTCTTACAAAACAAGAGATTATAAACAAGCTTAAAGCTAAAAGCTATAAATCATGTTTAAAAACTATCTCAAAACTGCATTCAGAAACTTAATTCGCAATAAGAATTATACTATTATTAATATTTCAGGTTTGGCAATTGGTATTGCTGTTTGCATGATGATATTTATTATCATTCAATTCCATTCAGGCTTTGATAATTTTCATTCAAAAAAAGATCGGATTTATCGTGTGCTGACAGAATACCATCACTCAGATTCAAAAGACGTGTTTAATGGAAGAGGTGTTCCTTATGGATTTCCACAGGCTTTAAAAACTTCTTTCACTCAGATAGAACAGGTTGCTCCGGTTGTAGCTGGTGAGAATGACCTTATTGCTGTGTTGAATAATGCAAATGAAACAGTAAAAAAGTTTAAAGAAGAGAAGGGCCTTTTCTATACTACTCCTTCTTTTTTCGATATGTTCAACTTTCCGTTGCTGGCTGGCTCTTATCAAACTTTAAAAGATCCAAACAATGTTTTGTTGTCAAAAGAAACTGCACAAAGATACTTTGGTGACTGGAGAACTGCACCAGGCAAAACAATCAAAATAAATAATACTGACGTTGTAAAAGTTACAGGTATTTTGGCTGCAATACCTGCCAATACTCAGTTTCAGCTAAAAGCAGTAGTATCTTATGGTACAGGTGTTACAAAGAGTCTTTTAACTTCTACCGACTATGATGGTTCAGATGAAGTTTCAGGCTGTTTTATTTTATTACCGCAAAATGTATCTCCATCAAATTTTAATAATCAATTAAAAGCTTATTCAAAGAAAATAAAATCAGCAGGTAATAATGATGTTCAGATAATACAGCCTTTGCATGATGTACATTATGATACACAGGCAGGAGATTTTGGCCATAAAACAATAAGCTTTAATCTGATAAATATACTATGGCTGATAGCTGCATTTATTTTATTAATTGCGTGCATAAATTTTATTAATCTTTCAACGGCACAGTCGGTTAATCGTGCAAAAGAAGTTGGTGTGAGAAAAGTGCTGGGCAGCAACAAATGGCAATTGCAACTGCAGTTTATTGCTGAAACATTTTTAATTGTAATTGCCTCGATAATTATTGCATTGCTTATTACATGGCTTTCATTACCGTACATAAATAAAATTCTTGAACTCTCTTTGCGTATCAATTCCGGCAATGCATTATCTATTGCCTTGTTTCTTATAATTATAACTGTTGCGGTTACCATATTGGCTGGTTTTTATCCTTCCGTTGTTCTTTCACGGTTCAATCCTATTAATGCTTTAAAAAGCAAGCTTACAGCAAAAGGTAACCAGGGTATTTCGCTGCGCAGAGGATTAGTTGTGTTTCAATTTATTATAGCGCAAACATTAATAATAGGAACATTGATCATTGTAAAACAAATAACTTTTTTTTCGACCCAGCCGCTCGGTTTCGACAAAAGTGCAATTGTAAACATTCCTGTTCCTGCTGATAGTATCGGAAACGCTAAACTTGATTATCTTAAACAACAGCTAAAGAATGTGAATGGAATTCAAAGCGTAAGCTTTAGCTCCAATACGCCTGTCGAAGATAATATCAATAGCTGGGGAAGGATCTTTTTTAATCATGCTGCAAAGCAGGTAGACTTTTATTCAATTGGAAAATTTGCAGATAATGATTATGTTCCTACCTACAAATTACCGTTGATTGCAGGCAGAAATATGGAGGCTTCTGATACAGTAAAAGATTATTTGGTAAATGAAAGGCTGCTCAAGCTTTTAGGAATCATGGATCCGCAAGATGCATTAAATAAAGAAATTAAGTTTGATAATGATTCTAAAGGAACTATTGTTGGTGTCTTAAAAGATTTTAATACAAGGCCTTTTCGTGACGGTCTTGCTCCAATCTTTATAACAAGTTTTAAAAGTAATTATAGCCAGGCATCTATAAAGCTTCCGTCAAAAGATGTAACGACGGTAATGAAATCAATTGAAAAACTTTGGAACAACATCTTTCCTGATTATGTTTTTGAATATAAATTTTTGGATGATAAAATAGAAAACTTTTATAAACAGGAAAACCAGTTAGCAAGCTTGTATAAAATTTTTGCATTCATAGCCATATTCCTTAGCTGTCTTGGCGTGTACGGATTAGCATCATTCATGGCAGTGCAAAGAATTAAAGAAGTAGGAATCCGTAAAGTGCTCGGGGCAACAGTATCAAATATTGTGTATCTTTTTTCAAAAGAATTTATTCTGCTTATTTCAATTGCGTTTGTAATTGCGGCGCCTGTTGCGTGGTACTTTATGAATAAATGGTTGCAAAATTTCGCTTTCAAAATAGAATTAAGCTTGTGGATTTTCCTTATAGGCGGCATGGCATCTATCATTATTGCCTTAGCAGCAGTAAGTTTTCAGGCAATAAAAGCAGCGGTTGCGAATCCTGTCAAGAGTTTACGAACAGAATAAAATGTTTTTGTTATAAAATTTTATGCATTTTAATAAAAAATAAAACGTGCTGTGTATTATATATTTCAGGGCTGGCAGCAGAACTAACAAATTTATCATGAAACTATTTTTTACAATATTTTTATCACTTGTTGTTTATTTCGTTTCTGCACAAACAACTGCGGAAAAGCTGGATACATTCATGACTGCCGCCAACAGGGCCGGGGAATTCAACGGAGTGGTGTTGGTCGCAAGAAATGATAGCATCTTATTGTCTAAAGGATATGGGTGGCGTAATTTTGAAAATAAAATTCCACATGATGTTAATTCAATATTCCAGGTAGGTTCAGTTACTAAAACATTTACGGCCACATTAATTCTCTGCCTGCAGGAACACCGAAAATTAAATATCAACGAATATGTAAGTAAATATTTTCCGAGTTATAAGTACGCAGATAAAATCAAAATTAAAAATCTCCTCACTCACACATCTGGCATTTTTAATTATACTTCGGATAAGCTATATGACCCACAAAAATCATTTTCACACGAGAATTTCTGGACCATAATCAACAATAAACCGCTGGAGTTTGAACCGGATTCAAAATATGAGTATAGTAATGCAAATTATTTTTTACTTGGCCTTTTAATTGAAAAAATTACAGGGAAGTCTTATGAACAAAATATAAAGGAAATTATTTTCAAAAAAGCAGGGATGAAACATTCCGGATTTGACTTCTTCAATTTAATCAATCCCTATAAATCAATAGGCTATGATATAGACAAGAATGGAAAGCATGTACGTTCCATTATAGCTGATTCATCGGGTACCTATGCTGCAGGAAGCTTATATACAACCATTGGAGATTTGTATTTATGGTATAAAGCACTCAAAGAGAATTTAATTATAAGCGAAAGTACCTTTAAGCAGGCCGTTACCGCTTATAAGGGACCTTATGGATTTGGATGGCAAATTGATTCTGCTTATCGGCATCCACAATGGGAACACAATGGTGGAATAATGGGTTTTACTGCCTCCTACAGAAATCTGCCTGATGAAAATGCCTGTTTTATTGTTTTGCGAAATGAAGGTTTTTATCCTTCCGTAGCCAGCGTAGGAGTGTTTTCAATTTTATATAGTATCCCCAATTATTATATCCCAAGACTTGCTGTTCCGGTTGACACGGCAGAATTAAAAGAATATGTTGGAAAGTATAAATTGGAAGGCCCTCAGGATTATGAAATAGACATTTCTATAAAAGACGGACAACTTCACAGCGCGGCGGGTGGTTTTGAAGATAATTTCTATAAAGAAAAAAAAGACAATTATTTTCTTAAATCTTATAATTGCCAGTACCTATTTACAAGAAATAATAAAGGAGGAGTAAATGGACTTACGGGATATTTAGGTGGTCAATCCTATAACTATAAAAAAGTAGACTAATTAATCAAATCACTTAAAGGAACACAGATAAAAGGTAAAGTCAATTGCAGTCATCGATTTTTATGTTTCATTATTTGCCTTGTTTTAAACTAATTCAAAGAATGATACTGGCAGTAAAGAAAACGAGGGTTTATTTTACTGCCCTATAAAACTTTTAAAAACTCACGTTTTTATCCCTTATTTTGGTAAATAAACTGGGTAATCAAAACAAAGTAAATATTCAATGAACTTTGAAGGGTTTATTAACTAAAAGAATATTGCTATGGTAATTGGTTATGCACGCACCTCAACCAAAGACCAGAATCAGGATTTGCAGACAGATACTCTTAAAAAAGCCGGATCTAAAAAGAGTTTTACTGATAAGTGTCTGGACGTTTTTGAAAGACCAGTGTATTGATTGTCAATGACTATTTTTTTTATGAATCTTTCCAAAATTGACGCATAAATTCATTGTGCGCAATATAGAAGCTTAAATCATACCGATACCCGCAGCGTTGTTAGCGGCGTTAGCTGAAAAACTGGTTAACCTGACAAATCGTTAATGTCCTTATCGGTTAGCTCACAGTTTAAAATTATAGGTGCCTGCGGTATAGCCCCCGGGCCACGTTGACTGAGAAATGGTTCACCACCTGCGGACTAACTATTTCTTTCTAAATTTAGAAAATGAAAGTTGATTAGCGCTGGGCAACGTACTATCAGTAACAATGACCGCACGTTTATCACCTTCTTAAGCTCTCCCGCATGTTCGCCCGCCAAACTGGTTTAAAATGCTCCGGCATGGCCCGTCAATGCCCGTTATTTTACGGTTGACAGATGCTTTAATCAGGCTGGAAGCGCTTTTCGTCCGTGTTTTTGAATTGTCTGACCTGTAGTTTCCTGTTTTACCGGCTACCTAAATATTTTTGCACCTGTAAATCTCCAGAGGCTATGAAACTAGTTATCAATAATCTATCTAAAACTTACGCGAATGGCGTTTGCGCCTTAAAGGGCATCTCGTTAACCTTTTCCAATGGTTTGTTTGGCTTGTTAGGGCCAAATGGTGCGGGTAAATCATCGTTAATGCGTACCCTCGCTACGTTACAGGAGGCAGATAGCGGCAGCGTTTTTTTAGATCAATTGGATGTATTAAAAAACAAGACCGAAGTAAGGCAGTTGTTGGGCTACTTGCCTCAGGATTTCGGTGTTTATCCCACCTTGACGGCAGGGCGATTGCTGGATCACATCGCACAGTTGAAGGGGGTTAGCAATTCTGGTGAACGTAAAGATCTGGTCGACGCATTGCTGGCTCAGGTAAACCTGCTCCATGACCGCAAGAAGCAGCTTGGGACCTTTTCGGGTGGCATGAAGCAGCGTTTTGGTATTGCACAGGCGCTCATCGGTGAGCCCAGGCTGATCATTGTTGATGAGCCGACCGCTGGTTTAGATCCTACTGAGCGGAACCGTTTTTATAATATGCTCAGCAGCCTGGGAGAGGAGAGGATCGTGATCCTGTCTACGCATATCGTCGAAGACATCAGTACCCTTTGCTCAAATTTTGCCATCATTAACCAGGGCCAGGTTTGCTATGTTGGTGAACCTGAGCAGGCTATGGAAGCGTTGCGGGGGCAGATCTATACCAAGGCCATCGCTGCAACTGAATTGGTCCATTATCAGCAGGGATACCACATCATATCAACCCAGTTAAGGGCTGGCCGCCTTTATATCCGAGCGATCGCCGCAGCTCCGCCCGGTGATGATTTCAGTCCTGCGGAAACTAATCTGGAAGATGTTTATTTCGCTCACATTGCTAATCAACTGACCGATGTTCTTTAATATATTTCGCTTTGAGCTGCAGCTACAGTTCAGGCGGCCGGCTGTTTACCTGTATTTTGCGGTACTGTTCATTTTCAGCCTGGGTACATTTGCCACCGGCTCGCTTCCCTTGGCGGAAAAAGAGCATATCAACGCACCCTATATCTTAGCCCTCTGGTGTGCCGCGATCAGCATGGTCATGGCCTTGATCGGTTCATCGGTCATGGGGCTGCCGATCTATCGTGATATCCAGTACGACACAAAACAGTACTATTTTACTTACCCAATCAGCGAAAGCGGTTATTTCTGGGGACGTTATTGCGGGGCTTTTATGAGTTTGTTGTTCATCGCCAGCGCCATGCTCTTCGGTGCTTATATAGGAACCCTGCTTGGGCCATTCATGGGCTGGCGGTATGCCACGCAATATGGGCCAAATCGACCTGATTATTTCCTCCAGCCTTTTTTCACTATCGCGCTCGTCAATCTATTTTTTACCGCCTCTTTGTTTTATGGCCTCGTTGCCCTAACCCGTAATGTAAAAGTGATCTATGGTGGCGGGGTGCTCTTATTCCTGGGCTATTTTCTTTCGTTCTTTTTTTTGATGAACGATCATAACGGCATCGTAGTTAACCTGGCGGACCCTTTTGCAATCAACGGCGTGATGCTGCAGGCAAACGATGCTACCATCATTCAAAAGAACACGACCCTGATTTCTTTTAGCGGCACATTTTTAGGCAACCGGCTATTATGGACAGCTATGGGACTGGGTATCTTGTTAGTTGCTTACAGCAAGTTTACTTTTGGCCGCTTTTTCAACGAAAGACGCCTTACAGGCCCACGCGCTGCCGCCGTGCCACAAACACCAACCTTACTGCCGCCAAACATCAAAGTCAGCTTTAAAAGGCCTTATGCCCGGCGGATCTTGCTGAACCTAGTTAAAACAGAATTGGTCAATTTGATCCGTGACCATTATTTCTGGATCATATTAACTAGTGGTATATTTTTCCTCTCACTTGCCTTTATGATGGGTGTTGATCTTTATGGCATACCGGAACTACCGCGTACAGTTTTACTTTTCCGCATTTTTAATGATACTTTCCCGTTCTATATTTTCCTTTTCCTGCTGTTTTACACCGGTGAAGTATTACACCGCGAACGCAGTAATGGATTTGCGGTCATTAACGATACCCTGCCTCCCTCAAACCGCTTACTCCATGCCGGCAAACTGCTGACACTGCTGCTACTGGGCATCAGCCTGGCGCTCTTGCCGGTCATCGCCGGCATCAGCACACAGCTAGCCAAAGGTTTTCATCAGTTCAATCTTTCCTTATATGTAACGAACTTGTTTGTCCTGTTCATCCCTCATTCCATCCTGGTGGTCCTGTTCTGCTACGCGATACACGTTTTGATTAATCAAAAATTTGCGGGGCATATTATAGGGTTGCTGGTTTGGATCGGGTTGTTCTTTTTGAACAAGTCCGGCCTCCTGGATTATCATTTGCTGCTGTACAGCTATACGCCGAATTACGAATTGTCGGATATGGATGGACTGGGACACCTGATTCGACCTATTGGTTGGTTTACGGTGTATTGGCTGCTGCTTGGCGGGCTCCTCATCATTTTGTCAGCTTTGTTTTATTACCGCGGCGTAAATCACAATTTCAAGCAACGGCTGAGACTGGCGAGTCAGCGCTTAGATGCGCGAACTAAATACATCACCATAACCCTGTTATTGGCTTTCGTGAGCGTTGGTATGTATATTTATATCAATGTTAGCTACCTCAATAATTACCTGACAGCGAACGAGCAAACCGAACGGAAGGTGATCTACGAAAATGCCTTAAAAAAATACGCCGGACTGCCGGTCCCGAAGGTAACACAGTTAAAGCTGAAAGTCGATCTTTACCCCGACAAACAGCAAGCTTCCACTACCGCCTGGGTTACGCTAATCAATCCCACCGTTCGTCCGATCACGCAATTATTGATCGATGCGGATGAATTGACAGAGCTTAACCTCAAAATTCAAGGCCACGCCGTTCCTTTTACTTACCCGTTATACTATCCGCGCGGACGATTCAATTTCTTTCGGCCGGCAAATGAACCTGCAGAATTCCGGTTATATCATTTGAAGCAAGCATTGTTGCCGGGTGACTCCTTATCGCTTGAAGTTCATTCCGCCAAAACTTGTGCTGGTTTTAACAACGATACCTACGGACAGGACCTGTTGCAGAACGGTACCTTTTTTAAAGGCGGGCTGCCCGGCCTGGGCTATGATCCAGGTGAAGAACTGACTGATCCGTTTGAACGGAGGAGGCATCATTTACCAGCCAGAAAAGCGGAAGGCGACCTTCCCCAGGATGATCCTCTTGGTAAAGCAACGTTAAAAGCCGGTCCCACTATCGATCTTTTGAAGCTGGATGTCACCATTAGTACGGCTGGTGATCAGATCGCGCTTGCCCCCGGGCAACTGGTCAAACAATGGCGGCAGAACGGACGGAATTATTTCCATTATAACCAGCAAAAGCCGGGCATGTATATGCCATTAGCTATCCTTTCAGCCCGTTATGCGAGTTTGCAGGATACGGTACAGCTTGATCACGCGGTTAAGGTAGCTATTTATTATCACCCGGAACATGCGAGCAACATTTCGCGTTTTATGGCCGCTTATAAGGATGGACTACATTATTTTAGTGCAGTTTATGGTACTTATCCTTTTAATGATATGCGTCTTGCCGAAACCAACGTTTACCAAAATAAAATAGCTGCACTAACCACCCTGGCCGGCTATTCAGAGGATTTTGCCTGGAACGCCCATTTCAGCGATCCGAATCAGTTTGATTATGCATATTTTCACACCGCGCGCACCCTGGCACAGCAATGGTGGCGGTTTGGAGTGGCACCTAATAATACGGCCGGTTCTTTAGCCATTTCGGAAGGCCTAGCGACCTACAGTGCACTGGCCTTACTGGAAAGGAAATACGGCAAAGCCAATATGCGAAATATTGTATTAGCCCAGCTAGCCGCTTATAACTATAAGCGCACCAGGCTGGACCAACCTGAACGACCGCTGTTAACGATGAACCTGCCTGAACAGAATGACAAAGCTGGTGTTGTGCTCTATGGCTTGAAAGGCCTGATCGGGGAAGATCGTTTGAACACTGCGCTGCGCCGGTTTCGAAACGATTATGCTTTTAAGAACAATCCGCCGTACGCGGGCAACAATGATCTCTATCATTATCTACAACAACAGGTTCCTGACGCCTTAAAATATTATTTAGCCGATAATTGGCTGAAAGTAACTACCTATAACAATCAGGTAACCGGCGTACATGCAGTTCCGGTAGGACATGGCTTCTACGAGGTAACACTGATCGTGCAGATCGCCAAAACAGCACTGAACACACATGGCGCAGATGTTCCGGCTAGAATGAATGACGATATAGACATTGGTGTCTTCGCAGCACCTGCTATGAACAAAAGCGGCCGGTGGCAAAACAAGGTGTTATATTTACAAAAGTACCGCCTAACTGCGGGATCGCACAGCATAACCATCAGAGTAAATGGCAAACCGGCCTATGCAGGCATCGATCCGTATGCTAATTTAATCGACCGGAACGCCGGAGATAACTTGAAAAATTTTGATTGAAATTAATTTAACTTCAGTTTTTTAAAGAGTTCGTCGCGGTAGTTTCTGCCGATCGGTATCTCGTGTTCATTGATAAAGATACGATTGCCTTCGATATGTCCAATCTTCGACCGATTGATCATGAAGGAGCGGTGGACCTTAAGGAATTGATCAGCGGGCAGTTGCGGTGCAAAACTGGAAAAAGCCATAGTTGGTTGCAGTGTCCTGTCCGCAGTGACGATCTTCGTATAATTGCCGTTTGCCTCAATAAACAACAGATCCTGGTAAGCCACCTGGTATATCCTGCCGTCAGCTTTTATAAAAAAGTGCTCCGGGATCTCCTGAGTTCTTGCCGGATAATTTTGCAGCGCATTGATTTGCGCCATAGCTTTATCTACGGCGATCATAAACCGTTCTAACGAAAATGGCTTTACCAGGTAATCACAAACCGCAAGGTCGAAGGCATTGACTGCGTATTCTTTGAAAGCCGTGGTCATGATGACCTGTGGCTTGGTTTTAAGCGTTTGTAAGAACCCTATCCCATCCAGTACCGGCATATGGATGTCTAAAAAAAGGATAGCTATCTCCTTCTCTTGTAAAACAGCTTTTGCTTCCAGGGCATTCCCACAAGTTGCCTCGATCCGCAGTTGCGGCATATAACCGCAGTAGGTCACCATCAGCTCCCGTGCCAAGGGTTCATCATCTACAATAAGACAGCTAATTTGATTCATTTATCTGGCTTTAAGGTTCAGTTCAATTTTAAATTCATTAGGCAGCCTGACTTGCTTCAGTTCATATTCGTCCGGATAAAGCAGGTTTAGTCTTTTGATCACATTGGCGATTCCAAAACCCGAACGACGTTTTTCTTCCGTGTGTTTTTGGCTTTCCTCACCGCAGGTGTTCGATACTTTAAAGAAAATCGTATCGCTTGTTGTTTTGCAATTGATGTCGATCTCAATTCGGTTTTCCAGGGAATTGCGCGCATGCTTGAACGCATTTTCAACAAACACGATCAATAACAAAGGGGCAATTCGAAGGTTCGTTCGATTGTCATCCAGGTTTACGGTGAGTGATAGCCGGTCGCTGCTTCGGATATTTTCCAATGCGATATAGCTGCGAATGTAATCCAGTTCATCTTTTACCCGAACCAGGGGCTGGTCAGCCTCGTAAATTGAATAACGCAACAATTCTGACAATTGCAGTAAATGTGCGGGCATCTGCTGAGGCCGGTTAATCGCCATGCTATACATATTGTTTAGGGTATTGAACAAAAAGTGAGGACTTACCTGCGAACGTAAGAGGTTGAGTTCGCTTCCTTTTTGTTGTTCGGCCAAGATGAGGCTATTCATTTTTTCCTTGATCGCGCTCCTGACCACGGCGATAAAAAATCCGCAAAATATCAACGCAAAGCTGACCGCAGTGATGTTGATCGAAGATTCGATCGCATGATTCAGTGGTAACTCCGGCACAAAAAAGTAAACATAAACTGCCAGTTCGGCTGCTGCAAATCCAGCCAGTGCAGCGATTATCCTAATCAGCAAGCCGCCCCATTTAGCCTGCAGCAACCATTTACGGCAAAGCCATCTGCCCGTATATATATTAGCCAGTACAACCAAATAAACCAAGCCCGCTCCGGTTACCTGACTCCAGCCATGGCTTACGGAAAGCACCAAAACCAGCACGAGCAGTAGAACAAGGCAGAAAACCAGATGCAGCCGTTTTCCTTTTACAAAGAATTCCTCTATATAGCTCGCCGGCGATTTCATATGTTGAATATGTCTTTCTAAAAATTAAATATAACATATCCGGGACCAAATCAAGCGATAGTAGGTCGAACCTGTGAATAACCACTGACGAACGACAGGTGAGTATTTTTAGTTGTAGTCCTTACTTATCGGTTTTAGACTTTTACAGGGTGGCTGACGACTACAACGCCTTCTGGCAGGGCAAAAAGCTGGGACGGTGCAGCCATACGCGCCAAAAAAGCTATCAAAGAACTCATTCGCGTCCTCCCTGGTGAAGACGAACAATTTACCCATTATCCGGCAATGGCGGAAAGTATGGCAAGAGAGTTTACTGTTTCGAAAGACAGTGCTGTTGTACATAGGATAGTAAACAGTTACAAACAAGCTGATCCAAATATTGCTGTACCAACATTTTTAAACCTGTATCCTAAAGCAGCAGAAGCAAAGAATAAACTTTTACTTATGCCTTTTACAATGAAGTTTATCATGTGTATCAACACCCCTTATGACGAAGGAGCTTTCAAAAAGTATTGTACGAATGGATATCAGATTGTAACGATAGATAGCTCAGGACATTTTCCTATGATAGAACAACCTATCCAATTCAATAAAGCACTGCATCAACTATTAACCGTAAAGTAAAGTATATGTAAATGTACGGGACAACCAATTTTTAAAAAAGGTATTGGATAAACATAGAAATCGCAACATCCTAAACCATTTATAGCTTTTTTCTTCACCAGCATAAACCTACTCACTTCATACCCAACTTTTTGATCTTTGTAATGGTATTAATATGCATGCCAGTAATTTTTGATATTTCTACAGCTTTGTAACCCTTCTTCAAATATTCCAGGGCTTTTTTATTTTGCTCCTTACCCAAAAACTTTAAGGTATCTTCTTTGCTCCCTTCTATCCTGCCTTTGTAAACGCCTTTCATTTTTGCAATATTAATTCCTTCAATCTGCCGTTCTTTTATTTGCGTCTTTTCCATCTCACCAACAACTCCTAAAATAGAGATCATCATTTTAGCAATTGGATTTTCTCTGCCTTCATTATCTAAGGTTGAAAGACTTTGAGAAATGAAATGAATGGGTGTTTTGTTTTCAGTAAAGAAGTGTATAGTATTAATAATGTCTCTTAAATCTCTGCCTAACCTGTCTATGGTTAGAACTGATAAAGTACACTTAACTTTTTGGTCAATAAGCTTTTTTACTTCCATTCCTCCTGGTCTTGTAAAAAAAGGAACTGCTCCGCTGCATTTATCTTCTATTAACAGGTTAAAGTCTTTTTCGTTTAACCTTTGTCTGTCTGTCTTTTGATCTAAAGTACTTACACGGCAATAAAGAACCTTCATATTTTCACTTTTTTAGCTTACCCGCCTTTAAATGCTAAAAATATGAAGAAAATGAAGAAAAGCAGTAGTAAAAGGGTACAAAGAATAAAAATAAAATTCACAATTTGGGGTACACCCTATAATTGTGAATGACCTATCGGCATAATAAAATCTTTATATCCTGAAACATTAAAACAAATAACAACAAAACAATGCATGGATTTTATACTAACAATTTTTTTCATAGTAATACTGTTGATATTGAATTAAACTAAAGTTTTTCTAATACTTCTACCACAGCCTTCACCAAATCGAGATCAACTTTACTATCTTTCATTTTTTCAGGATCTCCCACTGCTCTGAAATTCCCTTCTTCATCGCGTTCAATTGTTATCTGTGTACCAGTGATATCAACAAGAATGTGATTAACGTACCCAAAACGAACGGAGTGAGCTTTAAAGGATAATTCGTTGTTTTTGAAAGTAACAGGTATCTCGAATAATTCTGCCATTTTACGAGGTTAGTTATAAAAAAGGTTAGTTGAAATGTAGTGAGATAAAGAAATATAGATTAGTTACCAGTTTCCATGGGAAGACTTGCTTTGCATCACATTGCAAAATGAACTGCTGAATACGAGCCGCTAATAGCTAAAATAGTTAAGGCAGCCTCATTTATTTAAATTGCTGATAGGGCTATAAATATTTATCATCTTAAAATCTTAAAAGAAATCTTATCCCAAATTTTCATTCTTTCGCCTTTGTAAAAAGTGGAACTACTAACGGCCTGTTGGTTTTAGTTTATTAATTGAAATATTTTATTACTGGTGCCATCTAATTCTTCTTTTAATTGCTTAATATCTATATTAGGCATGTTTGAATGTCTCTCTAATATTTCATCTGATAATTCATTAATTTTTACATGAATACTTTCAAGGCCGGTATTAATACCAGAGCTCATGGATTTTGATTGAGCATATTCAGTAATAAATCTTTCACATTTAGCCTTAAAATCTTCTATAATTTGCTCTTGTTCAGTCATATTGTGATTTTAGTAGCAATAAAATTAAAAAAAAGCTTACCATAATTCTTAAAAAAACTTTTTTTATAAATCAATTTTAATAGGGTTTGCATCGCAATTCCGAAAACAAGCCTGGAAGGATTGCAAGATGCAGATGAAGTTTTAGAAAAGCTTTCTAAAGGACCAAAACATGAAGTATTATATACAGCGCTTCTGCTTCAGGTTATAGAAGCAATGATCATTGCACAGGAAAATAAGCAGAATAATATAGCAGCTTCAGTCGACTATAAAACTCGTTCAATCCTGCTCATATTAACGTAATTACCAAAACACTTCTGGCTTATATTCCAGTCAATTTTTACCCTTATTGGGAATCGGTTAATATGGCGGCTCTGGATCTTACCTTGGGTGATGTGTATTACTCAATTTTAATTCTTCTCATTCCTCACTATCTCCTTGTTCTTTATAATCGTCTTCAATAGCATCATTCAAAAGCGCTTTAAGTTCTTCTTTACTCGGCAGGAAAGTCTGGTACTTGCTTGCAAATATTTGGTTGTTCTCTTTTGGTAGCGTTATTTCTACCATAGCATTGTTTTTTTCTTTACATAAGATGATTCCAATGGAAGGGTTTTCCTCAGCGGTTTTTACAAAGCGGTCGTAGTAGTGTACATACATCTGCATTTGCCCCAGATCCTGGTGCGATACTTCGCCTATTTTCAGGTCGAGCAGTACAAAGCACCGAAGGAAGCGGTTATAAAATACCAGGTCTACCCTGAAATGTTTTTCATCGAACGTAAAGCGTACCTGCCTCCCTACAAATGCAAAGCCTTTTCCAAGCTCCAACAAAAAATGCTGTAGCTGCTCAATGATCCGGTTTTCCAGCTTGGATTCCGAATATGCTGCTGCTTCCTGCAATCCCAAAAATTCCAGCACGAACGGGTCTTTTAAAACATCTGAAGGCTGCTGTATTTGCTGCCCTTTTTCTGATAACAGCTTTACCTGTTCCTTATCGCGGCTCAAAGCAAGCCGTTCATATAACGAACTGTCGTATTGCCGTTGCAGTTCCTTTAAGCTCCAGTTGCCTTGAAGGCATTCTATTTCATAAAATTTGCGCTCTTCTGAATTTCTAATGCGCATAAGCCTGGTGTAATGCGACCAGGAAAGACTAAATATATAGGATTGCAATTTTGTAGTAGTTGCTAGTGGAATTGGGCCATTTCCTTGTTTTGTCAAATTACGAGAAGCTGTCTCGTAATTTGAATAGGCCAGGTAAAACTGCCTCATGTTTTGCAAGTTATCTACTGAAAACCCTTTGCCAAACTTCTGGGTTAGCGGTTTTGAAAGTGCCATTAAAACAGCCTTTCCATATGCTGCACGAACTTCTCCCTGTTGCTCATCCTCCACAATCAGTCTGCCTATTTCAAAGTAGGTATGTACCATTGTGGTGTTTACACTAGTAGTTACCTGTTTGCGAGCAAGAGCAATCAGTTCCGATACTTTTCCATAAAGCTGCTCTTCATAAGCATTTTTATTTCGCGACTCAGGCATACTTCAGCCCCTCCAATTGCTGCTGAATTTCTTTTTTTAAAGCATGTGATTTGGTAAACATATAAGCCAAATTTTCGCTGCAACGTTGCATCTTTTAATCAAATTTTTCTGGAGTAATACTTCCATATTCAATCTTCACGTCAAAATATTCCCGGGGTCATTTGCGATTAAAGTATATACAGTAAAAAAAATATTTTCGGTAAAGGTTTCATCCCCCTTAATCTTAAAATAAGTAAGCTAATTGGGCAACGGCTGGCTGCCCAATTAGAAAGCTCTTGTTAAGTTAAAAATATTCTTATTTTTAGGCAGAATGGATATTTTGTTGCATTTATTTTTATCAATGGTTTTAAACCAATTATAATTAATTGGATTTATTCCTTTGGGAAAACCGCTTTTATATTCCTTTAAACGCGGTTAATTTTATCTAACTTGCTAATAGTTCTATAAGACGTTCTGGTAATGTTTAGTCAAAGATTAAAACCACCTGTAAAAACCAATGAAAGATTTCCTATATGATTTAACCCCGCTTGGGGTGCTGGTAACATCACCGGACCCGTTCATATATGGAACGCGGGTAATACTGCAGGAAACGCTGCTGATCATAGAGTAAGCTTGTTCTAAAGCTCAGCCTTTTCCGGCAACTCCGTTAAACATTTCAGACTAACAATATAATTAAAAGTTTCTCTGTATTTATAAAGTACATCACCATCAATCTTAAGAAAGTCCAGTCTTCTCATTGCCTGACTATAGGCTATCAGCGGCGCAATGGCTTTAATTTGCTGAAAAGCCACCAGCGCCTTAAAATCTTCTTTTTTACTCAGCGTTTCATTAGCTATGCGCGTATTAGGCAGGATACACAGCTTGTCTATCGTCGTAATCTCCTTTACCAGCAATATTTCACCAAAGGCTTTTATTTTAAACAAGTCCAGCTTGTCGGTGTCTGTGGGCAGAACAATCAGATCAGCGTAGCGGTGAAGGGATATATTAAACAGGTTTATACCACCGGGAAGATCAAAAACTACATGATCTACTGCAGAAAGACTTTTTAATGTAGCTTCAAACTCCTCGTGGTTTTTAGGATTGATCTCATAAATAGGATAAGGTGCTCCTTTACCTAAGAAAGACAGTTCCTTTTGAATATCAAAACCTACAAGCGCAACAGTCTTGTTTTTATAATAGAATAAAAAATTACAAAAATGTACGGCCAGTGTCGTTTTACCAGTACCACCTTTAAGCCCTGAAAAGAATATTTTCTTCGCCATTACTAAAATCCTCGTTTACGTTTCCTTTTAACGACCTGCGATGTTTCTCCCATATCCTGCCGGTTAGCGGTATTTAAAATACTTTGCAGCCCCTCCAGTGATAGCTCCATAATATTGCCCATAGGGAATAATTCAGGCTCCTTACCACCCTTCTCTGCTCCCAAAGGCCCTGAAATCTCCCCTTGCCCTCTTAGTTCAGCCGTGATCACCGGCTCTCGCTCCTCCCCTACCGTTGCTTTTGCCAGTTGTGCCACTGTACTGCTAAGTGCGTCTAATAAGTCCAGCTTAAGAACATCACTGCCCTTATATACCGTTTTATGATTGTGATCAATGATAGCGTAACCATAAGGCTTATCTTTTTCTTTACCGCTGAAAAACACAAATTCCAGCCCAAACTTCTTTTTAAGTTCGTCTGTCAGTTTGCTTTTAAATTCTTTCGCCTTAGTAGTGTATACAGGAGAAGACCGCACTACTACCTTGCTGTCATGCTTAGCGGCATATTTGTATAGCCACGCCTTGATTTGATTAGTGTCACTCAATGACTTCTCAACACTGATTTTGCTCCTTACCTCCTCTTTTGACACAAAGCCCTGCTGCCTGCCGTTCTTATAAAAACAAATCAAAGGTTCCTTGTCACTTACGTTATACCCTCTGCGTTCCATTAGAAGCGCCATAAGGGCTACAGAACCATATTTGTAGGACATCACCTCCTCTAAGTCCTTTTTATACACCTCAGCTGGCTCTATTTGAAGTATTTGGTTCAAGATCTCATGGGAGCGCTTGTGCTCAAAATCATGATTAACTTTTTTGCCGTCCGCTCCTACCCTGCTTGTTACTATATGCACATGATTATTATCCGTGTCCCTGTGAGCATAGATTAATACAGGTATAGCGCTGTAACCCATCTTATCCATAATGTCCAGCGCTACCTCCTTTAAGCGCTCATGCGTATACTCCCGCTCTTTACAACTGAGCATGGCATGAAACTGCGGATTAACTACCCTACTGTTACGCGCGGACCACTTCTCAAAGTACTGCACGAACTCTCTTTTTGATATCTCAGTCCTTCCATCCTGAAAATGACCGAAGTTCTCGAAGTATACCAGGTCTGCAGATCCCTGCCTTTGTTTCTTCTCATTGTAGTCCACTCCGTGAAAACTCCCTCCGGGAGCAAAGATTTTAAATACTAATCCCATTGCAGTGTTTTTGATAGTAAATCACGCAGCTGATCCCTGCTGCCTATATATTGCTGAAGCAAAGCATTAAACTGCCTGAAATCACCAGCCTCCATCTTCTGACTATTCTTGATCTGGTGAATGGCTATGGTACTTTGGTTTATATTGTTGCCGATGCTGTTCATCTCCCGGGTAAGCTGATCGATACTTGCAAAGAGATTCCTGTCATAAACCCTGTCACGCGGCGGCCGGCCATACAACCGTGCTTTCAGTAGCTCCGTCAGGCTGATACCCTTGCCCTTGGCTTCTGCCTGCAACAACTCTTTTTCTTTCCCTTTTATTCTGAACTTAATGATCGCCGAAGCCTTCTCGGTTTCACTCTTTTTAACCATTGGTTTTCTTTTTTTTTGCTTCACAAAAATCGAGTTGCGAGATTTTTTTTCTCCCCGTGCCCATAGGAGGGCACGGGGCAAGATACCTTTTGGTAGGACACCTGTGGCCACAAAGGTACATCTTGCAACGATTAGAATAAAAAGTAGTCGTTCATTTTACTAAAATACCTTACTAAACACTTCTCGCCACTATTCTTCGTTATTCTTCATTTTTTAGCTTCAGTTGTTCTTCATTTTTCTTCAGTTTTCTCCATAATTTCTTTTGCTATTAATTTATTCTTCAGTTTTCTACGTTATTCTTCATTTTTTATGCAATAGCTTACAATGCTCCTATAATTATAAGGCCTAATTGAAATAATCCTTTACTTCCTACCCAAAAAAATTTAAGCTAAATAAAGGGAGAATATATAAAATAGTCTTTTTTGGGTTGTATAGTAATCTTTAAGCTATTAGTACTTAAATCAACTTTATACTAATTGAAACTTGAAGACTACCTATAATTTGCAAAAGAATAATCCCTTAAAAAAAGGCATACGGTAAATATAATTGCCTGGATAAAATCTTTTAAAAAGAGATCTTAATGACTACAAAACAACGGTTGTTGAGGGACTAGTTATCTAAAGCACTTTACAGCAGGCTCTCACGCTATAGGAGGAAAAACAATTCGCCTTTTGAAAAAAGTACTGCTACAGTTGAATAATATGATCTAACTGAGTTTAGAAGATTAGCTTCATCAAAACCTGTCAGAGAAAAGGAAAAACCTATTTTAAATTATCCCTATGCTGTTATATTTCACAAGGAGAAATAGGTTTAATAGTATTTACAGAAATTACAATAAATAAAAAACATGTATGGAGATAGCTTCTTCCGTAATTTTTATAGTATCTGCCATTATGGCAAAGGTTAGAAGCCTTACTCTAAGGACAAAGGTTTAAAACACTGCAAAATCAACAACGATATAATTATAAAAGTAATAAATAAATGATTATCATTTACTTATCATCATAATGCGAGAAAAAACCAACAGTAAGAGAAAAGCTGTTTAACATTATTGCGAGTAAAAACCAACAATTATACTATGGCCGGGTTCAAATAGTTGTTTAAGATGATTTTTTCTTTCAATTCCCCCCATATCTGCCGATATCACCTTTAAAAGCATTAAAAAAAATTCAAAATAGATTATTTAATTATAAATTTTTGGTTTGATAAATCTTTTGGTTTTAATTGAATAGATTGTTACGTCTCTAAAACACAGTACTGGTAAGAGTTTTAGGCCAGTCATTGCGAGATAAAACCAACTGTACTACGAGATAAAACCAACCCTATTGCGAGATAAAACCAACATTTATTACGAAGGAAAACCAACTATTAAATTCTATTACGAGTAAAACTCAACATTTACCTTATTTAGAAAATTCATTTAGTAAAGATCGAACTATGTAGGCTTGTGAATTGCCAATTGTAGATCTGTTTTCATTTACATGTCCTACCAGTTCTTGGACTTTAAACATTATTTTCTGATAATCTGCACCGTCTAAAAAAATTGGCCTTATTTCATTAATATGTGCATCTTTTAAAGAAGCATGCATCCGAAGCAACTGCCTAACATAATCGGCCTTCATACTGTCTTTTTCCTCTAAATCCGGAGTAATGATCTTGATGTTTAACGCTACTACCTTTCGTCCGTTCTTTTTCTCAAAATCCCTTGCTGCACAATTAAACCAGCAATCTGATTTCTTTTCCAGGTCTTTTTGTATAGGTTTAAGAACAAAGCGTTTGAAGTCATTATAGTTGGCATATTCTTCCTCTCCCAATCCTAAAGTTGCCCGTAGATCACTTAACGTTGTAAAGAATCCACCTTTGGCCTTCCATGAAGAGATAAGCATATACATCTTAGCAGTATATTTACTCTTAGCTGCAATAGCGGTTTCAAAAAAATAGCGTGTAAATTTTATCGGACCTCCGTTCAGGTTTTTTTCTATAGAAATTATTTCTTGTGCAACGTTCTTATACATTTCAATATAAACAACACTTTTGCCATTTACCTTAATAGGAAAATCAACCGCGGTTAACAGATTAGTCAACTTTAGCCGCCCCTTCCCAAGTGAGCTCTCTACCTCAACATTAATGTTTAGAAAGGTTTTAGCAGCTTCTATCACGTCTTGGTACTGATCTGCTCGCGCTATATCTGAAAGTTGAACACCAATTCTGAGCATGTCTTTGTTAGACTCACCAAAAAGTGCAAGCTGTTGCCAATCATTACCGTCCATCTCCGCTTTAATAGCTCCTTGTAATGCTTT
>MWWH01000073.1_pt1 | contig 24450 bp, 25 predicted proteins | sample 1047231 | NCBI WGS metagenome assembly MWWH01 (sample SAMN06349967, study PRJNA376086) | soil metagenome | isolation source: MG3-2 sample Antarctic (ecotone) soil | place: Antarctica | collected 2015-01-13 | reverse complement strand
GCTCTCGATTTATTAAATCTTTCTTTGCTTTCTCATCGGTAGCTTTCACACAACCATTGAGGCGCTTTTTCAATCTCCCGATTATTCTTGGTTCTTCACAGAAAGGGGTCTTTATCTTTGGGTAGTTGTCTGTGTCCACCTCACATAAATTCCAAAAAAAATATGACCAGAGTTGCTGAAGACAGTCCTCACAGTGAGGAGAGCGATCGCGTCGCAGTTTTCCCGATTGTTCAATTAGTCGCTGAATCTGGTTCCGCCCTTTTCGCCACTGAGCGCTTTTAGGAGGAGATTGACAGACTTCACGAATCAGCTGCGCCAATTGCTCCTGTAACTCCTGATTTAAGCGCTCCCATGAGCTGTCATCATCCGATGGTTGTTCTGAATCTGACGAGTCATCTGGGGGAGAAGCATTGCCCATTCCCGATCCTCCAAAGTTGTAATAGCTGCTAGAAAAGCTCGCTTCTATCTAGGCTGAATCGCGTTCCAATCAGTCTATCTAAAAATATCTCCCATTTAAATGACTTCAGTGACTTTTCTTTAACAAAGACGAGTGATTGAGATTTTTATTTTTCTAGGACTTTAGGTCTCGATCAAACAAATTTACTCGTTTTCTCTATCCCAGTTGCGTAATTTACTTCAAATGTCCGTTAACGAATCAGAGCAGTTCAAAACAAGTTCAAACCAAACACAACTTGCCGGCAAAACTGCCACTGATACTTTAATTTATCGGAGATCTAACAATGGTAAAACCTGATTTTGGTCGAAAACGTCCACATAGACTTCGAGCGGCATCATCTTTGATTGGGAGTGCGTTTCTTGCCGTGACCATGACAGTAAACGGAACTATTCGCCCAGCTCATGCCGACGGTGGGGGATGCACAGTTTATTCCACAATTCCCTATATTGGTGTGCCAGCCGGTACGCTCTGCTTCCGCGTCCAAGGCCAAGGCACCAAGATTAACAAAATGGATGCTCAATGGCTTGCCCCTTCGCTGTGCAACTGGAGGATTGACTGGGCGATTTACTACAAGGGCAAGACATGGTGGCGGGACAAGGGCCCAACGCATAAATCGTGCAGCCATGGTCACGATGGACGAACGCGAGGCAGGGGTTACGCTCCAGCTGGCTCCGAAGTATGCGCTGAACTGTACAATACCAGTCGCAATCGAAAGATCGATGCCGCTTGCGCCTCTATCACAAACTAAAGTTTGCTGCTGGAAAAACTAAAGGCTCACACGAACCTGCTCCACTTGTGTTCGTTAAAAGCGATTTGCCCTTGCTCTTGCCAGGGCGATCGCTTCTTCTAATCAAATATCATCAGTATTAAGGCATCGGAACATGATTACACAAAGAAATCCATTTTTGAAGAGGGTTGGTCAATTTACTGTCGTATCAGTGCTGACCATTCCGATGATTGGCTTGAGTGAGAAGCCGAGTTCAGCCATACCTCTCACACCCATCCTAGATCGAGCAGGTCGTAGCATAGTAGAGGCAGTGTTTAATGTTGATTCTGCGGCTCAAGAAACACCACCTGCTACTCAACCAGATCCCAACGTGCAACAAGAGACTGCCTCGTTCCCAGAATTCCCCTTAGATGCTTCTGGTGTTCAAAACAATTCTCACGTTACTCACTTAAACAGGGTTAGAACTAGACCAATTCCCAATGAGACAGCTCAGCCTAACCCTGGTCCGAGAAACACAAACCCGATCGAGAGTAGAATTATGGCGATGTCCACTAAAGAGGCATTACAGCTAGAGTTATACTCGGTTCGTACCAATTACCAGAAATGGCAAGGTGATTTTATTGCTATTAAAACCCAGACAAGACTAGCACAGATTATCCATCTTCGTGCTAATCAGGTTGGTGTTTTATTACAGTGAATCGTTAAGCGGTTATGTTATGGATTTGTGACTGGCGATCTAGGTTCCACAGTATTCTGTCCCGACACCTCCCGCCTATTATGCACCTGACTTTTCCCGTTAAGTCTTGAAGCCCTTATAACCAGAGAGTTTAGAATTACCTCTTATTATCATTAATGCTAAGTTAATGATAATAGCCAACGAGGATATGAGGCTTTGGGAGGTTAATATTGAGGCAGGATTTTTCTTTCACAAAGATAACGGAAAAAGTCAGATTCTGCACCTATTAAATCGGCAATGAAAGTTGCGAAAATCAGCCTAGAGTCTACAAGGGTGACAGCCTTAAAAATGCACTCTCAATTATTGCCGGAGTAATATGTCTCCCCCGCTTATTTTTTTACTGCCAGGATGCTCGAACCCACCAGTAATCATCAATAACTTCTAAATCTAGCAAAACGCTTATTGCCTCAAGGCGATGAGCGTTTTGCTAGATTCGGAACAAAGCTTTGCTACCAATTAGCTCTGATTACGCAAAAACGCCAAAAAAGTGAGATGCGACTTCTACTCAACCTAAAATCCACCCTTGGTAAGTAGGTGGCTACAATAAAATGTAGGATAAGTAGAGATGAATTCTATCTGGGGTCAATTTGCCTAATGCCTGCTCCCATGCGGATAGTTTTAACAGAAGAAGAAGACCGTACATTATTGGAACTACGAGTCGCCGCCAGCGTACCGTACCGGACAAGAGATCGCGCTCATATGCTGTGGTTGAATGCTCAAGGATGGACAGTGCCTGCAATAGCTGAAATTTTTGATTGTCATGAGCATACGGTAAGAGCTACGATTAAACGCTGGCAAGCAGATGGGTTAGGCGGCTTGTGGGAAGCCCCAGGGCGGGGAGCAAAGCGCAAATGGTCAGAAGCCGATATGCAATATCTGGAAAAGTGTCTAGAGCTTGATGGACGCACCTATAACAGCTTCCAGTTAGCGCTGAAGTTATCTCAAGAACGAAATGTAGCACTAAGTCCTGACCGTTTGCGACATGTGTTGCAAAAAAGGGCTTGAAATGGAAACGCACGCGCCACAGTCATCAAGCAAAACAAGACTTTGCGTACAAACAACATAAACAAGCGCAGTTAAAGGCACTCAAACAGGTGGCACAATTGGGCTACATTGAACTAATGTACCTGGACGAGTCAGGCTGCCAGTTGTGGAGTGCGGCAAGTTATAGTTATAGCCGCGTGGGCGAACAAAAGCGCATTGAGCAGACCGAGCGACGTAAGGGACGCATCAGTATTTTAGGATTGTGGCAACCAGATAAAAGCTTCAAATATGCCTTAGCTTGTGGGAGTTTCAAGAGTGGAAGTTACATTCAAGTCATCGATTGGATTGCTGAAAAAGCTTTCCAGACCTTGAGGACGACAGGACGGATGACAGTGATAGTACAAGACAATGGTTCGCTCCATAAGAGCCAACTGACTCGCCAACAGTGGCAACGCTGGTTTGGTCAAGGTTTATTCCTATTCTTTCTACCCCCATATTGCTCCGAAATGAATCGGATTGAGGACCAATGGCATCAACTCAAAACCCATGAAATTTCCGGACGGATGTTCGAGGATGAATATGATTTAGCCCTTGCAATCATGGATGGAATGGAAGCTCGTAGTATCAAAGGTGGTTACACACTGGAGCGTTTTAAGTTTAATTCCACCTAACCACTTAATACCTTGATTTTGTTAATTGGTCCTAAATTTAGAAATTCAAGGTTGTACTGTGATTAATTGCTTCTAGTTTTCAAATGTACTATTCAGCACTAATCACCTGAAACTGCCAGCAGTGAGCCTCGGTGTAAAACACTATCAAGGTAACGTTCTGGATGCTAATAACAGCGCGAATAATGGTTAAATTCATGGTGATCGCGCCTCATATCACCTTTTAGAACCACCCCTAATTATGAAACGGGCATCACATCAGAATTAACTGCGGTGACTTCTGGGTTTGGTTCTTTAGCTTTTTTCTCAAAAACCTTGATGCCAGCGTCAACCACTTCAAAGCCGTCGGCTGTACGCTGCCCTAGCTTGCCACTGACAGACCCACCCCAATCACTAAAAGCTGTGGCATCAGCTTCAGCTTTACGCCAGCTTTTAGCATTAATTAAAGCAGTGAAGATAACTCCATTTTGGTCGGTTAGCAAGATTTCGACTTTCTTATTAGGTGCAGGTTTGGCTTCAGGTAGTTCGTTGAATTTAAGCGTGATTTCTGATTTAACTTCTGTCATTATGTCTTCTAGTAAAAGATGAGGGTTTTAATTTTAGGACAAGCTTTGGCGATCGCAATAATCAATCTACAATAACTCGCCATCAGAGGATAGAGCGCGATCAACTTCCTGAAGGGGCTTGTCTAAGTCGGGATCTAGGTCTAGGTCGTTATAAACTGGTTTCCCGACATGAGACAGCATCGACAATGACGCGATCGCTCCCCTGAGTTGTTCGGGGCGTACCTCTAAGTATTTTTGTAATTCATCTAGGGTGCGGTGTCCTGAAACTTCCTGGATGACCCGTAAGGGGATTCCGGTATCGCTCATCATCGTCAAGGCGGTTCTCCTAAAACTGTGGGTACTTGCGCCATCAATCCCTACGTCTGTGCAGGCAGAGCGTAATATCCTAGCAGCCGAATCTGGGTTGATGTGTCCCTTGCCATGACGACCTGGAAACAAAAACCATTGATAGGATGGCGGGTTGTAGTCCACTAACAAGTTCCGCAGATCCTCGCCCACAGGAATCGTGCGCGTCGCCAATTTGCCTTTGGTGTTACCTTTACGAATGATTAGTTCCGGGCGCACTCTCCTTTTTTCGTCGAACACATCCTTTCGCCTTAAGGTACAAGCTTCAGCAATCCGACAGGCAGTGTACAAGCAGATGCCGAACAAGGCGCGATCGCGGTCGATAGTTAGCCCCTGACTAAATAGCAACTGGATCTCTTGCTGGGTAATAATCTTAGCTCTGCCGTGTCGGTCAATTTTCATGCTCCCTAAAGCTTTCTCTCTTTCTTTGCTTTTTGTAAATAACTAATATTATCTGTCATTGGCGCGCTCTACCATTTGCTGCCCCGGCAGAATTATCGGTTTTTTTTTAGGTAGGCGGGTGATTTGCGATCGCCCAGGATCTAGGTTAGGCAAGTAGCCTTGCGTAACAGATCGAAAGTTAGCGCTCGAATCGCGTGTTGATTTGGGGTGAAATTCACACCAACCCCGATCTGTTGCTATAATTATGTACAGAAAAGCTGTACATAAATTTTATGCTAACTTCGGAAACTACATACACAGAAGCTCGTAACAACCTTGCAAGTCTTCTCGACCAGGTTGTTGATGATAAAGAAGTGATTGTAATTAAGCGTCGAGATCGCGGGAACGTTGCACTCATAGCAGAATCGGAACTTTCCAGCCTTCTTGAGACAGCTTATCTGCTACGTTCGCCCAAGAATGCTGCTCGGCTATTAAGTGCAATAGATCGCGCTAAAGCCCGTACAACAGAGCCAATGTCCGTTGACCAATTGTGCGAGGAGTTAGGGATTGGCAAGCAAGAAAAAGAAGAGCAATAAGCCTTCCTTAACCTCTCAAATAGAGGTACAGAAAACTAATCTTCGCGTCCCAGTATTTGAGGAAGAATTTAGGGAAGACCTGGGCTGGTGGTATAAACATGACCTTCAAAAGGCGTATAAGGTTCTAGACCTAGTTCAGGCTATATTACTTGACCCCTTTGTTGGAATAGGGAAGCCAGAACCACTTAAGTACCTGGATGCCGACACTTGGTCGCGCCGCATTGACTTAGAGCATCGAGTTGTATATACAGTCACGCAAGACCGAATAAATTTTCTCCAAGCTCGCTATCACTACGACTGACCTACAATCATTCATCAACATCTATCAGTGCCTCATCCAGTAATAAGCGCACTATATCGGCTTTCTTCCTGCCAGTTTTTGCCGCCAGCATAGTCAATTTCCGGTGCATCGATTCCGCTAGGTCTACGGTGAAGCGCACTGTTGGCTCTTTGGCTGGGGTCTGGAGCTTAGACATTAGATCGGTTTCCTTTGATTCAATTACAGGTTCCGGCGGTACTGGCACGGTAACAGTCGCCAAAGCAGCAATTTCTTCGGGCTGCTCCTGACTACCATAAACAAATTGACTCGCTAGGGTATCCTGCAATGACTTTCTTTGCTTTTTGGTACTCATGGCAGCAGCCCCAAAATCTCCTTAAACAAACGTTGGTATTCCCTGGCAGACTCCGCCGCAGGTCGCCCAGGTAAATCCCAAACTGTTGTCCCTTGACCACTGGCATCAGCGATCGCCTGCTTTTGGTGAATTACGGTGTGCAGCAGGCGCAGTTCGGGAAAGTTGCTTAATAGTTGCAAGGCTTCTTCCTTAAGCTTTGTCCCTTTTATAGCTCGGTTCAAAAACAAAGCAGCCTTGGGCGGACCAGAGCGTACCGATTGCGCTTGGCGGATCAGTCGCACGGCATTAGAAGCCGAACGCAAGTCTAGACCCGTAGGCTGGCACGGCACGATAGCTAGATCGGTACGAAACAAAATTGCACGAGTCGCTTCGGACAAACCCGCAGGACCATCCACTACCAGGTATTCACAATCCGTTGCTAACTCCGGCAGGGATTCCAATAGATCGTCCGGTTGGTTTAGCACTTGATAGGGGAGAGAGTTATCCATTGACTTCAACCACTCGGAGCTACTAACTTGCGTATCAGCGTCCACCAGTAGAACAGTCGCACCTTGCGCTCTTAGCCAGCAGGCAAAATGGACGGCAGAAGTGGACTTCCCCGAACCCCCTTTTTCATTAACAAATCCGATTACAGTCCCCATTTAATTGATTGGGTAATGCTTTACTTACTGCATTATTGCAGTAATGCAGTAAGTAATCAATAGCATTAGACAAACAAGCTAGGAAGCTATAAATGCAGTTGCGTACTCTTAGCTAACTTCACTAAGGATTTACACAAACTTGCGTAAAAAACCCCTACTGCTTCTTATCCACCTCAAGTTAACTTTGATGTATCAGAGGTGCTGGGGGACTTTCTAGTTGAGGCAGCGCCGGATATTAATTAAGAGACGAAATATGTGCCGTGCATTTGCGTTTACTATCGCTGCTACCATTACTGCTTTCGCTGTGGCGGTTCGACCTGCACTAGCTGAAATTATGAGCTTGAATACGGGGAATACCGTTGCTGGAATGCACTATACAGGAATGGCACTCGTCAGCTTTGGGCTACTTCCCATAGATATCCACTTTTTTGTCGTGACCCAGCCATTCTACGCAATAGATAATTCTTTGTTAGCTTTTGAGATTAGCGTGGCGATGTTGGTTAGCTTGACTCTAGCGGTGCTTGCTATTTTTTTCAATCAGCGAATTACTGCCAAAACTGCGAAAGCCGAAGCCCTACGTCAAAGCGAAGAGCGCTTCCGCGCCCTGGTACAAAACTCCTCTGATGTAATTACGGTTATGGCGGCTGACAGCACCATTTGTTACATAAGTTCGTCTATTAAACAGATTTTGGGTTATGAGTTTGAGGATTGGCTTGGCAAAAAAGCTTTTGAATACGTGCATCCTAATGATCTTGTTAAGGCAGAAAGTTTCTTAGCGAAAGTTCTCAATTGTTCAGTTAGTAGCATTAGATCAACTTGCTGTAAAGTTGAGTTTCGGTTACAGCACATAGATAATTCCTGGCGAGATTTTGAGGTCATTGCTAATAATTTTCTCAATGAACCAAGTGTGACTGGTATCGTCACCACCTACCGCGATATCACTGAACGCAAGCGGGCTGAGACAGCCTTGTATGAAAGTAAAAGACAGCTTCAAGACCATAATGCGGTACTGATGGAACTGGCAAAGCGCAAGGCATTCAGCCGTGAAAGAGATTTGAATGCTGCTGTTAGAGAAATTACAGAGGCTACCACCAACACTCTGAAAATTGAACGAGCCAGTGTGTGGTTATACAACGAAGATCGCTCAAAGATTCAATGTATCGACTTGTATGAATGGAGCAAAAGTCATCATTCCCAAGGCATTGAGCTAGCCGCAGTGGAGTACCCTGCTTATTTCCAAGCCTTGAAAGAGGAGCGTACCATCGCCGCTCAAGATGCCCACACTGACCCTAGAACCAAAGAATTCTCTAAGCTCTATCTTTCTCCCCTCGGTATTACATCCATGTTAGAGTCACCAATTTGGTTAAGTGGTGAAATGGTAGGAGTTGTCTGTCACGAAGTTGTAGGGACTACCCACGAGTGGACATTGGAGGAACAGAATTTTGCTGGCTCCATAGCAGATTTAGTTTCCCTAGCAATGAAAGAGTGGGAGCGCAAGCAAGCAAAGGTAGCGCTGCGGCAAGCGGAAGCGAAGTACCGCAGTATTTTTGAGAACACTATCGAGGGCATCTTCCAGACTACAGTGGATGGGCGCTACATTAGCGCCAATCCTGCCCTAGCCCGGATCTATGGTTATGAATCTCCTGAAGAATTAGTAGCCAACCTCTGCAACATTGAGCAGCAACTTTATGTTGAGCCGAATCGTCGTGCCAAGTTTGTTCGCCAAATACAACAGGATAATTCCGTTTCAGCGTTTGAGTCGCAGGTTTATCATCAAGACGGCAGCATAATCTGGATTTCGGAGAATGCACGTGCTGTCTATGACACAAGTGGAACGCTGTCCTACTACGAAGGCACCGTCGAAGATATTACTGAGCGTAAGCAAACTCAAGAGCAATTACGGCATAATGCCTTGCATGACGCGCTCACAGGTTTGCCAAATCGGACTTTATTTACAGACCGACTTGAACAAACGGTTCAGAGGGCAAAAAGGCACAAGGATTATTCGTGTGCCGTGCTTTTCTTAGACCTAGATCGGTTCAAGGTAGTCAACGATAGTCTTGGTCATCTAATTGGAGATCAGCTATTAATCGCTGTCGCTCGCAAATTAGAGTTATGCCTCCGCGCTGAAGACACCGTTGCCCGCCTTGGAGGGGACGAGTTCGCAATTCTGCTCAATGACATCAAAGATATCAACTATGCAACCAAAGTTGCTGAACGGCTTATACAGGTTTTAGCTCTACCTTTCAACCTAAATGGACAGGAGGTATTTACCTCGGTGAGTATTGGTATTGTCTTGGGTAGCGAAGCCAATGGCTGGCTAGATGACCTGCTACGTAACGCCGATATCGCCATGTACCAGGCAAAAGCCCTTGGCAAAAGTCGCTATGAAGTATTTGATACCGCCCTGCACCACCGTAACGTCATCAGCCGACAGTTGGAAACCGACCTCCGGCAGGCTATTGACCGTCAAGAGTTTCGAGTCCACTATCAGCCCATAGTATTGTTAGCAACAGGTAAAATTATCGGATTTGAGGCTTTGGTGCGCTGGGAGCATCCTACACAGGGTTTTATTTCTCCCGCCGAGTTCATTCCCATTGCTGAAGAAACCGGATTAATCTTGCCCCTTGGTCAGTGGGTACTCCAAGTCGCTTGTCACCAGATGCGCCAATGGCAGAAGCAATTTCCCCTCAGTCCGCTATTAACAATTAGTGTGAATCTTTCTGCTAAACAGTTTACACAACCCAACCTCTGTCAGCAGATTGCCCAAATTCTTCTTGAAACAAACTTAGATGCGTCAAGTTTGAGGCTGGAGATTACAGAAAGCATACTTATGGACAAGGCTGAATCTGTAACTACTGTGCTGTTGCAACTGAAAGCCTTGGGTGTTTCATTGTACTTGGATGATTTTGGTACAGGATATTCATCCTTGAGCTATCTGCATCGTTTCCCCATCGATACTTTGAAGATTGACCGCTCCTTCATCAGCCGAATGGGCTTCGGGGACGACAACTCAAAGATTGTCCGGGCAATTTTAACCTTAGCAGAGGCTCTAAATATAGATGTGATTGCCGAAGGGATAGAAACAGCAGAGCAACTGATGTTATTGAGTGCCTCGCAATGCAAGTATGGGCAGGGATACTTTTTCTCCCGTCCCCTGGATACTCAAGCAGCAGGTGCTTTGATTGCTGAAAGTCTTGGTGGTATGGATAAGTCTTATCTTGTCGCTGAGTATTTGAACATTGATTAGGGGAGTTGGGTCGCTATAAGTAACGGAAGGTTGTGTTGCAAAAACTTTGTGAGGATAGAAAATTACTGTGCAACTGGCAAATTCTCTCCCAACCGCGAGTAGGGGTAGATAAGCGCGAAGCTGCTATGAGAGCCAATATCGTAAATTTTGCAGCTTTCAGTACTTGAGGCTGCTCTGGTTTGGAGCGCTGACTAATCGTGTAAGAACTTACAGAGACTGGCTTATAACGATTTATCTGCTAAATACGATTACGTCAATTTTGCCATTTGTACCTAGGTCTTACAATGTTTGAGCCTTTGTGAAAGCTCAGTTTTCAAGTTCTGTAACCTTTACACAGTCGATGTTTTGAGTTATATTGCCCCTTATAGCAGCTTCGCGCTTATCTACCCCCTAAACTAGCTACCCGATCTTCGAGTGAAGCGAGCGCACCTTTTACTGTTGCTCCCTTCAGTCTGCCTTGAATACTGGGAATGGGCGGGGAAAGATTGATTGCGATTAACTTTAGAATCTTGACCCGCAAATAGCCTGAACTTGAACTTCAGGTAAGTTTCGATTCTTTTCCCGACAAACCAACACATCAGCTAACCGTCGTTCAGCATAGAACTGATGAGCTAACCAACCCAAAGGAAGACCAGCCAATAGTCCCACAATCAACCCAATCATCAAGCTAGAAACAAGATTCTTTCTAGTAATAGTATTCTGTCGCTCTACTTTTGCTGACATAGTTCCCCTTCAAACGAATAAAACTCCGCCAATTAACGCACTACCCCACCAATCGCCCCAGCCCTGCTAACTTTCTTTCTAAACTGGCTACTCGCTCTTGCAAATCAGAGATCGCACCTTTTACGGCTGTGGGGTCAGTCTTACCTAAATACTGAGCGATCGCATCCCTAACTATCTCAGCTTCCTTACGACCTGCGGCTAAAGCAATCGCACTTATTTGTTGCTGCCAGTCTTGGGGAACTCGCGCCCCGACCATCGGTGACTCTGCCATCTCTGCCTACTTTGCTATCAGTGTTAATTCAAGGGTAGCTAATCATAGCTGTAAACGGTGATAGCAGCGATATCATAAGTAGAAACTATATAAAATGCCCCAAACCCTGATTGTTAGGTGGAATGGGGAGCAGTTGACTAATAAGTAAAATATAATTGAGGTTAGCCCATGCAATCAAACAACGATACAGTAATGGTTTGAGCTATCTATTACACGAAACTGCTATTTCGTGTAATCTAGTGAAATCCGACAAAATTATCCAATGAAAGTAGCAGGAAACGGACAAGGGAAAATACTCACCCCAGAGGAATTGAGGCGACTGTTTACTGAAGGATTTGTTAGGGAGCGCGATCGCGCTTTGTTTGGCATCTGCTTATTCACGGGCTGTCGCGTGTCCGAAGCACTGGCACTCCAGACCTCTGATATCAAAGGTGGAACTCTAACTTTTAGGAAGTCTACCACGAAGGGTAAGCTTAAAACTCGCGTTGTAGATATTCAACCAGGACTGGCTCAATTGCTGGCAGAGTATCAACCTCTTAAGGCTGGGGCGTTGTTTCCAGGGATGCGGGGAAAGTCGCCAACTTTGACTCGGTTCATGGCTGACAAGATTCTCAAAGCTGCCTGCGCTCGCGCCCGGATAGTGGGAGTAAGTATCCACTCGTTTCGGTGCACTGCCTTAACAATGATGTCCAGCGCTGGTATTCCCTTACGGGTGATTCAGGAAATATCGGGACACAATGACTTGGGAACCTTGCAGCGCTACCTAGAAGTGACCCCAGAACAGAAAAAAAAGGCTGTGGCTGTAATTGGGTTTTAAGCAGCCGTCATTGGTTATTGATTGTTAGATTGAGACGGTACATACTTTCCATCGTTATCGTAGTAGCCGCCATTTACATCAACATCTGTCCAGCCTGGACCATCAATCACATCTGTAGAGCGCCGCAAAACTCTGAGAACTGTAGACTTTTTCATGATTTTTTGACTTCAGGTAAGGTTGCCTTTCTATACTGACTTCTGTAAATACATATTAGGTTTAGAAATGATGAACAATTGCATAAAGAGTTAGCGAATACTTAGGTATTAAGGACTAAGCTGCTTCTTGATATTTTTGATAATCTAATTATTTAACTACCACACAGCATTTGGCTGTGAATTTACTATCTCCACTGTATTTAAGAAGTGCGGGAAATTTATTAGCTAGGCAAATAATAGAGAAAAAATTGGCTTGAAGTCTAGGGAAAAATATACTCTCTAAGTTTCTGTATTCATTTCTGTCTAGATTCCTGAGATAAACCTAATAATACAAGCAAGTAACTGTACGCTTTTTACTAAAAGTTTACAAAATCTCAAAGATTTTAAAGATTGGAAAAAGACGTTAGTAAAGCGTTCTATATGACTATCAAACTGGGAAGACTAAACATACTAACAAGACAAAGTTAAAGATATGTTTACTGTGCCAGATAGAATTAGTTATGAAGACTTAATGCGGATTGTGGTTAATAAGGCATCTGACCTGACCCCAGAACAGAAAGAGTGGATCAGCACTGGCTGGGCAGAGGCGAAAAGGCTAAGACACCTCAAACAAGCAAAACTTGACTGTGGATATCATCAAGACCAGCGAGCGCATTAGGCAAAACGCTGTAGTTTTCACTCCGTTAGAAAAAGTCGTTAATTAGTTAGGTAATTTTCCCCTAGTGCCTACTATCTCCGATTTGCTTAAATTAAATAGCTAAGGAATTTGTTTCTTCAGCACTGGCATAGATTACCTTTACTGTCTAGTGAATGCCAATCTCACGCTTGCCGCTTGTTAAATAATTGCGTAGCACTATCTAAAAGTTTTAGTTGGGGAGTAAATCTTGCCACCATGCTAAATTCTTGCTCCGTTGACTTGAAAGCTACTATTTATTTTTGTTTATTATCTCTATGACTAATTGTCCTTGCTGCGATCATCAACTGCTGCGTCATATCCGTAGTCGAAATTTGTACTTGTTTTGTTGTCACTGCCGACAAGAAATGCCAACACTAGAAATGAAGAGTTATGCTTCGTCTACAGCATTTAAGCTAACTACTGAAGTATCTAAATTAGACCTCTACTCCCATATTAGAACCCTTGCTAAAACCAGTGGCTCCTAAGTCTTTTTTCTTTTTGCTGGACTTATAATGACTAACTGCTTTTAGATAATTAAGGGCAAAAATGGGCATCTGTTTTTTCTAGCAACTGACATAACTTTTAAAGATAGCCTTGAGAGCAATTGCTCTTTAATTATTAGAATGAGGAGCTAATAGCTAGAGTTGAGTCACTTAATAATTGAGGAAAAATTGAACAATACCCCAACGTTGCAGTAGTACGAACGTCAAAGTATAAAAGTTGGGGTAGATCTAGCAAGCGTGTCATCAGGGGCAACATCGGCTGAAAGTAATGCTAGTGATAGGTTGTAGCAGTCTAATTTCTGCGTCAGGTTTTTTGTCTCTGTCGGAAAATTTGGCTGAATAACAGTTTCAATAATTTCGCTCACCTTTGAATAACTTGCCCATAAAAGATGATTGGGCGGTTTTAAACAAGCCTTAGAGCGTAAGACTTCTACGTTCTATTCTTTAATCAATATGTCCGTAAATGAATCTTTATGGGCAAGTTTTACTAATTGCCTAAAATAGAAATGCTGAAAAGTTTAGTTGAGAAGTTTAATACCTTTTCAAGCGATCTTGCCCCTCATGGCAGCTTCGCTAGATCTACCCCAATTAAAAAGTCACTGTACATTTAACGACACTAATATGTCTCCACGACAATTAAAAAGTCACTGTACATTTGTCCTGGCAGATTTGTCAGCAAAGCAGTTTAACCAAGGGGTATTGCAATACTTAAGGAGAGCTTAACAAAAAAAATCTGTAGGTAATACTAACATTGTTATGGTTGCTGCATACTTATTACTGAGGATTGTCAATGCTCTCGTCCCTTCACCCAGTCGTAGCCATGGCGATGCCCGCCGTCACTTCCTTGCTCCTTGTCCTTGCTCCCATCAGCTCGACCTTTGCTAAGAGCGAGAATAGCGAAAGAGCCAACAACTCCTGCCCACCCCTGGACACCGTATGTCCTTATGACATTTCCCGCCCAGGTTGGTTCGCTGGTATTCAAGTGATCCAGTTTGCACGGATTCCCAACCCTCAAGACCCAAGTTCCCTTGCCCCATTGCCAGAACGCCCAGACACCAACATCTATCTTATCGGGAACATCGGAACTACACCGTTCTCCGCCGAGCAGACAATTCCCAGTGGTGCAGTGGTACCAGCACACGACGACGTTTGGCCAGTGTACACGGCAACCGCCTATGACGGTTTCGGCTACTGGGTAGTGCCTGGTCCCACAGCATCGACCGATACTGTCCGAACCCGATTCCAACCTTCCAACAGCCTTGCCGGTGCTCCGCTGGCATACCAGATCCGTATTGGTCAGCGCTGGCTCAACCTAAACAATGCCTCTGTTATCCTCTATGGCGTGCGAACTGGTCAACTGCGCCTTATCGAACTTGGCTTCGGGGGCCCAGGCTGGTTTATCTTCCGCAATAGCGAGATTGATGCCAAAGGGTTGTAACCAATACTTTTCGGTTAAGCCAAAAAAGGGGGGGTAGATTGGTTGAAATCATTGATAGCAGCGATAACATAAGTAAAAATTATTATATATACCCCAAACTCTTATTCTGTCGTGGGATGGGTAGGAGGGAATTGATAAGTAGAAGTTAAGTAGGAAAAAATAGCTCTAACCAATGACGAGACAACAGTGCCTCAAAGCACTGTTGTCTCGTTGTCTCACTGAATAAGCTAACTCAACTTAAGCAAAGCTTATTGAGCAGTCACAACCCATCCCACAAATAATCAGGGTTTGGGGCATTTTTAGATGACTTTTTATTATGATTTCAACGCTATCATCCACACCGACTGAAATTGGCTACCCTTGAAACGAAACCGATAGCAAAGTGAGCAGAGATGCCAGAGCCGCCAATGGTCGGGGCGCGGGTTCCTCCAGAATGGCAGGAACAAATCAGCGCGAGGCTCTAGGTCAGTAGGGGCGGCTAAAAATAGTTGGTTGTAGGGTTAAATTGTGACCAGGGAAGCTTGGAAGCTAAACCGCTTCTTTATATGGCAGTGTGAAAGGAATCTAAGCAATTGCTGACAGTGCTATGACTACTGCTTTAAGCACTGTCCCATCTCAAACAGCATCTTTATGAAGGTGTAAGAGACAATTGGATTAACAGGCGAGGAACCCTTAATAGAACACGAAATCAAAAAAAGTAAAGAAAAAGTTCTGTTTAACGCGTCACACGTCACACCTTACACTTCATACTAAAAGTAACTATTTTGAAGACAAAGGAATATGCAAAGATACTCTCTGGTTGCTCTTTGGATAGCATTTGTAGCTTTAGGAATATTTACAAATCCAGCTACTGCTGCTCTACTAAACTTCAACTTTACTACCTCTAGCGGCGCAACAGGTTCTTTTACCTTAGACACTGACACTCTCCCCGCTTTTGAACCAGCTTTGTTTGCACCTAATGCTACAGGAATTTCATTTCCTAACGCTGTTTCTGACTTTTCTTTGTCAGCACAATATATAAATTTGAGCAGCGTCACTACGGACTTTAACGTAGCTCCATCTATTACTTCTGATCTTATTGATTTTCCTGCTAATTTAGGGGTTCTTAGCGGTGTTAGTTATCCACCTGGATGCATAACAGAACCTGGCTTTACCTGTTTATTTGATATTGCTTTTTTCTACTCAGACGACCTTTCAAAACTGCCCATCCTTTCCGACAATCCACTTTCTTACACCAAAGGTGTTGGTGTTGATTTTTTTGATCCCGCAACGCGAGAATTGCTTATTCGTGACGATATTACCAACTTGAAAGTTGTCCCTGAACCAGATCCCTTTCTTGGCATACTAACTTTTGGTATTGCTAGCACAGGTTTACTAATAAAACGTAATAGGCGTTGCTGTACAGTGACTTTTTAATTGTCGTGGAGACATATTAGTGTCGTTAAAGCAGCTAAGTCTAGCTGTACTGCTTTTTCGCTTAGAGCCAGGTTAGCAATCCTTTGGAGCTGATGATAGGTCGTTAAGCAACCTCTCTCTGTAATCTCGCAGTAGAGCGACTTTGCTTAACGACACTAGTATGTCTCGATGTCATTTAATTTGGCACTGTACATCTTGCAACAATTGCGCCAATCCTTCTGGGGTTTCGGTATCGGTATTGAGGCTATATTCTGACAGATGAGTTTGAATTGCACGCCCAGTAGGGGTAAAGTTACGGAAGCTGTCATCAGGGACAAACTAGCCTGTGAATACTACGAGACAATGGTTTCAGCTTTTATGATGATTTGGGATAGCGAAGTCTTACTATTGCTAAAAAGTTCCGGCAAGAATTGGAGTCGGAACTAAAGAGCGATTTTGATATGCTGTTCAACCCTTTTTACTCACTGAATCAGAATCAAAATGGATAAAGTTCCAACTCCTCAATAAAATTCGGTACTTTATTCATTACTTTGCCCCTGGTGACAGCTTCCGTAACTTTACCCCTGGTAGCAGGTGTCAGATGAATATCTACAGCATTGACTAAGAACAACGAAACAATAGCAGTACACACAAGCTGCAACTTTGACTTGCGTTTTGTTAGCATTATTTGGACTCCGGCTAGATTTACTTCCTTAGTTTTCCCAGGTAGCTTCTTAAAATTGCAGTAGGAAGCCAGGTAGCCAAGTTTTTCTAGCTCTTGAGCAAGGAATAATTTTCCCATCAGTACAACAAAACTGCACCGTTTGTTATGTCGCTCCTAAGAACCCCTTTCACGTTGAATCGTGTGGGCTATTTCTACAAGTCCGGCTCTAGCTGCTTGCAGATGTGCCAGTACATCGTCGATCTTGTTGTCATAAAAAGTTGGTTCTGCCGACGATGGGAGTTCGCGAAGCTCATGGCTGATACGCTTGACATCTTGAAGCCAACTTTTTAGCTGTTCAATGGGGATATCTTCACCATTCATTTCAACCTACCACTGTCCCTAACTCGACTAACTGCCGCTCCAGCACTGTCACCGTGTCATTTAGAGCAGCGCTCGCTCTATTGACGTTACCTGGGTCAGATTTGCGCCGCTCCCTAGCACCAAGCATCAAGGCTTTTCGCTTTCTTAACTGGAATGCTTGAATTTTACGGTTGTTGCCGACAAAATACCAACACGCTAACCACCGCGCTCCTTACAGATTTATCGCTGTGGGATGAACAGCAGTGACTTGGGAGAAGCGCTTAAAGTCGTCGGTATTGAACGTCAGGATATCAGTCACACCATGAACGAGCATTGCAGCGACAAGTCGGGCATCGTGAACCTTGACTCCCATGACACTATAGGTCACAACAAGCCGTCGCCATTCCAGATGAACTGCCTCGCTATCAGGCAAGAAAGTTAAGTAACTTTCTATTACCTTCGCCCGTAGGTCCGTTTCCTCAACAGACAACCCAAATCCACTACGAGCTGTTATCGGGCGCGTACATACGTTCCAAAATTCCGCTAAATTTTGTGACGTGTAACAGACTTGCTCGGAGCCTGTGAGCAAAGAGTATATGACATCACGAACCAAAGCGTGATTAGGATCGTTTGGGGCAACAAACCGTAACAGGATGTTTGTATCTGCCATGTAAGGCATTAGTCATGATTCCCATATATGCTTTCACGAGTAAACGCTTCTGGTGGAAAGACTGGGATTAAATCTGCTCCTTCAGCTAAGGCTTTCATATCTGCTACCCACTTTTCTGGGTCAAACGGTTGCCGCTTGCCTGGTAAGATTGGCTGTTTCTGTGTGTTTGATGCTGCTAAAACATCCTTTTCGATTAATTGACGAATGTATCCGGCTCGATCGCCGCCTTGTTGACGAATTCGTTCATCAAGGAGCGATAGCAGGTGCTTGGGGATTCCAGTAACCTCAATTGTGTTGTTATCCATTTCGTCTTTCGCGTCAATTCTTGAACTATAGAACCTAACTACTTAATAGCAGTTTTGCCGCAACAAAGCAGCAACAAAGCAGCAAAGAAGGACACCATCATTTGGAGCGCTTGTTACTCAAGCGAGCGAGCTGGTTTGTGAACAAAGTAATGGGTTGAGGCGCTCCAGCCTTAGCTGGAGCGCCTCAACCCATCGTTAATAGATTAACTGCAACGGATGATGCCACCTTCTGCTCAAGGAAAGATATAAATATTAATTGACATTGAGTATTTCTACACAACTGTTAAGCCCAAATCAACGTGGCTTTTATCTGCTTTTAATTGGCTTTTAGATGTGGATAGCACTGATTATGTTCTGGCTGGCAACTTTGCCATTGGTTTCTAATCGTTAGCGCATCCTCCAACTGCCTGTTTGGGAATTACTAAAAACCCCATGAATGGTTTTTAGTAATTCCTGCGCCGTGTAGGGCTTCGACAAAAATGCTTGGAGACCAACGCCAGCCGCTTCAGCCACTTTATCGTTTGATGCCAGTCCGCTAACGGCAATAATCTTCACCTGCGGATTAATTTTTTGCAAAGTGCGGATAGTTGTTGCACCGTCCATCGATGGCATCATCATATCCATCAACACCACTTTAATGTCATTTTTTTGCTGGGCGTATAGCGCCAGCGCCTCAATCCCATCACTAGCTGTATTTACTTGATAATTGGAGTTTTCCAACGTTATTCTCGTAATCTCGCGAATTGGAGCTTCGTCATCCACAACTAAAATCAATTCTCCATGTCCTTTTGGCAGTTCCAATTCAGGAACGGGCGGCGATTGTGTTACCGATACTGCTGGCAAGAACACCTGAAATTGTGTTCCTTTTCCCACTTGGCTCGTCACATTTACCAAACCACCGTGGCTTTTGATGATGCCAATCACCGTTGAAAGACCAAGCCCTGTGCCTTTGCCAAACTCTTTGGTTGTGAAAAATGGCTCGAAAATTCTCTCTAAGCTTTCCGGCGTGATGCCCGTTCCCGTATCGGAGATTGTAATTACAATGTAGTTACCTACTGGAGCTTCAAGATACATCCGAGCATAGTGGGCATCAATAAATAGATTTTCAGCACCGATACTCAAGGTACCGCCATCTGGCATCGCATCGCGGGCGTTGACTACTAGGTTCATCAGCACCTGGTGTAGATGAGTGGCATTAGCTGAAACTGTCCACAGGTCGCTCGGTAAATCTGTATAAACTTCGATAGATTTAGGAAATGTCTGTTTGGCAATCTGCTCAATTTCTAATATTAGGTGCTGGACTTGTAGCGTTATCCGTTCGCCTTCGACTCCACGCGCAAACGACAGGACTTGCTTGACCAAACCAGCCCCGCGTTTTACATTAGCTTCCAGTATCTTCAGCAGATTCTGGGTGGGCAAATCTGGGAACTTGAGCAAAAGCAGTTGTACGGACATCAGAATTGGTGCCAGGACATTGTTCAGGTCGTGAGCCATACCACTGGCTAGAGTGCCAATGCTTTCTAGACGCTGGGCGCGCAAAAACTGGGCTTCGAGTTGTTTGTTCTCAGTGATATTGGTATTGACGACGAGGATTGATTTTGGTCTTTGCTCTTGGTCGCGTACAAGTGTCCAGCGGCTAAAGACAATAACATCCTTGCCTTCTTTAGTGACTTGATCTAGTTCACCCTGCCACGAGCCTTCCTCCGCAAGGACATTATGAACATCTTCGAGTTTGACGGCAGTGTTCTGGTCCAAAAGTTCGTTGACTCTCTTGCCTTCAGCTTCTTGTGCCATCCAACCGTACAGCCGCTCGGCACCTTTATTCCAGAATAAGATTTGGTTTTTCAGATCGCAAACAAAAATGGCATCTGTTGCCACATCGAGCAGGGCAGCTTGTTCGCGGATTTTCTGTTCCGCCTGCTTGCGTTCGTTAAGTTCGGTTTGGATCTGCTCAAAAAGTGTGGATTGCTGAATGGCGATCGCTACTTGGGTTGCCAATTGCTTGAGCAGATTGATTTCTAATTGCTGCCATTGCCGGGGTGACGAACAGTGATTAGCTGCAAGCAATCCCCATAGCTGTTCCCCTTGCAAGATTGGTACTATTAAGGCGGCTCTAACTTGAAACTCTGCTAGAAAATCGACATAACATGGGGTTAGCTCCCCTGCATAAATATCCTCTGTAGCTTGGATACGACCTTGTTTGTAGGGTTGGACGTAGCTCTCCACGAAAGTAGGGTCTTTGAGTCGGCTGCCTAAAATAGGTTTCCAGCCGTCGCTTACAGATTCTACAACCACAAGCCCGCCCCAATCTGGCTCAAAGCGGTAAATAAACACCCGATCTGCCTGCAGAAATTGCTGCACCTCAGACACTGTGGTATTCAAAATCTCTTCTAGGTTTAAAGACTGGCGGATGCGTTGGGCAATTTTTACTACTAAGCGCTCCCGCTCGGTTTGCTGTTGGAGTTGCTCTTCCGCCTCGGCTCCCTTTAGTTCTGCCAAGGCAATTTGGAGCTGCTCGAAAGCTGCTGTTACCTGCTCTTGCTCTGATATCAACGACGAATTAGTCCTCTGTAGCAGTGCAGCTACGCGCGAACGCAATTCCTCTATCTGCTGGGAAATTTCGTCTAAATTCATGTTTCCGAAGTTTGCCTAAATGTTTGCAGCCGTCCCATCCTCTAGAAACAACTTATTTTGTAGCTTTAAGCTGGGCTTGCCCAATCGTTGTAACAGCCCCAAAATCTGTTAAAGTGCCAGGGATTGCGCTTGGTGCGGTTGTTCGCGAGGGCAATTAATCGTGAGGATTGCTACCCCTAACTGTTTAGCTGACTGTTCTGCTTTAATCCTAACTTTTTTGGACCGCTCACCAACAACTTTGTTGGCTGATTTACCCACTGCTATGGCTATATTTCATCTAATTAAGAATTGCTGTAACGCCGCTTGAGGGCAACGCCGGGTAAAACTATTCCATCAAGTTAAGTGTTTCTCCCCTAGCCACTACCGACCCGGATTTGCTGAACTTAGATAGTGGATCGCTTCGTCCCTCAATCACGCATTGGGGTACTGTCCACAAACCTTGGCTTTTGCCCTTGTCTTGGCACGTCACTGAGTTTTCCCTGACTAGGTGGCTCAAGCTCCTGTTTATTGAGGTCTCAAATCACCATGCCTAATTGCCCCTGTTGCGCTCGTCAACTGCTGCGTCATATTCGCGACCGAAATGTGTACTTGTTTTGTTGCAGTTGCCGACAAGAAATGCCTACGCTGGAACTAAAGAACGACAGCTTATTCCAGGTTACTTCCGTTGAGCCGGTGGCGGCACAACCCAAATAGTGCATTTAGAATTATCATCTTCTCGGCACTTGAGAATTCGATCTATATTCCATTTCACCAAATTACGCCCCAAGGCATTAGTGGAATCATTGTACTTAAGTGACATCACCCACCAGCCAGAGCCAAAACCAACCAACGCCGCCACTAGCAGAGCCGTCAAGGGCGAGAACCACTGCGCCACTTTTATCCAGGTAGTATTTTTTTGCAGCTTGACTAGCGCCGTATTCGCTTCATTGATTTGCGATAGCGCCTTCTCCAACCCCTTCGTTGACTGCCCCATCCGCTCTAATAGCAGTTGCAAAACCTTTTGATTATTTTGGCTGTCCGCCTCCACCCTCTCTCCCCATGCCATTAACAGCTTTTGCAGTTGAACAGCTTCCCTTACCGTCGTCAATGATTGATTTAACACCTCTGCATTTGCTGAGGCGATCGCTGACGTATTTGCCATCCCAGCCTTTTGCATATTAGCAACTACAGATAACCCTACTTGAGTCAGACTATTAATCAGATTTTCAGCAGTCTCAATGCTTGCTTTTTGAGTCTCTTGAGTTGACTGCTCAAGACGCTGCCGCTCCGAGCTTATCCCGCCCAAGATATCCTCGCATAGTTGCACAGTGTACTCCACCGCACCAATATATAGAAACAGCACATCATCATCGGGCAAGTTTAACCGCCGAGCCGTTCGCATGATATTTGCTTTATGTTCAGCAGTCATCCGAGTAATAATGCCATCTAAATAATTATCATCAATAAAAGTCATTCACCTAACCCCAAATACTTACCCGCTTTCTTCACCTCCTCCGTCATATCCATCACCCAGCGATAAGCCCTAGTCCGTTGACTGCGCTGTAAAATAGTTTGCTCTGCATCTACCGCCGTGCGAAAAGGTAAATCGTTGTCCTCAATCGCATCCCAAGATGTCCAAAACATCTCTTGCAGATTTAACTCTATCCCCCCAAGCTGCTCAACAACCTTCTTTCTAGTCTGCGAGGCATTATAGCGGCTAAAAGTATGCGGCTCGCCAAACAGCAGATTCTTCACCACTACATAATCAGCTTGGTTGCCACAAAGTTCAACCACATCCTTCAAAGCACCCACGGAACTACGAGTCTTACCCAACACATGAACAATCGTGACGCGATAGCCTGATTCTGCCGCCACCGAGAGCAAATCTAATTCCCGAATCAAACTTGTAAACGCATCTCTAGACCTTGCTGGCAGATCCACCAGCATCAAATCTTTGTACTCTCCCAGAGTATCAATTAGATAATCCGCTTCGCCTCGTACTGTAAAATCAACCCGCTCCACAGCATCCGTTTCTCCCTCTGCAATCCCAATCCCTTTATCACCCACACGCTTATAACAACGATATAAGTCAGCATTGCTAGTATCTGAATCAATCGCTTGACACCCTATTGACTCATAGCGATATATGTCAAGTAATAACCGAGCGACCGCCGACTTACCTACACCACCCTTATCGCCATAAATAAAGACCAATCGTTTGAGAGCAGAACTTACGGACTTATCTGATTTAGTTGCCATAATATAATTTACTCCTTACAACTCATCGTTACTAGGAATATCCGCAAACTTACCCCGAACTACCGACTTAGGTTTGGCTGCGGATTTCGTATCCTGCTTAATATCTGATTTAGTTCCAGCTTTAGTATCTGCTTCAATATCTAAACTGGTATTTAATTCAATTTTAGTATCTGGCTTAATATCTGACACTGCTAAATCTTCAGTCGTTTGATCTGATAGATTACCTGAACTTACCGGAGCAGTTTCGTTAGGACGTTTCTTATTCTTCGATTCAGCTAAATATTGCTTCAGCGTCGCTCCTTTAATACTGATTCCTTCTTCCGTAAGAATAGCTGCAACTTCCTCATAGGTATAACCGCGCCTCAAAGCCTTAGTAATCGTCGGCTTAAATTTAGAGATCGCTTCTCTTAGAGTCATCCCCTGTTTAGGCTTAGGTTGAATCCGCGCTTCCACCTTCTCTAAAATCGACTTAAACTGATCTTCGTTAATATCAATAACCGTTTGCTTGACAGGCATACAACCACCCATTTACATAGGGTAAAGTCTAACGGAATTAACCCAACTGGTAAACTAATACGGGTAAAGATAAATTAAGTCTTGCCCACAGCGACCGCCCGACAACAGCCAGTCTCAGCCCGAAGCGCTAGATTCTTTCTTTCCCAGTAGTAATAGGGGTAGCGCTGCCCTCGGAGCTACTGTTAGATTGTAAATGAGTGTTCTATACCAAAGACTTACTCCACAATTTTGCCCCTAACGGGGTCGCTGCGCTCAAAATTGTTCCGCTCGCCCTCCGGGGGCAGTCCTCATCCCTGATAGGGAGGCATAGAACTAGTATAGCTGCTGGGAAAGAAAAAAAGTATGGCATACGGGATTTGTCGCATCCAAAAGCTCAAGGCAGGCTCGGTTGGTCGCTCGGCTAAACACACTAGCCGTAGATACGACACGCCTAACGCCGACCCAGAAAAACAACATATCCGCATTATTGGGCAACCAGACAGCCCCAACATCCCAGACCTAGAAACCCTAGTCAGGCAGCACATAGGTGAACAGACGATTCGGAAAAATGCTGTCCTGGCGGTGGAGTTTCTGCTGACTGCCAGCCCCGAATACTTCCGACCAGATGACCCTGCTAGAGCAGGATATTACCAACAGCAGCGATTAGAAGCCTTCCAGCAGTCTGCCTGTCAGTGGCTAGTTAATAGATATGGCGAGCGCATTATCAGAGCCGAACTGCATCTAGACGAATCCACACCACACATTCACGCCTATATGGTTCCACTGGACGAGAAAGGGAAGCTCAACTGTAGAGCTTTACTTGGTGGTAGTCGCTATCGACTGTCCGAACTGCAAGATGACTTTGCCCAAGCTATGGCGACCTTAGGACTAGAACGCGGCATAAAAGGCAGTAAAGCCAAGCATACAGAAATTAGCAAGTATTACGCTGCGGTTAACTCTGCACCTAATGTAAGTCTAGATGTCTCCTCAATGCAACAACTTGTCGCAGATCGGCAACGAGCAATTAAGAGTAGCGCCCAGATGGAGCAGACTGCTAAGGCACTTGCTCTAAAGTTAGAAAGCCAAAAGCAACGAGTTATTGAACTAGAACGCATTGCTAAAG
>MWWH01000072.1_pt1 | contig 24572 bp, 43 predicted proteins | sample 1047231 | NCBI WGS metagenome assembly MWWH01 (sample SAMN06349967, study PRJNA376086) | soil metagenome | isolation source: MG3-2 sample Antarctic (ecotone) soil | place: Antarctica | collected 2015-01-13 | reverse complement strand
CCCCGCTTATCCTTCTTTGCTTGGCGACAGGCTTTGCATCGCTTTGGCGGTTCATAGCCTCTATCGCGAAAGAACTCTTGTTCCTCGGCAGGCCATGTGAACGTGTTACCGCAGTCTACGCATTTCAATTCTTTTTCTTGAATCGCACTCATGGCTTGCTGCCTTTCTGCGTCTAAAATTCGACATGGGTTACTTTGACAGCGGCTTTGCCTTGCCAGCCCGATGGCGGCTTGACAGAAATGCTGAACTGCTTGCGCTCACCGGCTTGGCTTGGAACCAAAGCAGGCAGTAGATCATCTGTTTGCTCGGCAACCGACTTGCCCTTATCGTCGAGCAGAGAAGTTGTCAGCTCAACCTTTCGCAACAGCTTACCGCTGGAATTCTTTATCTCCCCTAAGACGTACCAACCTCGCCCGTTCATAACGAACTGAGACTCCACATTGCCAACTTCAACCGGGTCTTGGGAAGAGAGCGCGCCCGAAGTATTAGGTTGAGCGACAAATTGAGTGATGGGGTGCTGCTCGACAGGCACTTCATGTTTAGGAACCACCATTCCTACAAACTTACCGTTAGCTGCTACGGACGCTTTCTGTTGGGCGGGCGGCACGGCTACAGGCTCGATTATCGGCGATGCCGCAGCCGTGTTGTCTGTCGCCACAGGCGCGCCCGTCGTGTTGCTGCTGGCAGTGTCAGACTGAGGTGAAGCAGGCGTCACCGGTTGGTCTGACTTGCAACCGGCAAGCACGATTAAGCATAAACCGATAATGATGATTGCTGTGTTGTTGTATCTACTCATTTCTTATCTTTCTTCTTCACGAATGTGCTGTTATTGGCCTTTGCGGGCTGTGTGGCTGCTTTCATCGCCTGACGTGCAAAGCCGATTGTATTCGGCTTCGAGTTGCTTCAGTTGCTCATCGGATAGTTCATCCAAGTCTATTATGGTATTGCTCGCCCCTTTTGTTGCTTTAATCAATTCGTCGAGCTTGAGATGAATCGCTCTGGCATCGCGGTTCTGCGTGTTCTGGATTAAAAACACCATCAGAAAAGTAATGATCGTTGTGCTGGTGTTAATGACCAATTGCCATGTGTCAGAGTAGTGAAAGATCGGCCCACTCATTCCCCACACGACGATAACCACAAAGGCAGCAATGAATGACCAAGACGAGCCGACTATTTCGGATGTTCTGTGTGCAAACTTGCGAAACAAATCATTCACGTTGTGGTGCTGCCTTTCATTGCCCGCCAGAGCCATTGTTACCCCGTGCCGTAATGTAGCGTTCGACGGTGTTAGAGAGACGCTCCACAGTGGCCGTCAGCGCGTTCTGCTGCACCGTCAAGGCTTCGAGCCGTTCATCATGGCTTTGTGCAAGTGTGACGAGATTCTGCGTGATCGCGAGCAAGGTCTGCGCCGTTTCTTCCGTGCGCGTAATCCGCACGCCGTCCGCCGCCTGAATATCTACAAGGCCGCTTAGTTCCTCGCGGATAAGCTGTCGGATAAGTTTCGCTTCTTCTTCGCTCATCGCTTGCCTTTCATTGCCCGCTGCTATCGCGCCGCTCATCACGTTCAATCAGTCGCTTCAATGCGTCTTCGGTGCGAATCTGCGCATCTGCCAGAGCCGCGATCCGCACATCGGCGTTCGCCTGTGCCGCGCGCATCCCGGCAAGCCCGACGTCCGCGCCGTCGGCGCGCTCGCTGGCACGCACGGCCAATTCCGTGAGCATCTTGAAGTGGCGTTCAAGGCTATCGGTGCGGGCAGCGTCACGCATGGCGCGCGCGTCGGCCTTTTCCATCAGGCGCGCGAGTGTGGCAACGACGCTTTCAAGTTGGATAACTCTTTCCTCGATGCTCATTTCGTGGTGTCCTTTTCGCTAGGCTTTGGCTTTGCGGCAAGGCCGCAAAGCGTTCTGGCATGTCTCAATGCTTCCGTATCGTCGCCGCACTCTAAAGCACTCCGCATCTGCGCGAGTGTCGCACGCCTTTCGGTAGCAATCTCAAGCGCGGCGTCAAGCAATCCGGTGCTCATTTCTTACCTTTCTTCTTCTCCGTTTTCGCTACTACCGTCTGCTTGGCGATTGAGCTTTGCTTCTCGCTGGCGCTGGCATTAACAATCAAGCCTAAGTCCTGCGCACGTTTCTTGAGCTTTTCAGTCGCTTTGTCGTCAATCATCGCTTACCTTTCTTCTTCACAGATGCGCCACCATTGGCCGTAGCTTTCGCTGTGGCTGCTTTGTTTGCTATGGACACCTTACCGGGCGGTCTGCCCGCTTTGCCGATTGAAAGTGACGATAAATCACTGGCACGAACTACATACGCGCGCCCTACTTTCAGCGCTGGCAATCTATCCTCGCCGATCAGTTCAAGCACGCGTTGACGTGTGACGCCAAGCTGCGCCGCGACTTCTGCGGTTGATAGTAATTTTTCGGCTTGCTTGTCCATGCCGGAGATAATAATAAAAAACCTTGTCGTATGCAATCTTTTTTCTTGACAAGGGATAAATCCGTGTTAGAATCCTTGTCAGTTGACAGGAATAAAATACGAAACGGGAGATAACAACATGGTCAAGCTAACGACAATCGAAGCGATGCAAAAGGCGATAGACAAGGCGCGCAACCTGAAGCCGCAAGTGCGCGTTGTGGAGTTCGGCAGCTACACCGTCACGAACAAAGCGACGGGCGCAACCTATACGGTGCGTTGTGAGAAGCGAGGCGGCGAACGCTTTGCAGATTGCACATGCAAGGCGGGAGCGCGCGGGATGCGTTGCTATCACGTCGCCGCTGCCGTCGGCGCTCATATCATGCTGGCAAGCGAACGCGGCCATTAAATGAGAAGGGCTAGGGAAGCGCGCAAACACTTCTCTAGCCTCCACCTTCAACCTTCCAACAAAGAAAGGCATCAGTTATGCAAAAACAATTCTATCACGCCACAGGGCAGGGAAGCGCCGCCATCGCTGCCGCACAGCCAGCGCCGCGCATCAGTGTTGGTGATCGAGTCCGAATCTTCGACGGATTCTATGGGCAATTTTTCTGGCATAAAGTCGCAGAGACAATCACGGGCGCGCATCCTCAAATCAAAGTGGATGCGTACAGCTTTTACATCTCTGCCGCATGTGTGAGCGGACACCGCAAAGGGGGAAAGCGCTGATGCCGAAGCCACACAGAAAACTAAAATTGGTTGCGCCGTCTGTGGTTCGATCAACACGGCAAATTTCCGTGTCGCATCCTTCCGGCATGACGGCTAAAGACTCCGAGAAACTGTTTTGTGTTCGCCTTGCGGATAATTACCTTTCAAGTTACGGCATCCACGACAGCGATGTGCTTGTTTCGATTCTCACGGATGATCTGCAAAGCGGCGACGTTGCTGTTATAGGCGATCAAGGCATTCGCCGCTTCTATCCTGCGCCCGGCGGTTACACGCGCCTTGAAAGCCTTGTGGATGATGGAGTAGTAAACGTCTATCGTTCCGGCAAAGTGAAGATCATCGGGCGCTTGCTTGAAGTTCAGCGCAACACAAAAAAGATTGACACCGCGTTGCTTCTTAGACCACTCAAAGGAGGTGCGCGGCTCAATGGCTAAACCTAGAAAACGCCGCCGTCTGCGTAGCTCTTGCAACATCGAGCGCGAGATTAAAGAACTATTTGAAGCGCCGGAACAGACCGAAGCCGTTGCGCGTGTCTGTGATCGCTTGTGTGAGATGGTCGGCACATTACTAGCCAACTCTGCGGACGCGGGCGCATTCGCCGCCGACATCTACCGCGCTATTGCTTTCGCATGGGATCGTAACCGCGACGCTTATGGTTATGAGAACGCCGAGCATCCGGTAGAGAGACAAACCGTTGAATATCATCGCGCGCTAATTGAGGGACTGCGCCGCGCGCAAGACTCGTTATCCAACGCGAACGATGGTGATACTTTTAACGAAGCCGGAGAAGATGCCGCGCTCGGCTCTGAACGAGCAGAGCGTTATGCCAAACTTGAAGAGATGAAAAGGCGAGTTGAAAGCCTTACCGATCTTTCGGATGAAGGGCAGCGCTTTCGGCTTCTGCAAAAGATTCAAGATATTGAAAGCGCGCTGGATATGTGCGCCGACGAATGGCCGGACATTATCGCAGCCTAAGTTATGGCAAGGCGGGTTAGAGACAAAGAGGCGATGCTTTCGGGCTTCGCCTCTTTTGTTTTCGCATCCATTATACATAATCCCCCTTATGTATAATGGATGAAACAGACAACACACCGACGAAGATAATGTGAATTATCGGAAATAAAGTGAACGCTTCTGCGCACAAGGAAAAGCGGCTGGAGCTACTTACCACTCCCGCCGCTCTTTGCTTTGCATAGTTGTAGAACGAGATTCAACTTCTTAACTTTGTTTGCGGCGACGGCGCACGGTTGCGCCAACGCCCATCAAACCTGTGCCGAGCAACATCATTGTTGCCGGTTCAGGAACGGCAGAACCCGTCACTGTACCCTGAATGGTTGTGACACCAGCCACAGCGCCGCCGCCCGCGCCGCTGGCTGGAACGGCCAGTGAGTAGACTTGATTCGGAGTATAGGTAAAGCCATTGATCGTTACCGATGCGCCGGTGGCAAAGCTAAGAGTTGCAATACCGCTGTTATTACCGAGCGATCCACTTAACGTTCCTACAATAGAACCGGTGCCGGATGACGGCGCTGATTGAAGGAATGTTAGCGTGAAAGTGCCGCTGATAGGAACAGGATTACCAGTCGCTGTTGCTAAGATGTTGCCAAAGTTTGCGCCGGTGGCCGTATTAAGCGAATTTGTCGTGCCAGTGAACGTGAGCGTCGTGGTATTGCCGCCGGAAGTAAAGGTGGCGACGTTTGTTCCACTTTGGCTAAAGGTTCCAGTTGTTGTGAATGTGACCGGGTCAGCTTTCGCAGACTGCGCTGCAAAGGTCATCGTGATGGCCAGAGCCGCCATTATGAGCATTGGTTTCAAGAGATTCTTCATCATATACTCCGTGTTGATGGACACTTAGGTGGAAGGAAATACTCAGGGACGAGAAAGTTGACGCGGAGAGAAACATCTACACCCTGTCTGGAGTTAACCTCAGAATTTGCCTGCCGACCTAGAGAAGTTAATTCACGCGGCAAGCGAATGAAAGCCATAGTTTAAAAGGCTGAACAAATAATGAATAGGTGCGCTTTTCCACAAAGAAGGTAAGTTTATTTTTCAATGATATTTCAGCGAACCGAATGGGCAAAAGGAAAGGCGGCGAAGTCTTCACTCTTCGCCGCCTCTTCTCACAATTTTCATCGTGAGGCGCGCCTGCTGTCCTCACTTACATCAGGCGCTAGACGAATGCGTTAGCATCCATCCTGTTGCCGCGCATTCTACTCCAGCGATTTCCGTCAGCACAAGCTTTACCATTTAATCTATGTTCGTGAGATGGAAGATTAGACGCTTACGCCGTCCTGAACTAGACGGCCAACCCGCCGGGCTGGTGCGCTATGCCGTGCTCGTCGAATCGGTGCGCCGGGAAGGGAAGCCGCGCCAGAAAGTCGTCTGTCACCTCGCGCATATCAGAGAACGACATCTAGGCAGCGCCCTGCGCCGTGCAGCCTTCTGGCAGGCCGTAGACCGTCGCCTGATGCTACTAAATCTTGACGCTCCCGTGCGTGCTGTTATTGAAAGTAAGCTTGCGGTGATCGCGCCGCGCCCAACGGCTTTGGAGTTGGAAGAGATGCGCCGGAAGTTCGTTGCGGGTAGGGCAGGGAAAGCGTAGTGCCTATGATTTGTAATGATGGTGAAAGCGATAATTGCAGACTCTAGAAGCGAGCCGTAGCGACATTTCAGTATGCAGAAAACATTAAGGAATTTCGGGCATTTGAGATAACTGTACTATTATCAAATGCTTTTTAGGTAACACGATTTTAAGAGAAGCGTAACCTTGCCGTTGTTTGCCGCACGCTTTCCCGGTGTCCGACAACATGCGATTTCTCGCATAATAAAGGTTATCAGCCGTGATAATTTCAAGATGCCCTTTTCGCGTGCCTCGCTTCCAAGATGTAGCGTTATCAGTCCCGCCATTCTATGCACCGATCCTGCATAGTTGCCGCATAACTGCATAGTTGAAAATATCGCGTCATACCTCAATATCTTGCGGTCTAATCGAAGCCCGCTCCCTCACTTATTTGCGCAACTGCTTTCGTAAGCGGATGCCACGCCTTCATCGCTCCATGCACCGCGTCTGCCGCCTTGTAACTTGCGGAAGTATCGCCCGCTACCTTCTCCATTAAACCCTCCGGTGAAATAGCCTGAAGCCGCGAAAGTTCTCCGGCGAGCGCATGTTGCCCTTGTGCGTGATTCTCAAGTGCTGCGGCCATCCTATTGAGTGCCGAAGCCGTCGCCGTATTGCGCGAGCCTTGCGCGTTCGCCTGCGATGCGGAGAATGTTGAACCGCCATAACTGAAGGGCTGGTATTGTGGCGCGTTGTTTCCATCGCCTTGACCGTAGCCGAGCGCGCGGCCACCGGAAGCAGTTGTCCCGGCTGATTTCTTATCACCGCCGCGTGTCCCGAAAGCGAAACTGCCAGCGAGCGCCGCGCCCGCACTGATGCCCGCGACGGTGAAATAGAAGCCTGCCGCTGCGGAGTGAAGCGCCGCGCCGCGTACATCAAGGATAGCTGCCGACGCATAGGCCGCTCCTGTTTCATACAGTCCCTTAACGGCAGATTCTGCCGCAAGGTGCGCAAGGGTTTGCACAAGCAACCTCGCAAGTGCTTTACCGGATAACTCGCCTGTGACAAGGAAAGCTTCCGCCATGCTGCCAAGCCCCTGACCAATACTTCCGAACGCATCGCCAAGCATACTTTTCATGTTGCCCGCACCCGCGCTCAATTCCTCGAACACGCTTTTGCCTGTCGCGCCGAGCGCCTTCAACTTGGAGCCGGTCTTGGCATAGGTGTCGGCGTTCTCATCGCCTAGAACGCTCCGGCGTGAGGCCGGATTAGCACGCTCCTTCGCTCGCTTTTCTTCGGCATCAATGGCCTTCGTGTCTTTCGTCAGGCGCTTCTCTAAGGCGTCAAGCGTGTCCTGAATAGCTTTAATCTCACCGGCGCTTTTTGCCTTCGTCGCTTCGTCGATGGTAAGAAGTTTAAGACGGCCTTTGAGTGCGGAAACTTCTAAATTGTAGGCATCCGTGAGCGCGTCCTTTTCATCTCTGGCCTGTCGCTCGATAAGCGTGGTGCGGTTCACACCGGCGCGCTCCATCTCTTTCAAGTCAAGAGCTTCGCCGCCGCGCACAATAGCGGCGATGTTGGCGTAGTAGCTGCGAAGGTTAGCGGCGCGCTGTTGGTTGCGTTCCTCTTCTTTGGTGTCAACGGTTCCGGCACCGGCGGGCGTACCTAAGGTTGCGGGCGTGCCGAGTGTGCGCTTGGCAGCGTCACGGTTCGCACCCTGTTGATCTTCGAGCACGGCTTTGCGCTCTTGTAGTTCTTTTTGAAGTTGCGCATTGCCAATCTTTATCGCATTCGTGATGCGGTCAGTTAAAATCTTAATTTCAACTTCGTAGTAACGTTCTTCAGCGGCGAAGATTTGTGTTTCGGCGTCGCGGAAAGTGCGTGTGCCGTTTTCGGCTTGGGCGCGCAAGTTTGTTGCAAGCCGATTCAAATACTGCCCTTGTGTCTGCAACTGCAATTCACGAAAGCGTATCCCTTCTTCAAACTCTTGCTTGTTCGCGGCGATGCGGCGCGTCTTCTGCTCTTCGGCGAGCGCGCTTTGCCGTGCGTCTAATTCCTGCTCTCTAGCAGCAACGCCCGCGCGCACGGTTTCATTCGCGCCCGCGAGTTGTTTGTAGATTTCAAGCGTACTGCGCTGGCGTGTAATCGCGCCGTTCTCAATCGCCTCGCGGCGGCTTTCTGTTTCTGTGGCTGATATAAGTCCCTGTTGGCCGAGTGCCGCTATCTTGTCGATGCGTAGCTTCTCGGCGTCCGTCGCAACCTTATCGGCGTTCTTTAAGTCGTCTTCAAGCTTCTTCGTTCGTTCGGCCTGCAACTTCGCGCGAGTCGCATTTATTTTAGTCTCCCCGTCGGTAGTAGCACTGAGCGCCTTTTGCTCGTACTCTTTAATCTCATTCACCCGCGCCTGAATTTCCTTATCTTTCTGGTCAACAGGCAAGTCCGAGCTTTCCGCCTTTTGCTTCAAGGCGCGCGTATCGTCCGCCAACTTTTTATAGAGTGCTACTTGCTGTGCGGTGCGCTTCTGAATCGCGCCGATCTCGCGCGTAGATTCTGCTTCGGCAGAAATAGCGCGCGTCTCGAAAGCATCCTTCGCAGCGCCTGTTGTCTTCTCGTACTCGCGGCGGGTTTCTTCTTCGGCAAGATGTTCCTGCTTACGCAACTCTTCGGCTTGCTTTGCAAAGCCTTCTCTTTTTCCGGCGAATTCTTCCGTATTATCTTTGTCTACGTCCGAAGGAAGCGCGGCGGGCTTATTGAGATTAACAAGCGTGCTTTTGAAGAGAGCAACCGCTCCATCTGCGCCGCCGCGCGGCAACGCCGTGAGCGCTGTAAGGCTGGCGATCAGCACTTTTACTCGCTGTGTTTGTTCTTCGATGGTCGCGCCGAGTGTCTTAAAGAAACCTTCGACTAATCCATGTCCGCCAATCGAAACATTGTTGAAAGTATTAACGAGATCATTAAGAGCGGGAACCAACTGCGATCCGGCAGTGACGGCCAAGCCCGTCGCCTGAAGTCGCAAGTCCCGCAACGCGAGGTTGAATGCGCGCGCGTCTCGCGCCCCCTTGCCGGTAAAAACAAGCCCTAAAGATTCAGCTTTCTGGCGCGCTTCATCAAAGCCGCTTCCAATTTGAGAAAGCACCGGCAATAGAGATTGAAAATCGCGTCCGACAAGCGCGAGCGCAGCGCGGTCTCTAACCGTCGCGTCTTTTGTTTCTTCAAGTCTTTTGGCGAGCGTTAGAAAGCTACCATCTAAATCCTGCGTTGCCGATTTTGCGTCAATGCCGAGCGTTTTGAGCGCGCGCGCCGCTTCGCTCGTCGGGTTAGACAGCGCGCGCGATAGGTTGACTTCATAGCGCGAGATGCCGCGCACAAGCTGATCGAAGCTTGTGCTCGTTTCGTTAGCGATTAGCTTGAGAACGCTCAACGTCTCTGCGGTCAGGCGTGTTTTTTGTTGTGCCTTAAAAATGCTTTCGCCGTACTCGCTGGACTTCTCCGCAGCCGCGAAAAGGACAGCCCCGACAGCTACTCCCGCGCCAGCAAGAAGAAGAACCGCACCGGCAGCAATGCCAACCGGCCCGGCCATCGCCGCAAAGTCGCTTCCCGTCGCTACCGTTTGCGCCGCCACGCTTTCAAGCTGCGCGCCGACTTTCTCGAACTTCGGAATGAGCGCCAGACCTTCGCCGCCGAACTCCCGAACGACTGTTTTTACTTTCTCGGTGTCGGTCTTCAGCGTGTTGAAAGTCGTAAGGAAACTTGTAATGTCTGCTTTGGAGCGGCCTGTGACTTCCGAAAGCGAACCAAGCCCTTTGGTAAAAGTTTTTACTTCGGCGGAAGCCTTCGGCACTTCCGTTTGCATACTCAGAAAAGCGCGTGTGACACCGGCGAGAGGTTGCCCGACAAGCGGCACGGAGCGCGCGAGGCTCGTTAGTTCCGTGTTGATGCCCCTAAGCGCGCCCTGCCCGAGCGTGCCCATCTGCCCGAACTCGGAAGCGAACAAAGCACGAAGCTTTGTTATCTCGGCGGCGCTTTGCGAGCCGTCCACTTTGACCTTGAACAGTAATCCTAATTCTGAATCAGCCATTTAGCTTTCGCCTTTAGTAATGCGCGTGTTCGTTATACGCATCGTCTTTTACGTCGATCTTCGTCAGGTGGTAATAAACAACATCAGCGGCAAGGTCTACGGCCATTTCGATTACCGGATCGCGCAGCCGCATTCTTCGACTTACGGGCTGCTTTAGCCGGTGGCACAGCATCACCATCACCGGGAAGCTTCGACTCAACAGGAAACGTCTCGACGGCTTCTACCGTCGTCTCGCTTTCTTCTGTTCTGATCGGCACGGCAGGGCTGCCCGCAAGTGCATGATCGTAGATAAATCTAAAATCACGCGGCGGGATTGCGGACGGCTCGATCTCATCATCGCCCTTCGCGCCGAACACGATGCGCGGACGCACAAGCGCCGCCTTCACTGTCTCGCGTTGAAAAATAAGAAGCTGCCGCGTTTTCTGCGGGTCGTTGGCGATTTCATCCTGCAAGCGTTCGTCGGTGGCTCTTGCTTCCGCGTCCGTGCTGTAAGGCTCGACCCGCAAAAGCTTGTCAACGAAGGTTTGCGGCAATGCGCCGCTTGCCAGCCAGACGGATATATCGGGTCGGCACACTTCGACGACTGCGCCGCTCGGAAGAGTAAGGAGTCCGGTTAGCTCCGGCTTCGGCTGCTCGCTTGTTTTGGCTGCCCATGCTGATGCGCCGGTGACGATTCTCTGTTCAGTGCTCATCGTTAATTGATCCTTTCAAAATGTTCGGTAACAGGCGGCGCGAGGCGCGCAAACGCTTCTCCGGCGATGGCACGCCCGGACATGCCCGCAAGAATCGCGGACATATTCGGCGCGGACAAAGCAGCAAGGCTGATGCTCCGGCGCGTCTCTTCGCCGATGCGCTCGGCATCACGCTGTATGGCCTCATAGACGGGCTTGTAAACGCTGACGAAGGCCGCGACATGCGCAGCGGTTTGAACAGCGATGCGTGCGAAGTCTTGCGCAAGGCGAGTCATTGCTTCCCGGTGCTCGTCGCTGACTGTTTGCAGCATTTCGGTGTCTTGTTCGTGATTCATCTCTTTAAGCCTTTCATGTTGTCTCACATTCGATAATCACCACCCGCGCGAAGTTCCTGCGTGACGACTTCGGCGGCGGCAGCCTCGCGTGCGGTCAAGATGTTCGCCTTGAGATGCGGCCACGCTATGCGCTCGAACTCTTCCGCGCTATGTCCCGGATGGTCTGCCAGCCAAGTGTGTTTCGCGGCTACCTTATCGGCGGCGAGTGATGCGTTTAAGGCCGCTTCCGTCTTAGCGAGCGCATCGGCTTTTGCTTTCGCTGATTGCTCTTGAAAGTAAGCCTTACCGCGTGCGTGCCGCGCTTCGGTGTCCCGCGCTTCCTGTGTTTGGCGTGCGGCCTTTTCTTGCCGCTCCGCTTGTAAGCGCTGATCTAACTTTCGTAATGTCGTCGTGGTGTTCATTTTCTTTTACTCTCCTTCTTCTCGTACTCATCGTTTCGCTCTCTGCAAAGCCGCTTCTAATTCCGGCGTGATGCGTTCCTTTACCAAGTTGTCGTCTTCGTCATAACAAGCATTGAAGGCCAGCAACTCTTCATCGCTCCAGCTTGAAAAGTCCCATGCTCCGCTGTTGCTGTTACCGTTTGCCGCTTCAAGTTTTGCGATCCTGCTTTCAATGTTCATGCCGCACTCCTTTGGTAACACTCCCGGCGTGCCGGTGTGGAAAAATACATATAGCCAACCGCGCCGCCGCATAGCACACACGAAGAAGTGAAACGCTTCGCGGGACGTATAACGGTCAAGAAATGACGCCTCTCTTGTATCGCCGGATGTTCAGCGCCGCAGTCCGCGCACTCTTCAACGTCGTGCGCGCCGCCGCCCGCCTTTTCGTGAGCATTCCATATCTCGGCAAGCTCCGGCGGCATAGCAAGCCGTGCGTGATGCCCGAAAGCGACGCAGGAAGCAAGGCCGTCAACGACTCTGGAAAGCAATGACAAAGTGCCACGGCTTGCGGCTAAATCATCGGAAGCGAAATGCTGTTCCAATTCACCAACCACAAAAGAAAGATGGTCGGCCCGCATTGTTCCGGCGATCTCACTAAAGGCTCGATCCCATCGCCGCCAATGTTCTTTGTTTCGCCTTTCTTCATCCGTCTCCGGCGACTGAATGGCGTGGCTATAAATTACTTCTAGTTTGGCGATTCTATTTTCTAAGCTCATGCTCTTAATCTTCCTTTCGTTTCCGGCGTGCGTGCCGCTTCTATGGCTTCCAACTTCTCTATTCGCTCTTGCAAGTCCATCAACTCAATCGCGCTCACGCTCTGGTCAAGGATCGTCTTAGCAGCCGCCACACGCGACGACGCGGGCGCATCTTTATCTACGGCGATATTCACCAACACGCGCGCCGCTGTGGTCGCGTGCTTCTGAAGTTGGCCGATTGCGGTTTCGACAAGTTGACGGCGCGAGGCTCTATAACGCGCTTGAAACTCCGGTATTTGTAACCAGCGCCACAGCGTTGTTTCCGACGAGCCACACGCCGCCGCTGCCGCTTTGGTCGTTCCTTCGGCGAGCAGCGCCGTGATTGCTTGCTCTTGTTTCGGTGTCAATTTATCGGCGGGAGTTTTCAAAAACCTTCAATTCCTTTCATACGCGCGTAAGATTCGCGCCTTACGCGGCTTCTGGCTTGATTGCCTACAAATTTTCAAACTCGCGCTTGTTCGACGAGTAAGTATCAACGCTCATACGCAGCGCCGGTGATAGCGTGTCGTAGGTTTTTCTGTTACTCGCACGAAGCCGCAAAAGCATTTCCAGATAGGCGTTTTCGGCGAAGTTCACGGCGACGATGCGCGCCGACGGTGTTGTTGCTGCTTTCATGCTGCCGCTTCTGTTTTTCGTATTCAGCATCTGTTCTCGCTTCTTTGACTAAGGCCATGTGTGGGTATCTTCGTGGCTCTTTAGAGCCGCGCAATAAGGCTCCGGCTTCGGCCAGAGCCGATTCGAGTTCTTCCGCGCGGCGATAAACCCGCGCCATCTCTGCGCGTATCTCTTCACCGTAGGCTTTAATAAATTCTAGTCGCTCAAGAGGCCGCATCTCATCAAGTGCAATTCGGGCTTGAAGCAGTTGCACAGTTGCGTCGCAGACGTAGAAGGCGGTCATTTTGGTCTCGATCATCCGTTCTGTTCGGGCGTTCATAAATTTTCTCCACTCATTTTTTTTGTTCGGCGTGGCTATCGTTTTCATGTTGGCGCTTACTCGCTTCGTAGTGGTAAAGCGCGAGTTTTGACGCTGGAGAGATTTCGCCAAAAGCTCGCTGATTGCTTTTCCTCATCTCGATCAAGCGTTCGTAGAAACCTAATCGAACGAAGCCCTGCACGGCGTTTGGCTTTTGCGCGTTATTCCAAATTGCTGCTGCTCTGGGGTTAGCTTTCAAGTTCTTTTCGCCTCTCTTCTTGCTTCACAATTAAGCGTTTACCATGTCGCATGTCGCAAATGTCATAAGTTTCTAATACCTTCGTGAGGCATATAAATTCACTATATGAATTTATTTTTTGCCGTTCTGTGACATGGTGCTGCCTCAAATTCTGTTAAGTGTAAGTTTGCGAATGTTTTAGCTTGCATGTCACAGAACAGCTTGCATGTCACAAGAAAGCTGTTTTTGCCCTTAATCATCGCCTTCTCCGGTTCCGCGTATGCCGATTCCTTGCCAGAAGCGCCCCTTAAACTTACGGTCAACCTTGAAACCTCGCTCTTTGAGTTGCATTCCAAGTAGTCTTTGCGTCAAAGCGGTTTCGCCGTTGGCGTCGCACCACGCCCCATAAGCCGCATATAATGTGTTGCTGGTAACTTGGAAGTTTTCGGATAGCTCGCAGCGGTCAGCGAAGAAGGCCGATAAGGTGTCCATCTCTTCGCGATAATCCGAAGTCGCCTGTTGCACGGCAGCCGGTTCACCAAGCCCTTGATGCTGCCAAAGCAGACAACCGCGCACAGCCCATGCGAGAATTCCCGGCAACTCTTCGCGTAGCTCTAAATCAAGTCGCGGGTTCTGCTCTTCCTTTAGGATCGTCACGCCGAACGGTATCAGTCGGATGCGTCGCCAGATGGCATTATCGTTTGAGATTGTCGGTTTGTGATTACAGGCGAGCCAGAGCTTGAACTGTGGCGAAAATTCAAACTCTTCTTGGAAGAGAAAGCGTGCGCGGACGGCATCGCCGCCGGTCAATTGTTTTACGGTGGCCTCTGCTAAACGATGCTCGGCGTCTGTTTCGACGGCAGAGAGAAAACGCGCACCACGCAGGCAAGCAATGTCATTGGACACGCCCTGATACTTCTTCGTCATCAAGGTTTCGCTTCTCACCTGTTGGCCGTATTCCGCGACAAGCGCCGCGATGGTTTTGAGAAAAACACTTTTGCCGTTCGCGCCGGTGCCGTAGCCGATAAAGAAACATTGTTCTTCAGTGCTGCCCGTTAACGAATATCCGATAGCTTTTTGAATAAAGGTAATCAACTCTTCGTCGTTCTCAAAGATTTGATTAAGGAATGTCTCCCACTTCGGACACTTGGCTTGATCGTCGTAAACGACTGAAGAAAGCTTTGTGATGAAGTCTTCGCGGGCGTGCGGGCGTAATTCGCCGGTGCGTAAATCAAGCGTGCCGTCCTCACAGTTAAAGGCGAATGTATCTTGATCGAAGGCTTCCAATTTAACCGGCATCTCGCTTTGTGCCTGATGAAGCATTGCCGTGATACGGGAATCGCCTTCAGACCGAAGCGCGTGCTTACCGATGGCTTTCCGCTTTTCTTCGTCAACCGTAAAGGCAGCTTCGGTGTAGATGTTTTTGACGGTTGTTTTCGCAAGCCTTACGGCCTCGCCGGAATTATCTTCAATCCATCGCTTACCATCCCAAACAGACCATTTATCGCTTACATAACAAAACAAAGCTTTGTCTTTGTGTTGTCGGGCGAAACGAAAGCCGTTGCCCATATCAGAGCAACGTATCTCTTCAGGCTCGGCGCCGCCGCCGGTGTTGTTATTATCATTGCTACCATCAGAAGGCTGTACTACTTTGAGCTTTTGCTTTTCATCGGAATTGACCGGATGTGTCGGTAAGCCTTCGGACAAGAGGATGTGCGCGAACGTACATCCTGCGTGGCAAAAGACCGCGCCTGTAATCGGATTATAGAAAAGCGAAGTGTCACTCTTGCCGTGATGCGCGCCACATCTCTTTTCCCACATCCCGCGTGAGTTTCTTCTGCCCGACGCCATGATGCGCTGATGAAGTTCGTTGTGTAGTGAATCCCACGCATTAAACTCTCCGGTGCTCGGTTTATATTTCGGTTTCGGCGGCTCCGGCGGTGGCGGGAAAGCCTTAATCATCTGCTCGATTGTGTAGCGCCGTTCAGCGTGAAACTCTACAAGCTCGACGGGTTTGTAAGACAGGCTTTTATCTTCTTTGTTGTAAGCGAGGTGATTAAAGTAAGGAAGCCGCATCACACGCGACGGGTTCTTAATCGCTGGATCGCTGCCAAAGAAAGCAATTAAACCTTTTTGCGCTTCTCGCCATAGGTTACCGACGCCGCGCCATTCTTCGCCTTCTTCGGTTTTAAGCCACTCATCCCATCGCGCGCGCCACTCCCTGCCCTTTTCGGTGTCTTGCCACTCAGCGAGGTTCAGTTTTGCCGTAAAAAGTAGCGCCTGCTTTTCTTCCTGTAGTTCAGGCCGCGCCCGTTTAATCGGCATCTGAAAAGACCAATAAGCATGAACGCTGTTTTTTGTTTCAACCCGCATTGAAGGTTGAAGCGGACAAGCATCAAGTGCGGCGTGTTGTTCCGCGATGCTTTGCCCGTCGCGCTCACTAAAGCACGCACTGAAGGTTGTTATATTATCGTCGTCATCGCCGCCACTATTTACAACGAAATAAAGACCACGCGAGACGTTCAACTCCATAATCCGGGTTATAAAATCTTCATCCGTCTCGATCTGTTCTCGGCAAGTAGCAATCTTAATTGCTGCGATCTGCGACGCGCCCTTCGCAACAAAAGCGCGTAAGTTGATTTCCTCATAAGTGTCGGGGAAGAAAGGCTCAAGAAATTTTGACAACTGCACGCTGATAGAATCCCTATCCGGTTCATCGGCAGAGAATGACGATGTGTAAAACTCGGCTGGTTGTGCGCTCATGCCGCCCTCCGTATCATGCTATCGCTCGTTACTTGAGCGACAGGAAGTTGCGCACAGGCGCGGCAAATCCGAAACGGGACAACGCGGCCTTCAACGCAATGGAGTGCGAATCGTCGGCCTGTGCGGATGATGCGAGAGCCGCATTGCAAACAGGGATCGCACACGCGGTCAACGAAGTGTTCTATTTTTCGGTTGCGGTGAAAATGGTTTGGGTGTATTCTCGGCATGTTCGGTTCCTTTCAAAATCAATCAATCAAAAAACTAAGAAGGTCAAAAGCGTTGACAGCGCTTTGGCCTTCGTGTGCCTGCTCATGCAGCCTTGCTCATGCTGGTGCTTGCTATGTAGCGATCAGCGGCATCACGCAAAATCAAAATGTTTGAAGCCACACGACAACCTTCGAGCGCGCCGGAGCGCACAAGGCGACGCACGGTTTCAACATGGCAATGCCACTCGGCGGCGAGTGTTTCCGGCCTCACGTATTTATCTTTAGCTGCGCTTGTGTCAATCATTTATTTTGTCTCCATCGAACAGAGAAAAAGCCCCTGCGGGCTTCACGTTGAAACCCGAAGAGGCTTTTAGAATTCCTTTTGCCGCGCGTCGTTTTACCGTTTAATGCGTCGCGCTATGCTGAAACAGATTTATGCACAAAAGCTGATACGTCTTGATTTCTCTATTCATTCTGTGCATAAATCTAAACAGCAGGGCTAAGTTTAATCGCTGGCCTCTTTGAGAGTGGAGCGTTTTGCTTGCAGGCGCGCTCCCCTCTCTCTTACCTATCAAAATCAAAAACCTTCGTTCAACGAAAACAACTCTACCATCTATAGGCGAACACTTCAAGCTATTTTGTGTTCGGGATGATTGTATCGCTCAATCAACTCTTTCCAAGAGTTTATCCCTTGTCTGGTGCGCCACTTCTCAAGACCGCGTTCAGTAATCCTCAAAGCGGTCGCAACTTCCTTTTGTTTTGCATCTTTTCCGGATTTAGCGAGCGCCACCCTAAACATATCTTCCGTGATCTTCGCGCCGCCGCGCGGCTCTCTTCTGTAAAACTTCAAAGCCGTGTTGATAATCGAAAGCTCTTGCGGATTAGTAGATACGCTCTCGAATCCGCGCAAGGTTACGATCCTGCCATGTTCGGGAGTCCAATGTGATTCGATCACGATGTTGCTGTCACGGTGCGTTATTCGCGCCGCGTTATATGAGACATAGCTTGCGTCCTTTCCTTCGCCGGTAGTGGTCACGCTGAAGAACGCGCCGCTAGGCATCGGCGGCCTTGTTTTACTTTCAATTCCAATTATCTCGATCTTAAAACCATCATAGGCGGGCGTCATATCGGCATCTGTAACGGTGCGAATGTGAAACTTTCCGCGCCGGATTCCCGGTGATTTCAGACGCACAACTTTGGACGGGTCAATTCCAAAACGACTACCGAAGCCGTCGTGAATTACATTCTTCGGCAGCTTTATCGTTTTGGGTCTTCGTACTTTCGGCCAATGGATTCCATGCCGACGCATCGCCGGATTGTACGAAGGAATATCCGCCTGTGTTGGTGACAGAATCTTCTCGAAGAAGTCCGGGACTGCGCAAAACTCACATTTAATTTTCGCCATAAAACTATTCTTGAAAGTTATCAAATGTTAGCAATTCACCTATGACATGACGCGCCAACGTGTCACGCCACGCTGTCACAGCTTCTTTATATAAGCCTCTAAATCCTCGCGCTTCACGCGCCAGCCGCGCCCGATGATCCGAGCCTTCAACTTCTTCGCTTCGATTGCCTCGCGTAAGTGTCCGCGCGAGAGGCCGGACAACTGCGCCGCTTCGACGAGTGACAGCGTAAACTTTTCCGACACACGCACGGGCGCGCTCATCTGCGCAAAGGCTTCGATCAGCGCCGCGCCTGCCATGCCGGAAGCCGCGCCATGTGTCGCGACAAGTGACATGGCTTGTGTCGCGTCATCTGTCGCGCCACTCGTCGCGGTTGTGTCCGGGCGCATCAGAGCAACAGGCTTTTGCGATTGAAGGTAAGCATCTAAATCGCTTTGCGAGTAGCGCGCTTCGTCGCCCTTGTGACCACGCTCGTATGTGACGGCGATCTTGCCCGCGCCGGTCAATCGCTGAAGCGTTCTCACAGATGCGCCGATGTAGTTAGCGGCCTGCTCTTTGTTCATATTCTAAGGTGTGACATGACGCGCCAACTGTCACGACATGCCCGCGCATCGCTGCCAGAAGTTGAATTTAATTCAAAGAATCAAAGCGTTACCTTGCTTCAATAAAGGCATCTACCATTTTGTCCCAAAGGTTTGCATCTTCAGCGTATAGAGATTCATCCGGCGCTTTAGCTGTGTCATCTTCGATAGTGCGCCACCAATGGGAATAAGCCCATGTGCGCCCGTCCGGTGCCGTCACGCTGTTAATGTAATCCCACGAATCGCAATCGTTGAACACCACGATCTTCCAGCTATCAACGATGTATTCGACGTTGCCCGCGTAGACTTCTTCCCAAGTCTCTTTCGGGCTAGCGAGTCGTGGCACAAGCTCGCCGCTGGCGACGCGACGGAGAAGGGAAATTATCTCGGCGTCTGCTATTTCTGGCGGCAGATTGATCGTGTCCGGCCATTCAGTGCTCATTGCTCTTTCTTTGCTTTCGCCTCTTTTTTCAGGTGTCTTTTTTGTCGCGTTTGCCTCATACGGATTGCTTGCCGTGCGTTAGCTTTCTTATGCGTTAGGAAACTCGCGGATTTTGACGGCTATCGTTCAACTCCTTATGCGCTCAGACTTTCCATCCACGCGCGCACGGGCGTGATGTTACCCATGGGTAACAAATTATCAACGACGCCTTTCCATCCACGCGCGCACGGGCGTGATACTGCCTTTCATTGCCCGCCAGAGCCATTGTTACCCCGTGCCGTGATGTAACGGTCAACCGTCGCGGAAAGGGAAGACACGACTTCCGTTAATTTGTTGACGTTTGCTGTGACGACGACAATCTGGCCGTCGTGCCTTTCCAGCAAGTCAGCGATTGCCGTATAGGAACGCTCGAAGCGGGCGATGCGCTCATCCTGTGCGGCAAGTCGCTTGTCGGTCTGTAATTGACTCTCGGCGAGCGCAATGATGATTGCTTCCGCTTGTGTCAGTTGATCCGCGCCTTGCTCTTGGCGCTCGATGATGAAGTTCATGATGCGTTCGAGTTCTTCGTTGGTCATTGCTTCCAGCCTTTCTGTTCAACAAAGTCACCCCGCTTATCCTTCTTTGCTTGGCGACAGGCTTTGCATCGCTTTGGCGGTTCATAGCCTCTATCGCGAAAGAACTCTTGTTCCTCGGCAGGCCATGTGAACGTGTTACCGCAGTCTACGCATTTCAATTCTTTTTCTTGAATCGCACTCATGGCTTGCTGCCTTTCTGCGTCTAAAATTCGACATGGGTTACTTTGACAGCGGCTTTGCCTTGCCAGCCCGATGGCGGCTTGACAGAAATGCTGAACTGCTTGCGCTCACCGGCTTGGCTTGGAACCAAAGCAGGCAGTAGATCATCTGTTTGCTCGGCAACCGACTTGCCCTTATCGTCGAGCAGAGAAGTTGTCAGCTCAACCTTTCGCAACAGCTTACCGCTGGAATTCTTTATCTCCCCTAAGACGTACCAACCTCGCCCGTTCATAACGAACTGAGACTCCACATTGCCAACTTCAACCGGGTCTTGGGAAGAGAGCGCGCCCGAAGTATTAGGTTGAGCGACAAATTGAGTGATGGGGTGCTGCTCGACAGGCACTTCATGTTTAGGAACCACCATTCCTACAAACTTACCGTTAGCTGCTACGGACGCTTTCTGTTGGGCGGGCGGCACGGCTACAGGCTCGATTATCGGCGATGCCGCAGCCGTGTTGTCTGTCGCCACAGGCGCGCCCGTCGTGTTGCTGCTGGCAGTGTCAGACTGAGGTGAAGCAGGCGTCACCGGTTGGTCTGACTTGCAACCGGCAAGCACGATTAAGCATAAACCGATAATGATGATTGCTGTGTTGTTGTATCTACTCATTTCTTATCTTTCTTCTTCACGAATGTGCTGTTATTGGCCTTTGCGGGCTGTGTGGCTGCTTTCATCGCCTGACGTGCAAAGCCGATTGTATTCGGCTTCGAGTTGCTTCAGTTGCTCATCGGATAGTTCATCCAAGTCTATTATGGTATTGCTCGCCCCTTTTGTTGCTTTAATCAATTCGTCGAGCTTGAGATGAATCGCTCTGGCATCGCGGTTCTGCGTGTTCTGGATTAAAAACACCATCAGAAAAGTAATGATCGTTGTGCTGGTGTTAATGACCAATTGCCATGTGTCAGAGTAGTGAAAGACCGGCCCACTCATTCCCCACATGACGATAATCACAATGGCAGCAATGAATGACCAAGACGAGCCGACTATTTCGGATGTTCTGTGTGCAAACTTGCGAAACAAATCATTCACGTTGTGGTGCTGCCTTTCATTGCCCGCCAGAGCCATTGTTGCCGCGCGCCGTGATGTAGCGCTCGACGGTGTTAGAGAGACGCTCCACAGTGACCGCAAGCGCGTTCTGCTGCACCGTCAAGGCTTCGAGCCGTTCATCATGGCTCTGTGCAAGCTGGACGAGGTTCTGCGTGATAGAGAGCAACGTCTGCGCCGTTTCTTCTGTGCGCGTGATGCGTACATTATCCGCCGCCTGAATATCCACAAGGCCGCTTAATTCTTCACGGATTAGTTGCCGGATGGTTTGCGCTTCTTCTTCGCTCATGTGGTGCTGCCTTTCTATTTATGACCCATCGGCTCTATCTCTGAAAGTTTGAGCGACTCAGTGCCGTTCTGTTCATCGACGGATATATCTGCTTGTGCCCAGAACTTGAATCCATTAACTTTAGCTGTCTCTCTCATTTCAACTGGTATTTCAGACAAAGGCCGCACAAACAATTTATCCGGGTCTCTATATCCTTCCATGCGCACTGAAATTGTATCCGCCCCGGCGTTAAATTCTCCGACGGTCTCAAAGATGGTGGCCGCGTAAAACTCGCCTGTAATCTCGACTCCGTTTTCGTTCTTAACATCGCTCATAGACTGTGCTCATTTCTTGCTGCCTTTCTTCTGATTATACTGTTACTTATATAACTCCCATCGTCTTTGCGTTGAATAAAACTGTGTAACCACAGCGCGGGCAAGAGAGTGGTACCATAAAAATATTGTGCTCTGACGGCCCCTTCTCTCCAGCAAGATTAACGATAACAGTCGGTGGCGCAAAATTAGAGAGCTGACAAGATTTACAGCGCAAAAGATTCATTTTGTTTAGCCAGTCTTTAATCTGCTCCTGCTGCTGACCATTAAGTTGAGATAAAGTACCGCTCATTTCTTACTACCTTTCTTGGTCGTTTCTCTCGAAGCGCGCACTTGCTCTTGTGTTACTGTACGATCAACATCGTTGGGAAGAATTATGTCTAATTTCCCGTCCGTGCTGTTGTGTTTTTCCAGCAGCCCTCTAAATTTATTAAAAGCGCGCTCGAGTTCCTTCTCGCTGGTGCCGCCGTGAATCTCCATCTCAACTTCACCCTGCTTTATCTTTATGCTCCGCGCTTTACGATCTTCGATCCAAATTGCCAGTAGTTTGTAAACAACAGAGGCTAGATCCGCTGTGCTGACCGCGAGCCTGATAAGTCGTACAACATCATCTGGAGGCCAAGGATTAGGCATTAAGCCTGGCTCTATCCGTAGCGACTTCCGTGCTGGCATTGCTATTTCTCGCTGCCTTTAATTTTGTAAGACTGATTGTTTAGCATCTCTTCATTTCTTTCAATTTGATGCTGAGCTAGCGTTCGGTTTTGCGTGTCCGTCTCGTCAATGCCAGTTGCCAGCAGGCGGCGGAAAGCGTCATTGACATCCTTCAGACGTTTCTCAAATTGTTTTACGCGCTCATCTTGATCGCTCATTTCTCGCTGCCTCTCTTGTGCGTCTTCGATATGTACGTCGAGGATTTCATCTATGCCAGAGCGAGAAGGCGCTCGCTGCCTGATTGCCTGTGCGAAATTAAGTGGCGGTTTATTAGCCATTGATAGGGCTGCATTCCTTTATAAGATTGCCAAACTTAGTAGCAGGCACAAGGCTCAGCGTATAGGCAAAATAAACATGCGCGCCGATAGGTGTGGCACCACTTCTGTCATTTCTTGCCTCGCTTCTTCGCCTTCGCTGCTGCCGTGAGCGCGACATTGCTGCCGTTGGCTGGCTGCGTAGCGGCCTTTCTCGCAGTCCGTTGTCCGTTGCCCTGATGATTCCGTTCTACCGTCTCAAGGGCAAGTGGTAAGTGTGCAGGGATGCCACGCTCGCCGTTCTCCCATCGCCACACTGAAACAGACGTAGTGTGCAGGGCTTTGGCAAACTCATCGCGGGACATTCCGAGTGCTTCGCGTCGTTGTTGCAGTTCGTTTCCTTCCATAACCGCAGCATACCATAGGTAATACCAACGGTTACAAGTATTTTCTTCTGTGCTGAATAATAATCCAACTTTTTATTACCAATGGTATTGACACGGTTTCCTACCAATGGTAATATACCTCTTGTCAGCCACACTACTTGAAACGGAGACAACGAAATGTTCAGCCTAGAGACAGCCAACATCGAGAAAGCAATCAACAACGCGAAAGCCCTTCATCCGAAAGTAAAGATGATCGAGTTCGGTAAGTACGAAGTGACGGGAAGCACGGGCAACACATACACCGTCAAGTGCTACCGCAAAGGCGGCGAGAAGATTGTGGAATGCAATTGCGCAACGCGCGACGGGATCTCCTGCAAACATTCGATGGCTGCCGTAAGCCTACACATCGCAATGGCGCGAGAGCGCGGCCACTAAACGAAAAGGGAGAGGCGACGGATGGAACCCGTCGCCTCTCCCCAACTTTCAACCATTCTCGAAAGGACGGTATCAAGTCATGCAGAAATATCTTAACACGCGCACAGGGCAGGGAAGCGCCACCACCGGCACATCACAGCCCGCGCCGGTGGTGGCTATCCACCAGCACCACAAGCAGCTAGCCACCACGCCGGTGGACGGCCATAGCCTTGCCAATGTAGCCGTCCACCATTCAACAAGTGTGGACGGCCACACGGCTCTTAAATCTGCCGTCCACACACCGGCGCAGAAGCTGGAACAGGCGCGCCAGCGCGTTCGTGCCGCGCTCAGGCTCGCCGCCGACGAAGCTCCGAGCTACGCGGTGCTCGACGACATTGCGCGCGGCCTGAGCCTCGCCACGCGCGATCTGGAAGAGGCTGCAATGGCCGTCGCGGTGCTTCAGAGAAGGGAGGCGCAGAGCTGATGCCACAGAAGCAACCCACTATCAGCGCCAATAATCTGCCGGGACTTCTGAGCGCCGTGCTCGCGCATCCCGACTTGCCCGAGCGTATCTTCACCGGCATTGCCGACAATCTCCTTGATATGAATTTAAGCGCGCAGGTTAATTTCTTCACACCGGACATGATCGAGCGCACGCTCGTCGCCTACGCAACGCACGAAACAAAACAACCGAGAGGAAGGCGGAAATAATGACCAGAAGAGAAGGGAAGCGCGCACGCGCGCGTGCGCCGCGCAAGCAACTGAAATCAGCAAAGGCGTCGCCACCGAAGTGGGACACACCGGAGTGGATCAAGTGGAAAGTACGCCAGATGAAAAAGGCTTTCAAAAGCGGCGACCTCGAACTCTACACGCAGGGGTGGAAAGAGTTCGAGACGTTGCTTATGGGACTATTAAAGGACGGCGAGTTTTGGAACGTCCGTAACGTGCTTCCATTACTGCCTCCCATGCTCGCGGCGCGTCAGGAGATCGATTTGATGAACCGCTACTACAAGCGTATGTATGCTGGGATGAAAGCTGCCGATACGCGCAAGGCGCGAGCAGCGGCAAGTTAAAGCGTCGCGTATGCGAGGTATCAGGGAAAGAGGCGAAGTCTTTGGGCTTCGCCTCTTTTATATGCCCTGCAAAATTAGTAGCTCCGACGAATTCCGTATCTACATTACGGTGCTCAGTATGGGCTGGTTGTCCATATTGGGTAGCCAGCCCATATTGAGCAACCACCCTGTGATCGCGAAAACCTCCACCAGCGGATTCTGCGATTAAGAGGTAAACATGCCCTGTTTGAGATTGCGCTGCCACGCTTCGTAGTTCCTGATCCTGCGCTTGGCCTGCTTGTGCGTCAGATTCAATTCTCGCGCGACATACTCGAATCGTTTGGCGCGATCCTTTCGTTCATCATGAGCATCTCCCGGCGCTTGCATAAATAGTTCATGGGCGCGTGTCCATTCTTCTTTGACTTCCGGCGTTGCCTGCACGCCGCGCAGTTCCGGCATATCAATGACTACCTCGATCTTAATGAAATCAATGCGGCGGGAAGTCACGCCACTTCTTCATCCGCCTCAGCGAAGCCGAACACTCCGGCCATCGGCGCGCCGTAGTTGATCGAATCTTCACTCAGAAGCGAGAGCTGCTCGCCGGTTGTCGTCGAGAACAGCGGTGGCACCGGCGGCTCTTTGATCGGACGACGCTTTTGCTGCTCCGGCAGTTGGCGGTAGATGTGCTCGGGCGGAGCAGGGAAGCGTTTCTCGCGCTCCTGCTGCCATGTGAGAATGCGTGCCGCCCAGTAATCGAAACCTTCGTCAAGCGGCGCTG
>MWWH01000071.1_pt1 | contig 24809 bp, 28 predicted proteins | sample 1047231 | NCBI WGS metagenome assembly MWWH01 (sample SAMN06349967, study PRJNA376086) | soil metagenome | isolation source: MG3-2 sample Antarctic (ecotone) soil | place: Antarctica | collected 2015-01-13 | reverse complement strand
GCGCGAGGCTGTAAGATTCCGGCGCGAGCGCGCCCCAATTAAATCGCTGCCGATTTTTCACCGACGACGCGCGATACGGATAAAGCATATAGCCTTCGTAAAGCACGGCATCGGCAATTTTTTCGACCAGTTCGAGATTCATAATTTTTATTAACGACCGAAAATTATTTAACAACCGAATCGGAATGCAATTTTCGATTACAGATTTGGCTCTAGGCGTAATTCCTCTCCGCCTCTTGCGTTATCTTCGGTTCGTGTTTAATGTTTCCGCCGCGCACCGTCGCGCCGACCACGATACCCGCGCCAATTAATATCAAATTCTTAATGATGTATTGACCTTCCAGCGTCGGCTCATATGGAATGTGCGTCCACGTTTCGGCGGGAAAGAAAACGAGCGGCAGAAAAGTTCCCATCATTTGAAAGAACAGCAGCAAAAGTGTTGCGCGCAAAAATTTTCCGAAAATCAAACCCAACCCGATAGCGCATTCCCAAGTTGCCAGCAGCAGCAGACTGACCGAAGGCGAAACGTAACCGAACGACAACACGGAAATCGTGCGAACTGCCAAATCATCCGAAACGCTCATACCGGGCAAAAACTTCAACGCGCCGAACCAGAGAAATGTGATGCCGAGCGCGACGCGCATCAGGGTAATGCCGTATCGCGCCATCCAAGCGATAATTCGCTTATCAATCGAGTCATATAGTTCCTTAATGCTCATCCGCTCATAACTCGCAACGTCGCCGGAAGCTGTTCAACCCTATATTTTGTGAAGAGATTCCCACAGAATAACATTCTTCTAAAAATTCATATTCGCGTATCACATCTGAAATTCCCGATTCGCAATCTCCGGTTCGTTCTCTTCCGGTTTTATTTCCGCATCGGGCAAGAGACTTTCCAACGCCTGCTCGAAAGTCGGCAAGCCGCGATGGATTTTGTAATTTTGCAGTTTCTCAAACACATCGCGCCGCAGATTGAGCCACGCGCTGTTCGGATAATAATGCTCCATCATTTCCTGCCAGATTTTGACGGGCAGACGAAACTGCGCCTCCTTGTCCCAAGAAATTTGCCCGATTTGCAAATCTCCGAATTCGTCGCGGTAAAACATTGTGCCGCTGAAAAGCAATAAAAGCGGAACTTCGCCCGTTTCCAAACCGCTGAAAAATTTGGTCGCCGCGACGTTAAAATCAAACGTGCAAGTCACGGGTAAATCTATTGTGGTTGTTTCCGCAAACGGCTGAACGACGACGCTCGCGTGTGTCCAGAGCATTGTTTTTAAGGTTTGCCCCCAACGCTCCGGCTCGCCGAATAATTCAAACATCCTGGATTTTTCCGCGTCCGTATATCCGCGTCGTGCGACTTCGAGATTTATCTGACAGCGCAGCATCACGTTTTGAATTTGTTCAAGAGCGTCTTTATTAGTCAGCCGCAGTTTCAAATTCAAAAGCGGCGCGGCGGCAAACGGAACGGCTTCCGCGCCCGTCACTTCAAAATCAATTTCAGGCATTCGCCACCTCACTGATGACGCGCGAACGCGCTTTTAATTGGGCGAAAAAATCGTTGATTTTCGCCCAAGCGTCCGTGCCGCCCGAAAGCCCGCGCCAGTTCGCCCGCAGAATGCCGACGAGTTTGTAGCATTCGTCAATCGGCGCGATAAAATATTCGCGTTTTTCGCCGACGCGATTGATTAATAACGCTTCGACATCGGCTTCCATTTTCTCTAAAATCGAATTTTCCGCCGCGATTTCCCGCCACGATTCAAAGGTCAGATTCGATTCCATCGCGCCCGCCGGAGACGGATAAAGCGCGACGACTCTTTGTTCGGGCGTGGCGTTGAAAAAAAACGCCAGTTGAATCGGCAGCATTAAACCGCTCCATTGCTCGTCCGTCAGTCGAAAATCAGGCAAAAAAATTCCGCGTCGCGGTACGCGCCGAAATCGCTTTGTCTGGTCGCTGAACAAAATCGAACACGCATCGCAGGCGCAGCTAATCTGCCGGTTTTCCACCGAAAGCAAATGCTGGTGTTCGGGCGCGAGTTCGAGGCTGCACAAATCGCAACGCTCAACGACTTTGCGCTGGCGGACAAAATTTTTCAGTGCGGGAAATGAAGACATAAAAAATCAGAAAACATTTTAGCCACAGATTTTCACAGATGAACACGGATTTAAGAAAGATAAATCAAAAAGATTTCATCCGATTTCATCTGTGTCTATCCGTGTTCATCTGTGGCTAAAAAATCTTACGCCGGCGGCATATTCGGCATTGCCGGGTCAATCGGTTCTTCGGCATCTTGATTGACGCTAGTCGAATCTCTTGCCGTGCGCGGATTTTCTTCATCTTCGCGTCCGGGTTCTTTGCCGTGTTTGCTCACCGTTTCTTCGCCTTTGTTCGTTCCCCAATCGTGCGATGCTCTATCGCTGCCGGTATCTTCTTGTTCCGTCGGGTTATTAACTTGATTGTCTTTTTCCTGCGTCATAATTTTTCACCTTCTAATTAATGTCGGCGGGAAATTCGCAGTGCGTAAATCCGTTGCCGTTTGATTTTCCGATTTGCACAAAACCATTGCCGCTTTTCTGAGTTGACAGCGGCATCACCACGCCTTCGACTTCGATTGCCGCGACATCCGGCGCGGCGGCGTAAATCGCCGTTTCAATCGTCTGTTTCAGCGTCGCCGCCGAAGACGCGCAGCCGTCGCAATTGCCCTGCAAGCTCAAATGCACTACGCCTTCGCTGATGCCAATCAATTCAACTCCGCCTTCGTGCAGATTCAAAGACGGGCGAACTTTGTCTAATGCCTGAACCACTCGCGTTTCCAAATCGAGCGGATGCAAGCCGTAAAGCAGAAGCATATTTCCGACTAAATCGTCTTTGGCGAAATCGTCGAAAATCTCGTAACCGACCACGCCTTTTTCTGCCGTGATTTCCATCATCCGGTCAATTCCCGCGCCGTGAAAATCCATCAACGCCTGCACGAGTTCGACGGCTTTCGCCCGCAAATTCGGGTCAGCCCACGTTTCAATCGCCTCGACTAACTCTTCGACGCGCTGCATTTGACTTTGGATATTTGAATTTTCCGCCATTCGTTAAAGTTCCTCTGCTTTTTAGGAAAATGAAACCACAGATTTTCACAGATGCACACAGATATTTTTAAGATTTATCCGTGTTTATCTGTGAGCATCTGTGGTTTCATAATTTCTTATTTGTGCGTTCCAAACATTGACGAATGGTGCGTTTCCAGAGTTTTGCCGTTGCCGAGATACATATGCACGCCGCACGGCAGGCACGGGTCGAAACTTCGGACGGTTCGCATAATGTCTATGCCTTTGAAGTTGTCGGGTCCGTTTTCCTCGAAAATCGGCGTGTTCTGCACCGCGTCTTCATACGGTCCGGGCGTTCCGAATTCGTCGCGGGGTGAAGCGTTCCACGGAGTCGGCGGATACGGATGGTAATTGGCGATTTTGCCTTCGCGGATGACGACGTGATGCGACAGAACGCCGCGCACGGCTTCGTGGAAACCGCAGCCGATGGCTTCTTCGGGAACTTTAAATTCCGTAAAAGTTTTGGTGTTTCCGGCGTACAGTTCGGCAAGTGCTTTTTCGCAGAAGTACAAAGCCGCCGCTGCCGAGTATGCTTGGAAATAAGTTCGAGCGCGGTTGCGTTCAATGGCGTTCGACCATTTCGGAATCTTCCATTCGAGTTCCATTTCCGGTTTTAACGCCGTTTTCGGCAAGTAGATTTTTACGCTCTGTCCGGTCGCTTTGACATAGCCGATGTCAACCGTTCCGGCGAGAGCCGTTGACCAGAAACGCGCAATCGGACCGCCGCCGGTGTCGAGCGCGAGATATTTAGATTTGTCGCCCTGCTCGCCTTCGTGATACCAGCGCGGCGACATCACCCACGTATAATTTTTGTCGAAGTCGCGTTTCTGCGGTTTCGGAATCGTCGTCTGATTCCAAGGGTGAAGACGATCAATCGGATTGCCGAGCGGGTCTTGTTTGACGAACATTTCCTGATTTTCCCAACCGTCGTAATACGAACTTCCGAGCAGAATCCGCATATTGACATTGATGTCAACCAAGTTGTGAGTTACCGCTTTGCCGTCAATGATAACGCCGGGCGTAACATACATCGCCTTGCCCCATTTGTCCATATTCTCGTATTTGTAATCGCAAACGTCCGGGTCCTGAAACGAACCCCAGCAGCCGAGCAGAATTCGTCGCTGCCCGACTTTTTCATAACCCGGCAGAGCTTCATAAAAGAAATCGAACAAATCGTCGTGGAGCGGCACGATTTTTTTACAAAATTCGACATACTTCATCAAACGCACCATATAATCGGTGAAAAGCTGAACGGTCGGGACTGTGCCGACACCGCCCGGATAAAGCGTCGAAGGATGGACGTGGCGACCTTCCATCAAGCAGAACATCTCGCGGCACAAACGGCTCATCTGCAAAGTCTCGCGGTAAAATTCGCCGGTGAATGGATTGAGCGCGGTCATTATGTCGGAAATCTTTTTGTAGCCGTGATGCTCGGTGTTCGGGCAATCGGTTACTTTCGCCTTTTCCCAAACGCTCGGGTTCGTTTCCCGCACCATATTTTCGCAATAATCCACGCCGACCAGATTGTCCTGATAAATACAGTGGTCGAACATATATTCGGCGGCTTCGCCGAGGTTGACAATCCATTCCGCCATCGGCGGCGGGCGCACGCCGAACGCCATATTCTGCGCGTAACAGGCGCAGGTCGCGTGATTGTCGCCGCAGATTCCGCAGATGCGCGAAGTGATAAAATGAGCGTCGCGCGGGTCTTTGCCCTTCATAAAAATCGAGTAGCCGCGAAAAATCGAAGAAGTGCTGTAACACTCGGCGACTTCACGATTGTTAAAATCAATTTTCGTGTAAATTCCCAAAGAGCCGACAATGCGGGTAATCGGGTCCCAATTCATATCAACGAGAGTTTTTTTCTGCGTCGGCGTTTGGGTTGATGTAGCTGTTGGTGTCATTTTCTTCTTCTCCTTTAATAATTCATCGGGTCGTAGCCGGTGGTTAATTCGGGACGATTATGTCGCCATTTCGGTTCTTTGTTGACGGTCTGATTGGTGATGCCGCGCAGTTTGCGAATCGCTCTGCCATAGAGACCGATGACGGCGGAAGAAACCGTCGCTCCGGGCGGCTCGTCCATAAACGGCATAAACTTATCGGGAAAACCGGGCATCGTGCAGCCGATACAAATCCCGCCAACGTTCGGACAGCCGCCGATGCCAGCCATCCAGCCGCGCTTCGGCACGTTGCAGTTGACGACTGGACCCCAGCAGCCGAGCTTGACGATACATTTCGGCGAACCGTATTCGCTGGCAAAATCCGCCTGTTCGTAATATCCGGCGCGGTCGCAGCCTTCGTGGACGGTTTTCCCGAACAGCCACGTCGGGCGCAATTGCTCGTCAAGCGGAATCATCGGCGCGAGTCCGGCAACCTGATACAGAAGATAAAGAAGCGTTTCCATAAAGTTATCCGGCTGCACCGGACAGCCCGGAACATTGACAATCGGAAGTCCGGCTTTCGATTTGAAATCCCAGCCGAGATAATCCGCCAAACCCATCGCGCCGGTCGGATTGCCTTCCATCGCGTGAATCCCGCCGTAAGTCGCGCACGTTCCAGCCGCAACGACCGCCAGAGCTTTAGGCGCGAGCCGGTCAATCCATTCGTTCGTCGTAATCGGCTGTCCGGTCATCGCGTCCGTTCCCAAAGCCGCCCAATAGCCTTCGGTCAAAAGACTTTCGTTCGGAATCGAGCCTTCGATAACCAGCACGAACGGGTCAATCAAGCCTTGTTCGGCTTGATACCAATACTTCATAAACTCATCGCCGACTTCATACGCCAGAACCGGATTGTGCAAATGTACTTTCGGAAGTCCGGGAATCGCGCCCAACAAAACGTCTTCGATGCTCGGCTGCGTCGCCGCCGTAATCGAAACCGAATCGCCGTCGCAGCTTAGTCCGGCGGTAATCCAAAGAATATGAATGTCGCTGACCGGCGACGGACGCTGGGTTTTTCGACCGTATGGAATATCTTCTGTCATCATTTTCATTTCTCCTCGTTCGGCGCGAAAACAATCGCTTGTTTTCGCATCGTGCAAATGGTTAAAGAGCGAAAAGCGTTTGTCGCGCGCAATAAAAACCCGACCCCGGCGCGTCCGAATCGCAAAATGATTCGTGTGCCGTCGGTCGGGATAACTTTGTTTGAAAATAAATTATTCATCTAGAATATCTTTTCAACGCCGCCCTGATTTTAATTACAATTCTTCGATGTTTCCAATTTTACGCCATATTCGACAAGTGTCAATAATTATTGTTATAAAAAACCTGTCAATTGTGTTTTATCATTCGCCGATGGAAGACACAATAGCGGTAATTACAGGCTTTATCTGTGCGTAATTACACATATAAAAATAAAAATGCGGGCGGAAGGAAGGCGACGGATTTTTAATAAAACCTCGAATCGAATTGTTTTTGAAATGAGAATAGAATTTTATCGCGCGGCGAAACCGGCAATGACGGCTTGACCGAGCGCGAGTCCGCCGTCGTTCGGCGGAACTTTGCGGTGGATGAAAACACAAAAATCGTTTTCGCGCAAACGCCGCAAAGTCGCTCTCAAAAGCGCGACATTTTGAAAACAGCCGCCGCTCAGAGCGACGCGATTCAGATTCTCGCGCCCGCGAAATTTCAACGCCAGGCGCAAAATTAAATCGGCGACGGCGTTATTAAATTTAGCGGATATTATGCCGATTGAAACTTTTGATAAAACATCTTTCGCAGCTTCGGAAATTAGATTCGCACAATCAATCTGAATCGTTTCGCCTTCGATTAAATCAAATTCGTAAGCACCCGAAACGCTTTCATCGAGCCGCGCTTCAAACTCAATCGCGCCCTGCGCTTCGTAAGTGATCGTTTGCCGAACGCCCGCTAAGGATGCGACCGCATCGAACAGCCGTCCGAAACTGCTCGTCGGGACGGCGTTAAAATCGTTTTCAAATTGCTTGAGCAAAATTTTCCTTTCGGTTTCGGAGCAGGCGGCGACGCACGGCAGATTTTCATTCCATTCGATTCCGGCTTGCCACAACTGCGCGAGCGCGACGCGATACGGCTTTTTAACCGAAACTTCGCCGCCCGCGAGTGGAAAATACTTCAAATGCGCGACTCGTTCAAATCCTCCATAATCGGCAAGCAAAACTTCGCCGCCCCAAATCGCGCCGTCGTCGCCATAGCCCGTTCCGTCAAACGCGAAACCAATAACTCGTTCCGCGCCGTCAAACCTGTTTTCCGCCATCGCCGAAGCAATGTGCGCGTGATGATGCTGAACGGCGACGAGTTTTGTTTCCGGCTGAAAAAGCCTTGTTAAATTATCCTTCGCCCAACGAGACGACAAATAATTTGGATGCTTGTCGAACGCGACGATTTCAGGTTCGATGCGAAATAATTTCCGCATCTGTTCGACCGATTTTTCAAACGCTCGCAGAGTTTCCAGATTCTCCATATCGCCGATGTGCTGCGACATAAAGGCAAACTCGTCTTTCGCCAAACAAAACGTCGCTTTGAGTTCACCGCCGACCGCCAGAATCGGCGGCAGCTTAAACGGCAACTCGACGGGAAACGGCGCGTAACCGCGCGAGCGGCGAATCGGCAATTCCCTATTTTCAAAAACTCTAATCACCGAATCATCACACGGCGCGAATATATCGCGGTCGTGCAGTAGAAAGGCATCGGCAAGCGCGGAGAGTTTTTCCAGCGCATCATCATTGTCTTTAACAATCGGTTCGCTGGAAAAATTGCCGGAAGTCATCACCAAAACATTTAGGGTTTGAAACTTTTCGTCAACCGGATTGAGCAGCAGATAATGAAGCGGCGAATACGGCAGCATCACGCCCAAAAATAAATTATTCGGCGCGACGAGTTCGGAAATTTTGAAGGCTCGTTTTTTCCTCAGAAGAACAATCGGGCGTTCCCTGCCGGTTAAAAGATTTTGTTCGGTTTCATTGATTTCAACCAGACTTTCCGCCGTCGCCAAATCACGGCACATCACGGCGAAAGGCTTGTCAATTCTGCCTTTTCTTTCCCGCAGAATTTGCAAAGCCGCGTCGCTTTGAGCATCGCACGCCAGATGAAAACCGCCGATGCCTTTGACGGCGACGATGCCGCTTTCGGATAAAACTTTCTGCGTCGCTAAAATCCCGTCTTCATCGAAAATGTCTTTTTCGTTTTTGCCGATGAACCAGACTCTCGCGCCGCAATTCGGGCAGGCGTTCGGCTGCGCGTGAAAACGCCGGTCGAGTGGATTGTCGTATTCGCTTTGGCACAACGCGCACATTTGAAAAACGCTCATCGTCGTGTTCGGGCGGTCGTATGGAATGTCTTTGATAATAGTAAAACGCGTGCCGCAATTTGTGCAGTTGATAAACGGGTAACGAAATCGCCGGTCGTTTTCGTCGAAAAGTTCGTTTAAGCAATCAGCGCAGATGCTCGCGTCGGGCGACACGAGCGTGTTTTCAGATTCGCCCGATTTGCTTTCGACGATGCGAAAATCCGTATCGCCCGTCAGAGCGATTTCTTTGATTTCAATTGAGATAATGTGAGCAAGCGGCGGTGCTTTTTCACGCAGGAGTTTTTGAAAATTGCTTAGATTATTGTCTAATCCTTCAACCTCGACAAACACGCCGCCGCTGTCATTGCCGACGAATCCACGCAAATCACAACTCCTGGCACAGGAATAGACGAACGGACGAAACCCGACACCCTGCACCGCGCCGCTGATTGTCAGACGAAATCTTTGTAAAGCGATATTTTTTTCGGCTTTCAAAATCATTTCTTGACCTAATTTAGATTTTACAGACAAAAGCAATTACCACCCAACTCTTTGCAAAAAATGTCGTCAACCAATCGAATTAGATGCGCCGAGTTTTCCCGGATGCCTTGTTCGGCGTTCGCCGCTTCGAGCGGACGCGCGACTAAACAATGCCGAGCGCGTTGATTTTTTGGCGAACAGAACGGTTTTATGAACACCGGACAGCGCGACCGAGACGGTGGTTTTTATCATCAGCCGCCGCTTGCGCCGAGACTCCTTTTGCGGAGTTATAGAACCACAAATCGCCGGTTGTCGCTGGTTGCCAATCCGTCCAAAATCATGCTGCGAGCGTTTCGGATAATCATCTTTTTTGCTTGTTAATTTCCCTCGAATTGTGATGTTGGTTTGACAAAATACTGCCCGAAGGCAAGACAATTAACAGAGTGCGACGGCGGCGAATTTACTTCGCATAAAGAACAAAAAATGACAGTTGAATTGATGAAAATCGTTTCACCAAAATTACGAAATTCGAGCCTAAAATAAGCGGATAATACGGGTAAAATTTGACGAAAAACAATGGTTGAAACTGCAAATAATCTGGCTCGGAAAAAGAGATTTGCAGCCGATTATTTTTAACTTTATCCCACTGTTTTTTTTTTGATTTTGCGAGTGCGTCGTCGGCTCTTCCGAAAATCCGAATCAAGCTCTTATCAAAATTGTCGCGGCAAACATTGAATGATGAAGATGAAGCGTTTTTGATTATTAAAGGTAACTCACTACACTTTGCTCTCTCGCCCGCCTTATAAAAAAGGCGTTGTTCGTCTTGCGGCACACTAAATGCTCTAGGTCTCTTTTGAAGAACAAACTTCAGAATTATCAAAACAAAAAGAAATCAGAGAGGTAAGGAAAAGTGGCTTTTGCAATTATGAGATGCGCCAAGCTCAAGGGCGGCGCGATTGCGGCTTCGGACCGGCACACCGAACGCGCGGTGAAAACTCCGAACGCAGATGCGGAACGAACCGAAAATAATCTTCGTCTGCGCGGCGAAAAAGGCGAGGACTTGAAACAGAAAATCGAAACGGTCATCAGCGACGCGCAGGCGCAGACCGGACAGCGAATTCGCAAAGATGCCGTCAAATGCGTCGAATTCTTCTTCGGCGCGTCGCCTGAATACTTTGAAAAACCGCTGACCGCGGAACAAGAGAAAATACAGTTGGAACGAGGTATCAAACAGCGCGTGATTGACCGTCAAAAAGAGCTGGAATTTTATCGTAAAACAAACGAATTTATGGAGCAGTTGGAGGAGCGCGGTTTTGTGTTCGTTAAAGCCGTCGCGCACAGGGACGAACAGACACCGCACGTCGTCGCTTATGCCGTGCCGCTCGATAAAAATAAACGGCTTAACTGCAAATCTCATTTGGGCGGGCGCGAAAAGCTGTCAGCTTTGCAGGATGAATATGCCGAAGCGATGAAGCCGCTCGGCTTACAGCGCGGCATTCGCGGCAGCACGGCGGAACATCAGCGCGTGAAAACCTGGTATGGAAAAGTCGAGCTGCTCGACCAAGCCGTCAAAGACCGCGACCGGATGGCGGAGATGTTCGAGCAGACGACCCGACTGCTGCTGCAGGAACGCGGACGGCTCGATGTCGAATTGATAAAAATGACGAAAACATTGCTGCCGCCGGAGCGAATTGTCGAAACGCGGCACGGGGTCGCTATCGTCAGCCGTTCAAATCCGGCGGAGATTCGCGCTTTGGTTACGCCGGACAACAAAGCATTCGATTCGGCAGGCAAACAAATCAGCAACGGTTCGAGCATAAAACTGCTTGAACACCTCGCGCCGGCGGACGCGAAAATCGAGCAACTGACAAATCTTTTGGCGCAGCGCTTCGGCGACGAAACGGCGAAGAGCGCGACGCGAAATTTTGCTAATGAAATCGTCAACAATTTGAGCGAGCCGGACGACTGGCATCAGCGAAAGACAACAAACGAGCAGACGATTGACATCGAAGCGGTCAAAACGGAAGTTCTGACGCGAATCGAATCGCGGCGCGAAACCGAAACCACGCGCCAAATTGAAAATACGCGAGCGACGGAGCGAGGATTAAGCCGATGAGCCGTGAAAAAATGCTGCAGGCGGAAATTGCGCTCAAAGACGAGCAGCTTGCCGATTTGAAAAAGGAAATCGAATGGTTGCGGCGACAAGCGGAAGCAGCGGGAACATTGGCGCAAGCCGTCGACGCGAGTGAATCAAAAATCGCGGAGTTAAAACAGACGATTGGCAAACTCGCGCCGGCAGCGAAAAAAACCGTTCAATACGCCGCCGAGTTAAATGAGGCGCGCCGCCGGTTGGCTGTTGTCAAAGCGGAGCGAAACGATTTTGCGAAAAATTGTTCGATGACGAACGCGCAAACGCTGGCACTGAAAAACGCGCTTGCTGAAGCGCAAAGCGATGCCCGCAGTTTTGACACCGAGCGAAAAGCGGCGACGCGGCGAGCGAAAAAAGCTAAGACGGCGGCAAAGACGACAGCGAGAAAAAATTTAATCATTGCTTTCGCCGCCGCCATTTTGTGCGCCACAACAATCGGCGGCATTTACGCCTACGTTAGAGCCGCGCTCGCGCCGCCCGCCGAACTTTCGTCGGAAGCTGCGGCGGCATTCAAACAACACGCGCCGGAATATCGCCGCATCGTCAAACTGGCGGTGCAAAATGAACGCGAAAACCTCAAAGCCGAACGCGAAAGTCTCGCCGCCGAACGCAGTCGGTATCAGGAACTCGGCGAAAACACATTGCGGGAAAAAATTGTTTTCTATGCTTGGCTGGTATTGATTTTCGGCGGTGGGTTTGTTGCGGGAGCAATAGCAATTTTCGTCGCTTTCATCTTTCGGATGCGCTAATGATAAATTTTTGGCTTATGAAAGTCTCGAAAGCGTTTGGCTTTTTGGATGATTTTCTGGAGGCACGTAAATGTTGGCGCAGCCGACAATCTATAATCTCACAAACGGACGTTTTCTTGACCGCCGCCAACGGTATTAATAGCAGCGGCTAAAATGCCGTTTATAAGTAAAGAAATCAGTCAATAAAACAACGTAAAGTTTGACTTGCGTTTTAATGAGATTTGAGAAAAAATCTTTTCTGCGGAGCTACTTCTACCAAACAGGCGATATTATGAAAATCGGTTACGCAAGAATTTCCACCGCCGACCAGAGCTTAGATTTGCAGACGGACGCGCTGAAAGCCGCCGGTTGCGAAAAAATCTTTGAGGATGTGGCAAGCGGCGCAAAAGACGAGCGGCGAGGACTTGCCGAAGCCGTCGAATATGTCCGCGCCGGCGACGTTCTGACGGTTTGGAAGCTTGACCGCTTAGGACGTTCGCTCAAGCATTTAATTGAAACCGTAAATCAGTTGCACGAAAAAGGTGTCGGGTTTAAGAGCGTGCAAGAGAGCATAGACACAACGACGAGCGGCGGAAAACTGGTATTTCACGTTTTCGGCGCGCTGGCGGAATTTGAGCGCGAGTTAATACGCGAGCGAACAAACGCCGGATTGCAGGCAGCTAGAGCCAGAGGCAGAACCGGCGGGCGAAAGCGGAAGCTCACGCCGAAGCAAATCGAAATGGCTAGAGCGATGATGAGCGACCCGAATATAAAAATAGATACGATTTGCCAAACGCTGAAAGTATCCAAGCCGACGCTTTACCGTTATGCGCCGTCACCGTTTAAGAAGAGAGAAGAATCGCGCGCCGATTTTTTGCTTAGCAGTCCACTCAGAGCTTCAGACATTGATTTAACGCGCTCGAAAGCTGATGTCGGACACACAACAATAAAATCACAGGAAATGAGCCGTTTATTAGATAGCAGCGCAAAAAAAGGAAAACAAATAAAAAGCAAGGCAAAACTAATAAAGTAGTAGGATAGTAAAGGAGTTTAAGACAATGACCGTTACCGTAGAAATTTCGATACCCGACGATATTCTAAGCCGCCGAGCTATCGGCAACAGTGATGAGGTATTACGCGGTTTAGGTGAGGAAGCCGTTGTTGAAGCCTATAAGCGAGGCAGGCTAACCCACGCGCAGCTAGGACGATTGCTTGACTTTTCAACACCGATGCAGGTTGATGAGTTTTTGAAGCGAGCAGGCGTAGAGCTTGAATATACACTCGAAGATTTAGAAAGAGACGCGGCTGCAATTGATAGGATTTTGCAAAGGTGATTATCGTTTCGGACACCGCGCCGCTTAATTATCTTATCCTGATTGATTGCCAGAACGCGCTTTCCGTATTATTCGGCACGGTTGTTATCCCGTCGAAAGTTTTTGAAGAATTGCAGCGTGAGGAAACGCCGGAGAAGGTGAGAGAGTGGATTGCCAGCCGCCCGGCATGGCTGGACGTGCGAGCCTTGAAAGGCGGCGTTGAAGCCGTTTCCGATAAAATACACGCGGGCGAACGCGAAGCCATCGCCTTAGCAGAAGAACTTCACGCCGATTTGCTTTTAATTGATGATAAGGATGGCAGACAGGAAGCCGAAAAACATCATTTAGCCGTTACCGGCACATTAGGCGTTTTGAAAGCTGCCGCACAACAAAATATCATTGATTTATCCGAAGCCATAGACCGGCTGCGGCAAACCTCGTTTCGAGAACCGACGCGGATTGTCGAAGAAATGCTAAGGCAAAATGCGGAGCGGAATAAATGACTTCAAAGAATAATTAGAGAAGAACACGACGCAAACTAATAAAGCAGTAAGACAGTAAATTAACATAGCAGTAAAGCAGTAAAGCAGTATGGCTAATGTGTCCAAACGAAAAAAAAACGCGCCAGCCCCGCCGCCGGAAATTGAAGCCGCGCCGGAAGCGATTAAAAAACTGGCAGATTACGAGCAAAGCCAACCGCTGCAGTTATCTTTATTCGGTTTCCTCGACTTAAAACCCGCCGACCGGCAGCGTTACTCCAATACGATAGAGCTTTACGACTTTATGCCCAAATATCATTGGGGCAAGGTGGAGCGTATCGGCGGCGAGTTTCTGCGCGTTCTTGAACGTCAATTTGAGTGCAAAAGCACAAAATATAAAATTGAGGTTGCGCCAGCCGTCATTACCGACCGCGACGGCGTAAAACGGTATTATTACCCATCGAAACGCGAGGAGCTTGTAGAGGACGCTTTACGCCGACTTGCCACGACAGAGAAAGGCGTATTTCTGGACGACCGCGCGGGCGTTACCTTTACCCTTTACCAATTACAGCAAGAATTGAAGAAAAACGGACACGATTATAATATCCGTCAACTTAAAGACGCGCTGTTAATCTGCAACCGAACAAACATTACCGTTACCACAGAGGACGGCAAAGCGGTTTTAAGCTCAAGTATGTTTGAAACACTCGGTTTGCAGACCCGCGAGGATTGGAAAGGCACAGGAGAAAAAACAAAAGCCTTTGTCCGTTTCAACAGCCTTGTATCGGAGAGCATTAAAAACGGCGCGTTTCGGCAGCTAGATTATGAAAAGGCAATGAGCTACACGAGCGTTATTGCTCGACAGCTTCACAAGCGAATGAGCCATCATTTTACACAAGCCGGCATCACGACACGCTATGAAATAAAACTTTCCACTATTATTCGAGACTTTGGACTAACGGCTTACACCTGGCTGTCTCACAATTTGCGCGATGTAGAAATTGCGCTCAATGAGATGAAAAAAAAGGACATTATCCTAAGCTATACGACTGAAAAATTCCTTGATGCCGCGCAACGCAACAAACTGATAGATGCAAAGTTTACCATAGTTCCGCACCCGCATTTTTCCGGGGGAGTGATCGCCGCGAATAAGCGACAGGGACGCATCGAAAAAGCCATTTCAAACAAATCTTAAAACAGATAGTTCTGACTCCGCGAAAACTGAAATATGTGGTTCTGACTCCGTGAAACTGCAAAAATATGTGGTTCTGACTTCGTGAATATGTGGTTCTGACTTCGGGAAGGTGAAAAGTGGCAAAATTCACCCATCGAAAATAGAGTTTTCCACAGCAAAATATGTGGTTCTGACTTCGGGATATGTGGTTCTGACTTCGGGAAGGGTATCAAATATGTGGTTCTGACTTCGGGAAGGGTATCAAATATGTGGTTCTGACTCCGCGAAATTTCCCAAAACAGCAAAATATGTGGTTCTGACTTCGGCAGCATTTTCGCAAGCGTCTGATAATCAAGGACTTACAAATTTTAAAGATGCCCTATCCTTTTTATCCTTTTATTTAACCTAAAGAATTAACCTTACGCCCGCGCCCTGTGGAAAACTTTTACTTGCATCTCGGCAACGCAAAAAGTTTCCACATTTCATCAAATCTTATTTTTGTTATCGGACACAGAGGCGGAATAAGGAAAATCGCTAACGCAATTTAATTTAAGATTTCTTAGCTTTGGCTCGGCAGAAAGTAGCAGAAATAAATGAATACGGCAATAGTACAGAGACGGGTGGAATTGCGCTTTTGAGAGCTTTTCGGCTTTACCCTAGTTATAGTCGCCAGACGAGCTAAAAAGCCTATTTCTTGTCCAACAATTGGGCAATGGATTTCAAACCCCGATCCTTGAAAAGCAAATCCACCGATTCATGCAGATATTCCTGAAGCCGCCGCCGTTTCGATTGCCCGCGCTGTTCTTCAAACATCAAGGCTTGCAGTTGGTCATAGACCGGCAATGGCAGGTAAAGCATATGCCTTATTGTTTCGCGCTTTTCATCTTGCAACACAACTTCGCGCTCTGCTTGAACGATTTCTTTCTTCTTAGGCTTATCAACAGGCGCAGCGACTTTAGCAGTCGAGCGGCGCGGCTTGACGGGCTTTCCGTCCGCGCTCGTGTTTGCTGAAGAAGCCAGAAACGCATCAAGCGTTGGTCTTTTCTTTGCCATAATTCACCTTTTTAATTCTGCTGACAATCCACTGCCAGCACTCAGAAATATCACTTGCCGCCCGTCCGTCCGGTTCAAATTCCGCCACGCCCAAACCCATACTCTGCGCGTCCTGAAAAGCGTTTCGCAATACCACCGGCGATGGACAAACCGTGCCTAAATAACTCAAACCCGTTTGCGCTTCACGCACACGGAACGAGCGCGGCGGCGTTTGCATTAACACAAAAGCATAGGGCTTGCCGAGACGCTTTATCGTTTCCACCGTTGACGGCGTGGCTTCCAAATCTGCCGCCGAAGGACGGCACGGAATCACGCAGAAATCCGCCGCTCGGATCGCCGCCGCCTGCGCCGCGTCATCGCGTCCTGGTGTATCTATAATCACCCAATTAAATTTTTGTGATTTCGCACCGGAAACAACTTTTTCCAAATCACCTGCCGCGACCGCGACAAGCTGCGGGCTGTCATCAATTCGCCGCTCATACCATTTTTTTGCCGTGCCTTGCGCATCCATATCCAGAAGGACGACGCGCTCCTTGCGAGCCGCTGCCGTTACCGCAAAGTTCAGCGCGAGCGTTGTTTTGCCGCTGCCGCCCTTTTGAGTGACTAAACTAATTACATTCATAGCAGTAAGACAGTAAAGCAGTAAATTAATAAAGCAGTAAAGCAGTATCTTAACTTGACGGAAGTATATCACAGGAAATTGACAAAACGAAGGTTGCCTTCTCCTTTATTTACGCAACACGATATAAGAATGCTAAAGTTGTAATATTCTCAAAAGTATTAAATGAAGGTGAATGGGAAAAAGATGAGCCTTAAGGTTTTGAGTTCACGTAAAGAAAAGGACCGCGGATGCGCGGATGCGTCAGCCGTTGCGGGCGACCGGTCTAAATGTTCAGCGACAGAATTGGTGCGGATAATTGGGCGCAGATATGGGCTTGAACTGCTGACCGTCATCAAAAAGAAGAGAAGCATTCGTTTTAACGAATTAAAAACCGTGATGGGTGAGATAAGTTCCTCGACCCTGACAATTAGATTGACTGAACTCGAACGAGCGGGACTTGTTGAACGTCAAACCCATCTCGAGGTGACAGCGCACGCCGAATACTCTTTGACAAAAAAGGGCAGGAAACTGCTCCAAAGTCTGAATTCTCTCTAAATTCCCTTCACGCAAATAAAAAGCGTCTGGCAATCATAAAACATAAAATATTTTCTGGAAAAGTAACAATGGTCTCAAATTGCGTTTTATTAAAAGTAGAAGCTGGTATTTAACAAATGCGCGGCAACTGTTCGCCGAGCTGCAAATCAACGACACGAGTTCCGCCGATGCCGGTACGGGCGACGACCATTCCGGCGTGTTCGCTGACCACCTCGCCGATAATTTCCGATTTTTGACCGAACTCATTCGAGCGCATTTTTTCGAGCATTTCATCGGCAAATTCACGCGGCAGAATCACTACGAGTTTGCCTTCATTGGCGACATAGAGCGGGTCAAGTCCGAGCATTTCGCAAGCCGAACGAACGATGCGCGGAACAGGCAAATCTTTTTCCTGCAAAACAATTCCGACGTTTGAAGATTTGGCGATTTCGTTCAAAACCGAAGCCACGCCGCCGCGCGTCGCGTCCCTCAGGACGTGGATTTCTTTTGTAACTTCCAGCATTTCCGCCACTAAATTATGAAGCGGCGCGCAATCCGAAAAAATCGGCGCGTCGAATTCCAAGCCTTCGCGGACGCTCATAATCGCAATGCCGTGCAGACCGATTTCGCCCGAAACAATCACGACATCGCCGACGCGCGCCAGATTCGGCGCGATATTTACGCCTTCGGGAATTATGCCGATGCCCGAAGTATTGATAAAAACGCCGTCGCCTTTGCCGCGTTCGACGACTTTCGTATCGCCCGTCACGACGCGGACATTTGCAATGCGCGCCGCGCGGCTCATCGAATCCACAATTTTGCCGAGATTCTCCATCTCGAAACCTTCTTCGATGATAAAAGCCGCGCTCAAAAACAGAGGCTTTGCGCCGCTCATCGCCACGTCGTTGACCGTGCCGTTGACTGCCAAATCGCCGATATTGCCGCCCGGGAAAAATAGCGGATTGACGACGAATGAATCGGTTGAATATGCGAGACGTGCGCCGCTTTGCAAAATTCCATTTAAATCAAGCGTCGCCGCGTCGCCTAATTTTTCCAGCGTTTCGTTTGAAAAAGCGGGCAGAAAAAGATTTTCGATTAGCTCACTTGAGAGCTTTCCGCCGCCGCCGTGACCGAGAACGATTCGCGGATAATCACGAAGCGGCAAAGGGCAAACCCAACCATTAAAATCTAAATCATTCATAAAGATTTTGCCCGCGAAACGCACGAAACAGACGAGAAGAAATCAAAGAAAATTTTATTACTACCTTTTTGCTTTCTGTTTCTTCTATTTTCGCGTAATTCGTGTATTTCGCGGGCAAGTATTACTTCGCAGTTGCGGCAAACCGCCCGTAATTATAATAAGCCGCGCACGCGCCTTCGCTCGAGACCATCGTCGCTCCCAACGGTTTGCGCGGCGTGCAGTTTTTACCGAAACATTCGCAGTCGTGCGGCTTTATCATTCCCTGCAAGACTTCGCCGCTTCGACACAGAGGCGATTCGACGGTTTTTATTCCCTTAACGTCAAACTTTGATTCGGCATCGAAGGCGCGATATTTTTCGTTCAACCGCCAACCGCTGTTTGGAATTATGCCGATACCGCGCCACGCGCTGTCGGTTGTTTTGAAAACTTCCGTCAACATCGTTTGCGCCGGGATGTTGCCGTCGAAATTGACGACTCTTTTGTAACCGTTTTCAATCTCAAACCGTCCGTTTTCAAGCTGCATCACCACGCGGCGAATGCCTTCCAAAACGTCAACCGGCTCAAAGCCCGTTACGACAATCGGGACTTTGTATTTTTCGACGAGTGGCGGATATTGCGCGTAACCCATCACCGAACAGACGTGACCGGCGGCGAGAAAACCCTGCACACGATTGGTCGGCGATTCCATAATCGCGGCAATCGCGGGCGGCACGAGAACGTGCGAAACGAGCATCGAAAAGTTTTCCAAGTTTTGCTGCGCGGCTTGGAAAACCGCCATTGCATTCGCCGGCGCGGTCGTCTCAAATCCGATACCGAAAAAGACGACTTCCTTTTCTGGGTTTTCGCGTGCGATTTTCAGCGCGTCGAGCGGCGAATAAACCGTGCGAACGTCGCCGCCTTCGCTTTTGACGCGAAACAAATCCTTCTCGCTGCCGGGAACGCGCAGCATATCGCCGAACGAGCAGAAAATCACATCCGGCATTGCCGCTATCGCCAGAGCTTTATCAATCATATCGAGCGGCGTCACGCAGACCGGACAGCCCGGACCGTGAATCAGTTCGATATTTTCCGGAAGGAGCTGGTCAATGCCGTGCCGGATAATCGAATGCGTCTGCCCGCCGCAAACTTCCATAATCGCCCACGGGCGCGTCGTCACGGCGCGAATCTCGGATAAGATATTGTTTGCCAGTTCCGGGTCACGAAACTCTTGCAGATATTTCATTTTGTATTCCTCCAACTTCGGTTGTTGCACCGAGTTCTTCTTCTAAAACGCCCAAATCTCGGAACATCTGGAGCGTTTCGAGTGCCGATTTTTCGTCCAATTTTTCGATGGCGAAACCGACGTGGACGAGCGCGTATTCGCCGATTTTAATGTCCGGCACATACGCCAAACAAATGTCTTTGGTGATGCCGTCAAAATCAATTTTGCCCATCTGCACGCCGTCGGCTTCAAATTTATCAACGATTTTTCCGGGAATTGCTAAACACATAATTTTTATCCTTAATTTCAGTAGTTTGCAGTCGTCTTCATCGCCCGGGAAATTAATCCCGCTCACTATCAACTTCAAACGGTTCATCAATTTGCGCGTTTGGTTCGAGAATCAAACGCCGGCGCGAATAATCGATGACGACCTTAAACCTGCGAAGTATTTCATTGCCTAAAATTCCATCGGTCGCCGTTTCTGCCATCGACCCTTCCTTGTCGCGGGCGAGCGATATTATCGGATTATTAAAAACAAAATTTCCTAATTGAATACTTTTCGCCCGACCGCTAACAGTTTCCGATTCGCCGCCCGCGCCGTTCGCCGCGCTCACTATAGTTTTTGATAGAGTCGCCAGCAACTTATTTTTATCGACAAAAGGAGTGTTAAAAGTAATCGCTCCGTCCGCTCCGGTATCCAATTCCAACTTGCTTTCGACGGATGTGCCGTCGTTAAAAGAAACTTTCGTCTTGACGAGCGGCGTTCGCCTTCCTTCAAGCAGCAGCGGAATAGTTTCGCCTTTTCCGTTGTATTTATATGTTTGAGGATTATATAGGGTCATAACTTTTTTCAAAAAATCTATTTCGACGACGAACTGACTGATAAAGTCATAGCCAATAACGCCTTCAAAATCGGGACCGTTGTCTCCTCCGAAAGAAGCGGCGGCAACGGTTTGGTTGGTAACGCTCGCGCCCGCTACGCTCAACGAAACACCTTCGATTAAAGATGCCTGAATATTTCCGCCCGTTCCTTTGCCTTTTACCCGCGCTCCTTTTTTAAGTTTTAATTTCTCAGCTTGCCGGACGCTAACAGCGGAAGCCGACGCGCCCGTATCGAATAAAAATTTAAGCGGCGGCGAGTTATTCACTTTAACTTTCAAAAAGATAATATCGCCGTCGAGTTCGATAGGTATCTGCGCGCTGTCGCCTGACGTAAACCGTCCTTTTACAGCGGCGGGCTGAGAGACGTTTCGGTTTGCTTTTGGCTTTTCATGTGTTTGTCCATTAGTTTGAACGCACATCGAAACAACAAAAATCAGAATACTAAAAGCAAAACCTGTAAATCCCTTAACAAAATGCGATTGCAAAAACTCCAGCCATTCATCCATTCCCGCGCCCGTTTTCGATGAAACTTCAAAAATTTTCATTCCCGGACGCACGGCTTGAATACTCGCGTGCGCGGCTTCTAAATCAAATTCACACGCTTCCGCCAAATCCATTTTCGTAATGACGGCGACATCAGCCGTGTTGAAAATCGTCGGATATTTGCGCGGCTTGTCTTCGCCTTCGGTGGTTGACATCAGAACGACGCGCAACGCTTCGCCTAAATCGTAGCTCGACGGGCAGACGAGATTGCCGACGTTTTCGATGAACAAACAATCGAGTTCGTTCAAATCCCAATCCTGCAAAGAGTCTGAAACCATCTGCGCTTCGAGATGACAAATCGTGCCGGTGACGATTTGTTTGACGGGAACTTCCGCCCGCGCTAGGCGCGCCGCGTCATTCTCGGTCGCCAAATCGCCGACGAGCGCGGCGACGCGGTATTTTTCTTTTAATAAAGTCAAAGTTTTTTCCAGAAAAGCGGTTTTGCCTGAACCCGGACTCGACACGAAACTGGCGACGAAAACTCCGGCTTGCTCGAAACGAGTTCGCAGTTCACGCGCCAAAACATCATTGTGTTTCAGCACGTTTTGCCGGACTTCGACTAATCTGGTTTGAGTCATTCGATAATCTCCATCGAGAAATTTACCGCGTAGCGGTGTGATGAATTTAGCCGTGTGTTTTAACGCACGGAACATTTCACGCAAATTGTTTCGTGTCGCGTCAGCGACACTTGAAAATAGCGACTAATTCAATCTCCCTGACGCGACGCGCTCATTTAATTTTTCATAAACCGTGCCTTGAAAGACACGGCTAAATTCAAACGTCGCTGACGCGACTGATTCGTTTAACTTTCAATAATCTCCAACGCCGTTACTTCCAATTCTCTGCCCTGCGTAACTTCCGGTGTCGGCGCATCGCACACGGGACACGAAAAATTATTTATCGCTTCGAGCATTTGCTCTGTTTGGCAATTTTCGCAATGCACACGGGCGGGAATTTCCGTAATCTCAAGCCGCGAATTTTCAAGCCTCGTTCCCTGACAGGCGATTTCCCACGAAAAAAGCAGCGCGTCTTTGACCACGCCTGAAAGTTTTCCCAATTTCAAATGAACCGCGTCAACTTTCGCTCCATTGCGCTTGTTCGATTCTTCGGTCGCCATCTCGACGATGCTCAGCGCGATTGAAAGTTCGTGCATAATCTTGTGAATCGTGAATTAAACAAATCGCTTTTCGTATTCTTGATTCATATTTGCGCCGCGATGTCGAAAGATATTTTGACGGCATCTTTGACTTTCAGCGAGCCGCCCAAAGCTTTGAATTGCTCGATATTGTAATCGCTCTGCCGCAGCCAGAATTCGCCGCGCGCTCGTAAATCTCCGTTATTAAATTCCGCTTCGACTTCAATCAAATTTCGCAGCGTTACGCCGTGCAGCGATAATTCGCCGGAAATTTCGGCTAAATATGTGGCTTGAGCCGTTTGCCGCATTTTAATGTTTTTGCTGACCAGAACGATTTCGGGAAAGTGATGCGTTTCCAGCACGTCGTCGAGCATCGCATTTTCAATTTCCGCCGCGTCTTTTTCCTTTACGCGGTCGAGCAGCGTGAGCGTTTCCGTTTCTATAACCAGCAGCATCGAATCCACGCTTTGATTTCCCCGCGCAAATTGAACTTCGCCGCCGTATCTGCGGACGGCAAACGTCGGGTTATGTCCTATAAAAGAGAGCATTCCTTCGGAAAACGCCTGCACGGTGAACTCGCTGCGGGAAGCGTCAATGCGATAACGATTGCCTAAATTTTCCGCTTCATTCGACATAGAAGATTTCTCCGCTGCGCGCTCGTTTGAAGACGCGGCTTAAAAAAATCGCGCGAATCAACGAATAAAAACTCGGAATCGGCGCGTCTCACATTTTGCTTATTTTGATATACCGTAAAAGGCTCGGCAGAGTTAAAATAAACCCGATTACTGCGAGCGCGACAATCAAGCCGATGATAATGTAAAAAATGTTCATTTCGATTTTTCCGCCTTACATCGTGCTGATTTTTATATATCGCTTGATGTCCGGCAGAGTTACAACCAGCGTTACCACCGCCAGAGCGAGAACCGTTCCGCCGACAATCTTCCAGGCTGTCAGCGCTGCCGAAGAACCGCCGTCGTCGTCCGTTGTCATTTGCCGGCGGCTTTCTCTTCTGCCGATGTCGCTCGTTCCCATTTCAACTTTTCGGCTGATTTCATTGCGTTCCATTTGTTTTGTTCTCCTTAAAATTCAAACTTCTTTACACGAAAATCTTGTTTTCTTTTTCTTCTAAAATTTTGGCGACGAGCGATTCGACCACTTCGACCGCTTTGTCAATCGCCGCCGCGACCGGCTCGCTCAAGCCCATAAACCCGATGTCTTCTTCGCCCGTGAAAAGCGGCTCGCAGCCGACGAGAAAGATTTTTTTGAATTCGCCGCCGAGAGTTTTGACCATACTCAAAACCTTCAGCGGATTCATATTGTGCGTGTCAATCGCCGTCGTCTGCGCGTCAAGTTTATCGAGTTCGTCCAAATCCGGTTCGATTAAATAAATTGTTCCGGGCGCGTCGCCGCGCGGCGTCGCGTCAATAAAAATCGTTGCGTCGTAGCCGTCCATCAGCGCATACGCCAAATCGAAACCGCGAATTCCGTAATCAACCACGCGCACATTTTCCGGTAATTTACGTTCAAACAATCGCTTGGCGACTTCACAGCCGAAAGCGTCGTCGCCGAGAAAAATATTGCCGATGCCCGCGATTAATATGCGCGGTTCTGCCGTCATTATTCAATCTCCTCAAACTCTTTCGGCAGCAACGGCTCAACTTCTTCCGGCGCGAAAAAGAAGCGATGTCCGGGCTGGCGCATCATTCCCAAATCTCTGCCCGGGTCATCTTCCAACACGACGGCGAGATGAATTTTGCTTTCGTAATCCTGCTCGATAGATTCGATAATGGCAATTTGATTCGCCAGCGCGATGTCAAAAATATCGCCGCCCTTGCGCGGTTTCAATAAAACACGGTCGCCCGTTTTAAGTTCGATGCCGCCGACGTTGGCGGTTTCAAGAACATTGTGTTCTTCCAATAATTGCCATTGAAGCTCGTCCATTATTCACTTCCCTGCGATTTCGCCACGCCTTTCATCGCGCCGTGCATTTTTAATAATTGTTCGTCGGGCATATTTTCGGTGCGTTCGAGCATCTTGCGGGCGCGGTCGTCAATGCCGCGCATTTCGCGTTTTTCGTCGTCGGTCAAGGTCATAATCCGCAGCGTCAAAATCTCGTCAATCTCCGCGCCGTCAAACAAATCGCCCGCGCTTTCGGCGGCAATCTGCGGGTAATCATAAAGAATAATCGGCGACGACAACATACAATCTCGTTCGCCTTCCGTTCCAGCTAAAACCGGATAAGTTTTAATGTTTTCGCAAGCGGCGACGGCTTCTTCAAGCGCGTCCGGCGGCTCGAGCAACGAAATAAATTCACCGTTTTTCGCGCTCAAAATCGTGTGCGTCGAAACGGTCGAATGAAGCAACGCATCTTCGCGTGTTTTCGTTTCGGCATTTTCAAACGCGGTCTGATTTTTAACGCGAACGGTTAGTTTATAAACCGGCTGATTTTCGATTTTATGAATGCGCGATTCGATGACGCCGAAAATTTCCTGCTGCGTGCGAACGATAACGCCAACGATTTTTTTGTTTTCATCACGAAGCGGCTCAATCGTTCTGGTTGTCGGAAAAGAAAACTGTTTGTTTTCTGAAACTTGATTTAAATAGAGCGTCGACAAATCAACTTCGCGCTCAATCGCTTCCTGCCACGTTTGATAAAGGTGTTCATTGACATCGAGGTTTGGCACGAATTGAAAATCCGGCTCGCCATCAGTCGGCAATTCATCAATCGGATTTTCCAGTTTTCCAATCTCGCGTGAAACAAGATGCAGAAACCGAACTTTTACGTCGAACGTCGTGTTTTCATCGCCCTGCAATAAACATTCGGTCTGCATCTCGAACGCTTCCGTGCCGTTTTGCGCGAGGCTGTAAGATTCCGGCGCGAGCGCGCCCCAATTAAATCGCTGCCGATTTTTCACCGACGACGCGCGATACGGATAAAGCATATAGCCTTCGTAAAGCACGGCATCGGCAATTTTTTCGAC
>MWWH01000070.1_pt1 | contig 24829 bp, 17 predicted proteins | sample 1047231 | NCBI WGS metagenome assembly MWWH01 (sample SAMN06349967, study PRJNA376086) | soil metagenome | isolation source: MG3-2 sample Antarctic (ecotone) soil | place: Antarctica | collected 2015-01-13 | reverse complement strand
TGCTGACCAAGCCCCTGACGGCGGAAGCCGTCAATTGCCTATTAAACAACTATTTCGGCGTTCCCATCTCGACTTAGCTCCCGGATAGAGTTTTTGCGGGTATCACTGCGTTGGCAGATACTTCGCGGCCACTTTGGGGTAATACTTCCACACCTGGTCCTCCGCCTGTTTGCGGGCCTGGTTCTGTTTGAATAGCACTTCATAGTTGCGGGCGTACTGCTCGGCTTTCGTCTCAGCAGCCGCTTTTTTGCTGCCTTGCCACGCCGCCAGCGCCAGAAACAGCCCCACCACCCCCACCGACAGTAGGGTCGACTGCCAATTAACGAACCCAAAAAACGGGGTCGCAATCGACACCTGGGACGGGATGCCGGCCCGAATGGCTTGCAATTGCTGCACCTGGGCCGCGGTCTCTTTCGCGCCCTGGGCCAGCGTCTGCTGCATCGCGGCCGTGGCTTCGGTCATAATGCGCGCCGTTTCCGTGTTGGTGGGCATGTACGGCACAATCAGCTTCGCCGCCGCCTCGCCGTTGAGGGTAATGCAGTAGCCTTGCTGGGCCTGGTGCAGCAGTTGCTCGCCCTGGGCCTTGACCTGGGCGAGCAACTGCTGTAGCTCGTCGGCCGTGGCGGGCTTGCCGCGCTTGATGAGGGTGTCGATGCCGTCGCGCATCTGGGCCACGGTTACAAACAGGTCGCTGGGTTGAATCGGCTGCATGACAAAAGGGAAAAATTACATCTCTAGGCCCCCGTCCCGCTCGCGGGTGGGGCGTTGCTGCTGGCGCGGCGTCTGCGTCGTGTGACGGGCCGTTTCCTGCGCTTTTTGAGTGGCTTCCTGGGCCTGTTGGGCGAATAGCCGGTTCAGGGCCTCGGCCGAGTAGCCTTGCGCGGCCTGGCTCACCACCTGGGATAGCTCCGGGGCTTGCGCTTGGTGCTGGGCGAACGTCTGTTGTAGGTTGCCGGCGCTGAACGCCTTGCCCACCTCGCTGCCCTTCATCTGGTGCCCGTCTTTCTCAAAAACAACTCCGTACACCTCCGGGCCGGTTTTTTTCTGGTGCACGCTCGGTGTCACCTCAATGCCGTAGGGCGCCAGGCGGGTTTGCAGCTGCGCGAAGCTGGCCGAGTAGGGGGCGGTCTGGCTCAGGGCCGTGGCCACTTCGTGCCGCGCCCGCTGCCAATCCGCCGCCCGTTCCGCTTTCGGCGTCGTGGCCACCGCCTGCCGGTGGGTAGGGCCGACCTCGCGGGCCTGGTCGCGGCCCCGCTGCTCGGCCACCGTCAAGCCTAGTTGCTGCTCGATGCCCTGGCACACGCGCCGGCTCTCCTGACCAATGAAGTTGTCTTTGAGGGTCTGCCCGTCGTTGTCTACTCGGTTCACCACCAGGTGCGCGTGCGGGTGGGCCTTGTCGAAGTGCTGCACCAACGCCCACTGCGTATTTTCCAGCTTCATGCCCCGCACGTAGGCCCGTCCCGCCTCGCGCAGCAGCTCGCTCAGCTGCTCCGGGCTGCGGCCGGCCGCGTCCTCGGCCGGCAACGCCAGCGCGACGTGCAGCACCGCGTTGCCCAAACCCGGCCGCCGCGCCTGCTGGTACTGAAAGTCCTGGGCCATGTGGGCGGGGCTATCCGTCCGCACCCCCTCCGCGTCGAGCACCTGGGCCTGCTTGTCCTCCTGCAGCACGTAGCGGCAGATGCCGGCGAAGCTCTTGCCGATTTTCACCTTCCCAATCATACCACGCTCGGATTAAGGGTGGCCAGCAGGTGCTGCACCTGGTCGAGCGTGGCCCGCGCCCGGTCCTGCACGTCCTGGCCGACGCGGGCCAGCACGACGAGCTGGTTCAGGTTGGTGGCCAGCTTCACCAACTGCCGGTACTGCTCCCGTTGCTCCGGGCTGGGCGCGGCCCGGAGCACCTGCACCCCATCGAGCGCCGCCCGGATGATGGCCGACCGGCTGTAGCCCGTCACCCGCGCCTGCTCCGTGAGCTGCGCCAACTGCCCGCTTTCTAGGCGCAGCTGTATCGTCGCGTCGTGCGTGAACGGCGCTTTGGGCCGGCCGGGGGCGCGCTTCTTTTGGTCTGGAGGCATGGGCGAATTAGGCTAAAGGGGTAGGGCTCCCGGCACGGGCAAGAAGAGGGAGGCCAGCGGCCGACCGGGGTTTTTGCGAAGCAAAAACACTTCTTGCTTATCCGTTAAACGACTCCGGTCGCGCCTCTAAGGTACGATACGGTACCAGTTGTGCAAGCCCATTGTTCCTGTTCGCTACCTCGCTGCCTTACTTCGCCACTGCCCAGCTGCTGCCCACTATTCGATGCGGACACAGTTGCACTCGGGACACTTTTTCGCCAACGCTGTGACCGCTTCTGACAGCACCGGATTATACGCTACTGGTCCTTGATACCGAGCGGTTCGCCACGGTTCTTTCTGCTTACCCGGCTGCGTCATCTCCCAAAAATCTGCTACTAACCGGCGCTGCAATCCTTCGGGAGTGTAAGGTACTACCCGGTAGAACTTGACCAGGATGGTACCCAGAGGGGTGTTGTTTAAGCGAAAGGTGTGGTCAGCCATTGCCCAAAATTAACAGCCCTGCCCTCTGCAAGTAAACCAGCGCACTCCCTAGCCCATAGCAGTACATAAGCTCAACAACTAGGTATATAAGCTGTTAATTGCCAATAATATGTAGTTTATAAAATGCGCGCAAGTTACTGGCTTCTAGGATTTTGTTGTTTTTGTTTTTCTCGCGCCGTTGTACCCTCGAACATTCCCTAAAAGCTTTTTCCCTCGCGCGGGAACACCAATTGGTGTATTTGTAAAGCTTTGTCTATTTGTAGGGCTCAACAGTAGACGGTATAAGAAAAAGATTGCCAGTGTTTTATAGAGGTAAGAAAAAGCCGAGAAAAGGGTTTTAATCCGTGAGAAAAGGGTTTTAATCCGTGAGAAAAGGGTTTTAATCCGTGAGAAAAGGGTTTTAATCCGTTTGAAAAAGGGTTTTAATCCGTGAGAAAAGGGTATTTTAAAAGGTACTCTTGGTGTTTACCCTTTTTCATTGTATAATTGCTGATGAATCAGTTACTAAGCCATGAGTAAAGAGTTAGAAATTCGTCAACACAACGCGCTGACCAATGCCCGCTATGACTACTCTGAGCTACAATTAGACCTGTTGTTCTTCATCATCTCTCGGCTACGGAGGGACCAAAAAACGAGCCTGTACGAGCTTCCAATCAAAGAGCTGGCTACCCTGACCGGAAAACAGTATCATCTTCCATACCTCCGGCAAGCAACTGAAGGCATGGGTTCCCGAATGTTTGAGGTGGAAACACCGGAGCGAGTTAAACAACTCTGGATGTTTCAGAGGGTAGAATACCTGAAAGGACAAGGAATCATCGAAATCAAGCTAACCGAAGACATTTTACCTTACCTATTTGAGCTCAAAGACAACTTCACTTCCTACAGCCTAGCTGCCGCGCTGCGCCTTTCGAGCAAGTACGCTAAGCGCATTTATCAGCATTGCAGCCAGTGGAAAGACTTGGGAGAAACCAAAAAATACGACCTCCAAGACTTCAAGAAAATGCTCGGCCTAATCGATGATAAGGGCAATGAGAAGATGAAGCAAATCAAGGATTTTCGGGAAAGTGTACTTGACATTGCCGTGAAGCAAATCAATGAGCACACCGAACTGCACATCAGCTACAAGCTCGAAAAGCGGGTCAGAACCTTTAAAAACATTGTTTTTACTGTTAAATCGCAAGCTCTAGCCGAAAACATCCCCTTCGACCTAGTGGCCACCGCTCAGGCCGTGCCGGGCGTTCAACAAAGTCACTTCGACAACGCCGCCCGCATCCTCGACGAGCTACGTATCACCGACGCCAAGCACCGGCAAACCATTTTGGCCAGTACGGCCCACATTGCCGAAGTGAACCGTTACAACCACGACCTGAAAACAGGCAAGGTCAAAGCCGCCCGCAACCCTGGCGGACTGCTGCTCGTGCGCCTGGGCCTGGTGGCCGCCAAAGCGGCGAAAGCCGCGCCTACGACCTAATCCATACCTTTACATCCCTCATGGAAATCACCCTCCAAGTTCCCGACAGCCGCGCCAGCTTCCTGTTAGAGCTACTGCGTAGCCTGCCGTATGTCGAGCTGCGCAGCCCGGCCGCCCCAGCTGCCGGCGAGTTGGATGAGACGGCCTACTTGCTCGCCTCGCCGGCCAATGCCGAGCGCCTGTACGCCGCCCTGGCTCGTGCCCAGCGCGGGGAATGGCAAACCCACGAGCTGCCCCCCCTCTCGGAATGACTTTACGCTGGGACCTGCACGCCTGGGACGATTTCCTCTACTGGCTCGACACGGACAAGGCCATCGCCCGCCGCCTGCGCGCCCTGCTCAAAGAGTGCGTGCGCACGCCCACTACCGGTACAGGTAAGCCCGAACTCCTGCAACACGATTTCGCCGGCTGCTGGTCGCGCCGCATCACGGACGAACATCGGCTGGTCTATCAGGTCGGCCCCGATTTCATCTTGGTCTTGCAGTGCCGCTACCACTACCGAAAATGAAAAAGCACACCTCCTCCGAGTTTGAGACCGAATTGCGCGAACTCGCCGGCTCCCCCGAAGCCTTCGAGCGCCTGCTCGACAACCTACAAGCCCAAATGGCTGAAATCGCCCGCAAACGGGGAAAAATGGACCTGAATCTGGACATCATGGCTCCTGTCCCCCCTCGGCCGACCCGTCGTCGCGCACCCGCCCGGAAGTAGGACTTTAGGGGCAGTGGGGAAGTGCAATTTTTTCCCTTTAGTTCTGGGAATAACCACTTAACATAATCCCACTTATAAGCAGCACCTTGGAAAAGTGGCGGTTTTTGTTCCCCTTTTGGGACGCGGTTAGGGTAGCATTTCTCTGGGATAGGCCCCTGAAAAACAGGGCGATTTCGCCCCCAACCCCTGCTGGTGCGTATGCTCTTTTGAAGGGTAGCGGGTGGTCCGCCTGGCCCGCTCCCAACCCTGCGTCGCCATGCCCACGAAAGCCACCCCGCCCATCGCCACGAGTGAGGTCCGGTTCCGGTCCCTATTCCATGACACCACCGACCTGCTGCTCTACCAGAACGAAAAGGCCATCATTCTCGACGCCAACCGGGCCTTTCTCGACCTGGTGGACGAACCCAAGGACCGGGTGGTGAACCGCTCCTACAACGAATATCTGCCCCCGGAGGTGCAGCCCCTGTTCGCGGAGAAGCTGGCAGAAGCCTTCACCGGCAAAACCGTGCGCTTCGACATGTTCGCCGCCCAGGGCAAGTCCGCGCCCCGGCACTGGGACGTGGTAAAAATACCGCTCCGGAAAAAAGGCGTCGTGATTGGGGTCCACATGGTTGCCCGCGATGTCAGCGAAAAGACGCTGGCGCAGCAGGAAATAGTGACCCAAAACAAAGACCTGCAACAGTTTGCCTACATCGTCTCGCACAACCTGCGCGCCCCGCTGGCCAGTGCCCTGGGCCTGGCCGACCTGCTGGGCACGGAAGAGCCGGGCTCCCCGCACTTTGAAGAAACGCGCACTCATCTGCATACCAGCCTGCGCCAGCTCGACCAGGTGCTGCGCGACATGAACACCATCCTCACCATTCGGGACCAGAAAAACCTGGCCGAAGCCAAGGATGTGCCGCTGGCTAAAGTGGTGCAGCAGGTGGTGCACAACCTGCAGGAGGTGATGGAGCAGGGCGGCGGTACCGTGCGGGTTGACATTCCCGCCGACCTGACCCTGCGCGCCAACCGGGCTTACCTCTACAGCATCTTTTTCAACCTGCTCTCCAACGCCATCAACTACCGCGCCGAGGAGCGGCCCCTGGAAGTGAGCGTGACGGCGACGGGCGGGGAAGGGCAGCCCACGCAAATTACGGTCGCCGACAACGGCTCCGGCTTTGACCGGGAGCGGGCAGGCGACGACGTGTTTAAGCTCTACAAGCGGTTCCACCCCCACCGCCCCGGTCGCGGGCTGGGCCTGTACCTGGTCAAAACCCACGTCGAGAGCATGGGCGGGAACATTTCGGTCCACAGCCGGGTGGATGAGGGCACCCGCTTTACAATTGACGTACCTTAACCGAATGGATACCCTCATCATCGACGACGACCCGACGGGCATCTTTTTGACCACCCGCCTGCTGCGCCGCGAAGGGCAGCCCGCCGACGTGATTACCTCCTTCGTCTCCCCGGTGGAAGCGGTGGCCTTTTTGCAGCAGCAGGGCCCCACCGACGCGCTGCCCCACGTCGTGCTGCTGGACCTGAACATGCCCCTGCTCAGCGGCTGGGACGTGTTGGACGCCCTTCAACCCCTGGAGGCGCACCTGTTGGGCCGGTGCGTGGTCTACGTCCTGACTTCCTCCCTGACTCCCACCGACGCGGCCCGCGCCCGGCAGTACCCCTTGGTGGCGGGCTTCCTGCACAAACCGCTGGACGGGGCGGAAATTCAGGCGATGCAAGCCCGGCTACGGGAAACGCGGCCCTTATGACCGCCTCGCCCCTGCCGCAACGCCAATGCCCGGCCGTGCTGCTCGTGGACGACGACGCGGCCACGAATTACTACAACCGGCGCCTGTTGCAGCGGATGCAGGTGAGCCAGGAAGTGCTGGTGGCCAGCAACGCCGACGACGCGCTGGCCGTCCTCAACACCCGCTGCGCCCACCCCGGGACGGTCGGCTGCCCCACCTTGATTTTGCTGGACTTCAACATGCCGCTGCGCAACGGCTTTGAGTTCCTGCGCGCCTTTACCCGGCTGCACCCCGCCTTGCCGCAGTCGTTCGTGGTGGTCCTGCTCACCGCGCTGCCCCTCGACCCCGACCTGGTGCAGGCCCAACACCTGCCCGTCACGGCGGTGCTGACCAAGCCCCTGACGGCGGAAGCCGTCAATTGCCTATTAAACAACTATTTCGGCGTTCCCATCTCGACTTAGCTCCCGGATAGAGTTTTTGCGGGTATCACTGCGTTGGCAGATACTTCGCGGCCACTTTGGGGTAATACTTCCACACCTGGTCCTCCGCCTGTTTGCGGGCCTGGTTCTGTTTGAATAGCACTTCATAGTTGCGGGCGTACTGCTCGGCTTTCGTCTCAGCAGCCGCTTTTTTGCTGCCTTGCCACGCCGCCAGCGCCAGAAACAGCCCCACCACCCCCACCGACAGTAGGGTCGACTGCCAATTAACGAACCCAAAAAACGGGGTCGCAATCGACACCTGGGACGGGATGCCGGCCCGAATGGCTTGCAATTGCTGCACCTGGGCCGCGGTCTCTTTCGCGCCCTGGGCCAGCGTCTGCTGCATCGCGGCCGTGGCTTCGGTCATAATGCGCGCCGTTTCCGTGTTGGTGGGCATGTACGGCACAATCAGCTTCGCCGCCGCCTCGCCGTTGAGGGTAATGCAGTAGCCTTGCTGGGCCTGGTGCAGCAGTTGCTCGCCCTGGGCCTTGACCTGGGCGAGCAACTGCTGTAGCTCGTCGGCCGTGGCGGGCTTGCCGCGCTTGATGAGGGTGTCGATGCCGTCGCGCATCTGGGCCACGGTTACAAACAGGTCGCTGGGTTGAATCGGCTGCATGACAAAAGGGAAAAATTACATCTCTAGGCCCCCGTCCCGCTCGCGGGTGGGGCGTTGCTGCTGGCGCGGCGTCTGCGTCGTGTGACGGGCCGTTTCCTGCGCTTTTTGAGTGGCTTCCTGGGCCTGTTGGGCGAATAGCCGGTTCAGGGCCTCGGCCGAGTAGCCTTGCGCGGCCTGGCTCACCACCTGGGATAGCTCCGGGGCTTGCGCTTGGTGCTGGGCGAACGTCTGTTGTAGGTTGCCGGCGCTGAACGCCTTGCCCACCTCGCTGCCCTTCATCTGGTGCCCGTCTTTCTCAAAAACAACTCCGTACACCTCCGGGCCGGTTTTTTTCTGGTGCACGCTCGGTGTCACCTCAATGCCGTAGGGCGCCAGGCGGGTTTGCAGCTGCGCGAAGCTGGCCGAGTAGGGGGCGGTCTGGCTCAGGGCCGTGGCCACTTCGTGCCGCGCCCGCTGCCAATCCGCCGCCCGTTCCGCTTTCGGCGTCGTGGCCACCGCCTGCCGGTGGGTAGGGCCGACCTCGCGGGCCTGGTCGCGGCCCCGCTGCTCGGCCACCGTCAAGCCTAGTTGCTGCTCGATGCCCTGGCACACGCGCCGGCTCTCCTGACCAATGAAGTTGTCTTTGAGGGTCTGCCCGTCGTTGTCTACTCGGTTCACCACCAGGTGCGCGTGCGGGTGGGCCTTGTCGAAGTGCTGCACCAACGCCCACTGCGTATTTTCCAGCTTCATGCCCCGCACGTAGGCCCGTCCCGCCTCGCGCAGCAGCTCGCTCAGCTGCTCCGGGCTGCGGCCGGCCGCGTCCTCGGCCGGCAACGCCAGCGCGACGTGCAGCACCGCGTTGCCCAAACCCGGCCGCCGCGCCTGCTGGTACTGAAAGTCCTGGGCCATGTGGGCGGGGCTATCCGTCCGCACCCCCTCCGCGTCGAGCACCTGGGCCTGCTTGTCCTCCTGCAGCACGTAGCGGCAGATGCCGGCGAAGCTCTTGCCGATTTTCACCTTCCCAATCATACCACGCTCGGATTAAGGGTGGCCAGCAGGTGCTGCACCTGGTCGAGCGTGGCCCGCGCCCGGTCCTGCACGTCCTGGCCGACGCGGGCCAGCACGACGAGCTGGTTCAGGTTGGTGGCCAGCTTCACCAACTGCCGGTACTGCTCCCGTTGCTCCGGGCTGGGCGCGGCCCGGAGCACCTGCACCCCATCGAGCGCCGCCCGGATGATGGCCGACCGGCTGTAGCCCGTCACCCGCGCCTGCTCCGTGAGCTGCGCCAACTGCCCGCTTTCTAGGCGCAGCTGTATCGTCGCGTCGTGCGTGAACGGCGCTTTGGGCCGGCCGGGGGCGCGCTTCTTTTGGTCTGGAGGCATGGGCGAATTAGGCTAAAGGGGTAGGGCTCCCGGCACGGGCAAGAAGAGGGAGGCCAGCGGCCGACCGGGGTTTTTGCGAAGCAAAAACACTTCTTGCTTATCCGTTAAACGACTCCGGTCGCGCCTCTAAGGTACGATACGGTACCAGTTGTGCAAGCCCATTGTTCCTGTTCGCTACCTCGCTGCCTTACTTCGCCACTGCCCAGCTGCTGCCCACTATTCGATGCGGACACAGTTGCACTCGGGACACTTTTTCGCCAACGCTGTGACCGCTTCTGACAGCACCGGATTATACGCTACTGGTCCTTGATACCGAGCGGTTCGCCACGGTTCTTTCTGCTTACCCGGCTGCGTCATCTCCCAAAAATCTGCTACTAACCGGCGCTGCAATCCTTCGGGAGTGTAAGGTACTACCCGGTAGAACTTGACCAGGATGGTACCCAGAGGGGTGTTGTTTAAGCGAAAGGTGTGGTCAGCCATTGCCCAAAATTAACAGCCCTGCCCTCTGCAAGTAAACCAGCGCACTCCCTAGCCCATAGCAGTACATAAGCTCAACAACTAGGTATATAAGCTGTTAATTGCCAATAATATGTAGTTTATAAAATGCGCGCAAGTTACTGGCTTCTAGGATTTTGTTGTTTTTGTTTTTCTCGCGCCGTTGTACCCTCGAACATTCCCTAAAAGCTTTTTCCCTCGCGCGGGAACACCAATTGGTGTATTTGTAAAGCTTTGTCTATTTGTAGGGCTCAACAGTAGACGGTATAAGAAAAAGATTGCCAGTGTTTTATAGAGGTAAGAAAAAGCCGAGAAAAGGGTTTTAATCCGTGAGAAAAGGGTTTTAATCCGTGAGAAAAGGGTTTTAATCCGTGAGAAAAGGGTTTTAATCCGTTTGAAAAAGGGTTTTAATCCGTGAGAAAAGGGTATTTTAAAAGGTACTCTTGGTGTTTACCCTTTTTCATTGTATAATTGCTGATGAATCAGTTACTAAGCCATGAGTAAAGAGTTAGAAATTCGTCAACACAACGCGCTGACCAATGCCCGCTATGACTACTCTGAGCTACAATTAGACCTGTTGTTCTTCATCATCTCTCGGCTACGGAGGGACCAAAAAACGAGCCTGTACGAGCTTCCAATCAAAGAGCTGGCTACCCTGACCGGAAAACAGTATCATCTTCCATACCTCCGGCAAGCAACTGAAGGCATGGGTTCCCGAATGTTTGAGGTGGAAACACCGGAGCGAGTTAAACAACTCTGGATGTTTCAGAGGGTAGAATACCTGAAAGGACAAGGAATCATCGAAATCAAGCTAACCGAAGACATTTTACCTTACCTATTTGAGCTCAAAGACAACTTCACTTCCTACAGCCTAGCTGCCGCGCTGCGCCTTTCGAGCAAGTACGCTAAGCGCATTTATCAGCATTGCAGCCAGTGGAAAGACTTGGGAGAAACCAAAAAATACGACCTCCAAGACTTCAAGAAAATGCTCGGCCTAATCGATGATAAGGGCAATGAGAAGATGAAGCAAATCAAGGATTTTCGGGAAAGTGTACTTGACATTGCCGTGAAGCAAATCAATGAGCACACCGAACTGCACATCAGCTACAAGCTCGAAAAGCGGGTCAGAACCTTTAAAAACATTGTTTTTACTGTTAAATCGCAAGCTCTAGCCGAAAACATCCCCTTCGACCTAGTGGCCACCGCTCAGGCCGTGCCGGGCGTTCAACAAAGTCACTTCGACAACGCCGCCCGCATCCTCGACGAGCTACGTATCACCGACGCCAAGCACCGGCAAACCATTTTGGCCAGTACGGCCCACATTGCCGAAGTGAACCGTTACAACCACGACCTGAAAACAGGCAAGGTCAAAGCCGCCCGCAACCCTGGCGGACTGCTGCTCGTGCGCCTGGGCCTGGTGGCCGCCAAAGCGGCGAAAGCCGCGCCTACGACCTAATCCATACCTTTACATCCCTCATGGAAATCACCCTCCAAGTTCCCGACAGCCGCGCCAGCTTCCTGTTAGAGCTACTGCGTAGCCTGCCGTATGTCGAGCTGCGCAGCCCGGCCGCCCCAGCTGCCGGCGAGTTGGATGAGACGGCCTACTTGCTCGCCTCGCCGGCCAATGCCGAGCGCCTGTACGCCGCCCTGGCTCGTGCCCAGCGCGGGGAATGGCAAACCCACGAGCTGCCCCCCCTCTCGGAATGACTTTACGCTGGGACCTGCACGCCTGGGACGATTTCCTCTACTGGCTCGACACGGACAAGGCCATCGCCCGCCGCCTGCGCGCCCTGCTCAAAGAGTGCGTGCGCACGCCCACTACCGGTACAGGTAAGCCCGAACTCCTGCAACACGATTTCGCCGGCTGCTGGTCGCGCCGCATCACGGACGAACATCGGCTGGTCTATCAGGTCGGCCCCGATTTCATCTTGGTCTTGCAGTGCCGCTACCACTACCGAAAATGAAAAAGCACACCTCCTCCGAGTTTGAGACCGAATTGCGCGAACTCGCCGGCTCCCCCGAAGCCTTCGAGCGCCTGCTCGACAACCTACAAGCCCAAATGGCTGAAATCGCCCGCAAACGGGGAAAAATGGACCTGAATCTGGACATCATGGCTCCTGTCCCCCCTCGGCCGACCCGTCGTCGCGCACCCGCCCGGAAGTAGGACTTTAGGGGCAGTGGGGAAGTGCAATTTTTTCCCTTTAGTTCTGGGAATAACCACTTAACATAATCCCACTTATAAGCAGCACCTTGGAAAAGTGGCGGTTTTTGTTCCCCTTTTGGGACGCGGTTAGGGTAGCATTTCTCTGGGATAGGCCCCTGAAAAACAGGGCGATTTCGCCCCCAACCCCTGCTGGTGCGTATGCTCTTTTGAAGGGTAGCGGGTGGTCCGCCTGGCCCGCTCCCAACCCTGCGTCGCCATGCCCACGAAAGCCACCCCGCCCATCGCCACGAGTGAGGTCCGGTTCCGGTCCCTATTCCATGACACCACCGACCTGCTGCTCTACCAGAACGAAAAGGCCATCATTCTCGACGCCAACCGGGCCTTTCTCGACCTGGTGGACGAACCCAAGGACCGGGTGGTGAACCGCTCCTACAACGAATATCTGCCCCCGGAGGTGCAGCCCCTGTTCGCGGAGAAGCTGGCAGAAGCCTTCACCGGCAAAACCGTGCGCTTCGACATGTTCGCCGCCCAGGGCAAGTCCGCGCCCCGGCACTGGGACGTGGTAAAAATACCGCTCCGGAAAAAAGGCGTCGTGATTGGGGTCCACATGGTTGCCCGCGATGTCAGCGAAAAGACGCTGGCGCAGCAGGAAATAGTGACCCAAAACAAAGACCTGCAACAGTTTGCCTACATCGTCTCGCACAACCTGCGCGCCCCGCTGGCCAGTGCCCTGGGCCTGGCCGACCTGCTGGGCACGGAAGAGCCGGGCTCCCCGCACTTTGAAGAAACGCGCACTCATCTGCATACCAGCCTGCGCCAGCTCGACCAGGTGCTGCGCGACATGAACACCATCCTCACCATTCGGGACCAGAAAAACCTGGCCGAAGCCAAGGATGTGCCGCTGGCTAAAGTGGTGCAGCAGGTGGTGCACAACCTGCAGGAGGTGATGGAGCAGGGCGGCGGTACCGTGCGGGTTGACATTCCCGCCGACCTGACCCTGCGCGCCAACCGGGCTTACCTCTACAGCATCTTTTTCAACCTGCTCTCCAACGCCATCAACTACCGCGCCGAGGAGCGGCCCCTGGAAGTGAGCGTGACGGCGACGGGCGGGGAAGGGCAGCCCACGCAAATTACGGTCGCCGACAACGGCTCCGGCTTTGACCGGGAGCGGGCGGGCGACGACGTATTCAAACTCTACAAGCGGTTCCATCCCCACCGCCCCGGCCGTGGGATGGGCCTGTACCTGACCAAAACCCACGTTGAGAGCATGGACGGGAATATTTCGGTCCACAGCCGGGTGGATGAGGGCACCCGCTTTACCATTGACGTACCTTAACCGAATGGATACCCTCATCATTGACGACGACCCGACGGGCATCTTTTTGACGACCCGCCTGCTGCGCCGTGAAGGGAAGCCCGCCGACGTGGTTACCGCCTTCGTCTCCCCGGCGGAAGCGGTGGCCTTTTTGCAGCAGCAGGGCCCCGCCGACGCGCCGCCCGACGTCGTGCTGCTGGACCTGAACATGCCCCTGCTCAGCGGCTGGGACGTGTTGGACGCCCTTCAACCCCTGGAGGCGCACCTGTTGGGCCGGTGTGTGGTCTACGTTCTGACCTCCTCGTTGGCTCCCGCCGACGCAGCCCGCGCCCGGCAGTACCCCTTGGTGGCGGGCTTCCTGCACAAACCGCTGGACGGGGCGGAAATTCAGGCGATGCAAGCCCGGCTACGGGAAACGCGGCCCTTATGACCGCCTCGCCCATGCCGCAACGCCCCACCGTACTGCTCGTGGACGACGACGCAGCCACGAATTACTACAACCAGCGCCTGGTGCAGCGGATGCAGGTGAGCCCGGAAGTGCTGGTGGCCAGCAATGCCGACGACGCGCTGGCCGTGCTCAACGCTCGCTGTGCCCACCCCGGAACGGCCGCCTGCCCCACCTTGATTTTGCTGGACTTTAACATGCCGCTGCTCAACGGCTTTGAGTTCCTGCGCGCCTTTACCCAGCGGCACCCCGCCTTGCCGCAGTCGTTCGTCGTAGTCCTGCTCACCGCGTTGCCCCTCGACCCCGACCTGGTGCAGGCCCAACACCTGCCCGTCACGGCGTTGCTGACCAAGCCCCTGACGGCGGAAGCCGTCAATTGCCTATTAAACAACTATTTCGGCGTTCCCATCTCGACTTAGCTCCCGGATAGAGTTTTTGCGGGTATCACTGCGTTGGCAGATACTTCGCGGCCACTTTGGGGTAATACTTCCACACCTGGTCCTCCGCCTGTTTGCGGGCCTGGTTCTGTTTGAATAGCACTTCATAGTTGCGGGCGTACTGCTCGGCTTTCGTCTCAGCAGCCGCTTTTTTGCTGCCTTGCCACGCCGCCAGCGCCAGAAACAGCCCCACCACCCCCACCGACAGTAGGGTCGACTGCCAATTAACGAACCCAAAAAACGGGGTCGCAATCGACACCTGGGACGGGATGCCGGCCCGAATGGCTTGCAATTGCTGCACCTGGGCCGCGGTCTCTTTCGCGCCCTGGGCCAGCGTCTGCTGCATCGCGGCCGTGGCTTCGGTCATAATGCGCGCCGTTTCCGTGTTGGTGGGCATGTACGGCACAATCAGCTTCGCCGCCGCCTCGCCGTTGAGGGTAATGCAGTAGCCTTGCTGGGCCTGGTGCAGCAGTTGCTCGCCCTGGGCCTTGACCTGGGCGAGCAACTGCTGTAGCTCGTCGGCCGTGGCGGGCTTGCCGCGCTTGATGAGGGTGTCGATGCCGTCGCGCATCTGGGCCACGGTTACAAACAGGTCGCTGGGTTGAATCGGCTGCATGACAAAAGGGAAAAATTACATCTCTAGGCCCCCGTCCCGCTCGCGGGTGGGGCGTTGCTGCTGGCGCGGCGTCTGCGTCGTGTGACGGGCCGTTTCCTGCGCTTTTTGAGTGGCTTCCTGGGCCTGTTGGGCGAATAGCCGGTTCAGGGCCTCGGCCGAGTAGCCTTGCGCGGCCTGGCTCACCACCTGGGATAGCTCCGGGGCTTGCGCTTGGTGCTGGGCGAACGTCTGTTGTAGGTTGCCGGCGCTGAACGCCTTGCCCACCTCGCTGCCCTTCATCTGGTGCCCGTCTTTCTCAAAAACAACTCCGTACACCTCCGGGCCGGTTTTTTTCTGGTGCACGCTCGGTGTCACCTCAATGCCGTAGGGCGCCAGGCGGGTTTGCAGCTGCGCGAAGCTGGCCGAGTAGGGGGCGGTCTGGCTCAGGGCCGTGGCCACTTCGTGCCGCGCCCGCTGCCAATCCGCCGCCCGTTCCGCTTTCGGCGTCGTGGCCACCGCCTGCCGGTGGGTAGGGCCGACCTCGCGGGCCTGGTCGCGGCCCCGCTGCTCGGCCACCGTCAAGCCTAGTTGCTGCTCGATGCCCTGGCACACGCGCCGGCTCTCCTGACCAATGAAGTTGTCTTTGAGGGTCTGCCCGTCGTTGTCTACTCGGTTCACCACCAGGTGCGCGTGCGGGTGGGCCTTGTCGAAGTGCTGCACCAACGCCCACTGCGTATTTTCCAGCTTCATGCCCCGCACGTAGGCCCGTCCCGCCTCGCGCAGCAGCTCGCTCAGCTGCTCCGGGCTGCGGCCGGCCGCGTCCTCGGCCGGCAACGCCAGCGCGACGTGCAGCACCGCGTTGCCCAAACCCGGCCGCCGCGCCTGCTGGTACTGAAAGTCCTGGGCCATGTGGGCGGGGCTATCCGTCCGCACCCCCTCCGCGTCGAGCACCTGGGCCTGCTTGTCCTCCTGCAGCACGTAGCGGCAGATGCCGGCGAAGCTCTTGCCGATTTTCACCTTCCCAATCATACCACGCTCGGATTAAGGGTGGCCAGCAGGTGCTGCACCTGGTCGAGCGTGGCCCGCGCCCGGTCCTGCACGTCCTGGCCGACGCGGGCCAGCACGACGAGCTGGTTCAGGTTGGTGGCCAGCTTCACCAACTGCCGGTACTGCTCCCGTTGCTCCGGGCTGGGCGCGGCCCGGAGCACCTGCACCCCATCGAGCGCCGCCCGGATGATGGCCGACCGGCTGTAGCCCGTCACCCGCGCCTGCTCCGTGAGCTGCGCCAACTGCCCGCTTTCTAGGCGCAGCTGTATCGTCGCGTCGTGCGTGAACGGCGCTTTGGGCCGGCCGGGGGCGCGCTTCTTTTGGTCTGGAGGCATGGGCGAATTAGGCTAAAGGGGTAGGGCTCCCGGCACGGGCAAGAAGAGGGAGGCCAGCGGCCGACCGGGGTTTTTGCGAAGCAAAAACACTTCTTGCTTATCCGTTAAACGACTCCGGTCGCGCCTCTAAGGTACGATACGGTACCAGTTGTGCAAGCCCATTGTTCCTGTTCGCTACCTCGCTGCCTTACTTCGCCACTGCCCAGCTGCTGCCCACTATTCGATGCGGACACAGTTGCACTCGGGACACTTTTTCGCCAACGCTGTGACCGCTTCTGACAGCACCGGATTATACGCTACTGGTCCTTGATACCGAGCGGTTCGCCACGGTTCTTTCTGCTTACCCGGCTGCGTCATCTCCCAAAAATCTGCTACTAACCGGCGCTGCAATCCTTCGGGAGTGTAAGGTACTACCCGGTAGAACTTGACCAGGATGGTACCCAGAGGGGTGTTGTTTAAGCGAAAGGTGTGGTCAGCCATTGCCCAAAATTAACAGCCCTGCCCTCTGCAAGTAAACCAGCGCACTCCCTAGCCCATAGCAGTACATAAGCTCAACAACTAGGTATATAAGCTGTTAATTGCCAATAATATGTAGTTTATAAAATGCGCGCAAGTTACTGGCTTCTAGGATTTTGTTGTTTTTGTTTTTCTCGCGCCGTTGTACCCTCGAACATTCCCTAAAAGCTTTTTCCCTCGCGCGGGAACACCAATTGGTGTATTTGTAAAGCTTTGTCTATTTGTAGGGCTCAACAGTAGACGGTATAAGAAAAAGATTGCCAGTGTTTTATAGAGGTAAGAAAAAGCCGAGAAAAGGGTTTTAATCCGTGAGAAAAGGGTTTTAATCCGTGAGAAAAGGGTTTTAATCCGTGAGAAAAGGGTTTTAATCCGTTTGAAAAAGGGTTTTAATCCGTGAGAAAAGGGTATTTTAAAAGGTACTCTTGGTGTTTACCCTTTTTCATTGTATAATTGCTGATGAATCAGTTACTAAGCCATGAGTAAAGAGTTAGAAATTCGTCAACACAACGCGCTGACCAATGCCCGCTATGACTACTCTGAGCTACAATTAGACCTGTTGTTCTTCATCATCTCTCGGCTACGGAGGGACCAAAAAACGAGCCTGTACGAGCTTCCAATCAAAGAGCTGGCTACCCTGACCGGAAAACAGTATCATCTTCCATACCTCCGGCAAGCAACTGAAGGCATGGGTTCCCGAATGTTTGAGGTGGAAACACCGGAGCGAGTTAAACAACTCTGGATGTTTCAGAGGGTAGAATACCTGAAAGGACAAGGAATCATCGAAATCAAGCTAACCGAAGACATTTTACCTTACCTATTTGAGCTCAAAGACAACTTCACTTCCTACAGCCTAGCTGCCGCGCTGCGCCTTTCGAGCAAGTACGCTAAGCGCATTTATCAGCATTGCAGCCAGTGGAAAGACTTGGGAGAAACCAAAAAATACGACCTCCAAGACTTCAAGAAAATGCTCGGCCTAATCGATGATAAGGGCAATGAGAAGATGAAGCAAATCAAGGATTTTCGGGAAAGTGTACTTGACATTGCCGTGAAGCAAATCAATGAGCACACCGAACTGCACATCAGCTACAAGCTCGAAAAGCGGGTCAGAACCTTTAAAAACATTGTTTTTACTGTTAAATCGCAAGCTCTAGCCGAAAACATCCCCTTCGACCTAGTGGCCACCGCTCAGGCCGTGCCGGGCGTTCAACAAAGTCACTTCGACAACGCCGCCCGCATCCTCGACGAGCTACGTATCACCGACGCCAAGCACCGGCAAACCATTTTGGCCAGTACGGCCCACATTGCCGAAGTGAACCGTTACAACCACGACCTGAAAACAGGCAAGGTCAAAGCCGCCCGCAACCCTGGCGGACTGCTGCTCGTGCGCCTGGGCCTGGTGGCCGCCAAAGCGGCGAAAGCCGCGCCTACGACCTAATCCATACCTTTACATCCCTCATGGAAATCACCCTCCAAGTTCCCGACAGCCGCGCCAGCTTCCTGTTAGAGCTACTGCGTAGCCTGCCGTATGTCGAGCTGCGCAGCCCGGCCGCCCCAGCTGCCGGCGAGTTGGATGAGACGGCCTACTTGCTCGCCTCGCCGGCCAATGCCGAGCGCCTGTACGCCGCCCTGGCTCGTGCCCAGCGCGGGGAATGGCAAACCCACGAGCTGCCCCCCCTCTCGGAATGACTTTACGCTGGGACCTGCACGCCTGGGACGATTTCCTCTACTGGCTCGACACGGACAAGGCCATCGCCCGCCGCCTGCGCGCCCTGCTCAAAGAGTGCGTGCGCACGCCCACTACCGGTACAGGTAAGCCCGAACTCCTGCAACACGATTTCGCCGGCTGCTGGTCGCGCCGCATCACGGACGAACATCGGCTGGTCTATCAGGTCGGCCCCGATTTCATCTTGGTCTTGCAGTGCCGCTACCACTACCGAAAATGAAAAAGCACACCTCCTCCGAGTTTGAGACCGAATTGCGCGAACTCGCCGGCTCCCCCGAAGCCTTCGAGCGCCTGCTCGACAACCTACAAGCCCAAATGGCTGAAATCGCCCGCAAACGGGGAAAAATGGACCTGAATCTGGACATCATGGCTCCTGTCCCCCCTCGGCCGACCCGTCGTCGCGCACCCGCCCGGAAGTAGGACTTTAGGGGCAGTGGGGAAGTGCAATTTTTTCCCTTTAGTTCTGGGAATAACCACTTAACATAATCCCACTTATAAGCAGCACCTTGGAAAAGTGGCGGTTTTTGTTCCCCTTTTGGGACGCGGTTAGGGTAGCATTTCTCTGGGATAGGCCCCTGAAAAACAGGGCGATTTCGCCCCCAACCCCTGCTGGTGCGTATGCTCTTTTGAAGGGTAGCGGGTGGTCCGCCTGGCCCGCTCCCAACCCTGCGTCGCCATGCCCACGAAAGCCACCCCGCCCATCGCCACGAGTGAGGTCCGGTTCCGGTCCCTATTCCATGACACCACCGACCTGCTGCTCTACCAGAACGAAAAGGCCATCATTCTCGACGCCAACCGGGCCTTTCTCGACCTGGTGGACGAACCCAAGGACCGGGTGGTGAACCGCTCCTACAACGAATATCTGCCCCCGGAGGTGCAGCCCCTGTTCGCGGAGAAGCTGGCAGAAGCCTTCACCGGCAAAACCGTGCGCTTCGACATGTTCGCCGCCCAGGGCAAGTCCGCGCCCCGGCACTGGGACGTGGTAAAAATACCGCTCCGGAAAAAAGGCGTCGTGATTGGGGTCCACATGGTTGCCCGCGATGTCAGCGAAAAGACGCTGGCGCAGCAGGAAATAGTGACCCAAAACAAAGACCTGCAACAGTTTGCCTACATCGTCTCGCACAACCTGCGCGCCCCGCTGGCCAGTGCCCTGGGCCTGGCCGACCTGCTGGGCACGGAAGAGCCGGGCTCCCCGCACTTTGAAGAAACGCGCACTCATCTGCATACCAGCCTGCGCCAGCTCGACCAGGTGCTGCGCGACATGAACACCATCCTCACCATTCGGGACCAGAAAAACCTGGCCGAAGCCAAGGATGTGCCGCTGGCTAAAGTGGTGCAGCAGGTGGTGCACAACCTGCAGGAGGTGATGGAGCAGGGCGGCGGTACCGTGCGGGTTGACATTCCCGCCGACCTGACCCTGCGCGCCAACCGGGCTTACCTCTACAGCATCTTTTTCAACCTGCTCTCCAACGCCATCAACTACCGCGCCGAGGAGCGGCCCCTGGAAGTGAGCGTGACGGCGACGGGCGGGGAAGGGCAGCCCACGCAAATTACGGTCGCCGACAACGGCTCCGGCTTTGACCGGGAGCGGGCAGGCGACGACGTGTTTAAGCTCTACAAGCGGTTCCACCCCCACCGCCCCGGTCGCGGGCTGGGCCTGTACCTGGTCAAAACCCACGTCGAGAGCATGGGCGGGAACATTTCGGTCCACAGCCGGGTGGATGAGGGCACCCGCTTTACAATTGACGTACCTTAACCGAATGGATACCCTCATCATCGACGACGACCCGACGGGCATCTTTTTGACCACCCGCCTGCTGCGCCGCGAAGGGCAGCCCGCCGACGTGATTACCTCCTTCGTCTCCCCGGTGGAAGCGGTGGCCTTTTTGCAGCAGCAGGGCCCCACCGACGCGCTGCCCCACGTCGTGCTGCTGGACCTGAACATGCCCCTGCTCGACGGTTGGGACGTGTTGGAGGCTCTCCAACCCTTGGAAGCGCACCTGCTGGGCCGGTGCGCGGTCTACGTCCTGACCTCCTCCCTGGCCCCCGCCGACGCGGCCCGCGCCCGGCAGTACCCCTTGGTGGCGGGCTTCCTGCACAAACCGCTGGACGGGGCCAAGATTCAGGCGATGCAAGCCCGGCTACGGGAAACGCGGCCCTTATGACCGCCTCGCCCCTGCCGCAGCGCCCCACCGTGCTGCTCGTGGACGACGACGCGGCCACGAATTACTACAACCGGCGCCTGTTGCAGCGGATGCAGGTGAGCCCGGAAGTGCTGGTGGCCAGCAAGGCCTTCTTATAGCAGAAAGGGGCCAAACTTACGCTAATAACATATGGGATATACCATGTCATTGGTTTCTAAGCAGCTGATATTTTCACGCGGTTCAAAAAGCTAGGTTCAATAACCCAAGTGGCTGTTTCTTTTTGGACTGCCTTTCTGAACCCTGTTTGCTGAGTTAATTGGCCAAGTGAGCTGCAAGGATTACAGGGCCAATAAGTTACGACTTTCCGAGCCAGGCTCGAAACTGCTTACAGTAATTTTACCCCCTTGCTGCTATAAGAAGGCCGTATAGTGACCTAAAAATGCCGTTTTTACCTGGTGCTTACTCAATAAAAAAGGCCGCTGCTGGGCGGCCTTTTTCCTCTCATTTAATCAAACAATCCGGCTACTACCGGGGCCTTCAGTTTAGGCTTTGCCGGCTTTTTAACAACGGGCGGTAATTCCAACGCCGCGTACTGTCTCAGGTCGGCCGTTTCGCCGTTCAGAATCTGGTGGTACGGGTGCTCCCCTTCAACCTGGCCAGCGGCGGCCATATGGCGCGGCAGGAACCGGAACGCGGAGGCGGCCACGTACTGATTGTCCATATCGCACGAAATCCAGCGGCGGCCTAAGCCCTCGGCTACCTCGCCGGTCGTGTTGGAACCGCCGAAAATATCCATTACCACGTCGCCGGGCTTGGTCAGCATCTTAATAAAGAACTCGGGCAGCTTGCCCGGAAACCGGGCCGGGTGGCTCTTTACCCCAAATTCCTTGCAACTGGAGATGTAATGCGCCCCGGATTCAGAATTAGGAATTTGCAGCAGATTCGACGGGATGGCCCCGCCGTTGTCCGTCCCGAAGCTCGTGCCGATGTCGTGGCCGCTGGGGCGCTTTTTGGGGTCGTAGTATTTCGCTGGGTCTTTCAGTAGCTTCTTCATCCGGTCGCTGTACTCGGTCAAAACCTTGCTCACGTCGGCGTAAGGCCATTCTGTTTTGCTGAACCACCAGACGTTATTAACTGAATCTTTCGCCCGAATCTTGCGCTTGTTCACCCACTCAATCGGGCTGGGCAGCTTCGAGGAATTGAACCAGTAAAAGTCCTCGGCCAAGTGGTAGCCCAAATTATCGCAAAAGTGAATGGGCACCCGGAAGGGGTACAGGCTGCGGGTGGGAACGCCTTTCTGATAGGCCCCGCCAATGTCCATTACTAGGCTGCCGCTGGCTTTGAGTTTGGGCAAGGCAGCCGTGGCAAAGGTGCCCAACCACTCCACGTAGTCCGCCTGTTCTTCGTTGCCATATTCCTTCTTACGCAGCAACGCAAAGGGGGGGCTGGTGATTATCAGATCTAGGCTCTCGTCCGGTAAAGCAGCCAGCAGCTCCCGCGAGTCAGCTAAAAAAGCCGCGCCCCGCTCGGTCAAATAGGCCGGCTGCTGGTCGCGCACCATGTGGTTTATAAAATGGTCAAGCATTTTTACGACGTGTGTCTAAATTAAAACTAAAATAAAGCCTAAAAATAGGCTATTACAGGCAGAATACCTAAAATATTAGCGAGGCATGGCGAAGGTGGAATGGGACCTTTGAGACCTAAAATTTACCCTCTTTTCATGGAACCCACTCCCGTCGATTCCCCCATTCACCGCCTGCTAGCCCGCAATATCCGGCGAATCCGCAAGCAGCGCGGCATGACGCAAGAAATTCTAGCCGAAACGGCTGGCGTCAATCAAACCCACGTTGGCAACATCGAGAACGCCCGCAATAGTCCTAGCCTGGAAATTCTCAGCCGCTTGGCGCTGGCCTTAGGGGTGCCGGTCGTTGTGCTCTTTGGCGGCGAAGATGACCAGGAAGGACTTGATGAAGTGAGCGGGGCTGACGTGCTGCCCCAATCGCCCCTCGACCGGATTAACGCCCTGCTGCCCTACGTGCGGCAGTACCAGCGCCTGGCCAGCGAGTTCGGCATTGATGACATTTTTCAGGACAACGGCGGCAAGCTCCTGCAAACGCTTATCATTACCCGGCTCCGTAACCTAACCGGCCGGGAAGGTAATGACGCACAGGACGAGCAAGGCAACGAGTATGAGCTGAAAACCGTGAACCGGAGCCTGACAGCAGCCTTCTCTACCCATCACCACATTAACCCAACCATCATCGCCAAATACCGCAAAGTGAACTGGGTTTTCTGCGTGTACGCCGGGATTGAAATTGTCGAGATGTACCAGGTTCGGCCGCAAGCCCTGGAACCCTATTTCTCGGCCTGGGAAAAGAAATGGCATCAATCAGCCGGGACGGATGGACGCGGGCGCGACATCAACAACCCGAAAATTCCCATCAAATTCGTGCAAAAGGTCGGCCGGCTAATTTATAAGGATGCAGCTGATGGGCGCATCGCACCCGGCCCGGAGCTGGCCCACTGGCCGGAAGATGAGCCGCCGCACAATCAGGGCCAGGGCTCCCTTTTCCCTGACTAGCCCCTCTAGGCTAAAATGAAGCCCTGACCGCTCGTAACGGTCAGGGCTTCAGAAGCGGGCGGTGGTACACCCTGACTCCTACCCGGGGTTGCCCGATAGTAGGAATGGAAAACAACACTGTGCGGCCTCCCGTCTCGTTGTTGCTCCCCTAGCACTTGATTTTCCTGCCATGAAAGAAAAGAAACCCATGCTCCTAACCATTTTTCGATGAGCCGTAGACCCGTTACCCTGCGGGTGGCGAAAGAATCCGATAGGCCGGCCTACCTTTATCGTTCTTTCCCTATAATCGATCCGCAACTATGGCCTCTTTTTCCGCTGAATTGCGCGTAGACGGCCACGTGCTGTCCGTCGCGCGCTTCTTCTACGAAACCACCCAGGCGACCGATCAGCGGGGCCGGGTCGTGGAGAAAGTGCGCTACCAGCCCGTGCAGATTGTGATGAACGTGCCCAAAGGCGCCGTCCGGGAGCTGCTGCTGACCTGGGCCATGACCCACAAGCGCCTGGCCGTGGATCTGGTCGCACTCAACGCCGCCACGGGCCAGGCCCTGGAAACGCTCAGCATGGCCGGGGCCTACTGCGTCGGCTATGGCGAAGACTTCATCGAGGGCGACGTGCACACCGGCGCCTACCAGTGCCGCCTGACCCTGACCGACCCCGACGGCTTCACCCTGCACGTCGGCGGGCCGGTATCGCCCCAGCAAGCCTACCAGCAGAATCCGTTTGTCGCCCCCAAACCACTGCCCCCCGTCCAACCCCCGCCTACGGTGCTCCCCGAGGTGGCCGCTCTGGTGGAGAAAAGCTTACTGGAACGGATTGGAGAGGGGGCGTTGCGGCTATTAACGGGCACCGCCGGCATGACAGCGGCCCTCTTGCTCACGCCGACGAACAGCCGCGACGACCCGGGGTACGCCTCCGAATGGGAGATGTACCGCCGCAATCACCAAGGGCCGCCGTTAACCCCGGACCAACTCCGCTTAGCTCAACTGGAACGGTTGCACGAACAGGGGGACTTAACGGCAGACGAAGAAGCGGAAATGATCGCTTTACTGGCATCTGTTAGAGGCATTCATATACAACGACTTGATGAGCTTAATTCATCGAACAAAACACCCCACCAATTGCTACCAGGTGAGTGCCGGGTAGGGTCCTTTAAGGCACTCAACCGTTTGCGCGTAAAGGGCGATGATATTACTCCTCATCACATTCCATCCGATGCGTTCATGAAAAAGCATGGGGTTTCTAGAAATGATGGAATTTCCATTTACATGGAACAGCCCGCGACTGGTGGACGACATCGCAAAACCAAAACTTATGGAGGCCACATGACGCCCGATCAGCGGGAAGCATACTACCAAATGAGCCCCGCAGAAGCGTTAAAACACGACGTAGACGACGCCCGTAACGTATACCGAGAACAAGGCTTGCTTACTCCAGCGGTCGAGGATTCCCTGCAAGAGGTTATCCGTCAGAATAAAGCTACCTTCCCTCATCTTTTCAACTAGTGCTTAGCAATGGCTATCAACATTGACCTAGAAGCCGAGAAGTTGTACAGCAACCGGCTAATGCAGGATAACGAACAAATTGCTTTGTTTGAAGAGGCATTAGAGCGGATTGAAGGAGAGCACGACTTCCTGCACATTCCGATCCTCTGTCGGGCGTTTGATGATGAGACGGAGCACTATGAAGTAATGTACGGCATGGTGCACGCCGTTGAGCGCTATGATAAGTTCAGCACGCCTGCACAAGCTACTGCTACGTTTATCAGTGCCATCCCTGCAATGCTCCCCCAAGCAGCCGAGTGGTTGGAAACCCTCTTATTTGGCATTCTTAACGAGGATGCATCCCGACGGGTGTTCGCTGAGCAACTTGCTCTTAGTCCCCCGAACACCCAACAGCAAGTTCGTAGTATACTGCGCAAAATTGTTGCCGATGACCCCGAGGCCTTTCAAACCAAAGTAGCTGAGGTGAATCAATTTGCCTAAAAGCGGGCTGCTACATAAGACAACCCCAACCTGGGCCGCCAACGGATCTCAGTTCCCTCGCTCGTACACGGGTTCGGCCGCGTGAAAATAGGTTTCGATGGGGTTGAGGGGGCGGGCTGGGTTCGCTAACGAGAGGGCC